>Ga0116227_10006232_pt1:0-22500 | contig 24354 bp, 16 predicted proteins | sample S1TSphgellanicum_FD_89693 | JGI IMG/M metagenome (GOLD analysis project Ga0116227, IMG submission 89693) | Host-associated microbial communities from peat moss isolated from Minnesota, USA - S1T2_Fb - Sphagnum magellanicum MG | ecosystem: Host-associated > Plants > Peat moss >... | reverse complement strand
AATATAATTCAAGATATAGGGTTGTTGGTGGGCCATTTTTTGCTAGCTCGGAAGCATGTCCAATGTTTTGAGTGGGGGAGAAGGATTAGTGGTTCAATAGAAGCTTCAAACACACAAAAGGTTTAGGGGGGAATTCTTTTTCAAGAGAATTTCCTTTGAGGACCAAATGGATCACTTTTTATGCAGTGTAAAGCCCTCAAGGGCAGGCTTTATCAGATTCAGGCCCACGCTTTGCTCTGCCTTTCACTGCCTTCATTCCAGTAAAGCCTGCTAACCTTGGGGTTTACCTTGCACATAATAATAATGCATGCTCCTAGTAGCATTATGTTTTTCGCTATTTTGTTTGGTTTTTTTTTGTTTTGGTTGTGATACAAAATAAAAATCTGCCTGGTGAGCTTAGCACTGGGTAAAAGCCCTTGGTTGCGGTTTTACCAGAATTGGATCCACATTGGCTTTGCCTTCTGCAAGCCCTTATTCAGGTATATAGCCACAGCTTGGGGCTTTAGCAAACCCACTTAAAATCTTGACCAAACACCCTACACCAAATCTTTGCTGGTAGTCAAAAGCTAGTGAGGTTCAAAGCCTCTACTATACTCTTTCTTACACCCATTTTGCATTGCCAAATGGGTGTATCTTATTCCCCACACAGAAAGCATCTTATTTCCTCTGGCACAGAAAGATTATTTGACTTGTAATTGAGTAGTAGTAGTTGTTGTTGTAGTTGTTCAGGCAAATTGAAAGTTGTGCATTTTGGGTGGCTGCTGAATTAAAATGAATATAATATACTTTGAATCTCTCTCCATCACCAAGACAAACAACATCTGATATCTATTCTGAAGAGGCTGACCCCACCCTATCCCCAATCAAATCCTTTCAACTCCCAGCCATTGCCAAGTTTTTAAAATAATAGAGAGTTTGGATACAAATGTTAGCAAGTTGTTGTCCAGGTAATAATGCCCACATAAATTTCCTCCACTTCAGGAAACCCTCCACATAGTAGGTAAGGTACCTATGTTCTATCTAGAGATATGTAGTTCTTCTTCAATCCCTACAAGCTAGGCCAATGACTTTGTAAAGTGATAAAGCATCAAGTCCTTGGGTGGTTTGATATGATTTAGACTTTGCAAGTACACCCATCTGTTTTGGATGAGAAAGTCAGCTCCAAGTTTGTATCAAATGGCTTGATTTTAGAACATGGCTTTGAACATGGGTTGCACATGCACTTTAGGTTTCGGAAAAGGAAAGCCCCAACAAGTGAATCAGCTGGAGGAAATAGTTATCGAACTTGTAAGTGGAGCTGGCCCTCTCCCAACACTGTGGATCTACATACTTTTATTATGCACCTGTTGCAGCAGGCGAAGTAGAGATGTTACCAAATAAATGTTGTGTGCTCGAAGAGGTCTTTAGGGCTTGAACAATTGCTCCCTTAGCAGCTCCTGATCAGTTTCCAGCAGCCAGTACCTGCTTACTTGCATTATGCTCAAAGTAAGTAAGAAGGTATCTATCTCTTTGGGTGAACCAGTACCCATTTTGGTACCTTCACTTTCTCGAGTGAGGCCTCTACATGATGATGAAACCCTGCCAAACTTAATAAATGAAAATGCAAGCATTGAAGAAGGGGAAAGGAAGGAACGATGAGGGTCAGCGTCCAACCAAGAGACAACACCCAAAAAGGTAAATGCATAAACTGAGTTACAAAAGGGGGCAATGGGGACTTGCCAAGGGGGGCAAAAGAACAACCTATGTCTTAAACCTTTCTCACGTCGTGTGAAGCAGATCAAACAAGGAGGTGGATGAGACATTTGAAAAAATATCAAGCTTGAAGAGGTGTCCCTGGCAACAATGACTCCCCACAAGATTGAACTTGGTGTACAACACTCAACACCTTTGCCTGCACAAATGAGGGCAAGATCGATAGAGGCAAGTTTTTAAAGCTTTTGGTTGATCACAACATGTTAGCACATTGGTGAAAAAACTTGTTAGGTTGCAAGTGTAAGCACTCAAATATTTTTATAACAATATGAAGAAACACATCATATAACTTCTCCTTTGCCTGGGCCACAATTGTTGCAAATATTATCAAAGAAATGGCAACTCATAAAATTAAATATGTTTGAATAGGATTGATGATGATGGCATGAATCAAAGTGCAAACCAAATTTGTGGCAAACACAATATTGACTTGTCAATGTGAAGATAGGATAGAGGTAAATGAAAAGACATGTGTTTGTTCATGTGAAACATGAAACCCATCATCTTAGCAATGGAAGTAAAAACATTTTGAATGGCATCATGAATTGCAATGTGTTTACCCGATGTGAACATCTAAAAAGGTGTATCCCTATCAAGTCTATAAGTTAACCATAAAGGCAATGGGCTAGGCCATGAGCTATTCGATAAAACAAATCCAATAGATGCCATTTTTAAAAAAATGTTCAAAAAAAGGGATGCAAGCTTGTGCTATTGGAAGACACAGGTCATGCACCAACCTTAGGTGGGCTTGAAATGGAAATGGACTTAAATTTTTCGCCTTTATAAATTTTAATAAAAATATGCAAGAATCTTATAAGAATTTCAAAGTAATTATTATAGCCCCTAACTCCCCAATTAGGTTGCTTGGGAAATAACATTGGCAAAAATGAGACTTATCTCTTTTTAAAGATGGGAAAAGTGGTTTGCGAAGAAACTATGAGATCTTTTGGACATTTTAAATAACTTGAATCCAAAAACCTAGATGAAGGTCAAGTCAAAGGGGGTTGGTTAGTATTGAATATTTAGGAATTGAGGGAATCAAAGAAAACAAGATGGAAAATTTAGGCAAAACGTTAACAAAAAATCCTAAAAGTCATTTCAATGTCTTTTAACCTTAGGAATGTTTCTATGTGATACATATCCTTATTTAAGGCATCTTGAAAAAAACAAGATATGAAGGAAGGGGAGCCAAATGGAACATTTGAAACCCTAATGCCATTTGAATGTTGCAGAAACCAATTGATGGGGAGAATCCAAGCGATAGTTGGAAAGGGACAAAACCACACATTTGTAAGGTTGGACTATAAGCCCATCAAACTCAATTGAGAAGCAAAATGAGCAAAGGCATGAAGAACAACAAAGGTGGGGCTAATAATGTGGGTGTCATTGGTCATGGAAGGTTACAAATAGGAGGGGGAAATGTTTTTAAAGGTAGGTAAGGCTTGGAAAAGAACAAGGAGACAAAAAGGCCCACTTAGAGATTGTCATGACATGTATCAATAGAAGAATGGATTACAATTAAATTTTTTAAAAAGGAGTGATGATTAAAGAAAAAAAAAGGAGCTACAAGTTGGCACAAAAGGAGTACACAAAATTGATGAGTTGGAGTAACTAATTATTCATTGCATGAAGCTATTATAATATAACTTTACAAAAGATTATATTGAAGGCATTCATAACATCTACATGTAGCACCACCCATTCTAAGTGCTTATTTTAGGAAATGTCAATTTTGAATTTAGGGACCTTGATTTAATTTCATATATAAATATATATAGAAACAACCCACAAAAGTCCCAATTAAAAAAAGGAAAGGAGGCTTATTAACAATGTTGGGCAAGTAATGTTTTTACTTAAATATACCCATGGGCATATAACAAGGTTAATAATAGATTCATGCCTCATGTAGTTGGCAAATATTTTTGGTTACTTTTTACTTACCTTGCCCAACTAACAAATATTTCAAATTTACTTTATTTGATTTTACCAATGTTGGACAATTTATTGATTTTTCAAAGAATCACTAATTTTGAATATTTGGAAAAAATCAAAGTCAAAGAACTAGTTAGTTCCAAATATTTGAAAAAAATAGGACTAAAGAACTTGTCAGTTCTAGGTATTTCAAAACCTTAAAAGATTTGTTAGTTTTCATGGCCAAGGTGGGTACCACAAAAAAATTATTTCGGGTTGGAGTTGAAAATTGGGTCTTTCAATTTTGGCTTCCTCTAGCACTAGAAGAAATCTTGTTCATTTTGACCTTATGTTTTTGACTAACTTGTAACTAATGTCCAAATCAATTCATTTTGCAACTACACTTATAGTCATCCTAAATGTCACCATTTTTACGAATGCTTATAGTTGCATACCTAATTACACTACGAGGGATCCAAATTTTTGTTTTACATGCACCTACAATTTGTGACTATCACAAGTTTAAATGAAAATTTTGATTAAAAATGAGTTCATACGTCATTCATTATCAGTGGCATCCATTGATGGTTGACAACCAAGTTACTTTTGCAATTTTATTTGTAGTTATGTTAGGTGTAAAAATAAACTTAGCCTAACAATTTTAATTTAGGCCACTCCCTCCTTGCCCCCTAATCCAAAGGAATGTCATAATAGGAACTCAACCCCTCGTATTCTTTTTCTTTGGATACAATTTTCCCCCTACTACCTTGTCTAACCCAAGTAGTTCTTGTCCTACTCACAATACTAACCTCTTACCTTTTTGCATTAAACTTAACCCTAATCCAATGAATCGCAACTAACTAAAACTTGCACTTCTTCCTTCCTTTTTAAAATATTATTACCTTTCCCTTACCTTGGTCCAAACATCAATCCCTTTTCTACTCACTACATTAACCTCTTACCTTTGTTATATCAAACCTAAGCCTAGTTCAGTAAATCACAATTAACTAGGACTTGCACTCATTTTCTATACCTCTTTCTAAGCAAAGTATCTTTTTAATGTTTTGTTTAAGCCATACAACGACTACCCTTCCTACTCCTACATTATCTTATTTTCTTGCTATAATTAACCACAACCCTAAAACCAACAATTCATAACCAAGACCTCACACATACAACCTGCAGCAACTGGACATATTATTCCTCAAAACAAAACTTCACACATAAAAAAAAAAGGTTACATGGGTTTTTTCAATCTGGTCATTGGTGTGGATCTCCTTTTCACCAAGCTCCTACCTTGTTTGAGACAACATTATCCTATTTATTAACAACTTTTCATCTCGATCCTACCTCTACTCACAACCTTGTTAACAACATGAATCCTCCCCACTCCTTGAAATTAAATTTCCTCTTATCTTTCTCTACCTAATTCCAAGGGGCAAACTTTTAATTTTTTTGATAGGCCAACCCCTTCCTCTACCTTTTCATCCTCCTTTTCTACCAAGCCTAGCTCAAGATCCATGTACCTCTCCCACCTTCACCCTTGAATAAAGTGCCCACCAAAACCACCTTGAGCAGTCGCCAACACCACCATTAATGTTTCCACCTCCAAGTTCTCATGTTACTAAGCTAGACGTGTTTGGTCAGCCCACCCTTTAATGATGTAATAGCTTCTTCTTGTGTGTTTACCTCCTCATGATGTACCCTGTTTCCAAAGCTCTCACATTACTCATCATCATTTTTCATTCCCCTCCCACTACTTCACACCCCACTTATCACTTAGAAGGTGGTCAACAAGCTATAGGAAGAAAGAAAGAAAATTGTTGTTTTAATTTTACCTTAATATTTAACATATTCCTAAAAGCCTTAGTCACCATATCCACAACCCCCGTATTCGAGAGGCTTAACCAACCCATGCTAGGATAGGATAACCCTATTTTAACCTAACATAGTGACCTTATCCTCCCCCCACCTTATCATGTCCAAGTTACCCATCTTTAGCAATCCATCATAGATAACATCCTCCTATAACATTACTCCATGAACCTTCGATTAAAAACCCCAAAACTTCATTAACTGGCCTACTTAAGTTTAACCCAAATTGGGTTAGGTTAATTAATGCCCAACAACCAACAAATTATACATATATGATTGAATGACATGTGACATTTAAGTTGTTATTGCAAATTTCAAAGTGTATAAGTTTGTATATTGGTTAAAAGGTAGGCTATAAAAGGTTATTATTACCTAATCGGTTAAATTAAGTAGGACTAATAGGTTAAGCTAGATTAAGTAGGCTAGTTAGGACTAGTAGTAGCCATAGTCTATGTAGGATTAATAGGTTAGTTAGGTTAGGTTGGTTAGGTAGGCCTAATATGGTAAGTTAAGGTAGGCACCTATCACCTATCTATCTATTTTCCCTTTAGGTAGGTACATATAGATAGATATGTAAGTAAAATGTAAATAGGTAGGTATGTAGGTAAACCTTAAATGATAGGTAGATAGGCCATTTACTTATACTTAATTACAAGCTACTTACATATTACCTATCTTCCTACTCACATAACTAAAATATGTAACAAGATGTGAAATAAATAAGTTGACAAATTTTATCATCATATAATGGTGTGATGCAATGGTTAAGTGTTGATTTATCCTCATGTATGTGAAAGTTTCAAGTCCTTATTTTTACACCCTAGGGGCTAGCTTAAGTTACAAAATACATCTAGTAGGTTAGGTTAGCTAGGGTAATGTAATCACAAAGTCAACATGGGCTATACGAGATTCATTTGATACTCATGTTCATCCATGGTAGAATTTTTAAAAAAAAAAGTATTTACAAGGATTTATGACTATGAGTGTGACTTCCATATATCACTTGATGTTTTTCTGAAACTAGTTGTTTGATGTCACTTGTTTTAAGGGACTAAAGCATTTTTGTAATTGTAAGTGTTTGTTATGATTAAAATTCAGTTGTCAATTGATTTGTTAATTTTCAAAATTTCTTCTAGTGCAATTATATGCTAATATACCTAGTCTAACCTCTAATAACGATTTGATATAGAATTAAAAAAATCACCCAACCCCAATCTCTATCCTACCCTACTTTAATATTACCTAGGAGAGGGTACTTATTTTAAGGTGGGTAAAAAAAGAGTATATGCCCAAATCATTATATAGCATTATATTGTATTAGCTTAGCCTAGAAGGGGTATTGAACTCAATTAAGATTTATTTTTTTGTTGAGCCTCCAATGAAGCAAGCCAGTACCTGTCTAAAACAAGTCCCCTTGTTCTCTTATATCTAACGGTGGAGATGTGAAATTTGAATTTTTTTTTTGGATGTAGGGGTTTTGTTTCCCTCAAATAAATGTTTGTAAAGGAAAAAAGGAAAACCCCCCACAACAGACCAAGTCATTGGCCTAGGCTAGTAAGGATGCCAGACACTCTAAGCTTGAAAGCCAAGCCTAAAATCACAGAATTACACTAAGGCTACCATGGTAAGGAAGCTGGTGACAAGAACAACACCAAACCTAATGAAATTCAGCAAAAGTAACAAAAGCTCTGCTTGAAAGCACATGTTTATATGTATGTATGTATGTATTCCTACACATTACAGAGACCTGCCCATGTTTATGACATCATTGCAAACGAGCTCTTAGACACCTAGGTCCTACAGAATGGCAGACTTACAAGTCATGTTTACATGTTGGTAGTGGTATCAATTAGTTGTGGGGAATAGGTCAAAGAAATTTTTCAATTTTTGGTGATAGGTCTCTTTGTTGACCCATGAGGGAAAAAAAAAAGGGAAAAGAAAAAAACTTCGAACACTCCCAAAATAGGAGATTCTATATAAAGATTACAAAATTTAGGTGAAGAATATGATATACAATGTGGTGGTATGGCTTTTCCTTTTCATTGAGGAGGCCAAATAGGGAACATTCTCATGCAAAGATAAAACAAGGGGTGTGTCACACTATGGTCTTGCCATTTTACATTAAAAAGTTATCTTAAGGCAAAAGAAGAATGATGGAAACTCAAATATTCACCATGCAAAAATATACTCTTTCAAAAATCCTCTAAAAGAAATAAAAATCCTTCTAGATATTATAACTCTACAACTAATCTCAAGTTTCAACACAAGCCAAAAGATCGTCTTTCAAAAATCCTCATATAAAAAAAATAAATAGACCTATTATTTATTACCTAGGGGCCTATAAAAATCCCTTAAGCTACTATACTCTATAATGATTCTAAACACAATATCCTTGCCTTGCTTGGTAGGCAAGGCCGACAAAACCGTTAAAAACACCAATGCAGAGCTGGTATGATTGAGAGCATTGTATCCACACAAGGACTAAAAAGATTGCACCAAACCTGTAATGAATTTTTAGCTACCTACTCCCCCAAAAGAAAAGACCCTTTATATACAGCATCTAGATAGAAGGAAGGTAGTTGTTTATTTGTTTGTTTTGTTTTTCATGTTGAGATCTGCCAAACCATGGCGCCTCTTGCCCCCACTCTATTGTTGGAAAGCACTTGATGATGAGTAGGGGTGCATTGAGTTGATTTCATAATGTTCCTCCCCCGTGGTGGAGAAATGATTGAATGTTGAATTAACTTATTCACTGGAAATTAATTTGATTAAAAAAAGTACAATTTTTAAGGGAATTTGGCCATGTTGTTGGTTATTCTTGCAGGAAAGCCCTCAGCAGTAGTAGGATTTAATGGTGGTGATTTGGAATTTTAGACCTAAAGTGCTAGAGATATATTGAGTGTTGGGTAGTTTTTTGTCATTGGAAATTCAATCAAATTACCCCAAAAAAATATTAGAAGGAAAAAAACTAGTTGGGTAATCAGTTCACACTTGTGCCAATAGCACACAAGCTACACACTAGTTGCCCATGAAAGGATGAAGTTTCTTTTCTGTTTAGGGTAAGGCCCCAGGGTGTGCAGCATTCACAAAATAAGGGGCAAGCTTGCCCTTAGACAAGCTGGTAGCCAAGTCAAGCTAAGAAGCAAGCTGGGCATGAGTTCCAACCAACACACTACCTGGGAACAGGCGAATATCCACTCTGAAAAAGAAGACAAGAGGTGTTTGTTGTTGCTGCAACAGCCTGCTGAAGGATGCACACAGCACACACGCCCACACAACAATAGCAACACAATGTCAAAGCTACAAAACTACAAACCTCATGTTTGATGTAAGTTGACAGTTCAAATAGTATTCTGTAAAAGGACCAGGCAGCAGGTGTCCAATGAAAGTCTGGTGGCAAAAATCAGGGCCTGCCTCTGCTTCTGCTGCTGCTGCTGCACACAGCACAGTTGCTGTAAATAAGAAGAATTAACTTATATGGCATGGAAGAGAGAATCTTCATCTTGGCAATGCAAAGTGAGAAAGTCAGTCTGAGCGTGTACATTGTTGGTACATTACCTAGTACAAGTAGTAATATACTTAACTTATTAGTAGAGACTACATCATCAGATCTGCCCCAGGAATAAATACTCTACTAGTATCAATTCACAATTCAACTACTTGTTACTTGTTACAACATTGAATGTATATATATATATATTTCTTTTTTTTTCCCAAATTTTTTTATTTTGAATTTGGAGAGAAATTTTTTTAACTTAGAGAAATTGTAAATTACAGGTATAAATAATATTTGGATTATTCTAAAAGAAAATATGAAGTATATTTAATTATATAATTTTTGAATTGACCTGTAAATAGCTAATTTGGATTAGGTAATCCAGAGCTTTTTTTTCTCCCCAGCCAAGGGGTTCTAGTCATCATCATGTTGTTGTTGTTGTTGTTATGTTTTTTTTAATAATAAATTTACTGGTGTTGTTGACACCAGCAGAGTGCATGTCTGATGAAAAAGTCTGATGGAAACAGAGAGACTTTCTGCTGCTGTTGCTGCAGTTCTGGAACAATTTCACTTATAAGAAAGAAGGTATGGAAATCTGGAGAGAAGCTAGCTGCATGGAGAGAGGGGTGGCAGGGGGAGGGGGGGGGGGAAGAAGAAGAAAGAAGAAAGCAGAGAGGAACACTTATATAACTGAAATGAACAGGAAGGGAATGAACACTTCAGCTCTTTTAGTCAGGTGTAACTGATTGGACTAAAGTGGGAGTACTAAAACCAGTTGACTGTTTTGGCAGTCAGCAGCAGGAAGAGGAGGAGCCAGCAGCAGCTGCTCCTGCCGCCTGTTTCTCAATCAGTAGAAACCAGTCCCAGGCCTCTCTCTGCCAATCCCTTTCGTACCCCTGGCTGGCTCTCCCGGGAAGAAGGACTGGAGTCTGGAGGAAAAGGAGGAAGAAGAAGAAAAAGAAGAAGGAAGGAGAGGAAAGGAAAGGAAAGGATAGGAAGGAACTTAGGAGGAAAAATGCTTTCTTTCTTCCCCCTTTGAGCTCTGGGTTTTGTGTGACAATTTCTTTTGGTAGATTGGGAAGCTAGTTCTGTAATAAGTGCACTCCTTGCGAGATGTTGTCTTGGTTCATCATGTAGCTGTAAAGCTCTGTTTTGTGTATGTGTGTGTGTGTGTGTGTGTGTTGGGGTCTTTTTCTTTTTTTTTTGGGTCCCCTACACTCTCGACTCTCTTTGGGCATTTTTCGTTTTTCAATTGTTTTGGACTCTCTCTCTGTCTCTGTCTCTCTCCTTTTCGCGCCACTTTTTCTTCAGCTTTGGTGTGCTCTTTTAGATTTGGTGTTTTTTTTTCCCCTTATTTTTTGGGGATTGAGAGGGGTGGAGGGGGTTACGTTAGGCAGCTCGGGAGTGTCTGAAGACGCTGCAATTCCCGAGGGAGTTTTTGGTTTTGTTGCAGCAAAGCAAACAGAGGGTTTTCGTTGATTGTATGGCTTGGCTTCTTCTTCTTTTTCTTTCCCCCCCATCCATCATCCATAGTCTTCCTGGTGATGAGGACCTCTGAAACAACAACAATACCTGACAGGTGACCGACAGCCTGAAATTTTTTTCTAGTTGTTACAGCGGCAAGCTAGCGAAGTTGGGGGGAAAGAGAAACGATGGCTGCTGGGGCAGAGAACAGATCAGAAGATCCAAAAGCAATGACGGTAGTTCAGCTGGTTGCTGGGGAAGCTCACACTCTTGCTCTCACAGGTAGGTACTAACAAACAAACAAACCATCCAACCCTTTGTGTGTGTGTGTGTGTGTGTGTCTCTCTCTCTCTCTCTCTCTCATTCTTCTTCTTCTCCATCAGTCCAATCTGGTTCTTGTTCTCCATCAATCCAATGCTAGAGACCCCTTTTCCTTGCAAGCTCCCATTTTCTGGTTTTGGGAGGTGAAGAATATTGTGAAGGAAAACTGCAGGCTACTGCATATACTTTTTTTTGTCTTCCAATTTTTTTAATAATCTGAGAAATGAGCTTAGCACTTTATGTATGTTTACAGCAGTCCCAGGTTTGTTTGTTTTTTTTCGCTGGAGCGTTTTTTCTTTTTCTTCAATGTTCACTTTTCTTTTTGTCCACTGGATCCCATTTGCACAAACAACCCACTTGCAAGCTTACCTACGTAGCAGCTGCTGAAGATTACAAGTTTGTTACAGAATTGAACTTGGGAGCTCAAATAAAATGAAGAATGGTTTTTGGGCCATCTTGTGCATACAATCTGTTGATTGTTCTGATTTAGATGGGTTTTTTTAATGTCTACTTGTTTTTTTCTTAAATTTATAAATGTGCAGAGGGAGGGAGTGTATATGCATGGGGACGGGGCATCTTCGGACGGCTTGGTATTGGGGTTGCTCAAGATGAGCTTTTCCCAACATATGTAGAAATTGGGACAGATGATGATAATGATTCTCAAGGCTCCTCCTCCTACTACGCAGATAGTCCATTGGCAATTAGAGATCATGATCATCGCCGCTCTGGACTTTTTTGTGACCGAGATGGAGTTTTTCAGCAAAACAAAATTGTACAGGTGGCTGCAGGAGCACATCATAGCCTTGCTCTTTCAGGTACCATATATTCCCTAATGCCAAGATAGCCAGTTATGCATGTATAGGAGAAAGGGGCCTATCTTTTGAACCTTCCAGGATTTGAGGTACCTGCTGCCATGAGGACAGTCACAGGTTGACAGGAAGCTATCAGTAATCTTGGAAGGTTTGAAAGATAGGACTAACACTTCTCTTTAGATTTTTGATTCATCCAGTCTGGACTTGATTGTTGACATCTTTTCTTAGGCACCCATCGAATGAGTGTAAGAGCTGCACTATGTATGTATTATTGTTTAATCAAATGCTTAGTTTTCTTTCATTCACATTTTTTAACTCGCTTAAGATGCCCACTCTTGTGGAAACAGGTGATGGTACAGTGTGGTCTTGGGGATTCAATGCCTGTATCCAGCCCTATTTATATTTCTCTCTCTTAAAACATTTTTGGGAATCTGTGATTATTGCATTCTTGCTCAATGCATGTTCAATGATCATCACATTTCTTTTTCCTCTTTGTTTTGACAGCTGCATTATTCAGTTCACTTGATAGATTTTGCAAGTGTATGTGCAATGTTTATTTGTCTGTTTGGCCCATAGTCAAGCTTGTTTTTTGGCCTGAGCATTTATTGGCATGATCTCATGATTTGACTTGAGAGGAACCATATTGTAATGGTGGTATTTCTTAATTGATACATGGACGGTCAGCTGGGTCGTGAAAGGGCCGCATCCCATCCTGCACCCATAGCTTTCCCCTCCCCCAAATCAGCCTCCTCACGAGCTTCCCGTGGAGGAGGTGCTGCATTTTGGGTACAGGGATCAAATGTTATGGACATCATCCGGCAAACAAAGGTATTTTTTAAATCAGTCTTGTGTCTTTTGACGTGGCAATTTTACATACTGAAGCAGCCAGCGGCCTTTTTGTAGGACTCTTCTAGGCAATGTTTTTCTTATCATGACATCCTGGAATTTTTGAAAATCTCTTTTCATGCAACTGACATATGCAACATGTTTTCAACAGATTGATTTGGTGATGTTTCATTTTTGTCTTTTTATGCAGATTGTATCAGTAGAAGCTGGGGGCATGATGACATCTGCAGTGGACCAAGATGGAGGTCTGTGGCTTTGGGGAGCTGTTCCACCACCATCAGCTGAAACTGATAATATCAATCGTAGTAGCCCATCTCTGCCTGATAAAAATGAAACCTTCAGTCTTGTCAATATTGAGAAACCTGAGCGGGTGCATGCCCTGATAGGACGACAAGTTCTTCGAGTTGCTTGTGGCAATGAACATATCATGGCACTTGTCAAAGCCCGAGTTGGGCTGGAATGCTTCAGTTGGGGTAGCAATTCTTATGGGCAGCTAGGGCTAGGTCACTCAGAGCCATGCGCAGTTCCACAGCTTATTTCATCACTCTCCGTTCCATCAATCAGAACAATAACAGACTTGGCATGTGGGGCATTCCATAGTGTGGTGCTCACTGTCCAAGAGGATCATCATCATCATCATCATCAACAACAACATGTGGATCATTTCATGGAGCCACCATCATCACCATTGCAAAGAAAATTCCAACCTTCAGCTGATGTGATCGCTCATGTTATGGCTTCTCCAAGAATGGGGTCACAGCGTGGCCGACCTCCCACGTCAGACCATTATGTGGAATCAATTGCATCTCCAAAATACCGAGGAAGACAAGGTGGGGATAAATTTCCAGCTTTCCAGTACCCAGGATGTGGTCTTAGTTTTGGTGCTGGGTATAGTGGCAGTTTTAATAGTGGTCAAAGTGATGCTAGCTCATCACCAAAGGCTAGTTCACGAGCCTCTTCTCAAGTCTCCTGGAAGAACTTAGGCCGGATGCGAAGTAACAAGGATAGCTCTGCAATGGATGCTCGACTCTCAGTTTGCTGGACATTTGGACAAGGTGAGAATGGTCAACTAGGACATGGGGGATCAATGAATTTGTCAACTCCAACACCTGTTGATGGGCTTCCAAGTCAGGAGCGTGTTCGAACTGTAGTCTGTGGGCAATTCCACACTGCAGCAGTGACGGAAACTGGAGATGTTTGGGTTTGGGGGATGGAAGGGGGTCTTGGCTTATGTCCAGGGATTGGACCACCAGGTGCTCGGAAAGGAGATGCTCTTACTCCAGTACGAGTGTTTGGAGAGAGCTCAGCAAAGTGCCACCCAGTGATGGGCTCAAAGGGAATCGCATGTGGAGCAGCTCACACTGTCACAGTTGCAAATGGTGGAGCTGAGTTATGGGCATGGGGACGAGGCCAGAGTGGTGTGTTAGGGCTAGGTCATTCATCTGATAGTTGGTTCCCATCTCCTGTTGTTTGGCCCCCAAATCCTGTAACCCCAAGTGGCAAAGAAAATCTAGTAGAAAGAGAGGTGATCATGCATTTTGATACCAGGAAATCAAGTAGGTCTTCAAGTAGGGCTGGTTCCCGGGGCACAGCAGATGACATAATCCGAACTTCTACAAGAGAGCCCGATAACCTCCAGCCAGCTAGAAGAGGTCTAGGGGATAACAACAATGGTCCTCTTTCTAGAAGAGGAAATGATGATCTGAGATTGTCTAGGGGAGGAGAATACAAGAGCATGTCCACACAACAAGACACAGATGACACTCGAGCCTTTCGAAGACAACCAGGTGAGGAATATTGTGTTGCCAATCAGTGTACTCACAGAGAGAGGATCTATGTCCTTATGCCATCATAACAGAAACTGTAAAATCAGGACAGAAACAGGATCCTGTTTCTGTCGTCATCCTCTTGAGTTTGTTCTAAATTGTGGCCATCAACTGATGTCAAATTATAATAATCTTCTGTACCTTCTACAGGGATGGAAATGAGGAGTATGGATGTGGGAGGTGAGAATGGGATGTCTACTTCAGATGAGGTGAGGGCATTGAAGACAGAGCTAGCTAGCTTGCAGCGTTATGCAGAGAGTCTTCATGCAGCTCTGTATGGAGGGGCGGAGGCATTTTCAACACAAGTTTTAGAAGATCATCCCCTATATGATATGGTTAGTAGTGATGGCTCTAAACACCTTGAACAAATCCATGGTGCCCACAACCGACAACCACCAGGTCAAATAGCAATACGGGAATGGCAGCAACATATTGAAACAGCAACAGAAGCAGATTTGGTACATTCTTGACTTCATCCTTTAGAGTATTGGAGTAGCCAGATGCAATGAAGTCCCAGAATTTTTTTATTTTTGTTTTCTGAACTTGGCTCTGTATAAACATTGAGTCAGATCTGATATTGCAATATAATGCATATCAGCAGCTTCCTTTGTATATTTGAGGAAAAAAGTTGAGTTCCATTGTGGTTGTTATGATGATGATGATGATGATGATCAGTGATGTTCCTTCACAACTCTCTTTTGTTCAGGTTTGGTTAGAGCTCTTCTACAGAGATATGCGAAACCATGTGAAGGACATATTATTTCAGAGAAGGATGGAGGATTGGTGTCGTCGATGCATGTCTACTCTATCTTCATCGTCATTTCAAGAGCCACCTCCAATGCCTGAACGTTTCTCTGCTCCCAACACTCCGTCTATTGATGGACCCAGGCAATTTGCGATGCAAATGTCAGGGCTTTTATCTGATCGCTCCAACATGTTACCTCCAGCTGCACTTGCTGCATCAATTGCTGAATTCCAAGCCCTATCACAGCGCAGCAGGAGCAGACGATAATCTATTCGTTCCTTTTTTCTTTTGATTTTCCTGTCTCTTTCATCCACCCATCAAAAAGGTGGCTATTATCCTCAAATGGAATATCTGCTGCCGTTGTGAAAGCCAACTCCAAACATTGAAACCTCCATGTTAAAAGACAATCCAGTGAGAAAGAAAGCAAAAAAAATTGCTAAAATATGCAAAGTATTATTTTTAGATTCCACCCAAGGACTTCTAATTTTTTTCACCCAATTGTGGCTTAATCCCACAACCTGTACCTTATCAGAAATTAGTGAAACAAACCATACCCAAGTGAAAGGTGCAAACTAAGGAGAGAATTTGCCTATAGAGAGAGAGAGACACACACACACCATAAGGAGGGGAAATGGATGAAGCAAAATGAATGTGCTCACATGTTCTACTCATCCACAATGTCCCCAGGATGCAATTTGCTTGAGATATCACCTAATTGGGATTATTGCTACTCTTCTTTTGTTGGCTCTTCCCAAGACCACAGAGAGCCCACATCATTGGAGGGGGATTTTGGGATACAATTCGGCTGCACCAGGAACCAATGTGTGGATGACACCTGGAGGTTGCATTTTTTTTATCAAATTCATTTTGCTTTCGAAGGGTGTGAGGTATGTTGTGGGCCTATCCACGCTTGCAATCCTGACTTAGTCAAAAACAATGAACACACCATGCACTTGTATTTCTTCAATGAAAAATGTAAATTGTATGGTTATAGTTGTCTAACAAGAGGAGTGGATTTGTTGACTTTACCACGATTTCCAAGAGCAAGTGGCCTATTTCTCTTGCAAACAACTAGAGGTAGATTGGGATTAAAGACATTTTGATGTTAGTCTAGTCAACAAAACAAATAGACGAATGAAGCCATCAGGGGATCCTTAGATGTTGTAGTGCTTAACAAAATGTGTTTTTAAAAAATAGGTTTAAGTGGCTAATTGGAATTTGATGACAACTTACGCAAAAAAGGTTTTGTACCTTACATGTATCTTCATACATTGGTTTGTATCCAAACCAACATGTGAAGATTTGTAATTGTTGCCATGTTTATAATATGCTTTAAACTAGCACAAATCAATTTGACTTGTCATGTGTTGATGTTGTCATTTTAAAAGACAAATGCATTTAAGGAATATTTTCAAGTCAAAATGGGCACATTAACATGATTGCAAATTGGAAAAACCTCAATAATGCCTTAACTGACTCTCACAAAGGATACAAAACAATCCATGAAAATATAAGAATAGTCTATTATATGTTGTTCGGTGGGCACCCAATAACATTGAACTACCACACAACTTGCCCCACTTGGGCAAATGATTTTCAAGAAATAAATCAGATTGTTGCCAAGCCTAACTTTTGAACCATGCAAATCAAATTCATTTGGAACAAATGAATCCAATCTTAAATTAGCATGAAAAAACATGGATAACAAACATCAACATGTAGCAACATCTTTTGTTCCTAATTGTGTTTTGGAAACTCATAACATATTTGGACGAAACTTTCAAAGTCACTCCTCGAGGAAAACCATCAATGCTGCAACAGTCAATGTAAAGTTGAAGATGGTGCTTACATTGAAAACATTGAAAAGACAATCAGCTTGTACTAAACAACTATAAGGTTATTGATGCTTGTACCATTAGGAACCTAACTTGATATGTAAAATTATGTTGTTCAAATAGTTACCTAATTTGAATCATTGGAAACTTGATTAAAGGAATTGACAACTTTGGGTTGTATCATAATTGGATTGGAAGTGTTTCATTTTTCTATTGTTGATTAAAGAGGTTGATTTTTGTGGTTTAGGGTTTTTGTGATTTAGTTTCACCCTAGTGATATGATAATATACCTTTCATCAAAAGAATGCTGAAGGTCCACTACATTGAAACACTTAGACCTTCTTGTAGGTTTTTTTCTCAGTTTTCTTTGCATCTTCAGGTGATCTTGAAGGAGTGTTATGCTTGAGTTTTGTGTTGTTGCTACAATATGCTTGCATAGGGAAAGAAAACTCTCTCCAGAGAACATTTTAGTTTGATTAATAGCAACTTGTAGTATCAGAACTTGGATCAAGCCTTGATATGTAATTGTGTATACACAACTTCCCTTATGAGTTTATATCCTTAATTGCTCTTTCGAGTTTGATTTGTTTAAACTTATTGTCTAGGTACCTTTTGTTGAGTCACAAAACATGTGATTCCTTTTCTTACAAGCATGATAAACTTCCAAAAGTTTTTTTTGTATTTTAGTCTTAAGTCTTTAAATGTAATGTTTGGCTTTCTATTTTCTTGAGTTTGATGCATTTTGGTTAATCTAAACTAAAGTGTGGATGTTGTCAAAGATTTTCAAAAGTTTTCGAATTTTCCATAGACTATTTAAAAATCTGTAATAGGTAGTGTGTTCTTTGCAAGGGGTTATTAACCCAGGCCAAAAATAGTGACAAGCTCTTTTGGGAAGAGAAATTTCATGCAGCCAATGGGAAGACCCAAGCATTCACTCAAGGTGCCTTGTTTTTTTTCCTTTTAAGTTTTGGGGGGAGGGGGTTCATTTTACCTTCATGTTCACAACGTGTTCTCATGATGTTCCATTTAAGTCCTCAATGTGTTCCTCAACTTGTTCTCCATAGCACCTCACTTTTACTCAATATAATTTGGCAAATGTTGTCCTCCTTTCACCTATATAGGCGGGCCAAAGGGGCGGAACTCTATACTTCAAAATATAATCTTCTATTGGGGGGAGCTTCCATAGTTTTTTTTTTTTTTTTTTGGAGTGACGGACCAATCAAATTGGGTCATTGCATTAAAAAAAAGGGGGGGAAATTGGGAGGCACCTCATCTAATAGGATAGGTAAGGGCTTGAATTGTTGTACCCATGGCTCAAGGTACCCATACTGTCATGCAGAGGTATTTAGCTCAGGCTGAAAATGGTGACAAATAGGTAGTTTTACAGCCATAATTATCATGTGGCCAATGAGAAGGCTTGACATGCACTCAAAAGGCCCAAGTATTTTTCCTTTTGGGTTTTGGAAGGGTGGGAGGGATTTCTTGTTTTTTTCCCATATGTTCTTGTTGTGTTCCTCAAGTTCCCAATGACGTTCCACAAGATGCTCCCAATAGCACTGCGCTTTTATCCCATATGTTTTGCCCGGAGTTGAACTTTCTTGATATATGAACCATAATTTGGTGCCAAAGGGAAGCACCTTGCACCTATGTGCATTTATTTTGGGGAGTACCCAATGTTTCAAAAAACTTGTGATGGGCCAATCAAAGTGCCTCCTTAACAGGGAAAAGATTAAAACTTTTGGGGCACCCCCAACAAATGAATAGGTATCCTAGATGTGATTCATATTGAATTAGTTGGGGAAGGTGAGGTTCAAGGTACAAATCTATTCTGTAATAATAAATTGATTGAATTGGCCTAAGAAGGGAAAAAAAAAACCATTTTGAAAGTCAAAAGTTTGAACTGTCCCTCAAAAGGAAATTTGCATTCAATTTGAAGTAGGACTCACTTGAAACAAAGACTGTACTGTCACTAATTAGGTTGTACTACACATGCAATAGTCCCCAAAGTAGCAGGGTCATGTTCCTCTCCTTTGGCCCATCTCTGTAGGTGAGAGGAGGACAACATTTGCCAAAGCATATGGGATAGAACAGAGGTGCTATTTGGAACGTGCTGGAGAGAATAAGAAGAACATGAGGAACAAATTGAGAACGTGATAGGAACCCATTGAAAATATGATAAGAACACATTGGGAACCAGGGAGAACGAACCCCCACCCCCCCCCTTCGCTCCCTCCCTAAGGGAAAACAAAAAAAAGGAGCACATTGGGAGCATGCATGCAATTTCTCTTCACAAAACTGTTGGTGAATCGTCACCATTTTTGGCCTAGCGTAATGGCAAGGGCAGAATTTTGGGTATACAGGGTAGCTATTTGTCAGATTTCATAAATGCTCTTCTTTAGTCAGTGGTCCACAAGATTTTATAATGATTCAGGTAGATAAGAAACTAATAAAAACTCGAAAACAATGGTGACCTAGAATTATACCCAGTTCGAGCCTAAAAAATGGCAACATCTGCCCCCCTTTGTTTTTTAAATGAACAAGCCTCATCACTCAAAAGGAGGCTTCCCCCCCCCCCCAAACACCCCGTAGCAAGTTTAAACTATCATGTTAAGGAAATGTTTCATGATGTTCTCAAAAAATGAACTTACAGTTCACAGAATAAATAAATAAAGTACCCCCAGTCTATAATGAGGGTATTAGCCAAAGGCAAAAATGGTGACAAACAGTTTTGGAACATAGAAATTTCATGCAGCCAATGGGAAGGCTCAGCATGCACTCAAAGTGCCTTGATTTGTTTTCTTTTAAAGTTTTGGGTTTTGGGGGGGGGGGTCCGGGGAGGATTTTTTTCATTTTTTCTTTGTTCCCATATGTTCCCAATGTGTTCCCCAAGGGTGTTTCCAACAGCACCTGGCTTTAATCCTATATGTTTTGCCCAAAGTCCTCCTCTTCTCACCTGTAGTGGTGGGCCAAAGGGGGAGACACTCCATCTTTCCATAGAATCTTCTATTTTGGCGGAGCCTCCTTAGTTTTCATTTTTTTATTTTTTTATTTGCAATGAGCCAATCAAATTGGCTCATTGCTCAAGAAAAAAAGAAAAAGAGTTGGACTTGCGAGGCACCCCCGACTAATTTATATGAAACAGAATAACCCCCAAAATAGGTAGGGTGTTCATAGGAACGGCTATTAGTCCAGGCCAAAAATATTGACAGCCAATTTTGTAATATGTAGGTAACAACACCCTAGGGCTGGTTATTTCAGGAACCCACCTTATGATGTTACCTGACTGAACACCTGGTGAACGAACATTCAAAATGTGAGACCTAATGAATTTTGATTGTTCTGTAGTCTTTTCCTGAGGGGCAAAGCTAACAGAGCGAATACGGAACAAAAACAAAAACACCACACAAGTAAGTTTTAAGAGGCTGCTTAAATTCCTCGCGTCCTTTTATGAGGGACTGACCATCTCCCCCCTTTTTCCTTTTGCCCTGTTTGCATCCCACTAGATTGTTTTGTGAAAGAGATAAGGAAGGGTTCAATGATTGAGAAAAGAGGAGAGAGGATGGGGGCAAAGGAGGAACAATCAAATACTTCAAAATCTCTCATCGTTGTGGTCGGTGATTGACTCACTCAATTAGGGCAAGATAATGTGGTGGGGGGGGGCAAATCAACTGGGGTCCAAGTCCGTTCACTAATTAGTTCTCTTATTGCCGTGATTCACTCACTCAATTGGGGATCATCACCCAGCTATCTAGTGACTAGTGGGTCCACTCAAATGCCCATTATAGAATTCACCCCTGAAGATAGCTTTAAATCTTTAACCTTTTTTTATTGATAACTCGGGGAAGTCGATGAATGAAACGGATGCGAACTCAAACTCATCAAAACCTATTCTGGCATCCAACTTTCATGAGTGCACTGAAGATATTTTATTGGATGGATGGATGAATGGATGGGTGCTTAGGAATTCTTGTGGACATTGGTGGGTGGATTTCTTCTAGGAAAACAAAGTGTTGGGTTAAAGCCCCAGGAGTACCCGGGTTTTACTGAGGATTTCAAATTTGGAGAAAAGTTGTCCATTTTTTTTTAATATGGGAAATTTGGATTAGATGCACTTTTTGTACATATGAGTTTTAATACCCAAGTGGCGTTTAAAATAATAATAATAAAAATAATAATAAATTAAATATCTGTATATATATATATAACATATTAGTATAAAATTTTATTATGTTTTTAAAAGAAATTCAGATCCTATCTTTGGGCAGAAATTGCTGTAGTATTGAGTGGGACCAAGCCTAAAGATCTCATAAGCATCTATCTAGTACCCTACCCATATGCCAAAAATCAAATTTGTATTCTTCTGTAAAGCCTGTGGGAAGCGAATCTAAGGTGGGCCTAAAAATCAATTCATCTTTTGGTCCCTTGCCGAAACTGATTTTGGCTTATTAATTTGAGCTTTCACAGCTTCACCCTTAAAGAGCCGGCTTTCAATGTAGCAGGTACCACTGTGAACATTTGGATATGCGCCCTAAATAACAGGGCCCTGACTTTTGTCCAGGGTGGGTTAATAGTTGCCAACCCTGATTTGTCCCTTTGGGGGGGGGAGGGGTGGGGTCGGGTGGCGTGGGGGGGGGATCAAAGGGACGTGAAATTTGCGAAAAAATCAATGCCAAGAGCAAGCTCGCCTTCAGCTAGAAAGAAGAAGGTTTAGCTTTTCATTTTGAATTTTAAGGCTAGTGGGTGGGTTCTCTTGAGAGAGGCCCACCTGAGGCCGTGAGACCACCCCCCTCTAAGTCTCAGGAGTACCCACGAGTATGGGAACCTCCATGGAGGTAATTGTGTTCTCTTTTGTTTTTAGGACATAAATATGGGAGGATCTTCCCCTGCCATAACCCCCAAGGGTTCTTCTCCTGGGGAGATGCCTCAAAATACACACAGAAATTTAAATGAGAGTAGTTGTTTATGATTAAATTATAGTAGAAGAGGGAGCCCTAAATTTTTGATCTTAAGCATCATTAGCAAATTGGTTTTGGTACAATTAGAGGCCTTGGGTGAACCGGTACCTCTACTAATACCACGGTAGAAAGTAAAAACCCCAAGATTTTCTAGGTTGTTTTATACATTATAGATACATATCCCATCCTAAGATGTGAAGCCCAGGAGAAATGTTTTTAGTGTTTCTAAGATGTGCGAGTCGTTGTATCTTGCGATTTTAGGTGTATTCAACCATTTTTCAAGGTGCTTCCTTCCATTTTAGACTACGTTAACACACCAGTAGGTATTTATTAATAGTGGTGAAAGTTGTGTTTTTTTAGCCACAATAATAAATAATGGGTAGCCAAAGAAAACCAAACATACCTTGATCTACATTTTTAAATCAAAAAAAAAAGTCCTAAAATCAATGATGGTAGGGGTGGGGAAGGGGGGAGGGGAGGGGAGGGGAGGGAGGTGTGGGGGGGAGCTTAAACTTGGATATTTTGTTTTTCAAATTTCAACATAACTATCGAAAAGAAAGACCAAAAAAAAAAAACAAAAGGGGGGCTTTTTGGATTTTTTGGGCGCCATATGTTTGATATGGTCAATGTGTATGACCTTGTGATCGCGAATTTTTGGTTTT
>Ga0116227_10006231_pt1 | contig 24354 bp, 17 predicted proteins | sample S1TSphgellanicum_FD_89693 | JGI IMG/M metagenome (GOLD analysis project Ga0116227, IMG submission 89693) | Host-associated microbial communities from peat moss isolated from Minnesota, USA - S1T2_Fb - Sphagnum magellanicum MG | ecosystem: Host-associated > Plants > Peat moss > Unclassified... | reverse complement strand
CTTTGTGTGGGTTGTGTGCAGGCCCGTGTGAGTGACTAAAGCTTGTCAACTCTTCCTAGTCCCATCCCGGAGCTCCAACCCGCCCCTCTACCCCTCAAAGGGTTGTGAGCTAGGGAACGTGCTTCAACTCCTCCTTTTCCGCTATTTTCTACTTGGGCTCACATTTGAGCCCTTGAGGAGTTGGGAGTGCGTCAAGAATGGTTGTAGGTACACTACTTGTTTAGTGAGTTTCTATATTCATGTTTTCCTATCTTTCACAATTAGCACATTGTATTACTACGCAGATAGTCCTTCATAAAGATTTTCACATTAAACCTTTTTTGGTTAGAGGTATGTTGATTGTTTGTTTGCTATGTACATGTACATGTTGACATACTTGCAAAGAACTAAAGTTCCAAGGTCATGGACAGTGAAAGCACCACCATCTTACTAAAAAAAATGGCAAAGCCACTTGCCAAAAAAGTAGAAACCCTAGACCTAGATGATGTGGATGTTCGTGGGACAATGCCTTTTGTGACTTTGAAGCAAACCATGTTGATGGAGCTAAATCTTCAAGCTATGATGAGTCAAACCTTAGAGATGATATTGCCACAAGTCATAATGAAATGCAAATGGTGGCAACTATTATGTCCCCTAAATGAAGTGTTTCAACATCTACTGTAGCCCCTGCATTTTTTTTTAATGCCATGCTTGATGTTGCCTCGTGCATTTTATCTAATGAAATCCAATCTCAAGGGCTCCATGAATTAATTGCAATGTCCAATCCTCTTTTGAATGTTGAACTTTGAGGTGGTCAAATGTTTGGTTTAATTATAATGTCTTGCCTGGCAACTTAATGAACTTGTGTGTTGGATTGCAAGGAGGGTTGGGTGGATTCCCAACCCTTAAGATGATGGGGCAATGGAATCCCTTACAACAAATTCAAGTTATACAAACATTGCAAACCTTAACAGCACTAGAGGCAGGCCAAGTGGGACAACAATTTGGGTTATTTCAGCTAGAGGGACAACAACTGGGGCAACATGGACAAGTGGTGGGGAGTTCAATGCCCTAGCCAAGTATAATCATGGCAACAAAATCAACTTTGGCTGCAAACAAGACACAATAGGCAATAAGGGTTGATTTTGGAATAAGGAAAATGAAATAGTGATTATGGGTATGTAAAAAAAAAACATGTTGATGTACAATGGAAGGCACGAAGGACAATAGTCAATGAGGCACATAGGCAAGAGCTCATTAGGAAAGCGAATGGGTAGAAGCCATTCTTTCTAACATGTGACACCTCAAGAAAGCCCAAACCCCCCCATTGTAACATTTGGGTTAACATGTTGCATGGGTATTATAACATTCTTGATCCAAGCATTGACAATATTCATTCCTAGCCCCATATGTCAATGAACTTGGTGAATAGTATATTAGATGAAAACTGGGAGTATGTATGTAGGGTATGACTTGTCCTATCGAAAATTCAAAGCACAAGTCAATGTTATGTGAAGAATAGAAGGCATGCCCTAAAGATTTTGATTGAATTAAGTGGAGATAGGCCTGATGACTATGTAGTAGAAATTTGGGAAAACATGATATGCCTTATTGCTTTTAAAGCAAAACAAAACAAGGCAGCCAAGAACCATGTCAGGAACCATGCAGGCACTTATCACAACTCCAAGTCACTTTAGCTGTGGTGGAGAAATGAGTGTGGTTAGAAGATTGGTGAGCTCATAGTGTTGTTATTCCAACATTTTTTCCAATATGTTTCAAAAAGTTTTGGTTTTTTTTATACCCTTGTTGAATTAAAAACCTTTTCCATAGCAGCATTAGATTTTTATTTATTTTTGAATGTGCTAATCTACCATCATCATTGGTAAAATGTGTGCTAATATATATTAGCCAAAAATGCAATGTGTAGGAGAATGAATTAAGGTGGCCACCTACTCCAATTGAGTTGAATGCATGCATATTTGGTGAAAGAAAAAGGAGTTGCAAAACCTAGGGCTTCAACACATTCAAAATGTTATGCTTCTCTTTTTATGAATATGGTGCAAAATTATTAGAACTTTTCTTTTAATTGGCATCTTGCAAATTAGTCTCTTGTTCATAGTTCATGGTACATTTGACAATTTGTAATGTGGGGCATTACATGTAGGCAAAGGAGGTATTGTTTAAAACTTGACAAAATTTATTGCATGTTAAAAATCACCCATGTTGTAGATTGAATTATGAGAACTTGCTATGGATCATGTTGTATGTTAGTTTATAAGTGTGCTAGTATTTAGGTTAATATGTGCTCCCCCATATATAAGGAAGTTCAATCAATAAACCTCAAACTTGGGGGTTAATGGCCTCGAGCACACCAAGTGGGAATGATGTTGCCAATTAACAACATAGGCTTAGTGCATTGGAGGGCTTAGTGGCGCAAGTTGTTGTTATGCCTAAAAACAACCCACCACCAAGTGATCCAACACCAATGGAACTTGCCCATAATGTAGGGGACAACCCTAATGCGCCATACACAACAACAAAGATCCAACCATGTGATCTTGAGCCGACATTTGAGTCTATGGAACTTGTAGTTATAAATATAATTGATTCGAATGTCGCAACCCCACTTTGGCCAAGTGTGGGGGTGAAGCCCAACATTTGGAAAAGTTGGAGGTTTGGAGTCCTCCGGGACTCCCGAATGTTTAGAGCTCAACAGAAAGGCCCAAAACACCTCGCATTGAGGTGTTCTTGGTGTCATTGGAAAGGTCTTAAAACGTAGATATCGAAAATGGCCTCTCATTGGCCATTCGGACATCAGCAGCCCAAGTTATGGGCAAAAGAAGGGCCGGGAGTCAAACTGGCAGTTTGACTTCCGACCACTAAAAGTCGGGAATCGACCTCTTTCCGACGTTGCCTTGAAGAGTGCAACATGGAGTTGGAAAGCTCTTGACAAGAGCTACAACTTTGATTCAGGACTCGTCCCGATCCGAGCTCGGGGCAAGGAGTTATGGCCGCTCAAAGTTCCGGGAGTCCAGCCGGGACACTTTCGAGACTCCATTTCGGGAGTCCCAACAAAATGTGCCATTCGGATGTAGCCTCCACGGTGAGATGCAGAGAATATTATAAAGGGGAAGGTGGTGGCTTCCCCCGAGTCCGGGCCGTGGTATGTCTCGTGATCCAAAGTGCCCGTGGCTTGTCCCAACACCCAAGGGTGTCCCGGAATGTGAACTAACCACGTGGGTGGTTTGTTTTGATACAGATTCATGCTTGATCTACTAAACCTTCTTCCTAGTCTAATCCCTAGGCTCCCAACTCGACCCTCTACCCCTTTTTTAGAGTTGGAAGCCGGGAGCATGCCTCCAAGTCTCAACTTCCGCAACTTGATTTTGTGAGACCCTCAAGTGGGTTTCACCCCGTGACTTGGGAGCGCGTCATCGAAGGTCTCCCATGGAAATCTAGTGGTAATTTCTTCACTAAAACCCTTTAAAAACCTATTACATGCAATTTATTTCTTTAGTTGATTTTTTTGCAAGTTTTCATGGTGTATTAGTGGGCAACACATGTTGGTTCACTTTTTGCACATAATTAACAATTGATTGTTTTGATGATAATTGTCATTTTTGATTATTCAGCAGTGAAAAATCAAATGTACTATATCTCATATCATTTCATTAGATCTAAGGTCACCTCTTCATAATGATTATGGCCTTCATAAATTTTGGTTGAAATTCATTGATGTTCTAAAATGAATACATATGTAATACTTGGTGCCATTTACTCCTAAGTAGAATTAACAAGGTATCTGTACTATGCATTTGTGTAGGTTAATGAAAGGCATGTTGAGCGCCCATTTAAATCCATTTTTGAAGTTGCAATGCCCAACAAGGCACCCTAGTTAATGGCAACCCTAAACAAGTAAGCCATCAACATTGACTTTATCATTTGAACAAGATGTCACCTTGATGGATAAAAATAAATATAGTCCAATAATATTCTACTTCAATATCATATATATTTTTCAATGTTTTGCAATGCATTGGGAAGGTTGAAAATCATACCAACGTAATCATGCGCTTGGAAATGTTAACATTACGTGACCTAGGGGTTATAGATAACATGAAGAAACAATGGAAACACAAATCTCTAAATAAGAAGACTACCATACAGGTACAATTAGTTTTTTATGGGCCACTTGTAGCTATAATTTCTTGAATATATACCAATTGATCAATATGATTACAACCATGTACTATTAACCTATTTTCCATCTATTTTTACATAATTTGTTCAATTCTATGATATTTCCATTATTTATTGATCATTGTGCCACATGTGAATAAAAATTGGAATAGGTTAGCAAAAGCTTTGAGGTTGCCTTGACTAGATCACCTCCTCACAAATTGAAGTTTACAGATGCATGTTTACTTTGCATTTTATGCTCCAAGTATTGAAATAAATTTTGCCTTAGGTGTTGTTGTATATAAATTATGTTATAGATTAAATGTTGTAGCTAATTACTTTCAATTTTATTTTGGGTTTATGCATAGTATAAGTTGCATACAAATTGGAGTAAGGAAGATCTTACTTGATAAGTTTTTGAGTTTCCCAAGTTACTTCTAATTAGCACAATGGTCGTGTAATTGAGATTGGTATAGGTTAGTAACCAAGTTATTAAAGATGCTTCCTTTATATCCCCTAGTCACAAATTACATTCTTCAGAGCCATAGGTAATATGAACTTTGAGCTTCATATTGAAATAGGGAGATTAGATGTTCATTCAATTTATTTTTTATTTTATGCCTTATACTTACAAAAATTTGAAAAGTATTGTGTTTGATTTGCTTGTAGCCAATCCACTTAAAACTAGGGATGAAGGTTGAACTTTTTGACCCAACAAGTTGAATTCCATGTGCTTTGGGTCTTGTATGTGGTGTGGTAGGCATGACATTCCATCATGCTCCAATTGCACCTAGGATTTGCACAGTAGTTGTTTCAACTATCAAGAAAGGGTTGACTAAACTACCATTTCCAATTTCAACCTAGGCCAAGATGAAAGGCATGGAAAATGCCATTGTTTTGTGGCATGATAAGGACATAGTTGTATATAAGTAGTCATGAGGCATTAGCTCATAGCCCAAATAGGTCAATTTTGTTGGGAACCTCCCAAGAGATGGAACATGTTGTAATTTGAAACTTGGATTGACTTTGTATGCATTTTGTTGTGGCATTTCACATCATTTCCATCTAGCAGGAATGAACCATCATTATAATCACTTTTGCATGTAAATATTGAGGTATTTTACTACCAAATGTAGTCAAATGCATGATTTACAAGACCCTGTTTTACATGTTGTCATAAGACCATAGTTAGTCAACAAAACCAATAAACTAACCATGTTAATTTGGACTAGGATTGGTATAGATGACTATATAATTTCTAAGAATTTCACAATAGAATTAATTTGAAAACACAAGGTCTCCACATTAAAAAAGTTCAATTTGACTGGTCCAAGTATAGTCATTTAGGTCAATGCCCACTTTAACCTTGTCTTGTCAAATGATCTATCCACTTTTCAATGTCTTTCTTGACATTACCTGGTCAAATAGACGATGTTTAGTTATGACCTCGCTAATTCAATTAGGTCAATTTTCATTTGACCTTTTTTTGTCAAATATGACAAGATTCATTTGACCATTCATGGTCAATTTTGCCACTTGGATATGGCAATGGGGGACAAGTTAATAACAACACGTAGCACATGTGACTAATTACATGACAACACATGGAAATAATAATCCATTTAGGTGAAGCCATGTGGCAATATCATATGCCTACACTACATAATCAATTTGACCATTGGTCAAATCAACACTTTGTCAATTTGATCATGCAAAGGCGCAATCATGTGTTGATACATGGCATTAATAAAGGGGTGACACATGGATCACAACTTTCCACAACATGATGCCATGTGTCATTACATTTTGACTGTCACATTAACTAGAAATCAATTCAACCAGTTGAATAGTTAAGTGCTAATCAAATTATGCCATGTGGCAATCAAAGATGAAACCTGAATGTGTCATTTGTTGAAATTGTGTCCACAAAGACTAGACTAGCATGCAACTAGATCGTCATGGAAACTATTGTGTAACTAAGGTACAATTACAATATGGAAATATGATGAATTAATAATTAAGATGCCACATCAAAATATTTGATGTGCTCCCAAGTTCCTAATTAGACCCAAGATGGGTTTAAGTTACCCACACAACATAATTATGAGGAACTCGGGGCACGCTCCCAATTCTCAGCACTAGAAGGGGTAGAGGGGCATTTGAAGCTCCGGGATGGGACTAGGAAGAGTGACAAGCTTTACTTACTTACTCGAACCTGCATTAAACCAACCAACAAGTTTGTTAGTTCACTTTCTGGAACACCTTTGGTGTTAGGACAAACTACAGGCAACTCTGGACTCACATGAGTCACCATGGCCCAGACTCGGGGGAAGCCACCACCTTCCCCCATATAGTATACTTTGCACCTCTTTGCAGCACCCACATCCGAATGGCTTTTGTCCCGGGATTCCCAAGGAGGAATCGTGAAACTGTTTCAGTTTGGACTCTTGGGACTTTATGAGGTCATAACTCTTTGCTGAAACCTTCGATTGGGATGAGGTTTAAAGCAAACTTTTAGCTTTCCTCGAGAGCTTTCCAACGGTGTATCACATTTCAACTACACGCACCACGGTTGGGTTGATTCTTGACTTTTAGTGGTTGGGAGTCAAACTGCCAATTTGACTCTCGACCCTTCTTTTTTCCATAACTTGTGTTGCAAATGTCCAAATGGCCCATGCAAGGCCATTTTCGACATTTACATTTTGATAGCTTTTCAATGATATAAAAAACACTTCAATGCAAGGTGTTTTGGCTCCTGCAATCGAACTTTGAAATTTTGGGAGTCCCGGAGGACTCTTAAGTCCTAATTTCGGGAGTGTGAGTTTCATCCTCACACTTTTTCAAAGTAGGGTTGTGACAATATTTCATAGTTGTAATTTAGTTGCACATTAGTTGCAATTTAGACTCTATAGGGGCATATGTACACAAAATATATACGGTGATAGTTAAGTGTAATTTGACCATGATCATAAGTTGCAACGAAGTGGTTAATTTTAATTGTGTTGTAATTGGTGTAGCTTTAGTATTAAATGAACAATTATTTTACAACTGGCATATAACGTTGATGCATACAATCATGCCACACGTATGGTTAGGTAAAGGTCAATAACATCTGGAACTTACATATTGTTTATAATTAAGAGTTAATTAACTTGGTTAGTTTTACAATTAAGTTACAACTAAATGTGCCACTATGGTTTCACTACATAACTACTATTTGTCCACTATTTTGGAACTAGAGTGTTCAACTCATCTTGAATTAGTTATCAACTATGTGGTAACTCATACTATTAAAAGATTTATAGATTGTGCAATTCATTGAAAATGTAAATGCAAGCCTTGAGTTGGATTGGAACGATATATTAAAGTGTTTATGAATTTGTACATATAAATTTCATTATTTATACACTTCAAAATTTTCTAGACTAGATTATTAAATGCTTCATTCATACAAGCCAATTCCTTTATTGAATTAATTAATTAAAATAATTAATTTTCATAATTATCTAAATAACTAAAATTTAAATAATGTACTAAATATTATAGTCCTATTTTTTGTGACTCATGTTCAATTGTTGTGTTAATAATATTTCACTACATTGGAATTCACAATATTATGGTGTATACATACATATTAAACCATGGAATTTCATGAAAAGTGAAAGTCTATTGTTGAATTGAAATGAAAAGCAATGTGTATATTTTATTAAACATTCAATAAGGGTTTACATATGAATATATATCTATATGCCTCAACGTCTTCTACTCAAATTCATGTTTATTATTTAATATTTCATAATGAATTATTTGTTATTAATCTTTTAATTACTAATTAATATGTAATATATTTAATTACCATGAACTAATTAAGTAAACTAAATAATAAACTATTCATATGAATTCATTAATCAAATTAAAGAAGATGTCTCCTCTTGCATTCTCACATTCTACATGTGCCATGTTGGGATGAGTTCATAAAAGCTCAACCTTAAAGGCAAAACACACAACAAATTAAAAAACTTATGTGGCTACTTTTTAGTTCACCTATTTTTATAGTATTTTACCTTCCTACCTACCTATTTACCTACCTAAATATGTAGGTCCTATTTTCTACCTACCTAGACAATAAGTAAGTAGTTAGGTAAGTAGGTAGGTAAGTAAATAGGTTGGAACTATATCAATTTACCTACCCTATAGTTATGTACCAACCTACCTAGGTACATATATATATTTGTTTCCAAAATTCAATTAATATGTCACATGGCAACTTTTGATTGTGCCACGTGTCATAATCGAAGACCATTTAAAACAAATAATCATAACAGACGATGAATATCAATATTTCAAAAAATCATGAAAAATCTTCATAGTACCATGTGTTAAATTTGGATGGATGGATGAAAATGATGTTAGCATGACATCATGATTGTAGTCATAGGGGAGTTGCATAGTAGTTGAAAAGGAGTTGTTGCAACAAAGTTGTAATTGAGTTGTATGAGTTGAATTATATATATGGCAAGTTGCAACTTTTGCAACTTGTCCAATAACACTTACAACGTATAAATACTGTGAGTTGCAAGTGTCTGATGCAACTCAAAAATTGAGTTGCAAGGCCAATTACAAAACACTTTTTTTTTTTCATAATGTTGACTGGTCAAAGATGCCACCTTAAGCTTAGTAAAAAAAACCACTTAATTGCTTGGATAGGTCCAAATTAACTTGTCTAGATTGACATGATGGTCTTTTTGGCCCTTGTCACTTTTGGGTATTTTTTTACTATAAAACCTAGTAAAAAAAACCATGAATTGTAGTAGTGTTCTTTTACCAAGTTCCTCACTTTACTTCATACTATGCCAAAAACATGGATCTATGATTACATTTTTAGCTACATTTGTAGTCATATATGACATAAATGACTACATTCCTCCATAGTTTATTAAGACCCATCATGTTTATCACAACATATACCACTACAATGATGTGGTTAGATTCCTTTAACAAAACAAACACTAATTAAATGGTCAATTTTGTTTTATATAAGGTTTATTAACAAGCCTACTTGAATTTTAACTTTGTATAAACTTCAAACAAACCCAATGTATCGATTAACCTATTATCAAACCTTTATATTGATTTTTCTTTTTAAATTATTATGATTAAATTAATTTTTTTATTGTTATTTTCTTAACAATCCCACCATGTCAATGTAATCATACATTTCATGGTCAAAGTGATGAATTTAACTTGATTATAGTTGTGTAAGCCACACATATTAATTTCAATTATGTCTTCATGGAAGTTAATGTCATTAAAAAAAATTGAACCCTTCATTTAATTGGTCACAATTTAATTTTTTAACAATTGGACTGTCCCATCAATTTGTGAAAAATTATGTCATCACATAAGTATAAAAATCATATTTTAGTTGTAAAAATTGGTTGCAAACAACAATTTTTCTTTTACAAATAACATTTAATTTTATAATATATGTAGTTTCAAATGCAAAAAATTACATAAGTTTTAGATATTTGCACTATTACAATTCATGGTTTTTCAAAAGGCCCAAGTTGACTAATAAGTTTTTTTCCTTAGTGGACATGTACATGTTAATTATAGACATGAGACTTGAATGACATGTGTATTTTTTGATTGGTGAACTTGATTAAAATGACCTATTTAATTATTTATCAAATTGAACATTTAGTCATGTTGGACAAAAAAATGACCACCAAGTGGTCAAAATGGCCGATGGATAAGGTTGTCCTTTGTTTTGGTTTTTGTATTTTTCTTCATTTTTTCATGTTCTTTTCTTTGTTTCTTGTTTTTTCTTGTTTTTTTGGTGCTTTCTACTACAAAAACACAATGGATGAATGTAGGCATAAAACATTGGTGGTTTTAGTTTTTACTATGGCCATCCATCAAGTCGTTGCACAAGTGGTCTCACTACAACAAGTAGTTATTACACAACATTGGAGTATGACGAATTTGTTGCTATTTTTTTCAAAGATTGTGGAGACGCCACCAAGACTTCAAAGCATATGGAAATATGAAAGGTTTGCTTGAAGGTCTAGAAAACAACTTTTGGTGTGATTTTTCGCACAAAATACCATATAATGCAATGTTAGGTGCCTTTTAATAAAAATTTGAAATTGTAATAATGAAATTGTAATAGTATTGTAAAACACCAAATTTGTGTTTCACATAATAAATACTTCATACATGTATGGAAAAGTTATGTTCATAATTATTTTCTTAAAGAGAAATTGGTGTATTTTCATCAATATCCACTAGATGCATCCTTTCACCAATTTTTAGGCCCATCCATTAATAATGACCATGCGAACTTGTGTATTTGGATCCTTTTGAAATTGCTGAAAATTGTCCACATAGAAAAATACCTTATTTTATTAAGAAATGATATGAAGATAATTTGAAGGTGTTAACATTCAGGTATACTAATGCCACCTACATTTTTATGTTTGAAATTAATCATCTTAAAGTTGTGATCATATGGTTTATAAAACGGTCTCAATTTTTTTAAATACCCATAAAATGATTTGTTTTCATAAAATACTAATATTTTTCATATATTTGAACCCAAAGGAAGTACACTAATGTCACATGTCATATAGTTTGAATGTTTGGAGATCTTGACACATAAAAAATTGTGACATTCATATGTTTAAATGGGAAGGTTGGTGGAAATGTGTAAATTTTTTTTAGCATTTGAAAATACTAAAAGATTGGGAATACATATAAAAAGTTGGACACTCAAGCAAACCATGACCTGGTTGGATATATAAAGAATCATTTTTTTGGGATCTTTTCGGAAAAGATGTTTTGACAAGGTACAAGGTTAAGCTTTGACACTTTCATGCTTTGATTAGGGTTGTAGGTCCAAGGCTTGAACAAAAAAATACAAACATGAGATAAAACATCCCTATGGAAGTTATAGTAGTAATGGCTCATACAAGATTGGGTAGTAGAAATTCATTACAAATATGTGGAAAGGTCTATGGCATTGTAGAAAATATGGCAACCATTATAATGTAAAAGAATTTTATGTAGCAAATGGAAAGCACTTGAAACCATACCTAAATTAACTAGAAAAAAAATAAAAAATTACCAAGTGTTGGTTTTGAATGCTTACATGGAATTCCTTACATCCTAGGTGCCATAGATGGTAGTCATGTTTGAATTATTACACCTAAGGTAGATCCTAAATCATATTATTGTCGAAAAGGTTTCTACTCCACATTGATTCAAGGAGTTGTAGATGCAAAATGTAGTTTATGGGATTATGACTATGGGTGGACATGTAGTAATCATGATTGGGTTTTTTTCCAAAAAATAGATTTAGGAAATCAAGTGATGTAAGACAAGGTTTTGCTTCACAAGTTGATAAGACATTTTACTTATCTAATGCAACCATGGTTTTATTCTCAATTCAAAGGTGAAAAGATGGGTTGCCAAGATAAAAGGCACACTATAATTTTATCCAATCAAGTACAAGGATGTTAGTTGAAAGAACTTTTTAAATGTTGATTCAAAAAAGGTTTATAATTTTATTCAAAAGAGTGGACATTCCATTGTGTCGCATGCCGAACTTGGTGATGGCTTGTATATGTTTGCATAACATGTGCATTGCCAATTCAAATGGCTTTGATATGGACTTAATTTTGGAGGCTCAAAAAGAAGCACAAGCATAAGCAAATTCAACATTTGGCAACATCAAATGAGTTGATTTGTCCAAAGTGATTGAAAAAAAATTAAACAGATGAAGAAGCTACAAAATCCAAGGATAATGGATGACGATAGGATTGACATGAAAAGCATAGAACATCAAGGTGAAGATGAAGATGTGACAACCGTTGAAAAAATCCTAATAAGGAAACAAAATAATAAAGGATCAAAAAAGTGTTGATGGGAGGCTATGGCAACTCATGAACTTTTAGCAAAAATCTTCTTTGAAGTTCATTTGAAAAAAATTGGCAATTTTGTTTTTCCAGATAGATTAAATTTTTGGTCAAATTGTGGTGAATGATTCAAAGCTATATAAACTATAGTTCATTAATGAGACGTATAATTTGGACATCCATATTTTTGAGTAAAACATTGGTTTTTGCAAATTGGTGTAACATTGTTGTGCTATTTTTAGCCATGATTGAAAAATGTTCAAGGACATTGATTTTTTGCATCTTGTTTTGTTTTACAACTTCATTTGGAATGATTGGTCTATTTAAAGGCTCTTAACATCATCCTTAAAACCACTATCAAGATCTATTTGAAATTATGGACTACCCATAATTTCATCAATTTCATTTGCAAAAACATTCACATGTTTCATCACATTTCATTTCGATGCCACCAACTATCCAATGCATTAGTCAACCTTCTTTTTTTCAACCCCTAATCCACTTAGATAAGTCATGTGACCCATGTATTCCACTTGAACTTCGAAAAATTGGCATTTGCAAAAATGCAATTTAAGGTTGTGTTCCTTAAAACGATCAAATACCTTTTGTAAATGTTGCATGTAATCTTGTGGAATTAGGTTTTGAATGATGATGTTAAAAATGTAACACTTGGTAAAACCAAGGTTCACCAACACCCGATCCATAACTTTGGAAATTTTGTAAAATTGTTGTTCAAAGTAAAAGGAAATAATCATTGTTGATGCAAACAATCTTTCCCATGTGCATCTATCCCCCAAAATGTTGTTTTGAACTTATTACCCTTAATAGCAATTAATGGTAGCCAAACCACAAGTCAAAGGTATTGAAAACTTTGGCATGTATAAGCGCATAAAAAATCTCCTCTAGCAGGTGCATGGAAAATTTGTCCATTTAATGGGTTCGTTTATTCATAAGTCAATAATTTCAAAACATGTGATATTTAGTTGAATTGCCCAAATTGTCCTTGGTTGGCATCACATTTGTCAAGGTGTATTCACCCCTTGATAATTCCACCAAAATCACATCCAACAATTATGTTGTTTGAGTTTGAACCAAAGTTGTTTCAACCTTATTAAACATGTGAGGTTAGTTGAAAATTGGATTATTATCCTTTAATATGATTTAGACCTTTTGAGCTAACTTTTTCAAGTTGAAAGCAAAACATCATGTGTGAGCTTGTAATAACTATCATATTGTTTTCATTTCACCTTTTATAACCATTGGACCAACCTTTAGTTCCCATGATTTTGTGGTCATTTGTTCTTTGTGTTGGGATGGTGGAACATCTTTAGTATCCAAGGTTGGAAGGCATAGGTTGTGATTGTTATGTAAAATCACTATGATAAAAAGGATGTTTTATAATTGGCTTTGTGACTCAATTTTTCAGTTGCATCGAGCATTTGCAATTCATTATATTTATATGATGTGAGTGTTAATGGACAAATGGCAGGAGTTGCAAACTTGCAACTCACTATATTTATGGTGTAACTCAGTCAAAACAACTTTTTTTTAACTACTATGCAACTCCAGTATAACTACACCCTTGACATCATTAACTGTATCCATCCATTAAAATTTAACACATGGCAATATGAAGATTTTTGGACATAAAATTTATTTTCTTCTTGAAATATTGATTTTCATCATCCATTATGATTGTTAATGATGGTATGAGATTGTGATATGTGGCACAATCGAAAATTGCCACATGACGTATTAATTATATTTTGGATATATATATAAAACTAGGTAGGTCGTACTTAACCATAGGTAAGATGTTGGTAGGTCTTAGGATCTACATACTTATGTATTTATTTAGGACCTACCTGCCTATTTACTTACTTAGGTAGGTAAATAGGTAGGAAAGCACAAGACTGAGTGAATTAAAGAATAACCATGAAAATATTTTATTATATTTTATGTTTTGCATTTAGGGTTAATTTTTTTAAAAACTCAACTCAAAATAACACATGTATTTAAATGTGAGAACATATGAGAACATGTTTTCTTTATATAATTTATAACATGGGATTCAAAGATAAAACATATGGGCTACATTTTTTAGTTATTATTTAATTAAAAATTGAATTACAATTATATAAAAACAATTCCACATGTTTTGTGCTTGTTTTTCATTATGTAAGTTATATAATTAAATTATTGATTATATGTGAATTTAATTATTAAATGTTTTTTTGAAATATTTTTATTGAAATAATTAATTTATCAATATATTTTACCTAATGTTATGATAAATAATTATTTTAAGTAATTAAGTAAATTTTAATTTAATTTAATCAATCCAATTTATTTTTTAGTTATTTCAAAAAATTAATTATTTAAATTCATATAATTAATAAATTATCATTTTATTTTTGAAATTTTAATTAATTAATTAATTAATTAAATTATATGAATCAATTTTATTTATAATTTATATTAATTAATTAATTCGTAACAAATAAATGGATTAGATAATAATTAATAAGTTACAAATTATTGAAAATTAATTAATTACTAAATATTAAATATGAATTTGGGTAGATATCATCAAATTATAAATAGGCTTATCCACATGTACAACAAATTGATTTTTAGTATAATATATAAATTGATTTTAGTATCACATTTAAATGAATTATATGTATCCAAATAATTAATTAGTTAATGAATTTAGATAATGAATGATTTGGTAATTATTGATGAATTAATAATTATTTTAAATAATCAATCTAATTCATTATGAAATATCCCCTACTTAAATAAAATATGTATTTGTTTATTATTTAATAAGTTATTGGTTTGTTAATTAATGTAAAATTATTTGTATGGATTAAATTTATTTATTCATATTAATACTCAATTATTTAATTTAATCAATAAATTTATAATAAATAAATGTATTAAACATAGTTAATATTTAATAATCAAATTATTGAAACAATAATTCTTTGTAAAACTTGCATATGAATATGTATCCTTAATAAGTTATAAGCATTTGCATTATAATCATAACATGGTTGAATAATAATATTTTAATATTAACTCACTATTAACCCTATTAATTATATCAATGGGATTCATAACTTTAAAATTAATTACAAATGTATCCCATAATGGGTGGTGGAAATGTGGAAACATGGCATGATCGCATGTATGTACATTGTACATTAATAGCAACATAGTTGTTGCTTTAATGGCATGTTTACAACATTTTAAAAGTAATTGCCACGTGTAATTACAATGCAACTCTTAAAAGAATCAAACATAGTTAACTACATACGTATGTATGTGTGTATAAATCACCACATAGAAAACCCATTTTCAATTCACTTATAATTATAATAAAATTAATTAATTTTTTGATGTGGCAATTTATTAATTAATACCATGTATTTCCAAAAAGATAGTAATACCCAAGGGATAGTTACACAATAGTTACTCAATAGTTATATATTAATCATTTTTTGAGTTTTAGTTGCAAGGTAATGTGGTTTCAACGAACATGATTTCTCATATTGAATGTGAAAAGGTGTCATAACTTATGTCGTAACGCCCCGCATCACCAACATACTTCCCAACACCCATAAAACCCCCTCGACATCTTTGATCCCATAATTGCCCAAGGATGTATAATTCGATTTGTCATAACATCACCCCCCCCTTTGCATCAACATGGTAGTCTTAGTTGAAGGGGTTTTTTGACCTAAAAAAATAGTGTTTGGTACACCATCATTGTCGCCCCAATGAACTATTTGGTGCCTTGGTGGAAAAGTGGAATTAGGCACCTTCCTTGATGTAGCTAGTACACCATCAAAGTCAATGCCACCATAGGGTTTGGAATTGTGTCCACAACACAAATATTATAAAAGATGAACTTGGCACTGATGTTCACCATTTAAGGGTCCAACCTTTTATTAACACATCAAGGTTCCAATTAGCAAACATTTTTTTTTATCACTGGTCTTTTAGTAGAAAACATTTTGGTTGTTTCAAAAAAAAAATTTGGTTCCCATCGTCATGGTCTTTTGAAACACATGACATAATTTGCTTTGGGGCCGCCAAATTTGAAAATCTAGCTCCACAAAAATATCTTGGGTCAACATTTAAATTAAAAAACAAGGTGTTTTTTTGATCCTCTACATTCTTTAACCCAAATGCATCAAATTTCACATGGGTTGCCATGTTCATAACTAGGGTTTCCATGGTGTTGGATTGGCTTGATGTTGGTAGGGTGGCCAACCTTTTATTGGCCACATTATTCCCTTTTAAACTTCTCCCATAACCCTAACCCTTACTAACATTGGTGGTTTATGATTAGCCTTGTCATTATTCCAAATGTGGTGCGAATCAATGATTTGCATCATGCCCACAAGTATTACAATGGGAACATGGTTGATTGGGATAAAATTTAGAAGTAGTGGCTTGTGGTGGATTAGGACAATCATTTTTTCAATGAAGCCCATTACACTTCCAACATTTGGCTTGTCCCCTTATTTGACATAATATGATATATGGAACCTTTTTATATGGAACTACATATCATATTAATTATATATGGTTCCAACTTGGATCCCTTTGTCTTCTAGGGTGGGGCCTTATTAGGTTGGCCATGTTGTTGAATTGATGGCATTGATTGAAATTTTTTTGCCAAATTTGAAAGTTTCCATACATTCTTCCACCATGTAAATAGTTCAATGTGTTTCAATAATTGGAACACACATTACAAGGTTGGCGATGCAAGTTGAAGTAACATTGTGTTTTGCACTCGATGCAAAAGCTCCATGTCCAAAATCATGTATTAGCATTGGACCACATGGGTTTTTGTAATATCTTGCATCATTATGGTTAACATATGCACTTATGCATAGACCTTTTATAAGCTTTCATGTGGTTAATGTTGGAATCCTTGTTAATTTTATAGTTTTTTCATTTAGATTGCTTCATAATTCTTACGTAATTTTCCAAAAAATTTCACAATATAGTTGAATGTTGGTAATAGACCATTAGTTTTAATGGAAGGGCTGATACTAATGCTTTCATGGCTACACCGCTTCCAATAACTCCACTACCATTATCATTTCCACTCCCATAGGCCAAGTCGTTACTATATGTTGTTAAAGTCACACTTGAAATCAAAATAGGTGTTGGGACCATAATATTGTGGGTAATAAACACATAGGTGGGCAATTGGTATAATCACCATTCTTCAATATCACGAGTGTGCTTAAATTTGTGATAATCATCCATAGGTGATTGTTCCAAATGTTGGAACAAACCTTTCCATGTCATGAAAGGTGTAAAAATTTGTGAATTATGCATTTATTGAATATCACATTAATTGTCAAAACTTTAGATAAAATCATCCAACTCAATTGTGCAAACCACCTTCAAACATTGACATGGCTTTTTGTGGTTCCATAAATGTCCTCCATTTCCCACAACAATGTTGTTATGACCAAACTTGAAGGTGAACATCATCAACTTGCCCGCTCCATGTATTTTTGTTTTTATAACACTTTAATAACGTGTTTAACATTTGGTGTTGATATAATCATATTTGATATGATGTTGTGATGACATTGTAACAAAATGTTTGAATCATCACAATGTGTTATAATGTCATCACAACATCATATCAAAGATTGTATCGACACTTAACCTTGAACACATTATTAAAATGTTGTAAAGTTTAAATACATGGAGGGGACAAATTTGTGATGAACATGTCACTAAGTTTGAAGAACCCCCCTCATATGAAAATGATGACAATGCAGGTGGTTTGAACCTCACCCTTTGCTTAATAAAACCACTGATATGTGTTGAATTGTTTTTTGTTCTAAAATCTTGTGTTAGTCTCGTGATGAATCGTAATTAGAAATCCAAGGTAACCAACCTTAACCTTAAACTAAGATGTTGAACATGTGGGCTTATCCTAACTTTAATTTCAATGCACGTGTATCTACAAAACATTTCATGGGGGCTAACAAAATTCAAGCACATTGTGAACACTACAAAAATGGTTTACCAGCCATCAACCTCAAGTTACCATAATGATGAAAAATGAAACATTTTGATGATCAAATGTAGAACTATTTGCAACAGTGCCAACATTGTCATAACCCAACCTTTCCCATTAACTCCTAACCTTGTTTATGGAAATTCACAAGTTGAACATGACTTGCAAAACCCCCAACATGATAATTTGTGTCATGAAATATAAACTATTTATGTGGTACTTGAAAGCCACATCCCGAAATTTCGTTCCAAAATGTGAAGCCCAACTTTGAGGCATATGAAACTCATGTCCCAAAATCTCATTATGGAATGCTAAACTTAGCTTCAAGGTGTATGAAACTTGCATTTCAAATCTCTTTCCAAAATATTATGTTTAGCCATGGCCAACATTCTCCCAAACCAAGGTTAAAACATAGGTGCACCCCTTAACAACACAATGTGGGAATGAACAAATTCATGCAACATGATTCCCACTTTTGTGATTCCTACACGAAAATCATCACATGAATTCAAAAATCCTACATGTTTGCTAAAGGCATGACATTCCATCCCTTGTAGGTTATGGTAATGGGTTTGTACCAACACAAAAAGTTAGTATTGAAAAGTCGACAAAGTTGACCCCATGCGACCACCTTACCACAAATGTTAAAAAGCTTCCAAAGTTTTTTCCCCCAAAAATGCTAAAACTTTACACACATGTAGATATTGTTTCTAGGAATTCAATGATGTAAATGACATTCTAATTCAATTTCATACAACATTTTTATTTTTTTTTCAAAAGATTAGTTGAAATTAATTTTTTAAAATGGGAAAATAACCTATAGACATCTAAATTTGTTTGTACAACCTTATTTAGGTTCAAGTCCCCAAGGAGTTTACTCATTACAAAAACGCACAATCTTAAAGCCAAGTAAATCAAGAACAACCCCCCATCTGGAACAAAACAAACAAAATGCAAACCTTGCCAAAACATAATTACACAACACTTGTTGCTAATAAATCTAATGTAAACAGTTAAGTACTACATAATAATAATAAAACTTTTGTAAGAGATTATGGGGCTTGAGCTCAAGCTTTCTTTGTTTTTGTGTGTGTTTATGAATTTGATCCGAGCTGAAGTCAAAGTGTAGAACACTATATTTTCGGATCATTTGACATTCAATATCTGTTGCATCAAATGCTTGTTTCAAATATGTTGTTCTTGGAACTCAGCTAACTAGAGACCTTCCTGCAATATGGGAGTTGAAACTGTAAACTGAATAAAAAAGTGGAGACAAAACTTGCAGTCACGCTTCTTGGCAGAGCATAACCCTATATATGTATTCATGAATCTACACAAATCTTTTTGATCTTTTAGAATTGCACAAAATTTAAGAAATGACTTTTGGTGATTAAAAATACGACTCACTTGCAATAAGTAAGAATCTAAGCCTAAAACATAGAATGTAAAACATACTAAACTGTGTGTAAAAAAAACTTGCACAAAACATAAAAACTTGCAAAGTAGAAAACAACCATGTTTTGAAATCTCAAATCACCAACATTGATTTGAGATGACATAACTTTAAATAATATCCCACAGATTTAATATCTAAAATCACATTCACATTATAACTGGCTCCAAATTAGTTTACCCCAATTTATCTATAACAACTATGATATAAACATAGAACCAAAAGAAAACTAATAATCCACCCCCCAAAAAAAAAAAACCTACTTGACAATTATTTAAAAAAAGCAATAACCAGCCAACACCAATTCTCATGCTCATTCTTTGATAATCATTTTATGAAGGATCTTATGGCTACTTATAGGGGTGAGATCATGAGGGGGAATCTTATGCTTCATTATAGGCATAAGATCTCTCAAGGAGTAGTTGTACTATGTGTTCCTCTTGTCTACAAAGGATATTCATCAATATGAGCTGCCCTCTATACACACAAGAAAATGTCTCCAAGTGTTTTCCATGATGCCCTCCAAATCAATGATATTTTAGAGGCAAAATTTGTCCCTGATTAGTTAAAATTTTGACAGAAATGAATTTTCTTAGTGTGAAATGTGTTTCTTCCAGCAGAAAAATGTCACTAGTGTGTGATCAATAAATTGAAAGAAAAAAAAAAAACTCAAAAAATTCTCCAAGTTAATTGCAGAAAGAGAAAGCATGTGATTTGGACTCTTTTTGTCTCTTGAGACAAGATGGAAACTGTTCATGATTCAGATTGTGCATGCATAGAGGAATATTATACATAGGGTCCGACCATTTTCATATATGTGCATGGAGTTGTTCCATACTTCTGTAGTACAAAGGCAGCTCCAACACATGTGTATTGAATAATTAACGAATTGTGAAGATTCCACGGTTTAGAATTTTTTTTAAAAAAATCAAAAATTATTTAAACATTCCAAAAGATTCTCTGTTTCATTTCCCCAAAATAATTATTCTTTGGAAAAAAACAGTTTTTTTTTAATAAAAAAAATTTCAACATTTTTACAAACAATATAATAAGTGTTCGAAGCTGTTCTATGCAAAATAGTGAAGTGGGTAACTTAATGAAGTAGGTAACTTGTGCTCAAATGATGAGTGTGAAGAGAAGTCTGAGCTAAAGGTGTGTGGCAAGGTCGAAAGTTACCCCCTATGTCACACTACCCAAATTACACTGACTATGTTACAATGCACTTGGACGCAATCCAAGCAAATTGTGGGCGGATAATGAATCTATAGTGTGTTTTGACTCATTGAGGGGAAAAAGGGTGTCACTTACTTCACTCTAATCAACACTTGCTGAGTAGAAAAGGGAGTGAAGTTTGTATCTTGGGCTTGGTTTAGGGTTTGGGGGAGAAGTTGTCCAAAAATGTATCTTTGGTTCCAGTTCCAATTCCACACATAAGTTGAATCCGGAATCTGCTTCTGGGGTCCAATTGTTTACAAAAGAATGAAAGCTGTTTCCAATTCCAAAAAGCAGTTTGGATCTGGATCCGGTTCTTACTAAACCAGTAGTGGCAGTTCTTACCCACCAAAGTGGTTATCCACATGACACACAGCATATAACTTATTCTCTATGGTCGGCAACATGACCTAACCATGAATCAAACTCCCAACCATGATTGCATTGTTTGTTTGTATTAGCACATACACGAGAACTTATATTACTTATATTACATTGAAATTGCAACTAAAAAAATAAAAAATAAAACAAGAAGGAAATAAAACTCGAATATCAACTTTACTCAAATAGATCTTCAAAATAATAAAATAATATGAAATCATTTTGCCTCTTCATTTTCCTACTTCTAAGACTTCAAAACTAGAGCCTTTTAAACTAGTTCTAAATTATCAAATGTTTAAAATAAAAAAAAAGTCTGTTGTTTTTTTAAAAAGTGTGCTTTGAAGATCAACATTTTATTTCACACCATATGGTTCAAGTGGCTTCTAGCATTAAGGTGTTTTGTAGACCCCACCGAATGGAGAGTCGGTGTGTAAAAGGCATGGCCCAACAAATTTACAATGTCAATAAATCTCACTTCCTTTGTGACATATTCTTGTCCCACAAAAGAAAAAAAATCTACTTAACCAAGTTTGCTGACAATGTTAGGGTTTTAAAAAAAATTACATTGTAGAATAGAATGGTTTTGTTTGGTTACACATTTTGGAATGAATACATTGTAAGGTGTTAATTGTAAAACATGTTAACATATATCATATCAAGGTTTACATATCTCATATCTAATCTCCATTAAATGTGTTTAATATTTTTCTAGGTTTTCTTAATTCACAAATTTAAAAAAAATTCCGAGTTTGTTTTTCCTTCTTGTTTAGTTCTCCTGCAATTTAAGCATACCAAATTTATTTTTAAAAAAAAAAAACAGAGGCTAAAATCATGTTCTTAACACATCATCCATTACCTCAAATTTCCAAAACAAATTACCTATATATGCACCTTAACATGGCCTAAAAGACAGTGGTAATAGTAGTCAGTTATAACATATATACCACGGATTAGTCTTCCACTTCCCAATGCAGATTAAGAAGCGGAATGGTTGGAGTTGGCAGATTACGATCTTGGAAATAGCCCATTCTATCGCGTATTACTATGCCACAATTTGATCTAACCCAGCTAAGTTATGTAACAGAATGTACTTGGTGGAATTACATGGTTGGGCCCAATTGGGCGGGTACCACATGGGTCTCTTGGGCTCAAATGGAGCAATACGGATACAACAACAGTTGAACAATAAAAAGGCCTTGCCAAGAGTGAAGTTTCACTCCCTGAATAGGATGGGCCGGGTACAACCAGGATTGCGCCCAATACGACGGGTATGACAATGGGCTCGTCCCACGTCATACCCACCCTTAGTCATACCCGCCTAGAGTGGAACAGGCTCATTTTAGGGTAAATGATTTGTGGGTTGGGTCCTAAACTTTGTTGAGCTCCGGAAGGTGTGATGTCATTAAGTCCGATGATAATGGATTTTTCTAGGGCTCATTCCGGATTGTAATCGGCCGGTTATCCCGCATGGTTGATTCCCTTTAACTAGAGTGTTCCTCTTCATCACTTGACATCACAAGTGGAACTGGAAGAACCAAAAGTGGAACTAGCAAACAACCACGGTCCCACTTAGGGGGCCAAAAAAAAGACCAAAAAAATTCCAGAATAATTAGACACCAAAACTTATGTATTTGCAAAATTGACTTATGATTAATAATAAATGTGTTAAATTTTTTGACCATTGGTTAATTAACCTTTGGTTGAAATGTGTTGGAAAATTTTGACCATTGGTTAATTAACCTATGGTTGATATGTGGTGGAAAAAATGACCTATGGTTAATTAACCCTTGGTTGATATGTCTTGGGAAATTTTACCTGTGGCTAATTTGCTTATGGTTTTTTGATGATGTGTCAGTTGGGAAACTTGGACCTATGGTTAATTGACACTATGGTTGTTTGGAAAGTAAATCCATGAGTTAGTTTACCTATGGTTAATGATATTTTACTAAAATTAACCAATTGTCGATTTCTCATCTATGGTTCATCTATTTCACAGGTCACAAGTAGTGCAAACATCAAGATTTTCAGTGGCCAGGGTCCCCATAGATACATGCGAAATGTCGTATATAAAGAGGTTTTGGAACTGTAGTTTGTAATCGTAAGGGAGAAGTCACCAAGAGTGACAGATCCAAGCCGGAACCGTCTGAGGAGGACGTCAAATCAGACCCTCGCTATATTTAGCTACTGTCCATAACCACTGTCCGTCTGGAGTCAGGGGAAGCTTTATTCTTCCTTTACAATATATAATTATATATATTTATATGATGGTTTGGAAAATTTTACCTATTGTTAAATTAGGTATAGTTGTTGATATGTTTGGAAATTGTGAAATTAGGGGGTATGGTTAATAAAGTATTTGGAAAATTAACCTATGATTAATTAACTCACCAGGGTTATTATTAACGTGTTTGAAAAGAAAAAAAAAAAAAAGCTTATCATCACATTTGTTAGGGCTGCGTAAGCCCCACCTCGGAACCGGCCGTTCCCCCCGGTCTCGTAGGCTAGGTTTGCTAGGATAGTAGGTCAGTTCCACCGGTAGAATGGGTAGCTAGGGTAGTAAAACAGTTTCGTAGGCTAAGACTCATAGGCTAGTAGGACAGTTTCCTAAGGTAGGATAGTAGGACAGTAGGACAGTTTCGTAGGGTAGCATTTTGAGGGTAGGATAGACTCGTAGGGTAGTAGGACAGTTTCGTAGGGTAACTACGGCCAGGGTAGTTAGTAGGTACCTAGTAGGAAACTTTCGTAGGGTAGCCCTGGCCAGGGTAGGTAATAGGTACCTTGTAAGACAGTTGCTTAGGATAACTATGGCCAGGGTAGGTACTTAGTAGGACAGTTTCTTAGGGTAGCCGTGCCCACAGTAGGTACCTAATAGGCCAGTTTCTTAGGGTGGCGAGGGCCCGCGTAGGTACCTAGTAGGACAGTTTCTTAGGGTAGTAGCTAGCGTTGGACAGGGTAGGTACCTAGTAGGACAGTTTCGTAGGGTAGGTAGCAGGAGGGTTTCGCAGGGTGGGAAGTCGGTAGGAAAGTAGGGTAGCATGTAGGTAGGTAGGTAGGTAGGGTAGTAGGGAGAAGGGGTTGGGGGGGGGGGGTGGGGGGGCCGGGCCTGGGGGGGAAGCGGGGGCGGGTGAGGGAAGGAGGGTGCGGAGGGTTGCTCTGGCTGTTGTCGTTGTCGTGGG
>Ga0116227_10006227_pt1 | contig 24373 bp, 13 predicted proteins | sample S1TSphgellanicum_FD_89693 | JGI IMG/M metagenome (GOLD analysis project Ga0116227, IMG submission 89693) | Host-associated microbial communities from peat moss isolated from Minnesota, USA - S1T2_Fb - Sphagnum magellanicum MG | ecosystem: Host-associated > Plants > Peat moss > Unclassified... | reverse complement strand
TATAAGATGGATAAGAGGGATAGACACCAAAAGGAAAAAAGTGTGTTTGTTTGGTGGGGGTCTGTTTTTTTTTTTTGTTTTTTTTTTTTTTAAGTAGCCACCTTGTTCCCATTTCAGAACATTCATGTTTGTCGGAAATGGAATTAGCAAGTCACCAAGAAGCCATTAAAATTACAAAAGAAGGTACTTATGCATGTTGGAGGGTAGTCCTGTTGTCACTGGTGCACACCTTATAATTTCTTTAAGACGATGCTGGTGTCAACCCCCGTCCTTTTATGCTTCAATGGATAAGCCTCGCCAAAGGTACAAAATGGAATCAAGATGAGTGGGCCCATTGTACTCGTCACTAAGATGGTTTTCCATAGGTTAGAACCCATATTGTTCGATTCTTGTTTGGAAAGGGTTTAAACAATGTCACATTTGTCGAGTCTTTGAGAATGGTTCTTCAAATATGTAAAACCTAATGTTTCCGTGTTTTCCAAAACAATTTGGAGTCTGGATTGGGTTCCGTTCAAACTTTATAATTTAATTCTGTGTCCTATTTAACCCCTTCCATCTTACATTACATTCAACTTGAGATAAAATATTTGTGTAATAGAGTTATCCATAAAGTCACCCTGTCTTCACCCCGTCTTTCGGCCCCTGTCCGCTGTTTCAATGGTATCCACAAAATAAGGAAATTCTATTAAATCTTAATATGAAATGGTGAAATTCAGCATTTAATGCACAAGGTTCGAGAGTAATTATAATAGTTGTACAAGTAGGACTAGTGAAAAATATATGTAGCAGCAGTGGAGGCGCTCAGGCGCTCAGGAAAAAGGAAAGACAGGGTGAAACTCAGTTTACCACCAAAATTGGTGGAAAAACTAGTTTGGGTCCGGTTCTTGCACTTCGTAAAATTTTCATTCTCAGTTACATGCCTGATGCCATATTATGGGAAAACTGGCCATTCTCGCCCCCTAATAGAGTGACTATATGGATAAACTGTAACAGGTACTAATTTTGTCCACTTGAAAAGTCATACAACTTAGGCTTTAAAATTGTATTATTCATTGCTTGTATAAAAAGTACACCTAAATGTCAATCCAAAGAACCTGGACCTGCTCCAAAAGGAAAGGAAACTAGCAGCCCAATTTAAGGTCCACTTATAGTCCAAGCAAGATGCACTGCTTGCACATTGTAGTTCTAATTTCAATTCCAACAGTTTCATGGACTTCCAATCAAGGTACTTGAGAATGGGATCCGCATCCGACCACAGAAAGCTTGCCCCCAAAATAAAATAAACAAACCAAGTTGTTTTTTATTCAGTTACCTAGCCACCATCACTTTGGCATTTGTTTATTTTTGAAAATTCAAGTTTGTTGTGGGTTGTCTTTATGGACAATGTAGAGTGCCGTATATGTTATCACATGGTTCTTTTATGGTGGGTTTGTAAGTACGTTTGCTTACATAAAGGAAGGTGGTCATTTTACAACGCTTAGAATCCTTTCACAAATCTTCAAAATATCAATGACAATACATAATAATTCCGATGATAATGATTCATCAAAAGTAGTTTACTCAGAAAAACTTTAGGTTTCATAGGTCATTGTTTTGGATAAATAATTTTAAATTGGAACTTATTTTGGTTCCAAAATATAAATTGACCTATTTTATAATTATAATTCAATGAACTGTGAATGAAAGTAGTATGTAGGTGGCTGTCAACTCGCTGGTTGGTTGCCAATTCCCTAGTTGCCTTTCTCCACCAAAAAAAAAGTCCCGCTAGTCCCCAAAAGGAAAAAAAGAGTGTATGTTGCCTTGTCTCAATTTTTTTGGCCTAATTGTGTTTTTCCTTTTAAAAAATTCACACTGATACTCCACTCCATGAAGGTGAGTAAATAATTAGGCAAACTATCATTTTTAATTGGGTGCAATGTAAATACAACTAGATCTAATCTTAAATTCAACTACAATTTCCAAAAAAATTGAGAAGTTTCTCAAACTAGAGGGGGGGGGGTTTGTTGCACTTGTAATGCCCCCTCCTCTTTCGCCTCAATTTCTTCACTGAATTTCTGCTAGGTCTTTACATTCAGTTAAAGCCCGACCTTGGTCGAGGGCATTACCAAAATTAGGCCTGCACTCAAACTATTGCCTCGTGCGCCATTATTTTTGTAATACCCTCAACCTAGTGCATTACTCTACACTTAAAGTAAAACCTATCCACACATGGCCTAGTGTTGTAAGTGTGATGAGCAAACATTTGCCATTCCCAAAATAGACGACATAGTGTGTTGTTGTCTTCTCTTTGTGTGCTATATATCTTATATAGTTTATTACAAGTGGAAGACTTTCCACAAAACATACATGTGGTGCAAATAATTGAGAATCTATTGGCAACTAACTGGCAATATAATAAAATAAAATCACTGGGCACTTGGTGGGAACATAAAGGAATCATATTCATTTGGGAACACCAAACTCTTACCCCCCCAAAAAAAAAATCCCATTTCCATCCAACCCCCCTTCCCACTAAAGGAAAAGAAATTGATGCATATTCCCTCGTTATTGATGGAGAAGGATTTATATTTCTAATTATGTTGGTCATCAACTTTGGACTAGGCTAATGGCAAGGGAATGAATTTGTGGGGGACATAGTAAACATGGCGGCCGGGGAAGAGCACAAACTTGTCTACCACCTTGTCCTAGGCCCTTTGTTTTGGGAACACCCCCACCATGGGGCCTCATCCCCATCCTACACACAAAGATCCATAGACTTTTCTTAGTGTAGTTGGAGAACCAAGTTTCTCACTATAACTTTTAATCGGTGAATGGTGAGCATTTTTTTCAAAAAAGCTGTTGTTTTATTTTATTTTGAAACCATTGCCCTCATTTTTCAAAAATTTCCAGTGATATTCCTTGAGTATCAAGGAAAAGAAATTTTTTAATTAAAATCCTAGGGGTCTTTATGCACTGCAAAGAGCGATTCTGAAATGCTCCTCATCACCCCTTCACTCTGAATTAGTAGGTTGCTAATGAACAGAGGTCCAAGGTTATAGTTTATAATTTGCAACTTAGTAGCTAATCGGAGCATCAAGATTCTCACAAGGGATGGTTATGTCTCCATGAATGGGAAAGCCAAGGTTAACTTAACGAATGGGATGGTTATGTCTCCATGAATGGGAAGCCAAGGTTAACTTAACGAATGGGATGGTTATGTCCCCATGAATGGGAAGCCAAGGTTAACTTAACGAATGGGGCTCAATCCCACTAGAAGACTAGCAAACACACGGTTTTATAAAACAACTTGTACAACAAGGGCAAGAGTGAACTAGCACCCACAAACTAACCACCATGGATGGATGGCACATGGACAAGACACTTTTTTTCATTGGGTTCTTGTTCCCAAGCTATTAACCTCCCCCATAGCTGAGGGTTGTTAAAGAGTGCCTTTGGCTATGTTGATATTGACCTACCAAAACCAGGCTTGTAGCAAATCTCTATCTACAATTTCTCAATCTAGCAAATCTCCAAAGGTTTTAGATTTACACACCCATGTGGCCTATGCCATTGGCCCTAGTGTGAACTGGTTACCCAAATTTCAACTCAAACACCACAAAACTTGTCATTGGTAGCTCAAATAATTATAGTTTGACAATAAAAAAAAGATGTGTTGAAATATATGAATGAAATCTTATATCTATACAATAACAATATATAACAATACATTTTATTTTATTCAAGTGATGAACATATCCATTATCATATTACTGTAACACCATAAGAATATTGAAACTCAAATGTGATTTATAATATTTATATTAAGTGTATATGCATTATTTAAATTGATTAATGCAGTGTTTTATCTTTTTGAAATTAGCCATGACCTTGTTGATCTAAAATGTTTTTGATTACAAATTTTAACTAAAAATTTTAATTGGATCCAAAATTTCCTTAGACCTTGTGTTAAAGTCCTATATTATTAAATACAATGTTTTTTAATTGAAATTCAAATACCTATTTAATCCCCAACCATAACATCCAATTTAAAACCATGTCATTAACTCACAATATAGATATTTTTGGATTACTATCCTTCCATATTCTAGATACATGATAATTACTCATATAGTTCTATTGAATTAATCTCAAGCAATCCAACTTTTCATTAATATTTAGAATTTGGAAATTGTATTTCACATGCAATACCATTTGCAATATTATTTTTCCTTATTAGTTGGATTATAATTTATCATGGTGAAAAATAACATACATTGTAATTGAATCATAAATGGGTGTATTGTGTGATAGGATAAATTATTGGATGCTTAAAAATGATCCACAATGGCTTACTTAAGCTTTTTGGAACTGCAAATATTCCAATCTTAACATACCATAGGAGATATCGGCTTTATGAAAAAGGTGTTATGTAAGACATAAGGTCTTGGTTATTGATGTTATTCAACTTTGTTCACTAGTCTCACATGCACATATGTCAGACCAATCTTGTAAACACCATGTGATCTTTTTTATTTGTACATATCATTAATATATATATATATAGGGATTAATTTCATTTTCATATATTAAACTTGTTTCAATAATAACCAAAATGCTTATAAGGATCCCAAATATGAGCATGAAAGTTCCAATGTAATCAAAATAAAAGGGCATACCATAGATCCCATATCCTTTATTCATCAACAACACAATGCTTATCAATTGAAACTTATAAAAATCATATACTACAAAAAAGTCATACATCCATGTTATTTCTTACATTATATTTGTATTTCACTAAAATATCCATTCTAAGATTATAGGTATACAATGGATCAAATCATTTCAAATCTCCTCTATTTACATTATCATGATCTTCTAACATGACAATTTGGACAAACAATCCCCACATACCTCACGAGACATCCTATCCTACCCCGACAAAGCCATGATAACAAACAACATTGATTGTTCAAACATAAATTGGACATGATACAGACAAACAAAAACACCCTACACTTCCAAGATGATTACATATTGAGCTTCAAAACCACATAGTCGTTTCCCAACAAACAACGTTTATGTTTGGAGCTCCCACATGAATAGGTATTCAACCTCCCCATATACAAACAATTCCCCACAAATAATCAGGTATACAAAACTTGAACAAGATAAATCCACAAACAAATCAGCCACATTGATCCTCTAGAACCTCTCATCAATTCCATCAATGCCTTTATAGACTTTATTGCATTCAATATTTTGTTCACCAATTTTCCTATGAAGTAAAAATTTTGAAAATAAATGCACAAACCTATCGAGATACAAATTTGGGCATTCTTCCCATTAGTAAAACAACAACATATAACTAAAGCAACATTAGTTCTCCGAAACACACAAAACAAAAAGAAAGATAGGTGTTTAACTTCTATTGAATGTCACTTCATATTTCCGTTCTTTTCCATCTTATTTCCATTGTTGGCATCATCCACATCTACACACAAGAAAAACAAAACAACACCATATTAATCCCAAAATCATTGCTCCTTCATAAAATCAAAGCCATCATTGGAAAAACCACCCACAAATCACAATGCACTTTTGTGAATGATAGAAAATAGAATAGCAAATAGTTTAAAGCACGTAAACAATGATAGCTATGTCTCCATTCACACCATAAACATTAAATATGCATAAGGGCATAATTTTGGGTTGCACCAAGATTACATGCCAACTAGTTTAGTATATATTTGCAATTAGGTAGGTTTTTAAACCATAAAATCTTTTTTTTTTTTTTAATTATGACCATTGACTACAACTATTAGTAAACCTTGGTCAAGGAAGCAAACTAGCAATTCTAGATCATGATGCCATAGGAAGAGTCAACATACAACCCAAGGGAGGAAAAAAGAAGGTAAAGGTAAAGGTAGAAACATATCTTGATAAATGGAATGCAATGTTGAAGAGCAAAAAACATTTTTCAAATCCTCCTACATAATGCATGCATTGTTAAAAATAAGACCCTAAACCTCACCTATATATATTAGAACATAAGCAAAAGTTGTTGTATATAGCCCAGGTATATAATATGTTGTCTAGTTATTAAGTTTTAATTTGGTTACGAAGTCAATAAATAATAACCTACCAATCAATTATTGACTTTTATTGATAATTGAAAAATAATTTAATTGTTTGGCATTGAAATTTCAAAATCTAATAACCTACCCAAATGACATGGTTATCATTAAGGTAGATTCACAATTTTAAAAAATTAGCAAAAATTATGATAAAAACGAAAAATTAAAAATCAATTTTAGTTTCTTGAAAAGCCACATAACTAGCTAATAACTAATGGGATAACATGTGGTTATCTTATTTGATAACCCACCCTTACGCATATGCTCATATGTGGTTCAACTTACATATCAAACCAACATTAATATAAATTTGGTATGTTGGTTTGTATATAACATTTGTATATTGATTACAATGATGTAAAATAGTAAATGTTTGTTCATGGTCCAAATTTCAAGATTAAGCTTTATGTTTTACAATTCTCAAACATGTATTGAACCAATACCATTGTTTCAAAATTTGGCTAAATGTTATTCCATACCAATCTTCTCCTATAAAATGCACACAAACATATATAGGTATTAACTATCAACATTGGTCTAATATTGACTTTTGAACATAACAAATCATAGTATTGGGTACTCTTCTTTAAAAAATACCAACTTGGTCCGAGCATTAAATATTTTTTTAAACATTCATAGCATCTTAGTGTTGGTATTGGGTTCACAACTAATTTTTGGCAATTATGAAGCACATAAGTATATATTTGATATTGAAAATAACATAAAATTGGTACAAGGGTGGTATCACTTGAAGTCCATGCCAAGTTGGTTTTGGTACAAGGTTGATATTGCCATAAGTCATACTAGCTTGGTGAGATCTTTACTACTAATGTTGATAGGCCTATACATTAAACTAACTTTGTACCATAATTTAACAAATTACCAAGTTGAACCTTAGTAACACACGATCCCATATTTGTAAGTTATGATCTTTCGTACTAATGTTTAGAAGTGGAGTTAGAGTTAGCTTAAACCTAACTACCATATCAACATATATATACCTTTTAGACCCAAGATATAAATACTTCAATAGGATATGGTTCTTCCAACAACATGACATCATGGCTCACAACACATGTGAGGCTGACTATGTGATTTCATCCATTTCAATCTTAATTATATATGTGATGTACAATAGTTTGACATTAATGTTATGTTGGATTCACACCAATGGTAAGTTAATGACATTTTTTTCAACTTTTAAGTGCATTCACATATAAAATGACATGTAACACAATCATTGATGTGAAAATTAAGTTGACAACTTTTATTAACTATGTGTTAATAATGCATTTTACCCCTTACATCAAAATCTAACATTTACATAGATTTCATCCACATGTGGTAATGTTATGTAAAAAGGTCACACAAGGCCCTATATAACTCAAGGTCAAAAAGAAGGACAAGGCCATGCAATCGGTTGAAAAAAAGAGGTTCAAGGAAGATGAACCCATGGAGGAGAAAATGAATAAATTGAAAAAAGATTTCATGAAAAGAAAAGGTAAACAAGAGGACAACAAGAAGCTTGTGAAGAAGAAAAACAAATATGTTGATGATGAAGTGTCCTTGTCTATATATCAATTGGAAGAAAAAGAGAATAGAAAGAAGGAAGAGGATAACAATGTGAAGTGGCAAACTGATATTTTAATAGAAGTAAATCACTACATGACCAAATTATTTATTGTTGTCACAAATGAGATATTGTCACTTGGGGACAACGAGTAAAAAGTAGAAAATATTTGAAAACAATAATCATACCAAAAGAAACCATCAATTCCAAGATATTGTTGAATAAACCATCCTTAAAGAAAACTAATGCAATTGAAAACATCATCAAGGTCGTTGAAATGTTATCAAATATCAAATAATAGATCATTGAAGGGTTATCAAAGATCAAGGAACTTCCTCTTCATAAATTTTTTTTGAAATGTTTCAAGGAATGTTTGGAGAAGGGATTCACTTTTGTGCTACCTCTACACAAGATGTGAATTCAACATGATTAAATGTTTGTGAACGCCTTTGTGACACACAACATTTCTCCCTATGTGAATAAGCAACATAAATAATCATAATTATTAGTGGTAGGGTTAATAATAACATCCACATGTTAGTCTTTTAATACAACCATATGTCAAGGTGTAGTCATACTAACATGTACCCAAAGTAGTCGTAACCACTACTTAATTTTTTGAATTTTGGATTGTAAATAAATAAATTTTAAAAAATTAAAATTTTTTTTATTGTGAATACATTATGTACATATCATAAAAATTTGGAATTAATTGAATGAATAAAAAATATGTATAAAAAATTTAAACCTCTTATAACCATTATTTAAAATCTACATAAAAGTAGTTTTGACATTAAAAGCACAATTTGAAAATACTTTTTAATGACATATTTCAGGATAATTTTTAATATACACCTTAACATAATAATATTAAGAAAAATTTAAATCTTTTCAATCTTTTTTTTGAAAGACATATTTTTAAAAATCTAAGAACATTCTAAAAATAAAGTAGTGATCTAAGGGGGCACATGTTGCTCCTAATAGTGTGGTTGGACCCATCAACCCTATGTCAACCTATTTCATAATTACTTCTTAACATTGTGCGTTGGTGTTTAAGTTGAATTGTAACATATATTTGTATATGTTTTATAGTTTGACATTAATATAAGTTATTACACAGTGAATTTAAGGAATTAAGGTGAATCACAACCCTATTCACATTGAGTACATTGAATTTTTATATGGCATTATTGTTTTCCTTTTGAATGAAATTTTGTTTCACACTTTTATGATTGTATGATTTGATGATTATGGATGGAAGCTTATGCAAGTCAACATATTTTTAGGCTTAATAGGTGATCATAATACCTCATAATACTAAGGTTTTTAATGACTTGTTGAAAGTGCTTTAAGTCATTTAGTTGGTAAGTGTGGCTTGCCTCACACTACATTGTGATTTTTATGTAGAATTTGACATAATCTTATGATGTAATGACTTTTTGAATCACAAAAATTATAACAAATTTAGTGTCACATTGTAAATCATGCTTTTTAAAAATATTTCCCAAAATATTTTGTTGTCAAAGATTTAATCTATGGGGCAAATGGCTTTTATAAACTAGTTGTACCTACCTTTGAAATGGGACCAAAAAATAATTCTCAAATTGAATGCATGGGCATGATAAGCCTTTCAATTTTTAAGAAAATAGTTGATTAAAGGTTCTAAAAAATGTAATTCACATGAACTTTAAAAAGAAGTAGTTGGTAGAATCTTTTAAAATATGTAGTTGATGAAAGCTTTTAGAATATTACATTAAAAAAAATTGTATTTATAACCAACAAATTTACAATTACATGTGACTAAATTGTCATTTGCAACTATTGGGTGAAATCACACTATAGGGTGACTACTTTGGGCAAGAAAATGTTTTTTTGGGGGTACATTTTGTACTATTTTGGGGGCAATTTTTATTTGATTTCATCTAGCATTTTGATAAGCATATAAAATGGATTTTGATACAAAGACCTTCAACACAATTTTTGTTATATTTTAAATGAAACTAATTTTCAACAAAATATTTTTTTCCAACACACTTATGTTTGTTTGAATCAAAAACTTGTCTAGATGTTTTGTGTGAAATCACATGAGTCAAACTTTTCAATTGTATTTGAAATGGAACAATCAATTCATAATCAATATATAACTAAGTATTTCATCACGTTTTGCAATTATTTGAATCATTTTCAAATGTATATTTTCAGTTTTTAGTATATTATTTAAGTTTTTTTTTCACAAATATATTATTCAATCATTTAATATTTTTAAAAATGTAATTTCCTTTGATAATTGCATTATTTGACAAATGAACTACCTTATTTTGAGTTTAATTTATGAAAACCTTTTTAAATATTGCATCGGTGGAAGTTGAAAATTGCATAGTTTTGAAAAATAATAATCATGACAACATTTTTTGGCCACCATAGTGTGTTTTCACCCATTTTTGGTCATTGTTACAACTATTTGTTCTCTTTGGTCATGTTTGTGATTATATTACAACTATTGTTTCCTTCATCCTTTATAAGAACATTTTTTCATTTGGTTTTCATCCATAAAAGGCCACATATATTGTCCCATTTCTTACAAATGTGACCAAAATTAGTTGTAACCTTATGAAATAGTAAAGTCATTTCAAAGTCTTCAAAAGGGTATTAAAGGAATATTAGAACATTACATAAGTGTATATGAAGGTATATACAAGGAACCTATTAAAATCATATGTAACCCATATTTTACAACATATTAAAATATATCAAACATAAATTGTCATCATTCATCTTTTCAAAAACATCCTTGTAGTCTAATTTGTAATGAAAGAATATCCCATGTTGTGTCCCAAGATTTTATACTATAAAAATGTATACCATGAATGCATCTCCTTTTTTTGTAGCTTGCATGAATGCTATTACTCCCATGAACAAAAACTTTGAATATTTGGATCTTTGCATATTGCCAAGGTTTTTATCACATTTGAGGTTTTACATGCATCAATTCTTCCTTGGATTGTTTTCAAACATACCTATGTAATAATCATGATTTTCACCAAACATGCTTGTGGAAGGGGTCTTGTATTTCAATGCTTCAAAATGAAAAGTTATTGTATGCCAATCCACCCATGGATTGTGCAAAATGAGTTAAAATAACCCAATGATGATCAAGTTTGTCAAAGATGAAATGACATTGAAAACAATTTTGTCAAAATGCGACCAAGTGTTAATTTCCTTGATGGATTTATATCATGTGTCACATTTATTAAAAAGAGATTCCGACTGTCAATGATTTCAAATATTATCATTATGGTCCTTTTTGTTAAGGCCAACTTATGTTGTCACACAAACTCATTATCAATGAACATGTAGATGCACCAAAATAAACAATCTTTGAATGTTCATTGTTGTGAATTTCTTACATTTGATTGTGATTCGTAATATGTTACAAGGTGTTGGGTCTAAAAATAAATTAGGACAATCTTGAACACATGATTTGACGCACTCCCAACTCCTTGAAGGACTCAAATGTGAGTCCAAGTAGAAGATAACGAAAGAGGGAGGAGTCAGGGCACGCTCCCTAATTCACAACATTTTGAGGGGTAGAGGGGCGTGTTGGAACTCCGAGATGGGACTAGGAAGAGTTAACAAGTTTCACTCACTCACACGGGCCTACACACAACCCACACAAAGTGGTTAGTGCATAGTTGGAGCACCTTTGGTGCTAGGACGAACCACGGGCAACACAGACACATTAGACTCACCACGGCCCGGACTTGAGGGAAGCCACCACCTTCCCCCTTATAGTATACTCTGTGGTTGGCCACGGAGCCTACATCCAAATGGCTTTTCTTTCCCGGGATTCCCGAGTGGGAGTCTCGAAATCGCGCTGATTAGGACTCTCGCAATTTTAGAGCCCCATAACTTTGCGAACAAACCTTCGATCGAGATGAGGTTTAAAGCAAAGTTGTAGCTCTCGTCGAGAATTTTCCAACAGTATGTGGCACGCCCTCTGCAGCCAAATAAATTGGGTCGATTCCCGACTTTTTGTGATCGAGAGTCAAACTGACAATTTGATTTTTGGCCCTTCTTTTGGCCATAACTTATGTTTCAGATGTCCAAATGAGCAATGCGAGCCCATTTAAGACATTAATGTTCCAAGATCTTTTTAATGATATAAAGAACGCCACAAGCCATTGAGTTTTAACCCCTGAAATCGCTCTTTGAAGTTTCGGGAGTCCACCGGGACTCCATCTCCCGAAGTGGGAGATCCCTTGGGAGTGTGAAGGTTCACTCCCTCATACTCCTTCGCACTTCTTACACTCTTGGGAATATGTGATGTGACTCCTAGGCTTCTTTTTGCTTTGACTCCCGGGCATCCTCTTGGCCCACAACCTTGTAACCCTTTTGCTTTGGTCGCGAGCCCAAAGCTAGGGTTGCGACATGATTAATCAAAGTTTAGTCTCACAATCCTTGTTGAGACTAGACAACCTTGTTTCCCAATTTTTAAGGTGTAAGGTAGTGATAGAAGTGGCATGTGCTTTGTGTTAACCTTGTTTTTTCAAACAATTTTCATTTACGTGGCCTTTAAGGATACAAACAAAATTTGTTTATATGTTGGCATTGTTATCTTTACTTTGTGAACAATTTGAATATGTTTTATCAATTTGCATGGGATTCTTTTTTGGTGTAGATGCCACTATTTCGAGCAACATTAAGGCCATGAAATTCTTTTGTACTAATAACGATTCCCAATACTTCTTTTCTTGGTTTTGTTTGAAAAACCTATTATCAGATTGAACAACTTGTGCAATGGTTTAACTCAATATTGAAGGACTTGGTAAGTATTAAATCCTTTGCATTGTTACATAATTCAAATTGAAATTGATTCATAAATGCAACTTCATCCCATGAAATGTTGCACACCAATTGCTTGAACTTAGATGCATACATAGCAGCTAGTGTGATCCTTGAAAAAATGACAACAATTTGTTTGTTGATATGCATTCTTCATTTGAATCTCCAAATGTGGCATTGAATTCTTCATGAATATATGTTTCAATGTCACTCAAAAATGAAGATTGACATTCCAACAAAGGTGCAAACCATGTTAGAGTAGTTTTTGATATTATTGTGCTGATGAACCCTATTTGGGTTAGATTGTTTGGGTAATAACAAAGGTGAAATTGAATGACCATATGCATTTGGTTGACAAAAGTTCAAAACTTTGAATGTGTTCCATCAAACTTGTCAAGAAGATTAATTCATGGTTTTTTTGTTTGAGGTTGTGTTGTAGGAGCACACCTTAATAATGTTCATGCTTGGGATTTTTTGAAAATGAGCAATGAACTCACAAAATGATTGATTTTTTTGTTGCATAAGTCTTATAACAATAAATATTTCTTCCATGTACACAATTACTTCATTTTTTGATGTGAATGTGATTTCCAAAGGACATGGATTAACCATGACAAAGTTAGGTTTAGTTTTAAGTTTAAATATGAAACATGAAAAAAAAAAACACAAAGTGCATAAAACGTAGGTTTTATGAAACTTTATTACAAAACATGGAAAAAAAAGAGGTTATGGTGCAAGATCACACTTTAGATTTGTGATGACTTTCACCATTTTTCCTAGTGATGTTCAAAGAGTTTAATATCACATTAAATGATTATGCAATGGCTTAAATTGATGTTGTAAGATTGAATGGTAAACAACAAATCCTTCATGTCACTAAATAATTTGAATTGAATTTGGGTCATGAATTCCATTTCATCCCATGAAATGTCATATGCCAATTACTTAAATTTAAATGCATACATAATGGTTGGGCCTAATCCATGACAAAATGATTGTAACTTGTTTGTTGACATGCATTTTTTATTTAAAATTTCAAAAATGGCATTGAATTTTGTAACAAGTGCTTCAAAGTCATTTAGAAGTGGAGATTAACATTCCAACAAGTGCATAAACCAAATTAAAATTATGTTAAATAATAATGTGCCAATGAATCTAACTTGGGTTTGGCCATTTGGATAACGATGGGGATGAAGTCAAATGACCAAACATACTTGGTTGAAAAAATATTGAAATTTTGAATGTGTTCCATCAAGCTGGTTAGGAAAATTGATTCATGGCTTTTATGCTTGGGGTGGTTTTATAAAAACACGTCCCAATGATGTCAATGTTTGAATATTTTGAAAGCATGGAACGAACTCACAAAATGATTGATTTTATTGTTTCATATGCCTAAGAACAACAAGGACTTCTTCTATGGAAATAACTATTTCTTTTAGCATAAACATAATTATGAAACACGTGAATTGTAACATTGGCAAAAGGAGGGTATTCCACAATTTCAATTGTTATTTCAAAAAGTGGGTAATCTACAACTTTTTGAAGAACTATAACATTTTTTTGAAAAAGAGGGGTAATCCACTATCAACTCCAAAGAAACCCAACTTCTAACTAATTTTAAAGTTAAATGGTTACTATTGATAACAAAAATAAGTGTAGGCTTGATGGGAGTTTGTTCAAACTATCATGGGCACAAAAGCTACTAGATATTTCCCTATAACATTTTTATTATGCCCACTTGGAGACTTAGGATCTTAGTAAAAACTAAAAAGGAAAATAAGTTATGAGTAGGTCTACATAGATACCCAAACAATACCTTGGGAACAATTTTTTCAGCTTAAGGTCAAGGTAGTTATATTTACACCTCAATCCAAGATTTACCAAGCCCCTCATTTTAACAATATGGACAAGATGTGTGTTGTATAAATAAGATTTATACAAAATATATACATTAGACCCTTAACCATAAGACAAATTACAATAAAATGTAAAAGAAAAAAACTATGGCATTGATAAGAAGATGGTGATTTTAAGGCCACGAAAAAGATGGCAAGAGGTCCTTAATTAGATGAAAAGACTACACCCATTCATTAAATGATGATACTAGAGCAACATCGACAAAGAAAATTACAAGCCATAAAATGTAAGGTTTAAAAAAAAAATTTAATTGTTGCTCTCTTTTTGTGTTGTGCATTAGAAAACATAAAATTAACCAAGCACACTTTGTGGAAAACAATGGGCTTTCCAAAATACATGAAAACTAAAACAAATTATGGCCTAAACTTAATTTGAAATATAAAACATGAAAAATCAAATAAAAGGACATGAAATATGCAAAACAAAAGTTCAAATGGAATTCTATTTTGATAATGCATGAAAACATGAAATTAAACAAACAAGGCTATGGTGCAAGATCATATATTTGTTCGGTGTGGAATATATTGAAAATATTGAAATCCTACCTTTAAATTTATACCCTTTTGGGGATTTTGTTTAAAGAAATTTTTGCTGCTAAGAAAATAATTCATGAAATTTTTTGTATGCCCATTATTCAAAGAATTTTCTTGAAAATGTTTTTGAAGTATAAGGGTGCAATCACACTAATGTAATTGTAATTAATGTTTGGTTTTGTGTGTCTAACATTTTAAACAAATAACGAACTCCAAATGGAATTTCTTTTGCATTATGTTATTTTCAATGTATATATATATTTTTTAAAAGTTTGAAGTCAATCTATTGAATGAAATATATACCAAAAACATTTTGAAAACACTATAACCAATGCTTTTAAGTAAGAATATTTATAAATGGATTTGATTTTTTTTCAAAATGAAATATTTATAGCAAATTTTTTATCTAAGCCACAACATAATAATTTAATGGAAATTTTCAAGATTTTTTTAAAGACTTTTGTTTTGAATATTTCAAGAATATCTCAAAATAAACATTTAATAAGCAATCACCCAAGGGGGTGGGTGAGAATTACAAGTTAAATATAAATCAATTACAAGTCAATTACAAGTCTATAAATAAATTAAAAATTATATACAAAGTTAACGATGGATGAATTTCATTCATTGTGGATTAAAAATGAAAGAAAATTCATGTATGATGATGTTGGTGATTGTGATGTTGGCATTGATGACAAGAAGAGTTTTTTAAAAATTTGTTCACAAATGAATGTTATAATAATTTTTTAGATTTAGGTAAGTACATTATTTAAAATCGAATGCATTTAAAATTTTATTGTAAATGAATGCACAATTTTGGATGTATAATCCATTATGTGAATGATACTTTTGGTGAAATACGTAGTTTTGGATATTAAAATCAAATAACATTCATTATGAGAAATTGTGTTCATTGAAACTGCATTACCTTCCAATTATAGCTTAAAAAACAACTCACATACAACAATTGTGCAACTATCCCTTGAGTATTATAATTACTATGCAATTATCCCCTTGGAAATATGGTTAATTAATAAATAAATTACCACACTAGAAAATAATTAATTGTATTATGATTGCAAGTGAGTTGAAATTGGGTATTCAATACAATAATTTGTACACACCATATATACATCCATAGTCAACTATGTTTGATTTTTTGAAGAAATGTACTATAATTACATGTGACAACTATTTTAAAATTGTTATAAATGTGTCATTAACACAACATGGTGGTGGAAATGTGAACACATGGCATGATCGCATGTATTTACTAAATTAAATTAATTCATTACTAATTAATTATTTAAACTGAATAATTAATAATTAATATGAATTATAAATACTTTTTACTCAAATAATTAGTTTGTTAGTTAATTCAAAGAACTAATAACATTGTTTTAAAATTCAGATAATAAATGATTAATTATATGTATTTAAACAATTGATCATGTAATAATAAATTAATTGTAATCAAATAATAAATTATTTGAAGTAACAAATTAACAAATTAGATGAATTAGACTAAATATTTCAAATAAACTTAGATAAATTATTCTTATCATTAATTATCTGAACTAAATTAATTATTTTAAATCATTATTTCAGATAATTAAATATCAAATAATTAATTCACATATGTGTGTGTGTGTGTGTAAAATTTAATCCATATGTTTTGTCTTTGAATCTCATGCCACAAACTATATATAGAAGTTGTTTTCTCTTATGTTCTCACATTTAAATACACATGCTATTTTGGGTTGAGTTCAAAAGAACTTAATCTTAAAGGCAAAACCTAAAATAAAATAAAAATATTTACATGACTATTCCTTAATTCACTTAATTTCTTATTTTCCTACTTATTTGTTTACATATGTTAGTAAATAAGTCCTATTTTGTTAGGTGGGTAAGTAAGTATGTAGCGGGGTCAAAACACGTAAAAGGAGCCAAAAAGGGTTATAGATGTTAAACATAATCAATCAAAATCAATTAAAAAAAAATTCATTTAAAACCATAGTAATCATGGCAAGTTAATCTTTTTTCCCTCATATGAATGTCAAGGAACTTATGGTAACAATTCATTTGATTCAATTTTAAGTTTTGGTTTTAATTTAGGACGTTTGAAAATGTACACCTATTGTGTTAGATGGAATGCATTTTGAAAAACACTATCAAAAGGATTCATATAATATAAAAAAATTCATGGAAAAAATATACATGATAAAAACATATTAACCACATTCAAAAAACATTCATAAATTTAAAAATGTGAAATTTTAAAACTTCAAAAATTGAAAGAATGTTTTAAAATTTCTTTAGAATTTTAAAGCTTCAAGAGTCCTTTACCATGTGTAAATGGGTTATAATGTACACGATGTATTAAAAAAAGTTACAACTTAAAGTATAATAAAACTAAAGAATGTGAAAATTTAAGTTTTGGTGATGACTTAAAATTTTGATCATTGAAACATTAAATTTGTAAGGAATTTGCACACTTTTAAAAATTCATGTTTAGTCAATAATGACTAACAAAACAAATGTGATGCATTGGGAAAAAATTAAATATTTTTTAGAACAAGTTACAGAATATTTCATTCAAAAATTCATTTGCATGCAAAAGTTATTTTTGGGAAAAAAAACTTGTAGTAATTTTCCAAAATAATCCTTTTGGCTCCTAGTTACATGTTTTAACCTAGTGCAGGTATGTAAGTCCTAAGACCTACCAATCTACCTACCTATGGTCATGTACCAACCTATTTAATTTATTAAAATAGATAAAATTTAATTTTTTTCAAAATTCAATTAATATGCCACATGACAATTTTAAAAATTGTGCCTCATGCCATAATTTTGAACCATCCTTAATAATCATAATAGATGATGGAGATTATACTTCAAAATGAAAATATTTTAAATCCAAAAATTCTCATAATGCCCATGTTTCACATTTTAATGGATGAATGAAAATTAGTAACGTCAATGTGATGTTATGGCTATAGTTGTAGTGGAGTTACATGGTAGTTGAAAATGAGCTGTTTCAATAGAATTGTAATTGAATTGCAATTGAATTGCATTGTATATACAATGAGTTACAATTCTTGCAATTCATGCAATTTTTTTGATAACACACAACATAAAAATACAGTGAGTTGCAAGTGGACATTGCAATTCAAAAATTGAATTGCAAGACCAATTGTAGAACACCTATTTTTTCTCATAGTGATTGTACAATGTAAAAAATATATTTTGCATAAAAACATGTTTTTTTTTATGTTTATGAAAAATGAATTAAAAAAACAAGAAGTCTAGGATTGAGTGTGTTTGCAACAAATGTAACGTTATGGATTAGCCATATGCCCATGGTTGGAATGACAAAAATGAAATGTATAAAAAATGGATTGGTTTTTCTACAAATGTGTTCCAAAAAATGCAATGTTTGTGCAATATGTGGAATAGTAAAATTAAAAAAATACTCATATATTTGTATATACACCTTCTAGTGTTATTAATTTAAAAACGTATATATATATATAGAAAATCATGTTGAATGTAATGTGCCAACATATGCAAAATATGTTGTTTTCCAATCATTAGTTCAAATGAATGTGATTTTATTAGAACGCCAAAAATTTGTATAATTGTTATCAATTTAAAATATTGATTTACAAACACAACAAAATATGTTGATTTCCAATCACCAGCTCATATGAATGTGATTTTATCAAAAGACTCATATTCTATATAATTGTTATCAATTTAAAATATTGGTTCACAAATGCAAGAGTGATATCGGGATTTTAGCATTTGTGAAATTGTGCTGGTAGTTTGCTAAATAGCGCTTTATTAAGTTGGGGTGCTATTTTAGATTTAAAAAAAAGTCTTTCAAATATTATCATGCATGTATTTTTGCAAAATCTGAAAAGTAATCCATGGTGCTAACAATATGTAATTGTTTTTGAACAATCAAATAATGAAAATAACTTAAATAACATGTGCATTTTACCATCCAATGTTGGAGCTGATATCATTAAAAAACATGACATTTTAAACATTGGCATTCAACACTTGCATGTTCTTGATGAAATACAAAACTTATCATTTTGATTTAACATGTGTATTAATTCACAATCTGCAACAAACATAGATTTTAAAAGCTTTTAGTGGGAAACTTGTAAAAAAAAAGAAAAAAAAAAAGAGAACAACTTGTGAACGATTTATGGTTTGAAACAATGGGTTACAAAACAATAATGAAAACAATAATATTAAGAATGGGTTTATTTCTATTTTTATTTCTTCATGGTCATGGTGCTTATCAATTTGTAATTTTTGATCTAGCTCATCCAATTCTCTGAAGCAGGCCATTTTGCAGCAAAAGCTGTGATGACAACAATCTCAGGCACTGGTAGAACCCAACCCTGCAGGCTTATGCAACTTCTAAATCTGAAAATGTTGTGTTTTGCTTGCTGCAAACCCATAGTTAGGGTTGGCCACAAGAACTTCAGAACGATTTGTATAATCTGACTTGTTGCCAATCTAAACTTCTTTACTTGGGATTCATCATTTGTGTTTGTTGATCTGCAGTATTGTCTTAAGTAGAGGTTTTGGGTTTCGAAAATTAATAGAATTTTCACAAGTAAAGATTTGGGTTTCAAAATTAGCAAATGAGTTAAAAAGCAAAGAGATTTAAAACAAGAGATTCATCTAAGGGTGTTTATCATTAGCTCCTATTTTTTTCATGTTTTGTTATTTGATGCTTGGTCTTAAGAAATAGTTTTGGTGTGGGAAGTTGAAACATGCATTTAAAGTGCCCGAACACATCAATTAAACCTGATCATTATTGGAGGAGTTCAACCTCAACTAAGTCCTGACTTGAAAGTGTAAGATATCTCATCATAGTTTACATGTCATCCTAAGACTTGATCACCATGATGTGGATCACCTTCACTAGATTCATTAGTTTCAGATTGATGAAGAATCATGCTCAAAGGCAAACCTAGTTTAGGTGATCACTATTACATGTGAAGCCACAATAGCCATGGCAGCTTTGTCCCTCCTCCCCCTTCTTCCTGTAAAAGTTTGTTCACCTTTCTAAGTATGTTCATCTTTTGCTTTTCCACTTTTCCCACAGTTTTGTTCCCTTTGCTGTGTTGTTATCATTTCAATACCACTTCAAACTTGTTACCTAATCAATGGCAAGACTTGTGCATATGTTCCAAGTCCATTTTTGACTTCTATGGCTCATTTTGCCAGGCCAATGTTGTGAAACCATTTCCTTAAGAAATAATTACAAAATTTCACAGGGTTTTCAATTTCATAGTTATATCCCTTTTCTATTGCATTCAATTTAAAAATGTAAAGACCTTGTTTTTTTAGCCAGAGACCAATGATTTTTATAAAATAGTATAAAAGAGGCAAAGAGCCTTTAGGTTTCTTTAACAATTTTTTCCTAAAAGCACTCCAGTACCATAGAACACACATTCATGATGTTACAGATGACATTTGGTGAATTTTGGTCATCATTCTTTAGACAATTTGTAGTGTCATTTTCTTCAATTTTGAAGTTGGTGGATCATTTTCAAGATATTAGAAGTTCTTGAATCTCTCACTTTCACCCACTTGTTAAGGAAATGAATCAATGTGGCATTTGATGCATGCTGGAGTCTTTTGGTTAAAATTTCTCCTCATCAACAACAACATACTCTTGTTTTTCATATAGTGTCTCAATGTAATCTCTTCAAGTTTTTGAAGCATGGAAAGGCCTAGCTAGATTTCTTAGTGTACTTTAGGGCAAAGAAATTCGGGAGATTCCTGGACAGGCTTCATGATTTTTATGAAGCCCACCTATGCTCTCTGTGGGTTCTATGAAAATTGTAAAGCCCACCTCGGTTCTTCTCTTCTCACTCCACCACCATGGTCTTTACACACATTAAAGCCCTTGGAGCAAGGGGCATTACCAGATTTGGACTGTGCTCGGCTCCACCTTGTGCAGGTCCTTATTCCAGTAAAGCCCTAGCCCTTCGGCTTTACCTACCACTTTCTTCACTTCAATTGTAACAACTATCATTTTTCCCATACTTTTCGATACTGCTAAAATGTATAGATAACACAAAGCTAACAAGTTTCAAAAGACATGGAAGCCATGAATCAAATTTGTTTGACATTTGACATATTCTGATTTTGCTAAAACGTTTTCAAGTCTATCAGCACACACTTCTACTGTCTCTGATGGCATCCATTTTCACCTTCAAGTATTCTTCATTGGTGTCATTGTACTTCATCACCCTTTTCAGCCCTTCATCCTCAATAATGGACTTAGTTTCCTGTCCACTTGATATAGCATCTGCCAAAGACATATAACTCAAATTTCATTAGAAACATTCTGATAATGTTAGAGTTATCCTTCAAGTACCTCAAAACTGGAGTCCCAATTTTGCAGAAACTGGGACAAAATGAGGCGTTGGAAACAGTAAATATAATTAAAACAGGGTACCAAACTAGTTTTCTTGCCTAAATTGTTCATCTGAAAACTGTATACAAGATAATTGATGTGTTTCGAACATTGGAGATGGTTAGGATCTTGCTCCACCAAGAGCCCTGATGATACCTGAGCCAGTTAAGAAACAAATACCTTTTTCCTGATGCCCAAACTCTTGCTGCTTCTGGTGGTAGTGCTCCAAAATTGTTGCATCAGTGCAAAACATGACAGACACCCAACCTGCAAGCAAGCAGTACAAATTTCACTCACCTGCATGAGGAACCTGTTGCAGGACTAATTGCTTTCTTGTATTCAACATCTTTGAGCATGACCCTTGCTTTGGCTCCAATAATGGTGTATCCCCACACCATTGCTTGGGCTCCAATGGTGTACTCCAATAACAAATAAGTATTCCTTGGTGCATCCTCCAGGCTCAGGGTCCAGGGTTTTTAAGTGGTACGTAATGCCCATGGATGAGGGCATTGCCAGATAAGATGCCACCCTTGGCAGCAGCTGCCTAGGGCAGTGCCAAATTCTGGTAACATGCCCTTCCAAGGGCATTGTCATGTGTAATGACCACTCATCCACATATCTGATGCACAAAGGAAACACAGCAGGCCCTTATGAAAATGTAAGAGCTTGCCCGAAAATGTAAGTTGACCTCCTCTGTCAGGAGGGAATCTTACAGATTTAAGGCGCCCTTCTAATACACTGAAATCCCAGTGAGGTCATTCTGTGGTTGCGCATCATATAGATGATAGCCTCAGAGTGAACATTTAAGACAATTGTGATCCAATTGCTGCCTAGTACGAGAAATCCCAGTCCAGCCAAGCCCCATGAAATAATGACGCTATGTCATAGCTACTGCAACAAAAAAGAAATGGGTTAACAACCCATCAACAAGCAAATGAAACATCAAGAAATCCATCTGCTGGTATCAAATAGGGAACAGACTGTGGCTTAGCAAGTTCATGATGCAAGTGGTAGGATTATGGAAAATGGATTTTTTGACATACAAGAATTAGGAACAATGCCTACCCAGAGCATGGAGAACAAAGGAACCCTTGTTGCAAGAGCCAATGACCAGAAGTTCGCTATGTCCATTTCACACTGGCTGGCTTCCAGAGAGAACTTGGACACATGCAAGAAACTGCAATGCCTTCTTGTACACATGCATGCTTTTTGTACATTGGCTAAGAAACAACAAGAGAAGAAGGAGATTATACCTTGGAATGATGACAAGATGAGATTTTTTTATTTGTTGTAGCTCTCTCGCGGAATCTGCCCCTTGTGCAACTGAGAAAGGGTGTACTTGGCAGCGTCGACTAAATCCCGAATGTTGTGAAGAGATCGTTCCTGAGCTCCCATGTCAAACATCTCCCGCACTTGCGCTCTCTTGCTCGCCTGTGCTGCTAGAGACAAGGAGAGCTTGTCAGAAGCCAACACTCGAAGGTAACTCCTATAGAGTGACAAGACGAATGCCCTGTTTTGTAGCAGATCCTCCGCTGTTGCCCACACGAATCCCCTCGCCATCTCTTGAGTCTCCTCCCCCCGTCCTCTCCTCTTCTTTTCTATCTCTAGAAAAAACGATCTCTAGACACGCTTGCTGTGTTGTTGTTGTTGCTGTTGTTGCGATCTGACGGTCCGTTCAAACCGCTCTTCGAATGAGTATGGCTGTAGTAGTTCACATGCACGAAAAACTTCAGAACTCAAAAAGCTTGAAACAAAGCTAGTTTGTTTTTCTTCTCCTCTCTCTCTCTCTCTCTGTGTGTGTCTCTCTCTCTGAGACTTTTCCATAGCCGTTTTCCAACAAGCAAGCAGTTCAGGAACAAGCTTACCGAAGAAGCACGGTTGGAGATCTCCTCTTCAGCGACAGAGAGCACTTCTTTCTTTCAGTGGACACGAGAACAGGAAACGCTAACCTTTTTTCTTCACATAAAAGAAGTGCAGTCCCGTTCCTTCGCGAGGACGGACGACCTTTATCTCATTCCCATCCTAATTGCTCCTGCTGGAATTCCCCCACCTCTGCAACAACGACAACAACAAACAAGGCCTTCCAGAACTCAGATCTTGCAAGCTTCGCACTCAAAACATCTCGATCTGGTTCTCTCTATCTCTGTCTAGAGATTCTGGCAACAGATTAGAACATCTGAGATCGAAACAAAACCCCCGAAGAAAGAAAAAAGGAAAAAGAAGAATAGAAAAATGCAGGTAAAATAGCGAAGGACAACAACGTACGCTTCCTTATCATTACCACGATAGCAGTGAAACTCCACATGTGCGAAGAAGAACATTCCGAATCGAACCGCCGCTCACGAACCCGCAAAGAAAGCGAAGACGAAGCCTCCAGCGCGCTGCTTGAGAGAGAGAGTGAAAGGGTTTCAGCACGCGGCGTCGACAGTGTATCCGACCGGCGGACGGGGAACAGGAATCCAATGGACGGTAATGGAAATCCCTTTGGAGAGCGAAACAACGAAGTTGTGTTTTTTGTTCATAAATTGCGTATTAGGAAGACTCTTTAACATCAGCACCAACCCCAGGACGGTAACCCTGCGTCCGTTGGACGGTGCGATGTCGGAAGAAGCTTGGAGGATAATCCTTTCCTTGTCCCCTCGTTTTCTCGATGCTCTTTTTGCTGCTCCTGTTGTGTTCCATAGCCGTCTCCACCACACAGAAGAGTTGCGGACAGCAGTAGTGTTGTTTTCTCTGGCAGAAATTGTGCGGGCGGTGGTGGGATCCGAGTCTTCAGTAGTTTGTTCAGCTTTTGTTTTGATTTTCCTTTTTTTTTTTTTTTTTCCTTTTTTTTTTTTCTTTTTTTTGTTTTTTTTTTTGGGCCCTTGTTTAAGAAGGCGGGGGGGGGGAAGGGAAAGAGGGGGGGAAGGACTTTGAAAAAAAAGGGGCCGGTTGTTTGTTTTGGAAG
>Ga0116227_10006225_pt1 | contig 24374 bp, 17 predicted proteins | sample S1TSphgellanicum_FD_89693 | JGI IMG/M metagenome (GOLD analysis project Ga0116227, IMG submission 89693) | Host-associated microbial communities from peat moss isolated from Minnesota, USA - S1T2_Fb - Sphagnum magellanicum MG | ecosystem: Host-associated > Plants > Peat moss > Unclassified... | reverse complement strand
GGTTTGGGTGTTGTATCTGGATTATGTATATTATTGTTAATTATTTTTTTTTTTTTTTTGTGATGGAAATGACAATCTTTCCTCAATTACTTGAATTTCCTCAGAAAAAATCAAATAATTGATGATTGTATATATCTTCCTCTAGATTTTCACTATCTCTACTCAATGATTGAGGAAGTTTGTTGGGTGTATCTTCACGAATGAATGTAGGACAAATTTTTGAATGTTCACTTGGTTCATCTGGATATTTTTCAAAAAACCATTTTAGGATAACACCAATTTTTCAATTTCAATTTCTGATAATACATATTTCTTATTATCTCTCTCTTTTTATTAAAAAAAATTTATTCAAAGATTATTACTTGTCCCACCAGAAATAGAAGAGTGCCTTGAAGAGGATTCGAACCTCCATGGCTTTGTAGCACAAGATTTTGAGTCTCATGTGTCTAACATTTCGCCACAAAGGCTTTTCACATTTCAATTACATATAAAGAATGTCTTCATATGTTTTGACTTTTCTTCACCCAAAATTTAATGACAGTGCATTGGTCCAGTTGCTCTAAACCATGACTATCTATGCAGAATCCTTCTCATCTCTACATGTTGCATACAGTTACCAAAGATGTATTAATGTTCTGGGCTGAAGTGCAGCCAACTTGACAGTTCAATTGAATATCCAACTTTTCCTGGGAATTTACTAAAAGCTTGCATGACAACATCAAAGAGTTAAGCCTGAGTTCAACAATTAAGGGTTGGAAAGAGACCAGAGCTCAAGAGAGACTGTAGCGTTTGGGACAAACCAAGAGATTGTGGAATGAATTGCTGACTCATTCATTTGTCTCAAACTATGAAGATCAGAAATTACCCTCAACATGCTTGTTGGTCTCATGACTCCTCCCAAACTGTAATCATGGAAATGCTTTCAAAGTGATCATCAAGACATGCAATACAAGCACAGAGGACTTTCAAACCTGAATCCTTTATTTCCAGTGTAAACCACCACAACTTTATCAAAGTAATACCCATCCACCCAGATACTGACCTATATAAAATCCATTTGACACTAAGGGAGAGTCCTTATTAGAATAGCAGAAACATTCAATTCAGTCCTCACTAACTGAAGTCGGAAATAAATATGCCACCTACAGAACCCACAAACCACTAGCCAGGCACTTCAGTGGCATCTGTGATCATGGCTAGCTTTCAAGTGCTTGTGAGTTTAGATCACCAGACATCATAACATGATATGCAAACCAGATATTATTGTCATTGCTAAATTAACTTGTCATGTGAAGGAAACAGACTTAAGGACTTCCAAGTCCTAGGGGGAAGCCAGCATAACCACATCCCCGGTCCTGGCAGTAGAAAAGTATCAACCTTCAACAAAACAAGAATCTGGGTTATTCCTGTCTCTTAAAATGGTTCTAGAGGAAACTCACAGGTACATATGGTTTGAAAGCCAGATATAGAAATACCACAGATTCATGAACCTTGCAGACAGTTTCCAGAATGGCACTTACCCTTCTTGAGACCTGCTGGATCAGTTTCAGGCTGCTGCTTGCAAGGATCCCACCAAACTAGGCCTGAAACCTGCTGTCTGTATTTTCATCCCAAAGTTCCCAGCCCATCATCCCAAAGATCCCAGCCCACCATCCCTTATATTATTGATCAGTGTCACCTTTCATTGAGAACCAGGTACTAACAGGCATTGAGATACAGCAGTTGTAATCATAGCCAGATATAACCTGAAAGCAAGGTCATGAAAAAATCAATTCCCAATCACAGCAAGAATTCTCCATGTGGCTAAAAAATCTCCGAAGGGTACAAGAACTATGTGACATTATTGGGCTTCTCAAGCGATCTATGTACAAAGTGGAAATTGCACAAATAAAATAAGTACAGAGAGCAACAATAAATCCTTGCAGACTTCCTAAGATCCTAAGAACAACATGCTTGCATCAGCATGATATTTAACAATACCATATGTCCTTCCTATAATGATCTTTATAATGTATGCCAAAAAACTGGCAGCTGTTTCATCACTAAGCTCTTTTTTACACACAAGCAGAGGCTTGTACAGCAACTCCATTATCCAAAATTCTTCTGGAAAAGGACAAAATCATACATGAGGAGCTCTCTCTATATGTACACCTCTCTTTGCTGTGGACATCATGTCCTCAACAAGCAAGAGGAGAAAAAAAAGAAGAGAAGGGAAGTTGTTCAAGCCATCCTGCAGCAGTTGCTCAATGAGATCCCAGAGATCCCAGCAAGCACAACTTTATCCTGCCTAAAGTTGATGGACCATCTCACTGTGGGTTAAATATCTCATGTGGACCTTATTCTCAACAAAAGAAACCTACAATGTCCTGTAAGTAGGTAGTGTTTTCTTCTAGGGATCATGGTCACACACCTCATATAGTGAGACCTCTACCCAAAGGGGTGTGCAAACCCTTTGGTGCTTGCAACAACAGGCTGCCAGTCCCATTGGACCACTGCATCTGATGTCTTTCTTATTGTTCTTAGTTTTTCTCAGACAACCATCATATTCACATTAAACAAGCCTAGAAGACCCCTTCAATTGTATGTGTTCATTTCTATGAAAATCATGATGAACTGAAAAGCAGCCAAGATATTCAGAACTGTTGATTTTGAATAGGTTGCCAAGAATTGTTGGACAAGACAGTTATTCTCATGTGTTCCTTCAAAGAAGATCTGAAAGTAGCAGCTGTGGCAAAACAGTCACTGAGGCAAGTAAAACTTACTCTCCTTCGCCAGAAAAATCAGGGAAATTGACTGGACCGGGTACAATTCTGGTTCCCAGTTGGTGCTCCTTCTTCGGCTTCTTGAATGGAGATGTGCCATGAACAGCCAAGAGCCACCAATGATGACCACCTTCATCCAATGCAGGCAACTGCTTGTCAAATTCATCTTTTCCAGTTGGGCAAAGATTAGGGTTTTTCTGTCGGCTCCCAGCCAAGGGACACTCCATCTGACCATACTTCTTGTTGTTCTTCTGCCAACAGTGCTCATTAGAATCCTCCTCACTACCAGCCATGATGCGATCCAAGCTCTGAAGAGAACGGGTTGGATCCCGTGAGCCAACTATGCCTCTCTGCAAGGTCTGTTCTGATGGCATCCCAAGTTGATCAGATTTCATATGGAATCCTGGTGTTTCATGCTTAAAATCCCAATCTCGAAAAAGTTCATCAACAACAAACTTTCCATGTTGGTCAATGTCAAGTGCACCTGATGAAACCTCGGAATCAGCTTGCCCAGAAACTGGCACATCCAAACGCTCGCCGTCAAGGCCGATTTCTTCAATATTCGGCAATCGTAACGATTCCGAGTGGTTGTTGGAGAGAGGCTCTGCATCCGATTTCTCTGTGCTAGGTGAGAGTACATGACCTTGGGATGATCTTGGAAACCCTAGCTCCAAGGTAACATCAGGGATGGATGCAGGAGCCATGATTAGCATTCTTGACTGAAGCAAAGCATCCACACCTACTGCATCTCGGCAGCTTGGGCTGGGATCGTCATGAGAGGATGGGTGAAGAGGGCAAGGTGCGAGGTTGGCGGTGGAAGAACGTGTTGCCGGAATGTTGAGAAATTCCTGTGCTTCTTCGGACTCAGAATCCGTAGTTTTCTCACCCATGGTTTCGTATCTCTAGGTCCTGGAAAAAAAAAGCTCCACTGCAGAACTTTTCTTCTCTCCAAGTCTCTTTTCTTCCACAAAACGATGATGGCAAATCCGGAGTCTGCAACAACAACAACAACAGAGAGCAAAAGCAGCCGCGAGAGACTCCGGATTCTTCACTTTTAAGATGAGCCCACAACGAAATGGAACCCGTCTTAGATCCAGTTGGAAAGAGAACAAGTATATGACAAGGGTTTGGGTGGTTGGTGGTGGTGGTGGTGACGGTAGTTTTCCGCTCAGCATGATAGTTTTCTAATCCCACCCCACCAAAACAAAAGTGCTCACAACAAGAAGGGGAAAAACAACGACACTCGCCCACAGACTTAACTGAACATCACGTCCTCTATGCTTCGATTCTTCTCCTCTCGCGGTTTCTGCTTTCTCACTCAGTATTTTTCTTCCCCCTCTTTAGCTGCAATCCTCTCTGGATACAGAGATGGATATAGGGCTTGAGAGCAGTTCCCCTCTATGTGCGTGTTTGACTCTAAAACCACCACATGAGCAAATTGGAGCCAGAATGATGAACTAAAGAACCACAAGCTCAAGTCACCAGCTACTATTCTCAAGAACAAATAATTGCTACACCAAAAGTTTCGAGACCTTGTGGGCGCCTGGTTTCCCTGTTTGTTTCTCAAGCTAAGAAGAGCATCCCCAGCGGTTCCCAGTAAGTATGTGACCCAGATACAAAAATATTTCTCACACCCAAGTTTATTATTTTCTTTTTTTCCAACTCCACCCACAAAACTAAAACTGGGACTGGGGATACTCTGCACCGCAGCTGGATATACTCTGCAAATCCTTACCTATTATCCCAGCCCTTCTCAATGTCCAATGAAACAGCACACAGAAATACACACAAAAGGAAGATGGGAAGAGCAAGCCAGATGGATGAGCGCGCACACGCTCAGTTTTTCTCTCTTGCGCGCGCGAGTATGTAAGGGAGAGCTTTCGATAAGAGGAGCTGAGCTTCACTTACCGCGAAGCTTCGATTCGTCGGTAACGCTGTTTCCGGAAAGCACGACGAACGAGCGGTCGGCTTCAAGAGAGAAAAAAGAAAAGGAAATCGACGGCAAAATAAGTACCCAATAAGTACCCCTAGTTTATAATTGGGGGTATTAGCCCAGGCCAAAAATAGTGACCAACAATTTTGGAAATAGAAATTTCATGCAGCCAATGGGAAGGCCCACCACGCACTCAAAGTGCCTTGATTTTATTTTCTTTTAAGTTTTCGGGGGTGGGGTGAGGGATAGGATTTTTTTCATTTTTCCTTTGTTCCCAACATGTTCCTTTCAAGTTTCCAATGGGTTCCCATCAGGTTCTTAATATGTTCTCTAGGTTTCCAATGTGTTCCTCAAGGGTGTTCCCAGTAGCACGTTGTTTTAATCCCATAGGTTTTGCCCAACGTCCTCCCCTCCTCACCTATATATGTGGGCCACAGTGATACGCACTCCTTTAAATCTTCTATTATGAGGAGCCTCCATAGATTCAACTTTTTTTCTTTGCAATGGCCCAATCAAATATGCTCATTGCAACAAAAAAAAAAGAGTTGAACTTGTGAGGCACCCCAACAAATTAATCTGAAATAGAAAAAGATAAGTAAGGTGTTCTTAGGAAGGGCTATTAGTTCAGGCCGAAAATAGTGGTAGCCAATTTTAGGAATAGAATTTCCATGCAACCAATGAGAAGCTGTGTCATGAAGTGAAGGGGCCTCCCTTTTTTTCTTTTGGGGAGCCAGGGGTGGTGGTGGTTCAAAGCAAAGAGTTCCCAAGTTCATGACATGTTCTCCAAAGAGTTTCCAATAGCACCTCACTTTTATCTCTTATGTTTTGGCAATTGTTATCCTCCTTTCACATATAGTATAGGTGGGCCAAAGGGGAGGAACTCTATACTTCAAAATAGAACCTTCTACTTTGGGGAGTTTCCATAGTTTTTTTTTTGAATGTTGGGCCAATCAACTTGGCTCATTGAAAAAAAAAAAAAAAAAACTTGGGAGGAACCTCATTTAATGAATAGGAGAGGTAACTATCACCTTATTAGCTTTATTTTAAAAAAACACACCATAAATTAGAAAAATGTACAAAATAATTTTTTTTAAAAAAAAGGAAAAGTGACAAGACATAAGTTGGCTCAAAGTAAGTGTGAAAATCTCTCCATATCTATAGTCGACTACTTGTGGTAGCTCAATCATATTTATATGTTAAAAATTGACAGCTTGCAATAGATTGGGCGTGGTGATGAGAGTGTGTAGTGTGAAAATCTCTCCATATCTATAGTCGACTACTTGTGGTAGCTCAATCATATTTATATGTTAAAAATTGATAGCTTGCAATAGATTGGGTGTGACGATAAGACGTGTGTTTTGGAAGGGTGGAAGTTGAGAGGAAGTAGCTAAGGAAATAACTAAGCCTACAGCTATTACTCAACTTAAGATGAAAGATGCTTGCCTTCTTTGTAATGTGATTAAAAAATTTTGATAAAGAAAAGTGACCAAGATGGAAAGATGAGAACTCTCTAAGCTTTTCAAGCTTCAAATGGCATTGGCACAATCATGTAAAACCTTGTGACATAAGTCAAAATCAGCACTGATTGCTACATGTACACATGATTGGCCTAGAACCATTGTTGGTGAGATTAGTGCTGATTAAAAAAACAACCTTGGATTTTGGAGTAGCACTGATCTTTTGGAGAGCTTGTTTCCATTTTATTTCTTATTACACTTTTTTTTTTAATGATGTAAGTAATAACATAAGTGGTTGATGTGTAGAAAAGGCATCAAAGTTAAATGGAAGATTTCATTGATTCTTTTCAAAGTAACGTTCATATTGTAATAATGAAATGATTTCAAAGACATAAGAATATGTTTGACACCTACTAGGCTATTATTGTTTTCTGAGGACCAATTCAATGCAAATCTGTGGGATTCCTATTTATGAGTTTTTGTTTTCGTTCAACTTTCCCAATTATAGAGTGAACATTGGTCATCCCAAGGAAGATTTTTCATTTGTTTGATTACACTTTTCTTTAAAAATTGTCCAAAGTTTTCTCCAAATAGATTTGGCATTTATTGATCACTCTTTTTTTGAAGAAATTGTCCAAAGTCTTTTCAAATGGGTAGATTTGGCATTCATTGACAACACTTTTTTTTAAAAAAATCTCTAAAGCTTTCGCCAAATAGGAGAGAAATGACGAGACGCTTTTGAGGACATTGGAAAAGTGATGAGATTTCTTCAAAAATAAAAATTTTCTTTCATTTTTCCCCAAAATTTATGATATAAAACCAAGCATCTATGACAGAATTTTTCTTTATAGTTTTTTAGTCATTGGAACATTCGTCCAAATAACAAACTGTACTGTGAGTAATTGCTTTTGCAATTTTGTAATTCATATTGTCATGGCTCAATACTACCTTCATTCTTTAGGAAGTTGTGTGGATCCATTAAGGTAGATGGGCCCATCATCGATCAGTTGCTTATGATCGAACATTTATTTATATTTTCATCATATGTGTTTCATTTTGAGTGATTTAAAATGTTATGGGAGTGCTACATCAAGCTCTAGAAATCAATCTTTGCACACTTAGAAATCATTTTTGAAGTGCAAAGGAAAAAGATTAAGAAAAAATCAACCAAAAAAAAAAAAAAAAAACCTTTCCAACTTACAATATTTTATTTTATTTTATTTTCTTTAAACCCCTCTTACTTTCAAACCTCATAATTTTCTTTTTTTTCATTTTAAATGATTTAATATGCTATAAGAGTGCCACCTGAAGTTTTACAAATCATCTTTCAACTCTATTAGCAACAGAGCAACATACAAAGAATATTTTGGGTGTTTGAGAATTGGGGTTTAATTCCATCTTCAGCATTCCCAATAGCCGCCACATTATATTGAACTTTCATTGTCAAAAGTTATGCTCTTCAGCATGTGCTGTTGGCCCACTTGTAAAATGATTACCCAACTAATTTTTCCTTCCAAAACCATTTTTGTAATTTAATTGAATTTTCAATGACAAAAACTATTCAAAATTCAATATCTCTCACACCTTAAGTCTAAGAATTTCCAAATCACCTTCATTTAATCCTACTCCCTGATGGCCCTCCAGCAATACCCAGAATCTGCCCAAATTAACAGCTATAACTTTTTAGTTTTGATTTAAATGAATTTCAATGAATAATTTGTTGAATATTCAATAACTTTTCCTCAGTAGGTCGAAACATTACTAAACCAACTTGGTGCATCTCTAATCATAAGGCACTTTCCGACAGCATCAAGAACATGGCCAGATTTGAGAGATCACAATGTGACAAACAAACAAAAGAGACAAATTACCTTGCTTCGAGATAGAATAGTGGCCCAAATGGGAGGCTATATCAAATCTACCTTGGGGTTATCAAAAGTTTTCGAGACTTCTATGTGAATAGTGGTGTCCAAAGCGGTGACATTTTGTTTTTGTGATGGGCCACTCCACAAGGCCCATTACAAAACCACCAAAAAATAATAATCATGATATTAATAAGCTAAAAGTGGCAAATCTGTATTACAAATCTTAGCTATAACCTAACACCAATAGCTAAGAGAGATCATGATTCTGCTACAGACATTTAATAACCAACACATCATAAGTGGAAATGAGACTTGGGTCATTGGTTTTGGTTTTATGTGATTTGAGACTTTCCTTGTTCCCTGGTGTGCCTCTCTGGCCCTTTGGTAGATGTTTTAATACATGTTGATGATTGACTGCTAAAGTTACCTTAATTTTGAGATATAAAATTTGGCGAATTTTTCCAAAATTTTGCCAAATCCATACTCAAATGTTTGCATTGTTCTATCTAAATGAACCATTGGACACAAGAATTGTACAAAGCAAGTATTGGTCATTTGAGTTTTGCATCAATGCAACCATTTGATTGATGATCAGAGTGCAAATCAATCTCAGAGACTGCTAATGGGGGGATGTGTTTCTTTTCATTGTGAAGAAACCACACAAGCAAATGTTCAAGAGCCCTGTCTGTAAGTAGCAAGAGGAGGTTGGAAATATTAACCTTGCCTTGGGTGAATCAGCACCCATGTTGGTACCATGGAAAAAATCCCAATATTGATTAAAATTATTTCTAAATATTAGAAACATCCCATGCTTAGACTAATTAAGAGTCTCTGAGTTCAAGTTTAACATTTCTGGGGCTTAATATGACCACCACTAAGAGGCCTGCCTCAAAAATGTGAAGGTACCACAGTGGGTGCTGGTTCACCCTGGCCTGTTAAGCTTTATGCACCCCTCATGAGAAGGTTGCAACGTTGAAAATGTGTACTTAAAGATTAATGTTTGAGCATTCCTTCATTAATTGAGAGAAGCATGTATTAAAAACTCTAAATTCTTGTTAAAAGCTACTTGAAATTGGCATCCTTTTGGCATGAACCACATACAAAAGATTAGGTATTCAACAATTAAGTACTCCTTCACAAAGGCAACTCTTCAAAACAATTCAAGGTACCAATTCCAACAATCTCATTGGCCACCTTTTTACACATCTAGGCACAAGCCTCTTCTACATACTTTGTATGTTAAATATTTTTGTGTATTTTTCTACACCAATATTACTATAGTGTATATGGACAAGGTTAAAAGTTAAACTGCAATTGCAAGGTCCCTTCTTCTCACATGCAATTGGCAATTATCCATAAGAAGATCAAGTCAAATTTGGTTACAAGCTAAATATTTAAAAAATAAAAAATAAAATGTCTTTTTTATATTTTTTGCTACCTTACTATAACCATCAATAGAAATCTAACATTTTTTCTTAAATTTAGGTCGAATTTTTGCTATTGAAAACCTCCAAATACATTTGACTCTAGAATTTTAATTTTTAATTTCCTTTTTTGGTTATATGTAGCTAACAAAAAAAAGGTGTCAAATATTTATTATAGGACAATTAGTTTTGTAGTTTGTCATGTGTGGTTGGAAGCTTATGCATAGTGTACATGGCTCTAACTTTTTTGGGGGGTTATTATGACAATGTGGGTTAAAATCTCACTTTTCATGTTTTTAAAATGCCAAATCACACATGAAAAACAAGATTTGTTTAAAAAAAAATTGTTTGTTCTTGCTTTGAACTTAAATTCCTATACTTTACAAGTGAATTTTCTGGATTTGTGTGCATGCTATTGTGTGTGTAGGTTTGTTAGTTTTGATAGTGTTGAGCACCAATCTAGCAGCTTATGACAAAAGTTGACATTGCAATACTATTGAATCTTACTGAATTTTTTTTTGGTGAAATTTTGCAACAATACAAAAAAAAAGGGGAAGGGGAAGGGGTGGGGTGGGGTGGGGGCGTGGTGTGTGTGTGGTCGGTGCAAGCTTATGACAAGGACAAAGGTTTTTGGAGAAAATATAGCCTTGTGTCACCACTTTGTGAGGTAATGTTCATATGATGTAACCATATTTAGACAATAGGTTGTAGCATTTTGTCGAACTATTGCATGAAACCTAAACATTTCTACTGCCCTCATTGAAGTGCAGCGCAAATTTGGCTAAGTCCTCTTGTGGTTGATCGCCAAACCACTTAACTCACAAATCCGAAAAAAAAGCCATGGGTACCGACGATTTGCTGGCGTACGTGGCACATTATTAGAGGCTCCCTTTTGTGGTGTTTTAGTACCCAGAAATTTTTGCATGCGGTAGACATAAGGAGAGGCCGGCGAAAGACAACGAATGTGCTCCGTTGCTGATGGTTCTTGGCAGTTGGCTCATGCCGTGTTTGAGGTAGGGATTTCAACCGGGCGTGCCAAAGTCGTGTGTTCAGCGTTCTCCCCTTGAATTCGGGGCCATATGTCGCACAATGGTGAACTCTGCCACGCAAGTATTTTGGCATTCAGTGGGTGAGGCTGGGATTGTACTAGGCTAGGTGGAGAAGGGGGCCCCCGCCCGTGGGTCGGCCTGAGGCCGGTGGATGCCCCACTCCAGACCCACATCGACACTTGGAGGCATAGCTCACTAGACGCAAACGATACCAATCAGTTGGCACTAGTTGCCTAGGTAAAGTACAAATAGTAGTAGGGTAGGTTGAGAAGTGGTAGTCTAGTGCCTACTACATTAGAGGCACACTAAAAGGCAAGAAACTGTCATTCACATTGTTTTTATAATATTTTTCTTTCAATAATGCTGACCATTTCTTTACTTTCAGAAACAAAAACATGACCATCGTCGGTTTTTGACATGTAAATATCGTCGACCTTTCACAGGCGGTCGATTATGGACATGCAGAGATTTTCATAGCTATTTTGAATCAAAGTGGCATCCTGTCACTTCTACCTTTTCCTTTATTTTACTCCTTTCTACATTTCCCTAATCTACGATGTATTTTTTTTAATAAAGATTTACAGGTCATTAATCCATGTTGCTCCAAGAGCTTGTAGAGAACATCCAGCAAAGAGAGGGAGGGCAGTAAGGTTGAAACCACCAAAAAGAGAAGGTGAAGAGAAGGAGTGGAATGGAAGCAACGTGACACAAAACCGTTCATTTCCAGGGAGCATCCCCTGGAAATCCTAATTTCCTTGGCTGTCGTTACTGCATAGCCAAATTGATGTCAACCTGTGCTTTCCACTGAACTTGTACTCTCAATGGTGTGATATATTGAATGACGCCAACGAACTTGTTTTCCCAATCGTGTGATATCTGCTGACAGTGCATTATTCTTTTACCCAATGAGGTGGCCCCATCTCCTTTAGTGAAACCGCACCCCAACCCGAGCCCAATGGCAAAGCTCGCCGGCCAGTTACCAATGGTGGAGGCTGAGCAACACGGTCGACGCTCACTCTTGTTCCTTGATTGTTGAGCCATCTATTTTCAATGGCTAGTTTATTGCCGCTCCCTGGCATGAACACAAGTTACGTGGGCCCAACTGCAAAGCTCACCAGCCAGTGACTAAGCAACACAGTTTACACGCAATGTTGCTCTTGTTCCTTCACCATTCAGCCATCTATTTTCGTCCTCTAACGGCTAGTTTTTTGCCCCACCCACCTACATGTTTTGTCCTTGAAAATTGACGGAAAAGCAGAGCGGACTTGGTAAGCTGAGTGAGTGTGCAAGCTGACCTGCACTTCCACGTCTGAGCGGAGCGGAATATTGGTTGTGAGAGCATCTTTCTGCGGTTTGAGTGGTTGTTTTCCTGTGCATGATGTGCATGCTAGCCTCCAGGAAAGGCCAAACCCAGCTTGGTGAGGACAGTGATTTTTTTTCAATTTTGTGACATTGCTTAAGTGGCAATCATCCATAAATATATTTAGCCACAGTTGGCAGTACCTACTCAAAATATATGAAAGTGGAAAAATCATATTGTAGGCAATTGTGGTTTGGGCGCTTTTTGTTCAATTGTTTTTCAAAAAACCGGGAATTTGTGAAACAATATTCTTCTTTCAAAATACTTTTGCCAAAATGGCGAGAATTCACCACCAAAAAAATCACTGGGTCAGGTCAGTCCTCAGCAGTATTTTTTTCAGGATTTTTTGTTTAGTAGCCAAAGTATAGTCATCCACAGGAAGATGTAGAAAAAGTGGTCATCATCCGTAGGTAGAGTTAGCCAAATCTGGCTATAAACCAGATATGAAGAGACAAATCTGTAATCATCCTTTTTTTGGGGGCTATAAATTGAAAACCAAATATGAAAAAGACCTAGCTAGTATTTTTTAAATTTTTTCCCACGTCTCTGTATTGAAAACCTCCAACGTCACTTCATTTTTTTACTTTGAAATTTGAAATTCTCTTTTTGGCGATATTTCTCCAGTAAAGAAAAGGGCCGGCCCTCAGTGAGCTTGGGTTTGCCCGGCATAATGGGCCATTCACCCTACCAATAGCAACTACAGGTGTAGAGTCAGAATCCGTATGACTGTAAAATCGGCATCAAATGCCAATTCTGGCTCTTGGCGTCGCAGCCACTGAGTCTGAGACTCTGAGTTGTTGCACGTTTTCACGGGCAGCATCCTCCTTTTTATTTACGTATTGATGAATAAGTCTCGTCAATATTGCGGGATCGACTTTGCCTTAATTCCTGGCAACATAGATAATGTAACAAGTGTTGTTGGTCTCAACTGTAACCAGACTCAACGAGTTTTCCCTTCTAAATTCAATAAAGTCGCCAAAAAAAAGCATTAAAAAAATTAAGAAGGTCACCAAAATTAAAAGAAGGCAGTTTGTGTTTTTATTTCTTCCCCCTTGTTTTCAATTTTGTCATGTAGTGAAGTAAGCTGGGTGAACAAGCAGCTACATTGGTAACATTGTTAAAACCAAAGTAGGTAACTGGTTAGAACGGTGGATAGTCCACTCTCCACACCAAACACAACTTGGAAAAAAAACCACTTCCCCGCCCCCCACCCACAAGAAAAAAAGGGAGGCTCTTTCACTCCATGAACCAACTTCTCATTAATTGCCTGCCACTATTTTTGGCCTGGACTAATAGCCCTTCCTAAGAACACCCTATGCATTAGACTCATACTCATCCTGATTAATGCTCATCCTTGTATCAAAGAACCAACAAGACTGGTATTACCTGAGGCAAAGGTAGCCTTGTACTAATACCTGCCTGGTAACAGGGACAATGAGCTAATGCTAGCATTGAACCAGTACTTGCCTGGCAAGGACCCCATGTAACACCAGTTTCAAAACCAGGGCTATATATAGCAATCTAAGTGTCATGTATATAATATATGCCTACCTCTTACTAGCCAAAAATCAGCCTTGGACCCTAACACTAGGTTCAGGTTGATATGAAAGTCCCAAAAACATCCAGTACACGGGTGGTATGAAATTCTAAATAAAATATTGAGTACAAGTACAAAGCTACTAGTGAATGTTTTTAAAAATCCAACCTGGGTACCAGCTGGTATGTTCAATAGCTGATATCCTCATAACACCCATCAAACCAAAAAACCCTCAAACAAATGTTGCTTGCTGAAAATCATGATAGATATATGGCCATGCAACTAAATCCAGGGCTCTGAGTCATGCAGAAGATTGTGAGTTTCTTCTTTGTAAAAGAGAAAAACGAATAGGTACCCATGCTGATGGAAGGATTTTGGCATGCGAAAATGGGTGATGAAGACAAAATGATAACATAAATTCCTGGCAGCCAATGAGATGAAGCAGCATGCAATGAGAGGGCCAACTAGGTATATTTTGGTTTGAGGAAAGGGAGGAGGGTTGGATTTTTGGGATCTTGATATCCAATGTGTTTACATACTTGTAATAGGATTTAAGTACCATAACTGTAAAAGGCTCATGAGATCAAGGAAAACCTGTAGGCTCCTATACTCTACCATGTGGTCAGATTCAATCAAAATTAATCAAAAATTGAGATGTTGAAAACCTTCATAAATTTCAAGAGAAACTTTTTGAAAGTGTAAAAAATTTCCAGACAACAATCTACTTTGATGACAATTCCAAATTGGCAAATGTGAAACACAATAATTGCTGTATCCATATGTCTTTAAGTGGGAACACATGAAACTCATAATCACGTGAAATTTCAGAAATAAATATATATAATTAATTTGACAAAAAAAAGACATATTATGAAACTCCAAAAAAATTATAATAATCTTGAAACGACACAAAGCTTGAAGCCATGATCTCACACTTGACCAGTAATGGTTCAATCTTGTAATTTATAGAAAGCTCTTCAAAATCTTAGTTTTCAACATTATCCTTTAACACATGTCACAAGCATCACCGAAAAAAAGTTTACTAATTGTTTAACTTTCCTTGAAAAGCTTCTCAAAGTTCTAGTCTGCCTCCCTTAACGTATGTCAAGGAATCACCCTTAGAAATGTTTACTAATTATTGAATTATCCTTGAAAGGAGCTCTAAGTCCTAGGTTTGAACATCCCTCTTTAACACATGTCACAATTGTCGCCCAAAAACAGTTCATTAATTTTTGAACTCTCCTTGAAAAGCTCCTTTAATTCGTAATCTCCAACATCCTCTTTTAATGCATATCACAATCATCACTCAAAAAAAATTTAGTTTTTGAATTACTTCTTGTACAAGTTGTTGAAATACTAGGATTTATCATGTGCCAAAAACTAAAAAGAAGTTAAGGTGTTGAAAGTTGCCTTGTTCTAAAATTAATTCAATTTGGCACTTGACTATAAAATCTGACCACAGGGTAAAGTATCTTAACCCACCTCATCACAGTTGGTTCACAGTTAAGATCTCTAAAGAGTGGAAAGTTTGATTTAACCAGCATGAGACATGTATTGCATGCAAACATCAAGTGTTGAACTTCAAATTTTATAACAAAGTCTTTATCCAAATTATGTTTGATGTAATGTTATACAAACCCGGGCCTTTTCTTCAATTTTGTGACTTAGCCAAACTGGTGATCATCTACAAGAAGATTTAGCCGATTTTGGCTATTAACTCAATGTGAAAGTCAAAAAATTAAGAATCCCATTATATTTTTGTTACAATGCTGAAACCTGTTGTAGAGATCTGATGATTTTTAAAAATTCCAAAATATAAGAAATTAGGGCCAATTTATTCACAAAAGTCCTATGATATATGTGTCAAAATTAGCAAAAGTAGTTAAATTTTTTGTAGGAAAAAGAAAACCTTTTTTTTCTGGGGCAGCAAAACAGCAAAACACGAGTAGCAACCCAAAAAGTTTTTGGGGGGTTTTGGCACTGTACCAGTGTAGGTGATGGTTCAGCCAATTGAAGACTACTTTTTTTTCTTTTTGGGGCACGGGTAGTTGGAGTTTCAGTGCTTTTTGGAGGCGGGCAAGTGGAATAGAAGTTCTTTTTGGACGTGGGCAAGTGGAATCTCAGTTCTTTTTGGACGCAGGGAAGTGGAATCTCAGTTCCTTTTGGGAACTTGCCAGTAGAATCTCAGTTTCTTTTTGGACGGAGGCACGTGGAATCTCCGTTCCTTTGGAACACAGGCACGTAGAATTCTCGCTGGAACCCAAGTTTCCTGCTCCTGCCAATAGGCGGCTGATCTCCTTGAAAGGCTGATTGGATCTCCCAAACTGATTTTGTTGTCTTTCTTGAGGGTTTTTCCAAAAACACATTCTCAATGAATTCATTATTCATTTTATTCAATTTCAATTTAAAATGAAAAAATGAAAAAAAACTTAATATTTTCATTGTTTATCCCAATCTGAAAATATTTATTTACTTATTCATTTTTTTAAAAATGAACAACTCGAACCTATATAAGTTGGGTTATGGGCTCAGTTCTAGCTACAGGCCGGTTCTCAGTTCCGGTTCTGGTTCCGGTTTTGAGGCCACCTCTGGTTTCATTCTGAATTTTTGCTTTCCAAAATTAAAAACCCATTGTCCAGGTACCTGATAATTATCCAAAATTGGAACTAGAATTAGACAACACTAGTTAGAACCAGTGTTGGGCGGTTCTCACTGGGTGATCAGGTTCTCAGTTCGGTTCCACATTGAGAATCAACTGTTCTCATTATGGGTGAAAACCGGGCTGAAAATCAGTTTTAAGGTTTTCACCCATGTGTGAACTGACTAAGAGATCTGGAATCGAAACTTTAAAAGAAAAGAGAACTGGATGGGTTTCACATGAAAACCTGAAATCCAGTTTCAGGGTCTTCAACAAATTTGGTTCATTGGTTCCACTTATTCTTCTTCTCAGATGGGGCTGCTGTTATTGCCTCCTCTCGTTCTTCTTCTCACTTGGGGGCTGCTATTCTTCTCCTCTTGCCAGTGTTTTGTTTTTGGGCGAAATTTCGCCAACTGGCGACCCCAAAAAAAAAAAGTCCAGTGCAACCTCCATAAAGGATTTTATTTTTGAAAATTTTCAAAACATTCGCCATATTTCTTAGAAAAACAATAAAAATCGCCAGATTTAGACAGTGAGTCCGCGTAACTCGCCTAGATTTAGGCAGGTTTTAGAACCAAACTCTACCGTCCGCCTTGGACAGCCACCATTTAATGCGAATTAAAGCTGGGGATCGTCGCCATTGCACCTACCTGAGGAATTTGAAAAAAAACATTCTGCCTCTTGCTATTACTTTTTTCTTCTTACTTTTATTACTCTTCTTTCAATATTATTCTTCTCTCTTTATTGCTATTACTCTTCTCTTCATTACTATTACTCTTTTCCCATTGCTCTTATTCTTTTCCTGTTGCTGTTACTCTTCTCATATGGTGTTGCTCTTTTCCTTGGATGAAGTAATTAAATTATTAATTATCTAATTTTTTTAAATTATTAAAACTGATTTTAATTAATGAAAAAATTAATAATCAGGTTGTGAAAACCGGATGTTCAAACCGGTTGTTCTCATGGGGTGAGTTTGAATTTTTTTTGATAATCTGACCGGTTCTCACCAGCCCAAGAAAATTATATATTAGAGAACTGATCAGATTCTCATAACATCACGAGAGAACTGAAACCGGCTGATTCTCACACAAAAGTGAGAACCACCCAACACTGGTTAGAACCTTACCCAGCCCCTTGCACACTTTATGATAATGTCAAATTTTACACAAATTCATTAGATTTTGCAATGTTGAATTCTTTGAAAAAAAGTTTCTTCGTATGTTTGGAATTTCATATAATTTCTCCTCACTGTCTCTTTAAATTTTAAATAAATTATTCTTTAATTAAATTTTTAAAAATATATAAGTTATAACCTTTTAAAAGGTTAATTCAAAATACAAACTATAGATATAAAACTATCCATCTATGCTTCAAAGTCCTTCAGCAAGGCACTTGCCCACCATTTGCATAATCTCAACCAGGAGTTTTTTTCCAAATTTCTCAAGTAGATCCATTGGCAAGGATCCCCAACATTAATTAGCATTAAATGGCAACCATCCTAGGTGGGTTGTAGATGTTTTTCAAAATCCTGCTTTGTATTCATGACCTCTATGAATGGAGTGTCTAAATGTGACAACTTTTGACAAATTTCCCTCAAATTATGGCAGATTTTGCAAAAACATTTCCAAAAATTCCTTGGTAGGATTTGCAACCTTTTTTTGGGTCACCAAGTGACAAAAATTTCACCCCCAAAAAAAACATTGATTTCAACATCTTCAAAATGAAGAAGTAAATATTTATTCCTAATTTTTAACTAATATCTTCACCCCCAAATGCTTAGTCTTAAGTCTCGAAAGAATACCTACTTTGCTCCCTTCTGAAAAATTTCCTAGTGCATTCAGAGAGCACCTTATACACTTTAGTAATGCCTCCTCAAAATTGGAAAGCAATTTACAACTACTTAATATAGCCAATTTCCATGCTAACAATGCTACTAACAATAAGAGGAATAATTGGGAGTGATATCTATTTCTATGATCATTGCCTAGTTACTAATTAATTTCCTAGAAAAGTAACCAAGTGATTTTGCAAATTGCCAAAAATTTCCACACTTTGAATGCCCAAAACCTAGGACATTAAAATTGAAGTACCAAATTGACCTAAGGGCCAAATTTTAATTATTTTAGAACTTGGGTGCCAAATTTGACATCACCATATTGTAGTACATCCATATCAAGACTACCATTAATCACGATCACCTGCAATTGGGTGATATAGTTTTGGGTTACAGCTACAAAAAGGAAAAAGTACTGAACAGATTCAGCACTAATTCAATTTTTTTAAAATTGTGATTTAAAAAAAAAACTTGTTGCCCCAAATGCCAAAATTTGAGAAATTTGAAGCTTTCATTGCTAAAAGTTCTATAAACCTAATGTGGTGCTAATCTTCTTCGGCATGTAGGCACTACATCCTCTTATTGTGTTGTTGTCAGTACATGAACTCATCTTGTTGTGTTGTAACTACACAAGCTTATCAAGATCTTCATGGCATTATTAAGAGTTGAACACAAGTACATAAGCTTGAAAATCAGTAAGCTTCACATAGGTACACATGTTTAAAAATCAACAAGTTTCACAACTTTGCAAGCTTGAAGGTTTGCCATGCACTTCTGATATTTGTCACTTAAAATTGTGTTGTTGTTTAGAATTTTGTAATTGACATTTCTGAGCAAGACTTCATGAGCTCATTTGTGCACTGCAAAAGTAGTTGGAGCATGTTTGTAGCTTTGTTTGTTGGAATCATGATGAGTATTATCAATTAATGTGTAGCATGTGAACAAGGTGGTTGCCAAGGGATTCATTGCCAAGAATAGTGACATGTCTAACCCACAAGAGTTTAGGCACCAGTTACAACAACAAATGACACAAATGTCATAACTAGCTTCGGTTGATTCCACTTATTATTATTGTGTTGTTATTGGGAGACTTCTTCACTTGAACAACACTTGCTCAAACATTGTATATGCAATTGGTGTTTTTATTCGTTTCATTTAAGCTCCTCATGAAGCACATCTTGATCCCTACCATTCATGTTTTCTGTTATCTTAAAAGCATTACAAACCTTGCCATTCTCTAACTAGGGGGGGAGATAGTGATTCCATCAAGTTACTCCAATAGTGATTTTCAAGGAGATCCAAATGAGAGGTGCTCAGCATTGGAACTGGGCATATTTCATGGCATAGCAAGTTGCAAAATGAGGTAGCACAATTAAGTTCTAAAATGGAACACCACACTTGTGCTGAAGCAGCAAAAAAATATTATGAATGTGAAATTTCTTTGAAGATATTGGATGCCATGAACAAAACCTCTTGTCATGTATTGTGATAATCAAAGTTGCATTGCTCTAGCCCATAATCCTATTCAAAATGCTCGCACTAAGCATCTTGAACATGAATGCCATTTCATTAGACATCCAATGAAGAAACAAAAAAAGTTGAATTGGTATTCATAAAATCACATGACTAGTTGGTTAATATCAACACAAAGGCATTACCAAAGCCACAATTTCTTGAGCTATGAGACACAATGAAACATACCACATTGGAAGAATTGTGTCAAAGGAAAGTTATGGTGAAAATGGGTTAGGTGAAGGTTGTCCCAATTTGGCATGTAAGCTCTATTGAAAAGTAGATTTTAGGAATAGTTAAAATTAGATCAATCCAAAATTAATATTGAAAATAGCTACAATGTTTTCAATGTTGATTATTTTAAACTTAGGGGGAGCTTGCACATACAAGGGGGATCTCTTGGTGATTGGAGAACATGTTCAAGCTTAAGACCTTGTAGAAAATTAAATAAAGAAATCATGAGCTTGAACTTGCATTGTTTTCTTTGAATTGTCATGCTCTCAAATAATAAGACTAAGGGGGAATGTTGGAAGTAAATATAAGCTTCCAATCTTCTTACCACTATGAGAACAATTTGGACCAAGATTACAATAATCATTAGTTAGTTATAGTTATTGTCAAGATTATAATAGACAAATGTTAGTTACAATTTTTAACGTAATGATTAATTAACTCATATTGGGTTTTTAAAATGTTAGTTGACATCTATGTGATGAGGCATCTACATTTCTACACCTTCCATAATAATGGAAGGTACCATGAGAAACTAGCAAGGACCTTTTCCAACTTAGAAGGTCCTATGTGAGATTTTGCTTGATAATTTACCTAAATTTACAATAGGAAAACAAGGGGTTTTTTACATCATATTATCTTGCATGTGTTAATATGAAAAAACGACACATCCCTCAATGAATAGACATTCCCCTAACATCAACATCTCTATTTTTCCAATGCACAAATATTGAATAGAGGTTCAAATGACTTTATAAAGTTTTCATGGTTTTTAAAAAAAGAGATCTATAAGATTTGAAAATTCAAATATATGTAAATTCACAAAATGAAAACAAGGACATATTGTATACCCCAAGTGAACTTGTTGGCTCCCACATGGTTGTAATTATGAATGCTAATATAAATATGAGGATGGGGATGAAATGATCAAAGCCAAATATCTCATTTGGCATAGGACATGGAATGATGTGCAATGCTATAATGTTTTGAATCTTGCTTGGGAAAGAAGAGAACAACTTGAATGAAAGAAAGAAGAAATGACCTTGAAAAAGGAAGAGTAAAAAGCATGTGAAAGTTTTTTAATAAAAGAACCAAAATCTCCACAATTAGATGACATTCTTACATTTTAAATTCCTAATTTGGATAGCATTTAAATTAGATTTTAATAACATGCATCTACTCCAAAGACTTCAACAAGTCCCATCACTTTGACCAAGTAATTACCTTCATCATATCTATCTATGAAGCAAGGTAGTTTATTTTGTTTTGTAAATATGAAATCCACCAAATTGGGGCGCTTTAGATTGTATTCTTGATATCTTTGGAAAGCTCCTGACGAGGAGAGGTGCATTGGCTTGATTTCATGATGTTTGGACTTGCATGTCAAAAGTTCTTAAATATTGAATGATTTTTTCACTAGAAATTTAATTAAATCATAAGTGAAAATTTGAAAGGAATTGGGATGTGGGTTTGGTGTTGTTGGAAAGATTTCCAGGAGCAGGATTTAACGGATATATGTTTCATAAGATTTGGACTTGGGATGGAGGAGATATTGAACTTTAAATGATTTTTATGATTGAAAATAAAAATAAATCACAAAAAACTAGGTTTTGAACAGAAAAATCAGTTGAAACATGGTCACACTTGAAAGTCTACCATTCAATTCAAGTATGAGGAATGGGGATGTGCCTTGGGTATTGTTGGAAAGATCTCAATGCCTAGGATTTAATGGAATTTAATTAGTAAGTTTGACTTAAGATGTAAGAGATATCAAAATTTAAGTGATTTTTGTCACTGCAAATTCAAATAAATTATAAAAAACAGCTTTTGAGAAGAAAAATCAGTTAAGAATGTGGTCACACTTGCTGGTCATATTTAACTCTTCAAAATTGGATATAAGGAGTAGGTTTAGGGTTTAATTTAACCCTAAATCCTAAACCTTACAAAAAAATTTCCATATGTTGAGTTTCCCCTATTTAAAAACAATTTCACACTTGGGCCAACAGCATTAGCCACACTAGTAAGCATGAAAAAGAAAGAAGAACCCCATGATTAGGTGACATTTTCACACTTCAAAACCTCAATTTGGAGAACACTTACCTTGGATTCAAAACTTGGACATGCATCTACACTGAAGGCTTCTATGGGTCTCTTTACTTTGACCAATCAATTGCAGTGATCATGTGAGGAAAAGAGGGGTTCAAGGTTTTAGTGACATCATAGTTATATATTTCGAGCATCCCCCTTGTCAGCAGTAAAATGGTTCTGTACACAAATTCTTTGGATGACAGATAACCTTTAAATTTCACTGAATTATAGGTTGGGTGTTCTTTGCAAGGGGTATTAGCCCAGGCCAAATATGGTGAACTCTTTTGGGAAGACAAATTTCATGCTGCCAATGGGAAGGCCCAACCATGCACTCAAGGTGCCTTGCATTTGTTCTTTTTAAGTTGGGGGGAAGGGGTGGGGAGAAGCATTTCTTTTTCATTTTTCCCTGGTTCCCAATGTGTTGTCACTAAGTTCCCTTCAAGTTCCCAATGGGTTTCGCAAGTTCCCAATGCTTTCCCCAAACATTTTCTCCCTGGCACCTCACCTTTATCCTATATGCTTTGCAAAATGTTGTCCTCCTTTCACCTATACTAGTGTGGCCTGTGCCGTTGGCCCAAGTATTACCACGTCCTCAACTGATTTTTCCTTCCAAAACCTGGTTTTTTGAAATTTATTTGAATTTTCAGCAGCAGAAATCACTTAAAAATCAATATCTCCCACATTCTGAATCCAAAATTTTCCAAATAAATTCCATTACATCCTGCTCATCAAGATCTTTCTAACAACACCAAAGGCACATTCCAAATCCTCTGAAAATTTCAGCTACTATTTAATTTAATTTTCAGTGAAGAAATCATTCAATATTCAAGAACTTTTGCACGCAAGTCCAAATGTCATGGAACCAAGCCCATGCACCTCTCCTTGTCAAGAGCTTTCCAAAAACACCAAGAACACAATTTGAAGCATCCCAGTTCAGTGGATCTCATAACTACAAAACAAAACAAACTACCTTCCTTCATAGATAGATGGATGGGCCAAAGGGGACAGACTATATACTATTTTGGGGAGCCTCCATAGTTTCAATTTTTTTCAGTGATGTGCCAGTCAAATTGGATATTTGCAGGAAAAGAAAAGAAAAGGGAATTGAACTTGGGAGTCACCTCATCTAATTAATAGGAGAGGGGTAACTTGGACCTGTAAATTTGCACAAGCTCTAATGACTTAAAAATGACCAATACAAGAAAATGACTAATACAAGAACATGACTACTTTAGCTATATTGATTGGCACAAGTGGTGGCACTTAAATAAATCCTCTCACTGTGCTCTCTCACTGTGGCAACTCATCAGATTTCTCACTGTCCTAACAACCACACTGGTAGTTGGCAGCTGACTACTCCCAGTTTGTGTTTAGAACATCCCAAATTGTGCTTTCTTTTGAGGTTGATCTCCAGTTTCGCAGAATAATTTTGCAGCACTTGTCCAATTTGTAGCAAAATTGGGTAACTAAAAATAAAAGAGAGAGAGAGAGAGAGAGAGAGAGAGAGAGAGAATGTGTGTGTGTGTGTGTGTGTTTTCAGTTTTTTCTTTTTCTTGGGGGAGGCAGCAGCAGCAGTATTCAGAATTGCAAATGTTTGGGAGAGTGGATTATTGAAGAATTGCACCCTGATCGGCTTGGTCTTCTTCCTCCCTTCCTTGGGCTTAGTGCTACAAGGGAGGGGAGCCAGACCCAAGATAGCTGTTTTGCAGCAGCTGGGAAGAGATTATAATTATCACAAGCTCAGCAGCTATGGTGGTTTGTTCAACATGGAGACCAACGTGAGCAACATGGTGATGTGCAAGTCCAAAAGCCTGCTTTTACCTCAGTGCCAATGCAAACATAACATAACTGCTTGTTGGCAATTACAATGCCTTGAAACCACAGTGAGTAAGACCTCAAAGCTTCAATATGGCCAGCCACCCAGCTTTGCGGCTAGTATGTGGGCAGGGCCACCCTGTGCAGTTCTTATGATGAAATCCCAAAGAGAAGAAGAATGCCAATAAGAACTTGAAGTCCAGGTCTTTCACCTGGAAGAAAAACTCAAATTTTTTCCAGTTCCCTGTATTCTTTTGCAAAATCTGATAGATCATGAGAAATTTCACTTACACATGTTGGGTCTGGTTTTTCGGTGTCTTTTGGCAGCATCGTGTTGTCAAAGGTGCAATGGATAAGAGAAAGCTTTCATGGCCTCTTAGTGTTGGGCTTCACCCATCTCATAAGCACTCTTCTTATGCTTCAACAACCCAGCTTATAAGAGCTATGGCTTCAGGATCAAGCTCTACATGGAATCATGCAGCACCTACCACCAGTGATCACATCTTGAATTGTGTCAGCTGCTTTTTGCTGAAAAAGGGGAGAGAATTATGTGGTCCAATGCAAGCAACAGATTTTGACCTTCTTGATTGCCTACCAGAAAAGCTCCATGCCCATCTTCACAAACGTGAAGCCTTTGTAAGTTCAGTTTATTTAAATTCATACTCTCATTCATCCTTTTGTATTATTTTTCAAGCTCAACAATTAGATGATGATGATGTGCTGTAGCTTGTCAACAACTTTTTTTGTTAGTAGATTCTAATGGGGCAACAATTTGGGCAAAAAGCAGGCAATTTTGTTGGTGCGGGAATGTTTGGTGCTTGGGATCCTAGGCTTTCTATTTGTACAGGTCAATAATTTCTGTCGATGGT
>Ga0116227_10006224_pt1 | contig 24379 bp, 23 predicted proteins | sample S1TSphgellanicum_FD_89693 | JGI IMG/M metagenome (GOLD analysis project Ga0116227, IMG submission 89693) | Host-associated microbial communities from peat moss isolated from Minnesota, USA - S1T2_Fb - Sphagnum magellanicum MG | ecosystem: Host-associated > Plants > Peat moss > Unclassified... | reverse complement strand
GTTTCCAGCCTTTTTGGCCGCGCAACGCCTCTTTCAGGACCGTGAAGGCGGAGTAGTTCATCAGCGGTTTTGGCGGCAGGCGAAAGGTAGAAACACGCGCAGTTATTCCTGAAGGTTAAATATGATTATGCATAGGAATTTTGGTGTGTCAATTGAGGTTACGGGTCATACATGATTTGCGCGCCGTGCCATGCGGCTTGGCTGGGCTCGCTGGACTCACCCCTGCGTTCGGATGCGGCACGTAGGACGGCGGGGAGCGAGGCGTAGATGGCGGCGGACCAGTCGGGGTCGATAAAGCGCATACCCTGCCACTCCATGTCGACCCGGCAGAACTGCTCCTTGAGATCCCGGCGCGGGAGCATGTGGCGATAAAAATGGAAGGTGCGGGCCGAGGCATTCACCTGGCGGATAAGGTCGCGATGTTCGGGTGAGGCATGACCGGCTTTGCCAAACAGCACCGCAGCGCCTGGATGCAGGTACTCAAGCGCCTGCTGGGCCAGGCGCGTGGCGATATTACGAAACTGGTCGCTGGATTTCGGCGAGAGATCGCCCCAGCGATGCGCGATGCAGAAATGCGCCTCCCCGGCGAGCTGGTGGAGGCTCACAACGCAGTCCAGAATCGCATCCGGCGCGCTGCCATCGTGGGGTGCCAGCTCTGCGGCCGCGAAGCGCCTCGGGGAGACAATAACGGCGGCCTCATCCGCGAAAGCGGCAAGGCCGGCGGGCTGGCGGACGGGCAGCGAAACCTCGTCCAGCACCGCCGGTTCGCGCCGGCGCTCCCGGGCCCGGGCATAGGCGGCATCCACCGCCTCGATGCTTTCAAAGGCGTCGAAATCCGGCACCAAAGCGGCATCTCCTGCATTCTCCGGCAGGCTGGCGAAGCGCCAGGCGGCATAGGCGGCGATGGTCTCAAACTTTGCCCAGCCGGCTTCCTTGGCCTGTTGCAGAGCATCTTCCTGCTGCGCCATGGCGGCGCGATGGCGCAGCGAGCCGAAGCCATCTTGCGCGGCAATCGTGTCGCAGACATTCCGCCATTTCGCTACCGAATCTTCGCGCTGCCGAAGTCGCTCGGCCCAATCCGGACGATAATGAGGGTTGGCAGGCATAATTGATTATAGGGCCGTTTCGATAACCGCCCAAATCACCTTCATCTCACAGTTCCAATATTCCCGGCTGGTAACTCAACGCTTCCTCGCCATCGTACGACACATAGCCGCGCGGGGCGGAGGCGAAGCGTATGCCTTCATCCATCGTATCGTGCCGGAGATGGGTGTGGCCGTGAATCCAGGCGGCAGGTTTGAGATGGGCGAATTCGAGAAACATGTCCGAGGCATAGGCTGGCGCAATGGCGCCGGTGCGCGCGCCAAGGAAGGCTGGGTTGGGCGCGTGATGGCTGACGATGAGATTTTTGGCGTTCGGATCGTTGCGGTGCAGGCGGGCCAGAATTTTATGCAGCCAGAGGCGTGATTGCTGGTGGCGGGCGAGCGCATCCTCCGGCATGAAATTGGCGTTGCCCTGTTTGATGAAGACATGGTCGTTCATGATGCGCCCGGCCTGCCGCATGGCGGTGATGGCGTGGCCGTGCAGCTCGTAATCCGTCCATAGCGTGCAGCCCAGCACATTGAGGCGCGTACAGGAGAAATCGAAGCTCACGACGTCGTTTTCCAGAAAATGCACGCGGCCCTTTGTGTGCGCGGCGGCTTTGTGGAGGGCGGGGAGCAGGCGATCCATGTTCTGGTGGTAGAATTCATGGTTGCCCGCGACATAGACAACGGGGGCGGCAAGAAATTTGGCAACCTGATCGGCATAGACGATCCCGCGCAGACCGTTATGAATATCCCCGGCCATGACAATGAGATCGACGCGGCCAAGATTGTGCAAGATGGGCCCACGCGAGGGATGCGCCGCAATCGCGCGATGGCGGGCAAGGAAGGCGGGCCAGCCGGGGATTTGCAGCCGCCAGCGCTCCATTTCCAGATGCAGGTCGCTCATATAGAGAATCCGGATCATCTGATGCCCCGGAACAGCAGGAAGAAAAAGCCGAGGGCAAACAGCAGCGTCAGCCACTGCCAGATTTGCAGCCGGGTAAGCGGAAATGGCCGGGCCGGCCGGGCAGGTTCCTCCGGCGCGGTCGCGAGCCCGATTTGCAACGCTTGGGCAAGCGCGCCTGCATCGGCAAAACGCGCGGCGGGTTGCGGGGCGATGGCGCGGGACAGCGCCTCGCCCAGCCAGCGCGGCAAATCCGGCCTCAGGCGGCAGAGTGGCACGGCCTCCCGCTGGCCGAAGGGAAATGCCCCGGCGCTGAACATACGGTAAATTGTCACTCCCAGCGCGAACACTTCCGAGCGCGCATTTGCGGGCACCCCCTGCAGCAGTTCCGGCGCCATATAGCGGATCGTGCCCCCTGGCTTCACCGCATCGGCCATGTCGATGCCCGGCAGATAGGCGAGGCCGAGATCGAGCAGGCGGATTTCATTCGTGTGTTCCAGCAGCATGATATTTTCGGGTTTGATGTCCCGGTGGATGACCTGGATGGCAGCGAGGTCCTGCACGGCCTCGCAGAGTTTCAGTGCAATGCCGATACCCTCAGGCAGTGCGATTTTCGGCGGGCGGTTCAGCCGTGCTTCCAGCGTCTCACCCACATAAAGCGGCATGACTAGGTAGAGGCTGGAACGGCGCTCGGGCGGAAGTTCGAGATAGCGGGCAATGGCCGCCCCGCGCACGGTGCTGCCTATCCAGGCCTCGCGCATGAAACCAGCGGCGAAAACCTCGTCCTGCAGCATCGCGGGCAGCGGGATTTTCAGCGCGACCTGACGTTTGTCGATACTGTCATAGGCGGCCTTCAACATCGTGTAGCGGCCGCGATAGAGTGTACGGCCGAGCACGAAGCCGTCCCACACATCGCCCTCGCGCGGGGCAGGGCGCAGCGGCAGGTCGGCAAGCTGGGCGGACCAGCTCGGTCCCTCGCCGCGCGGGGTGGCGAGGATGTCCAGTACCATCAGTGAAATATCGCCCCCGCTATTGCCCGCGATCGCGGCTAACAGCGCTTCAGCGAGGCGGTCCGGCTCGGGCGCGGCATCGGCCAGATGATGCGTGATGGCGTAATAGACGGCATCCGGGCCTTGATGGTCCGCGCCGCTGAGCACGATGTAGCGGTCGGCGGGGGCGGCGTCTTCCTCGGCGTAATCGAGCGAGAGTTCGAGGTCGAGGCCGACGGCGCGGGTGGGCGATTTACTGCCGTCGGGCATCAGCCGCGAATGGTCGCGCATCAACGGGGCAAGAACGCCACCCCGCAGGCGGTAGACCTGGCAAGCACCGATCTGCAGAATGCCGATCTTGGCCGTGGCGAAGGTGAGTGCGGTAAGCGAGACCGGCGCCAAATGATGCGCACCGCCATTGCCGACTTGGCCGAACAGCCAACGGTTGACGGCCGCCATTGCGAGGCTGGCGGCACGATGGCTGGAGAGCGTGCGCTGAACGCCGAAATAGCCTTCCGCCAGCGAATGCACGACCAGCTGAGCGGATTCACGCGCGCCGGGGGTGCGTGCTGGCAGCTGCGGGTGGGCGCGGGCCATGGCCGCGATGATGCCGCGCTCCTCATGGCCGAAAGCATCCCCGGTATAGACCGCGTAGAAATTCTGTGAGTTACGCGGCGCGGCGGTGGCGGCAAAGCCGGTGGCGATACGCCAGCCGCCGCTGGCGATTGGCTCCGCCTCAGCCGTCACGATTGGCAGCCGGCACCCATTGCACGTCATGCGCGCCTTTGTCGTTCACATAACGCGACATGACAAAGAGCAGGTCCGACAGCCGGTTGAGATAGACCAGCACGAGGCGGTTGACGGCTTCATCCGGCGTGGAGAGCAATTCCACCACCAGACGTTCCGCGCGCCGTACGACGGTGCGCGCCTGATGCAGAAACGCCGCTGCCGGGGAGCCGCCGGGCAGGATGAAGGAGGTAAGCGGGGACAGCTCCGCATTCATCCGGTCAATCTGACCCTCCAGCCAATCCACCTGGCTCTGGGTCACGCGAAGCGGTGGGTATTTCGGGTTTTCCTCGATCGGCACGCATAAATCCGCGCCGATATCGAACAAATCGTTCTGGATGCGGGCGAGGACGAGATCATCCGCGCCGGCGACATGCAGGCGGGCGATGCCGATGACGGAATTGGCCTCGTCGACATCGCCGTAAGAGGCGACGCGGGGCGAGGATTTTGCGACGCGGGCACCGTTGCCGAGCGAGGTTTCGCCCGCATCGCCACCGCGCGTGTAGATTTTATCGAGTTTCACCATGGCGCGAGTGGACCATGGCGGCGGCGGGCAGGCAAGGCCGCGTTTAAGGCAGGGCTTAAGGCAGGGTTAGACGAAGAATTTGAGCACCAGTTTCACCAAGCGCTGTACGCGACTTGTGTAGGGCGGGAAAAGCATCGGCATGGTGCTGAAACGGTCCCGCAGCACGGCGCGCTCATGGGAGAAGGCGCGGAAGCCGAAGACGCCATGGGCCGCGCCGATGCCGCTATTATTCACACCGCCGAAAGGCAGGTTGGCATGCGAGAAATGCAGCAGCGACATGTTGACGCAGGCGCCCCCCGAGCTGGTCTCCAGCATCACCCGGTCAATGGCGCGCTGGTCGCTCGCATAGATGTAAAGCGCCAGCGGTTTTGGGTGTTCGTTAATGTGAAAAATGACGTCGCCGAGATCGCTATACGGGATGACCGGCAGCACGGGGCCGAAAATTTCCTCCTGCATTACACGGCTCGTCAGCCCGACATGGGTGAGCAGCGTGGGCGCGATGAATTTTGCCGCCGTATCATGCTGGCCGCCCTCGGCAATCCGGGCGCCATCGGCCACGGCGTCTTCCAGCAACGCCGCGATGCGTTCGGCATGCCTTGGGTTGATAATGCGGCCATAATCCGGGCTGGTGTGGGGCTCCCCGAACATGGACGTGACGGCGCGGCGCGCTTCCTCCAGGAAGGCGGGCAACACCGTTTCATGAACGAAGAGATAATCGGGCGCGATGCAGGTCTGGCCGGCATTCAGGAATTTACCCCACATAATGCTTTTCGCGGCTTTGCGAATATCGGCCGACGCATCCAGAATGACCGGGCTTTTGCCGCCGAGTTCCAGCGTGACGGAGCTGAGATGCTTTGCCGCCGCCGCCATCACGATTTTGCCGATCGCCGGACTGCCGGTGAAGAAGATATGGTCGAAAGGCAGGTCCAGCAGCGCGGTGGAGACTTCCGGCCCGCCTTCGAACATCGCGACCTCGGAGGGTTCGAATACCTCCGAGATAATGCGGCCCATCACGGCCGAGCATGCGGGCGAGAGTTCTGAGGGCTTCACGATGGCGGTATTGCCGGCGGCAATCGCGCTCGCCAGCGGGCCTAAAGTGAGGCCGAGCGGATAGTTCCAGGGCGAGATGATGAGGGTAACGCCCTTGGGCTGCCACTGGATATGACCCTGCGTGCCGAGCATCGCGAGCGTGGGTGCAACACGGCGGGGACGCATCCAGGATTTCAAGTGGCGCACGGCATGTCGGATTTCGCCCAGAACGGGCATGAGTTCGGCTAGGTCGGTCTCCGCCTCGGCCTTGTGCAGATCTTCCATCAACGCGCGGTAGATTTCACCCCGGTGGGCGAGCACGGCGGCTTCGAGTTTTTTGAGCTTTGCGATGCGCTGGGCGACGGTGGAGCTGCGCAGCTTGAGGCTCGTTTCACGCTGGCTGGCGAACACCTCGCCATAATTCTGGCTGATCCGCGTCGTCACGTTCATTTTTGTTTCCCCTGCCGTTTACGGCATGTAGACGGGGAACCGATTTCGCGGAACTGTCAAGATCATTCCGCTGGAGGCGCTACGGATGCCCGTCTGAATAGCGGAAATGTGTAAACTATCCGGCGCGATAGCGCGGGGCTGGGTTGGCGCTGGTAAGGGCCTCCCAGTTGCTGAGGACGAGGGCGATTTTCTCGAAGACCATGGCGAGGTCGGCAAATTCGCGTGCTAGCCTGGCCTTGGTGTCGAGCCCCCGATGCGAAGGTTCGCCGGAAAGCAGGCGCGCACCTGCGGAGACGCGCAATACGCCTTGGAGCCCCTCCCCGCTCGGCTGCGGCAGCGGCACGGGCTGGCCGATATGGCAGATGCGCGCGGCCTCTGGGCCCGCATGAGGGAGAGCGGGCGAAAGATCGGTATTCAGCCAGAGATAGACCGCGCGGGCCTCGACGGGGGTGAGGCAGCGCTCCGGCGCGTGCGGGGCGCGAAGCGAGAAGGTGAAGATGCTGGGCAGGCGCTCCCAGGCTTCATCGCCAGGATAGCGGGCAATGGGCGGCGCTTCGAGCAAGGTAAGGGCGGGCAAGGCGGCGATGGCGCGGCGGACGGTCGCCGCGAAGCCTTGCAGAATTTCCACACGGCTGAGAGGCGGCACACGCAGTAGCGCACGCATTTCAGCGAGTGCTGCATGCCAGCGCAAAGCGAGTCCGTAATTGCCGGAAGGAGGCAGGTCCGCGGCAGCGCGACAGCGCGGCGGAAAATCATCTCGGCCGAAATAGGCGTCCAGCCCCGCGGGCAGTCTATCGCCTTGCAGCCGCGCAGCGATGCTGGCAGGCAGGATGGCAGCACCGGCGAAGGGCGGGCCGGTGAAGAATTTGGAGCCGGTGATGAGAACCACGGCGTCCAGCGCCAGATATTGGCGAAGCGAGGCGGGCGAGAGGCGGGCCTGGCAGGCGTCCACCACAATGTCGAAATTCCGCGTGCCGAACGTCTCGCGCAGATGCCGGAGAAATGCCGGGCGTGGGGCGAGCAGGCCGGTTTTGGAAAGATCCAACGCATGCAGAATGACGCGCCGCCCCTCCCCTACACCCTTGGCCAGAGCGGCGGCGATGTCCGCCTCGATGTCATCCGCGCTGCGCAAGGCGCCATCCGCATGGCGCGCTGGAATGTTGGCAATCGTGGTGTCGGGCCGGAAGCCCGCAATGGGGGCTTCGCAGGTCACGTCATGTCCGCGCGCCGTATCCACTGCGAAATGCAGTCCACGCGCGGCCATGGGCACGCCGCGCCCGGTTTCCTCCGGGGCGATGAGGATATTGAGGATGGGGGTCTGCGTGCCGCCCAGATGGCTGAGGGCGAGCGCCAGCAGCTCCGTATCCGTGCCGGAGGCAGCGAGGACGATTTTCTGCGCGGGCGAGAGTGCGAGCGCACGGGCAAGGCCGCGCCGAAGGGCGTTCAAGGCGTGGCGGACGGCCTTGCGGCGGGACGTGCCGCGCAGCAGCGCCAGCGTGGTGTGCAGGCGGACACGGTCAGCGGCGGCATAGCCACGCTCGGAGGAAGAGGATGCGGTGGACGAGGCGAAGGTGACGGCCCAAGGGCGCGGGCGGTGGCTGCAGCCATAGCCGTTGAGGGCAGAAACCGGATCTCGCGCCAGACGGATATCTCCGCCCGTCTCCATCAGCGCCTCTGCGGTGCCGAGTTCCCCCCATATGTTGCGGATGCGGGCGATCTCCGCCGGGCTGGCGTTGAAATGCGCGGCCAGAGCGGAAGCGGCGGGGGCAATCTCTGCCGCCATGACAGGCACCCAGACGGGCAGCGCCGTACGGTCCAACGGGCTGAGCGAACCGGCCTCTGCCTGAATAAATTGAGCCGCGGCGCGGGCCGCGGCGAGATGCGCCAGATTGCTGGAAACGCCACGCCGGGAGAGCCAGGCAGCCTCGAGCGCGAGCCGCAGGTGGAACCCTACAAGCCCGGGATTCCGGTCCGATTCTGCTGGTAAATTAACCTTAATGCCCCGAAAAGCAGCAAATTCTGCTGCTGAACGGGCAGTGCTGATATGAGAATGACGCTCATCCTCGAGCAGCAATGCGAATGTCATTCCGTCTCCGGGCTTATTTAAAGAAAGGTTTACCCCAAACCGGAAGTTGCGCCAAGGTTTTATCCTCTTACGAATGATTCATGCATTTCCTCCAGCTTTTCCGGAGCTTCTGTTCTGCATCAGACGCGATTGCGCCATTTTCCACCCCATGCGACGACTTCGCCTGCCAGCCCGTCGGCTGACGCGCGACAGCGCACGACATATATTTTTAGGGGGAACGCCCGGCGCAATGCAGGGTGTTACACAAATGAAAAAAATCGAAGCGATTATCAAGCCTTTTAAATTGGATGAAGTGAAAGACGCGCTGCACGAGGTAGGCCTGCAAGGGATCACCGTGACCGAGGCAAAGGGTTTTGGGCGCCAGAAAGGCCATTCAGAACAGCACCGTGGACCGGAATACGTGGTCGACTTCCTGCCGAAGGTGAAAATTGAGGTCGTGTGCGAAGATAGCGTCGTGGACCGCGCCGTTGAGGCGATCACTACCGCAGCCCGTACCGGACGCATCGGCGACGGCAAGATCTTTATTTCCGCGATTGAAGAAGTCGTCCGCATCCGCACGAGCGAAAAGGGCGTTGCCGCGATCTGATTATCGCGCCGCACGATAAAAGGCTGCGGGGCAATGTCCGCGCAGCCTTTTTTGTTGGATAATTCCCGGTCTTGCGACGAACAAGATGGATTGCTTCGCTGCGATCGCAATGACGACGGTAGAACGCGTTAGCTATAGCGATGTATCGATACGCCAGTTAGACGTGGAAGCTCTCGCCGCAGCCGCAGCGACCCTTTTCGTTTGGGTTCTCGAAGGTAAATCCGGCGGTGAGTTTGTCCACCTTGTAATCCATGGTGGTGCCGATGAGGAACAGCGAGGCTTTGCGGTCCACCAGCACGGTAAGGCCGTTATCCGTGACGACCTCATCCTGCGGACCGGGAGACTCCACCCAGTTCATCTCGTAAGACATGCCCGAGCAGCCCTTAGTGGAGACGGAAATGCGGAGCAACTTGCCGGCCTCGCCGCCCTCGTAAAGGGTTTTCAGGCGGGCAGCGGCGGCATCGGTCAACGCCATTAGCGGCGGCAGCGCGCGGCGGGTTTTCGGTGCGGAGGTTGTGGTGCTCATGATTCTGGCTCCCTTAAAACATGTTGAGCGAGAGACGTGCGTCTTCGCTCATTCGGCTCGGGTCCCATGGCGGGTCCCATACGGTATCCACGGTGATATCCCCCACGCCGTCGATCGCGGCGATGGCATTGCGGACCATCTCGGGCAATTCCTGTGCGGAAGGACAGGCCGGCGCTGTAAGAGTCATCTCCACTTTAACATTGCCGGATTCGGCAATTTCAACCGCGTAGATCAGGCCCAGTTCATAAATATTCACCGGAATTTCCGGGTCATAGACCGTGGCGATGGCGCTGATGATAGCGTCTTCCGTGATCACAGGCTTGGTCTCGCCATCGGGTGTCCAGCTGGTCGTCGGGACCATTTTCTGGTCATCCATGTTCTTGCTCCTCTCCAATGGCATCCGCCAGGGCCGACCATGGCAGCGTGGCGCAGCGAATGCGCGAGTGATATTCCGAAACCCCGGCAAGTGCGTTCAGCTCGCCCAACTCGGGATTTTCCCGGCCGGTCGTCACAACTTTTTCAAACGCCGCGCGGAGTTGGGTGATCTCAGCCTTGCTGCGACCGGCAACCGCCTCAGCCATCAGATCCGCGCTGGCAGTCATGATGGCGCAGCCCCGCGATTCATGGGCGATATGCGGCCCGTCGACGAACACGGTCACGCGATCCCCGCAGATCGGGTTACTCCCCTGCCCCTCTGCATCCACCTGCGCTGGCCGTCCGGCAAAGCGGGGGTTTTTGGTGCGGTCCATGATGAGCGCCTGGTAGAGTTCCGCGGTTTCCGGCATCAGGCGAACATCTGCTGAACGCGGCGTAGCCCGACCGCGAGCGCGTCGATTTCCTCGATCGTCGTGTAGAGCGCGAAGGAGGCGCGGGCGGTACTGGTGACGCCGAGGCGGCCCATGAGGGGCTCCGCGCAATGCTGCCCGGCACGCACGGCGATGCCTTGGCGGTCCAGCAGTGTTGCGATGTCATGCGCATGGGCGCCCTGCATGGTGAACGAGATCACGCCGCCACGGTCCTGCGCGGTGCCTAGGACTTTTAACCCCTCGATGGTGGCGAGCGTTGCCAGCGCATGGTCGGTCAGTTCGCGTTCATGCGCGGCGATCGCGGGAAAGCCGATGGCTTCGACGTAATCAATGGCAGCACCCAGGCCGATGGTTTCAATAATGGCGGGCGTGCCTGCCTCGAAACGATGCGGCGGTTTGGCCCAGGTGGAACGCTCGTAGGAGACGCTGGCGATCATATCGCCGCCGCCCATGAACGGGGGCATCGCATCCAGCAATTCGCGCTTGGCGTAGAGCACGCCGATGCCGGACGGACCGTAGAGCTTATGGCCTGAGAAAACGTAGAAATCCGCGTCGATCGCCTGGACGTCCACACGGCGATGCACGACGGCCTGAGAGCCGTCCAGCAGGATTTTGGCACCCCGCGCGTGCGCGAAGGCAGCGAGGCGCTCGGCCGGGGTGTAGGTCCCCAGCACGTTCGACATATGCGTGATGGCGAGCAGCTTCACGCGGCCATCGGCAAACTGCACTTCGAGGGATTCAAAATCGATCTCGCCCGCATCAGTGATTTTTGCGATGCGTAGCTCCACGCCATGCGCGTCCCGCAACATCTGCCACGGCACGATATTGGCGTGGTGCTCCATCTCGGAGACTACGATCGCATCGCCCGGTTGCAGGATCGCGCGCCCATAGGTGTAGGCAACAAGGTTGATGGACTCGGTGGCGTTGCGCGTGAAGACGATTTCCTCACGCGAGGCGGCGTTGAGGAAATGCGCGGTTTTGTCGCGCACTGCCTCATAGGCGTCGGAAGTGCGCTCGGACATCCAGTGCAGGCCGCGATGCACGTTGGCATATTGCGCTTCCATCACATGCACCATGGCATCGATCACGACCCGGGGCTTCTGCGCGGAGGCGGCGGAGTCCAGGAAAACGAGTTTCTTGCCGTGCACCTGCTGCGCGAGGATCGGGAAATCCGCGCGGATGCTGGCGAGATCGAAAGTCGGTTTCTGGATGGCGGCGCTCATTTTTTCACCCACCATGTCTCGATGGCGGTTTCCAGCAAGGTGCGGGCGGCCTCATGCGTTACCGGCTCCAACGCTTCGGTAAGGAAGGCGCGGATCAGCATTTGCCGCGCGGCGGCCTCAGGGATCCCGCGCGAACGCAGGTAGAACAGCTGCTCGGGGTCGAGCGCGCCGATGGTCGCGCCATGGCTGCATTTCACGTCATCGGCAAAAATCTGCAGCTCGGGCTTGATGTCCATCTCGGCCCCCGGAGAGAGCAGCAAAGCTTGCGTCATCTGGTAGCCGTCGGTTTTCTGGGCGATCCGATCGACCTCGATCCGCCCCTGGAAGACGCCGCGTGCGCTATCGGCCAGCACCGATTTGACGGTCTGGCGCGAGGCGCAATTCGGGGCCTGATGATTGACCACGGAGGTGACATCGCCATGCTGCGTGCCGGCAAGGAGTTGTGCGGCGTTCAGATGCGTGTGCGCGTTCGGGCCGGTGAGAACGACGTGAGTCTCGTTGCGGGAAATGCGGCTGCCGATGGCGCAGGTGAAGCTCTCATACGCCGCGTTTTCGGCGATTTTCGCGCGGATCGTGGCGAGATGAAAGGCTTCCTTGCTCTCATCCTGCAGGCGGTAATGCGCGAATACCGCGCCTTCATGCAGGGCGATATCGGTGACAGGATTATGCCAGTACACGCCTTCGCCTTTGCCGATTTCGATCAGCGTGAGTTTGGCTCCCGCACCCAAGGTGATGCGATGGCGCGGGTGGAAGGCGAAGGGGGTGGCGCTGCCGCCCGCATGGGACAAAAGCAAAAGGGCGCCCGCATCCACGCCTGCGGGGATGGAGAGCGTGATGCCGTCCTGCGCGTTCTCAGCATTGATGAGCGCCAGCGGGAGCGTCGAACCCTCGGCAACGACGGCAAAAGACTGAAGATAGGGAAATTCGGACGACAGCGCCGGGTTGAACACGCCATTCAGGAAGACAAGGCGCGGAATGCCCAGCTCCGGCAGATCACCCGGCACCGCAACCGGAGCCGGCGCGAAGGAGATGCCCGCGAGCGCCCGCAAATCCGTATAGCGGAAGGCCTCGAGCTTACGGGTCGGGAGAGCGGTCATGTTCAGGCGGCTTCCAGCCCGGCATAGCCATGGGCTTCCAGCTCGAGCGCCAGCTCCTTACCCCCGGAGCGGACGATCCGGCCGCCGGCCAGAACATGCACGCGGTCCGGCACGATATAGTCCAGCAGGCGCTGGTAATGGGTAATGACGAGTGCTGAGAATCTCGGGCTGCGCAGGGCATTCACGCCATCCGCCACGATTTTGAGCGCGTCGATATCCAGGCCGGAATCGGTTTCGTCAAGAATAGCTAGACCTGGCTGCAGGAGCGCCATTTGCAGCACCTCGTTGCGTTTTTTCTCGCCGCCGGAAAAGCCGACATTGACGTTGCGCTTCAGCATGTCGTCCTGCATCGAGAGGTTCTTGATCGCGGCGCGGGCAAGTTTCAGAAAAGCGACGGCGTCCAGCTCCGCCTCGCCGCGCGCGCGGCGCACGGCGTTCAGCGCGGTGCGGATGAAATTGGCGTTGCCGACGCCGGGGAGTTCCACCGGATATTGGAAAGCGAGAAAAATGCCGGCAGCAGCACGCGCTTCCGGGGCCATCGCCAGGATATCCTGGCCGTTATAGATCGCCTCGCCGCCCGTGACCTCATAGCCGTCTCTGCCTGAGAGCACGTAAGAGAGCGTGGATTTACCGGCACCGTTCGGGCCCATGATGGCGTGGATTTCACCATCCGGCACCACCAGGGAAACGCCGCGCAGAATTTCCTTGTCTTCGATCCGCGCCGAGAGATTCTTGATTTCCAACATTTTAGCCAACCGATCCTTCAAGTGACACAGCCAATAGTTTTTGTGCTTCCACGGCAAATTCCATTGGCAATTCCTTCAACACATCCTTGCAGAAGCCATTCACGATCAGGCTCACCGCATCTTCTTCCGAAAGCCCGCGCGAGCGGCAGTAGAAGAGCTGGTCTTCCGCGATTTTCGAGGTTGTCGCCTCATGCTCGATTTTCGCGGAATGATTCCGGCTCTCGATATAGGGCACGGTATGCGCGCCGCATTCATCGCCGATGAGCAGGGAGTCGCATTGCGTGAAATTGCGCGCGCCGGATGCACCGGGCATGATTTTCACGAGGCCGCGATAGGTGTTGTTCGAATGCCCGGCGGAGATGCCCTTGGCGATGATCGTGCTCGTCGTGTTCTTGCCGATATGGATCATCTTCGTCCCGGTATCGGCCTGCTGATAATTATGCGTCAGCGCTACGGAGTAGAATTCCCCTACCGAACCGTCGCCTTGCAGGATGCAGGACGGGTATTTCCAGGTGATCGCAGAGCCGGTCTCGACCTGTGTCCAGGATATTTTGGAATTTTTGCCCCGGCATGCGCCGCGCTTGGTGACGAAGTTATAAATCCCGCCTTTGCCGTTGGCGTCGCCGGGATACCAGTTCTGCACGGTAGAGTATTTGATCTTCGCGTCATCCAGCGCCACCAACTCGACAACAGCAGCGTGCAGCTGGTTCTCATCGCGCATCGGCGCGGTGCAGCCTTCGAGATAGGAGACGCTCGCACCTTCCTCGGCGATGATCAGCGTGCGCTCAAACTGTCCTGTATTGCGGGCGTTGATGCGGAAATAGGTGGAAAGCTCCATCGGGCAGCGCACGCCCTTGGGGATGAACACGAAGCTGCCATCGGAGAATACGGCGGAATTCAGCGCCGCGAAGAAATTGTCCGCAACCGGCACGACACTGCCAAGATATTTCTGCACGAGATCCGGATGTTCGCGCACCGCTTCCGAAATTGGGCAGAAGATGACGCCGGATTTGGATAGCGTTTCGCGGAAGGTGGTGGCAACCGAGACGGAATCGAACACTGCATCCACGGCCACGCCGGCCAGGGCCGCACGCTCGTTCAGGGGAATACCGAGCTTCTCATACATGTTGAGCAGGCTGGGATCGACCTCCTCGAGCGATTTCGGCGCGGGGCCGGAGGGCGCGGCGTAGTAATATAGGTCGTCGTAATCAATCGCCGGGTAATGCACCCGCGCCCATTCCGGCTCCTCCATCTTCTGCCAGGTGGCGAAAGCCTTCAACCGCCAGGCGAGCATCCATTCGGGCTCCTCCTTCTTCGCCGAGATCAGGCGTACGATGTCTTCGTTCAGACCTTTCGGGAACGCGTCCATCGCGATATCGGTCGTGAAACCGTATTTGTATTTGCCGCCGGTCAGCGCATCGACCGTCTCGCGGGTTTCAACGACAGCAGGCATCAGACAACCTCATTCAGGCTAGCAGGTTCAGTCAGGCGGAAGGCGCGCGGAATGGTGGCCTGGGCCATGTCGGCAAGGGTAATTCCGGCAAGCGCATCTCGAATCGCATCGTTCACCGGGTCCCACCGCCCCGCCATGGGGCAAAGGGCGTGGCTTTCGCAGCCCACCGCGCCATCCACGCAGGAGGTGAGCGCAATCGGCCCGTCAATGGCCATGATGACCTCCGCCACGGGGATTTCCGAAAGTGGCTTCCCAAGGCGGTAGCCACCGCGCGCGCCGCGTGTGGAAATCACGAGCCCATGGCCGGCTAAAGCCTTCAGAACCTTGGCGACCGTGGGCTCCGGAATGCCGATGGCCGCCGCGATGCCGGGGGAGGTTTCCACCCCCTCGGCCGCGTGCAGGCGCACCAGCGCCACCACGGCATAATCGGTCAGACGGGATAATCGTAACATGCGTGCTCCGATAGTGGACTTAAACAGTCCTGATTGCCAGATGGGCCATGCAGCCCCGCGCGTCAACCCATTGCGGCGATCAAACCGGGCAGTTCGGAGGCTTTTGCGACCGAATGGCTGCCTTGCGCCGAACCATATCCCCAGCGCACGAAAATGCTGGGAATTCCGGCGCCAGCAGCAGCGTCGATATCGTTGATATGATCGCCGATCATCACCGCGTTCTGCCCGGCGCTCAAGGCCAGGAGGGCGGCTTCCAGATGACGCGGATCGGGCTTTTTGAACGGGGTGGTGTCGCCACCGGTAATGGTGGTGAAAAAGCGCTCCAGCCCCAGCACGGAGAGGATGTGGCGGGCAGCACCTTCGGGCTTATTGGTGCACACCCCGAGCGGATGGCCCGCTGCCTGCAGTGCCTCTAATGCCTCTGGAATACCTGGATAGGGCACGGTTTCGACCACGGCATTGACGTTATAATCGTCCAGGAACGCCTCCAGCTCCGCCGGGCCGCCAACGCCGCCTTGTGCGGCAAAAGCGCGTTCCACAAGGGTTTTGGCGCCGTCACCGATCATCTTCTTCACTTCCGCCCGCGAGAGCGCGGCGAGGCCGCGCGCAGCCAGTACCCGGTTGAGTGCGGCGAGGATATCGGGGTCGGAATCGATCAGCGTCCCATCGAGGTCAAAAATGACCGCTCTTTTTTGATTGCTTTGCATGGTCTCCGTTGAACCTTAATGGCGCGAATCGTCAAGCCATTGCGAAGCGGCGCGCCGCTGCCCTCATAAGTTATGTGAAATATTCCGCCATAACATTTGATTCTTCACGCCTTTGACAGGCCAGGGCGGCAACGCTACCGCCAAGGGGAATTGCGTTGGAGTTGGACCATGTGCGGCATTGTGGGTGTGGTGGGTCTTGCGCCGGCGGCTCCGTTACTTCTGGATGGGCTGCGTCGGCTGGAGTATCGCGGATATGACTCCGCCGGGATCGCGACGCTGGTGAACGGGCATATCGAGCGGCGCCGGGCAGAGGGCAAACTCGTGAATCTGAGCACGGCGCTGGAGCATGCGCCGCTACCGGGGGTGACCGGCATTGGCCATACGCGCTGGGCGACCCATGGCGCGCCGACCGAGACAAACGCCCATCCGCATGGCACGGAACTTGTCGCCGTGGTGCATAACGGGATTATCGAAAACCACGCTGCCCTGCGCGCCGAGCTGGAAGCGCAAGGGCAGGTTTTTTCGACCGAGACCGACACGGAGACGGTGGCGCAGCTGCTGGACCTGTTGCTCCGCCAGGGTATGGCGCCGGTGGAGGCCGCCCGGACGGCGTTCGCAAGACTGGAAGGGGCCTATGCGCTGGCAATCATCTTCACCGGCCATCCCGAGCTGATGATCGGCGCACAATATGGCGCGCCGCTTGCCGTCGGCTTTGGCGCATCGGAAATGTATCTAGGCTCGGACGCGCTGGCGCTCGCCCCCCTCACCCGCGAGATTGCGTATCTGGAGGATGGCGACTGGGTGGTGGTGCGGCGCGAGGGGGCGGAATTCTTCGACCGCGCGGGCAATGCGATTAGCCGGGCGCGCAAGCTCACCAATCTTTCCGGGGCATCCATCGGCAAGGGTAATTTCCGGCATTTCATGGAAAAGGAGATGCATGAGCAGCCAGTGGTGATCGGCGATATCCTGCACCGCATGATTGATGCCGGTACGCGCATGCCGGCTTTGCCGGAATTTCCGTTCTCGATCGCCGATATCTCGCGGATTACGCTGAGCGCCTGCGGCTCGGGCTATTACGCCGGGCTGGTGGGCAAATTCTGGCTGGAAAGCTTTGCCCGCGTGCCGGTGGAGGCCGATGTGGCCAGCGAGTTCCGCTATCGCGCGCCGCCGATGCCGGAAGGCGGGCTTGGGCTGATGCTCAGCCAGTCGGGCGAGACGGCGGACACGCTGGCGGCGTTGCGGTATATGCGCGAGCAGGGGCAAAAAATCCTATCGGTGGTAAATGTGCCCGAGAGCAGCATTGCCCGCGCCTCGGATGCCATTCTGGATACGATCGCCGGACCGGAAATCTCTGTCGCGAGCACCAAGGCGTTCACGGCGCAGCTTACCGTGCTGGCCATCTTCGCGCTGGCCGTAGCCCGGGCGCGCGGCACGCTGGCTGAGGCGGAGATCGCCCGGCTGACGGCCTGTCTGCTCGAATTACCCTCCAAAGCTGCGGAAATCCTGGCGCATGAGGCCGCCATCCATCAGCTTGCCACACGCATCGCCGAGGCGCGGGACGTGTTGTATCTGGGCCGCGGCGCCTGCTTTCCCGTGGCGCTGGAGGGGGCGCTGAAGCTGAAGGAAATCAGCTATATTCATGCGGAGGGCTATGCGGCGGGTGAGATGAAGCATGGGCCGATCGCGCTCATCGACAAATCCGTGCCGGTGATCGCGATCTGCCCGTCCGGACCGCTTTTCGAGAAAACCGCCTCGAATTTGCAGGAAGCGGCGGCACGGGGCGGGCAAATCATCGTATTCTCGGACGCTGAAGGTGCGGCGAAGCTGCGGAATATCGCGACCGAGACGATTTTATTGCCCGAAATCGACCCGTTTGCTGCGCCGATTCTATACGCGATTCCCGTGCAATTGCTGGCTTATCATGTCGCGATGCTGAAAGGCACGGATGTCGACCAGCCGCGAAACCTGGCCAAATCCGTCACGGTCGAGTGAGGCCTCTTGCCATTTTTGGGTTGCCACTTTCGGATGAATCACGTTTTGTTGATTTATCCGGAGCGTGCAATTATAATACTTCCGTGGTATTAACAAGTATTAATATATCTTTTTTGAATCATTAACATCGTTCGACGATTTTTCATTGGTTTCATTTAATAGCTGTTCATTTTCGTTCCGTAAGAACCACCAAAGCAAAAAGCATTTAAGCAGAAGTATTTAAGACGGGAATTTACGCTATGCGTTTATTTAACGCTCTAGCCTCGTTAATTTTGTCCTCCGATCACCGTCGACGCCGGGCGACCGTGGCGTTGATGACTGCGCTCGCCATGCCGCTCTTTGTCGGGTCGACCGGGCTGACCGTTGATATCGGACTGTGGTTCGCACAGAAGACGGCGCTGCAGGCGGCCACGGATGCTGCGGCGATGAAGGCGGCGCGCGATCTGGCCGAGAACGCTGCGACCACCACCGCCACGCTGCAATCCGACGCCGTGAGTGCTGCGAATGCCGCGAGCGCAACGCAGTTCAACTTGAACAGTAACGATCTCAGCATACAGGTCGTCTCCAATCCAAACCAAACGGATAACCGCGCGGTGGAGGTCGACGCCTTCGTGCCGGGGCTAGGGTTTTACGGCAGTTTTGCAAAAGTAGTCACGCTGATGCCCGCGACGATCCACGCCTCCTCGCGCGCTGGTATCGCCTATAGCGAAATCTCGAGCCAGGCGACGTGCTACGCTTTTGACAGCTATAATTACCTGTATTCAACCGGGCTGGGGACGATCGACACTTCGCATTCCTCGGGCATCGATCCGTTCAAATGCGGCACGCCGCCGAATCCGCCATCGGCCTATAATGCCTATTGCAACGGCGGCGTGCTCGGATGCAGCCTGAATTTGTTGAACCTGGGCAATGTGCTCGTGCCCTTCGCCTTCCAGCTCGGCCCTAATGGCGGGGCCGGCGGCCTGAATGTGCTGCTGGCGCCCGTTCTGCAGACCGTGAATAACCTGCTCGCCGGCGGCGGGAGCCCTGGCGCCGCACCGACCGTGTTCGGGCAAGGCGCATCCTGCCCCGGCAATGTCTGCACCATTCCGGCGGGGACGTATAATGGCGGCATTACGATTGGGCCCAATGTGAGCATTGATTTCGTGCCGAGCGGGGGCAACCACACGTTTTTGATCGAGAACGGGAATTTCACCGTCTCGACCGTGGGAACGAGCCTTGCCGCGGGCAGTGACCCGAATGCCGTGTTCTTCCTTGGCGGCGCAGCGCCCGGTGCCTATGTCACGGAGACGCAGGTGCAGATTAATACGGCGCCGATCACCAGCGGTTCGATGATTCTAACCAGCACGGCGACGTTCGAGTCCAGCAGCCTTGCGGGCATACAAACCTCAGCGCCGCTCTCTGCCATGGCCGACGCGCAGCAGCAGGCCTATTCCAATGGGTTGCTCTCGCTATTGGGCGTTTCGCCACTTCTGGGACTGCCGGCGGAAAATCTTGTCGGGACGAATTTTGAATCGGTCGTTGCAACCTGTCCGCAGGCAACATCCTTCTGCAGCCCCACAGAACCGCATCCGGCGGGGGTTTTCCAGTCCACCTTGCTGCCCTCGCTCGGCAGTCTCACGAGCCTGCTTCCTATTCTAACGCCGATCAATCTTTTGGTCAGCGAGAATGAGGTTTCGACAACAACGATTACGTCTGGCCTGACCATCGCGAATGGTGTTCCGACAGATTGGTCGCAGACCGAGACGGCGAGTTCGAACTTCACGACGACAAAGCAAACGGTGAATGCGCTGTTGACGTCCCTCGGCGTGTCACCCACCAGCCTGCTTGGGCTTGTCACATCGCCGCTATTGCAGACGGTGCTCAGCCTGATCAGCACCGCGCCCCAGACCACGCCGCAAATCACGAGCACCGGCGGCGTGTTCGCAAACCAGAGCACGAATGGGCCGCCAAGCTGTTCGGGCCAGCCCGTGCTTTATAGCCCGCCGACAATATCCCCAAGTTTTGAACCAGGTTTTTCAGACCTGCTCAACACCTCCGGCGAGAGCGCGCCAAATGGCACGGTTTCCACCACCGATACGATCACCATTTGCGGGACGAGCCAGGTGGCAAATCTTGCACCGATTTCGCCGGGTCAGGTGATTATCGCGTCTACGGCCGGCGGGGCTTCGACAATTTCATTGCTTCAGTAAGACGAATTGATCGAGGGCTTTTGCGATCATCTCGATTTTGAATCAGAATTTTAATACCGTGACTTTTTTTTATTACGCTTCGGGTTTCATTTGATGATATGTTATTTTCACCTTAATTTATGCCGGCGGTTCGCATATTTCTGCGACGACCGCCGCGGCAGCACCTCGTTAGAATTCGCCTTGAACGGCATTGCGCTAATGCTATTCGTCTTCGCCATCATCAATCTGGGCGACCTCGGGCTCGTTTTCGGCGCCATGCGGCATGGCGTGCAGGGCGCGGCACGCATGGCGGCGGTGCAGACTGGGGTGAACATCTCAAACTCCGGAAGTTGCATCAACAGCGCCCAGGTGGCCGGATATTTCAATAATGATGCCTCTCCGGTACTGCCAACCGCCAGCACATCCAGCCTGCCTGGCTATCCCACCGTGACGACAACATGGACCAACAACGCGGCAGGCAATACAATCCAGGGCACCTATGTCACGGTGACCGCGAGTTTTCTCTGGGTGCCCATCGGCATGCCGAATAATTCGCGGACCGGCATTCCACTCGCCACCACCGCCACGGATATGGTCGAAGGGACGTCGGGAGCGAGCACTTCATGCAGTTGACCCAGCGCGCAAATGTAAGCGTGGAAATGGCGCTGATCAGCATGTTCGTGCTGTTTCCGGTGATGGGTGGCGGCGCAGATTTCGTGGAACTTATTGCCGCGAAGTCTCAGTTGAACGCGGCATTCCCGGCCTTCTACAGCTTCGCCTGGAACAACCCGGCCTCGGCGACGGATACGACGCAGTTGGCCGGTATTCTCGCCGTTCTCAACCAACATAACACCGTGCCGGTCACATTCGCCGATGGCAGGGTCGATGCGGGAACCACCACCCCTCCGACCATCAGCTATAACTGCACTCCCCCGACCGGGCCGAAGCAAACCGGCCTAACCAGCCCGTGCCCGACCACCGATACCCAGGAGGAATATGTCACCTATAGCCTCAGTGCCAAGGTAAACCTGCCAGTGCAGTTTCCATTTGGATTCATGAATCCCTTTCAGTTGCAGGCATCGGGTCAAATTCAAGTCGAATAGAAGGACTGGCCGCATATGAAGCTTTTGTTGAGCGCCGTTTCACATTATGCGGCCGTGGCGGCCGACCGCATTGCACTCAGGGTCAGGCGAGATGGCGAATGGACCGTCATCAGCTACGGAGAATTGGACCAGCTGACTCTCGCCTGGGCAGCATTTTTTTACGATCTCGGTTGCGCACCGGGCTCGGTGGTCTTTATCGTCCTGAAACACCGGGCAGAAATGTATTCAGCCTTCCTGGGTGCCATGCGCGCAGGTTTGGTCCCTTCCTTCCTGCCCTTCCCAACACCGAAGCAGGATGGACCAAGCTTCTGGAGTAGCCACGCTATTCTGTTCGCGCGTGTCCGGCCTGTCTGTATTCTCACCTATGGGCCGAATGTCGCCATCATCCGTGATATTCTTGGCGAAGATGCGTGCCATGTTCTCGATATCGAGGCTCTGGCGCTGCCCAAAACCGCTCCCGGAATCCCGCTTGCCCAGGTCGAGGCTGAACCGAATATCGCATTGCTTCAGCATAGCTCCGGCACGACAGGATTGAAGAAGGGGGTCATCCTTACCTTTGGCCAGATCCGCGCGCAGATTTCGGCTTATGCGACGAGCATTGGTGCGGATGCGGATAGCCGGATTGTAAGCTGGCTGCCCGTTTATCATGATATGGGGCTTATCACGAGCTTTATCATGCCAATGACTTTGGGCGCGGAGGTGATTTCAATCGATGCCTTCGATTGGCTGGCCCGGCCCGACATGCTCTTGACATTGATCGGCGAATATCGTGCCACGCATTGCTGGTTACCAAATTTTGCTTTCAATCATCTTATCCGCACGCGCGACCGAAAGCGGCAATATGACCTCAGCTCGCTACGGGCACTTGTCAGCTGTTCGGAGCCCGCGAAGCCTGAAACCATGCAACGCTTTGCCGAGACATTCGATGCGCACGGCCTGCCGCCCTACGCACTCCAAGTGTGTTACGCTATGGCGGAAGCCGTTTTTGGCGTGACGCAAACGGCGCCGCCGAAAACACCCCGCGTGCTGGCCGTTGATCCGGTGGCATTGCTGGAGCGCAAGCAACTGGCTCCGGCAGGGGAAGAACATAAAGCGCCCCTGCGATTTCTTTCATGCGGCAAGCCCGTTGGTGATATTCACGTGCGGATCGACGCGGAGCCAGGAACGAATGTTGGTGAGATCATCCTTGAAGGAAGTTTTTTATTTTCAGGATACTACTTGAACAAGGAGGCGACAGACGCAGCGATCACTGGGACGACTTTTCGCACAGGTGACTTAGGATTCATGGACAATGGGGAGTTGTTCATCTGTGGCCGGTTGAAAGAGTTGCTTATCATTCACGGCAGGAATTATTACGCCACGGATATCGAAGAAGCAGCCAGCAGCGTGCCGGGCGTCAAACCCGGCAGGACCGTGGCCTTCAGCGTGTTTGACCCCGTTACTGCCAGCGAAGCAGCGATATTGCTCGCAGAGGCCGAACCCGGCAGCGAAGTGGCGCATCAGGCGTTACAGAAATCCATTCGCAATGCCGTGTTTGACCGCTTCGAACTCGCACTGAAGTCGGTAGAAATTCTATCTGCCGGCGAAATCATTAAGACTACAAGCGGAAAGAATAGTCGCAAAGACAATCGGGAACGCTATATCTCTGGCGAAACACGCGGCCGCACATAGCTCGGCTGTGCGTCGCTTCGTATAACAGCTTCGTTACTTGCAAAGAACAGACCAAATCATTTTAATAATCATGCTGCGCTGCAAAAGCGCCGTGTATATTCCTTGTCAATGCAACGAACAGGATCGAATTTGGACCACGCGCGCGCCGCTGCAGAAATCACCGACATTATCCGGGAAGAACTCGATTGTCGTGACATCTCACTCGCCGTAGATACTGTTCTAGCGGATATTCCCGGATGGGATTCGGTATCCATGTCCTGCATTATGATCGCGATTGAGCGGCAATTCGGTTTCGAATTCGTCGGAAATGAAGCTGACCGCTTAACGGATTTTGACAGTCTTGTGACAATCACTTTGGCTAAAACTTCATGACCACTTACGATATCAAAATTCCGCACGCGCGCGAAGCTAAGACAAACCCAGATACCGCTTCCAGGCGACTTTGGGCTGCTGAGCGGGTAGCAGCTGCTCGCGAAGCCGAAGCACGAAGGGATTTTCTTTCATCGCTTGAAATTTGGCGCGATTACGAAAAGGAATTTGGCGAAACGCGTGATACGCTGGTCGGGCGTGGGATGTGTCTTCGGGAATTAGGGGAAGTAAAAGAGGCGGAAAAGATATTTTTAGAAGCACAAAAACAATATCCGGAAGATTTAGAAATCGCTGCTCATTTTGCAATTCTTCCCGCAAAACGGCAGGACCCGGTGGAGTCCGCATCACGATGGCGCGCCGTGTTGGAGCGTTTCCCGGGGCTATTCATCTTTCATGGAATAGCTGCTGTAGCGCATGCTCAGGCAGGAGAGTATGACCAAGCAGAACAGCTCATTCGTGAAGCATTTCTGAATGGTGTGGATAACGTGGCGTTGCGAACGGACCATGCCATCATCGCCCAATATGCGGAAAATTGGGAAGAAGCCATATCGCGCTGGGATATTGTGTTGCAGCGGGAACCCGATAATGATGTGTTACGGCAACTGCGCGGCGGGGCCGTTATGCACCATAAGCTGCATCTTGCTGTCCAGCCAGTTCCAGAACGAGAAGCCGGTCCGGACAATACTTCATGCGACACACTCAACATCACAGAAATTGTATCGGAATTCGAGAGTCTCGGGGATAATTGTGAACTGGGCTTGCTACAGCGCCAATGGGGCGCTGAACCTGTGGGGTTGTTTCGCTTCTCCGCGATCACCCCTCCCCTCATGATTGAACTGCTTGAGGCAGAACTCGCACCCTTGGGTGATCCTGCGCATACATTGATCACCTATGATAGCGACGAGCTGGTTGTCTATGACGACCGCGGATATTTCTGGATGCATAGTTTTGTCCAGCGGGACCAAATGGACGAACAGAAATATCTGAGGCAGCAGAATGCCCGGATGACCTTCCTGAAGCGCAAACTGCTCCTCGATTTAAAAGCTTCCAACAAAATCTTTGTGTGCAAGGATTCAAGAAGCCCGATATCCGATACGACATTGCGGGAAATGTCCAAACGTCTAAACCATTTTGCAAGCAACTTGCTGCTCGGCATTCGACTTTCTGATGACGATCATCCTCCGGGAAGCTTAATCTTGCTCGAGCCGAATATCATCATTGGCCACGTATCAAGAATGTTTTCTAAGGTCGGTTCAACGAGTGATGCCGAGGGTTGGAAATCTGTGCTGCTGAAAGCATATCAATTTCGTGCCACGAACATGGCGTGATAAGCTACGTCGCGGAACCAAAATATTGTTGCTGAAACGGCGGATCTGACTGCGTCAGTCAAAGATATTTTCTTGACGACAACATCGTTCGTGCAAAGTGCCTTCGAATTTAGTCCGGTAAGGCATCTGGCTGCAACTCGGGTGCCGCTTTGGAAAATTGCGGTAATACGCGTGCGGCCATATCGACGGCGATGACTGCACCTGCCCCGCAGCCGCGTCGAGTGCCGCCTGATATTGTGCATGCAACACGTCGCGTGTGGCATCAGCGCCAGCGACGCCACCCTGGTTGCGATC
>Ga0116227_10006223_pt1 | contig 24381 bp, 22 predicted proteins | sample S1TSphgellanicum_FD_89693 | JGI IMG/M metagenome (GOLD analysis project Ga0116227, IMG submission 89693) | Host-associated microbial communities from peat moss isolated from Minnesota, USA - S1T2_Fb - Sphagnum magellanicum MG | ecosystem: Host-associated > Plants > Peat moss > Unclassified... | reverse complement strand
CGTTGCTAGCACGAAAGACGAGAGTCCGACTCCTCCGGTACTGAGACCCGTCACTCCTCGCATGATCACGTAAGCCCAGTAGTTCGGTGCTGCTGCTGTGATCAAGCCGGAGATGGCAGTCGCTGCACATGCCAATGCCAAAGCTCCTTTTCTTCCCAGAACTGAGTCCGACAGGTTCCCGAAGACTCCAGCTCCTGCAAGAATCGAAGTTCAGTGCAGTACAACTAGTACGCGCAGATTATGATCTAGTGTGCAATGTTAGACAAGATCAGCAGCTAGCTAGTACTGCACAAGCTGCTGATCATGCATGCACATGGAGAATTCATTCCGATCGACTGTGGCAAGCTTGTCATGATCTAGAACTCATGCAGTTCTATGGAGATTCGATGATCAAGGCGCGCGGCGCGGTGAGAAAGAATTGCTCAGTGCTCACCAAACAAGCCTCCGATGAAGAAGACGGATTGAGCAAGTCCGCGTTTGTACTCGTCTCCGCAGACGAGGTTCCATTCCGACACCGTCGACACCCCTTTTCCGCCAACCCACTCCCACAAGCTCGGGTCCATGGTGCACATATCACTTGCTGTTGGTGAACAATTCATAGGCTCCTCCTGCAGCTGCTGGAAGAAGTCGAGTACTCGCCGGCTTGCAGCAACACTTGCAAAACCTGCATGAGGAACTCGACCCAAAATCCCATCATGCATGATCCATGAGCTGCAGCTGCGTTTCTTCTAGACCTACAATTGCAAGAAGGATCAAGCAGCAGCAGCAGAACTACTTCAGGAACAAAGTCTAGCTAGCTAGCTATTGAATTCTGCACTGATGGTCAAGAAGCTTGCAGATCAGATCATGCCGAGGGGCTAGCAGTGGTACAGTGGGGAGGTCCAGGGTTCATGTGATGATCTATCATCACCTGTAGCTGTAATGGAGAAGCTGGTGCTTGCAGAGGTGAGAGATTGAGAGGGAGATGAACGACACTGCCAGGAAGGTTGACGATCAGCAAACACCATAGCAAAGGTCTGAAGGCCATGAATAGTCCAAGCAAAGCTAACCAACACAAAGTGCCACAGCTGAGCTCTTCCACACTCGCCCACCCACTTCTGCAGCAAATCATCCACCGAAAGCTTCTCGATATTAGGAACTAGTCTAAGTCTTCTCGCAGCATCTGATTCATCATGCAGAAGATCAATGTTGTGCTCCTCCTCCTCCTGCAGCATATTACTATGATTCTCCATAGTACTGCAAGCTGCTGCTGCTGCAACTGCAGCTTCAATATCCATGATCACTGCATCTGCACTAGCAGAACTATTCACAATCAATCCTTCTTCCAAACTCAAACAATCATCCCTTCTTTCCATTCCCTAGAATTCTTGCTGCAGGCTCAAAATCCTTGTTGCCAAATTAGATTTGTTGTGGCTGGCCGGAACTTGGCTACCGCACCACCCTTGCAGATGAGCTTCCACCTTCCTCCCTCCCTCCCAGGCTCCCTGCTCAGACTACTTGTTGTGTTGTCCAGTGATGACAAAAACAGCTGCTGCTGCAGCAGAGGTTCTCTCGCTCTTTGTGATCATCTGAAGCTAGTCTACCTTCTTCACAGACTTAATAAATTATCCTATACACAAAAACCAACAATCTCCATCTGCTTCATTCTGCACTATAGACTGAATCATCTGCTGCTCTTCTAAATCTGATTTTTCCTGCTAGTATCCTGCAATTGGAATCCACAATCAATTCTCAGATTTTTCTTTAAAAAATTTCTTTTCCCCCAACACACACAACAGCAGACTGAACTGATAAGCTACCAACCCAACTGACAAGCTATGGGCAGTACCCAGGCCACGTACTGATGCAGAACATGGCAAAGCTTTCATCAAGATTTCTACAAAACCTACCATCACCACCACCACCCAAGATCATCATCTGCTTCTCTTCTGGTATCCAAGAGCTGAACTTGATGGGAGAACATTTCCTAATGTACTTGGAAGGCACCTTATCTCTATTATTATTACCCCTCCCTCCAAAAGAGGAGGGCTTTTCTTCTACCTACAATAAGATCCACGACATTCGTAACCCCTAAACATCACAGGTTTTGAAATCCCAAGGGAAAGTGTATCAAAATGTTCCACCCTGATGTTTAAAGGTTTTAAGGAGTAGTTGTAAGAACCCTATTCTCATACATCTCATGCTCTACCAATGTTTAGGTTCATGCATGATAATATATAGGGGAAGGCTTGCAACTCCCAATGGACTCCCCTAATTTGAGGGTTGTGTAGCCTTGAGTGTGATAGCCTGTGGGTGTAGGCTTGAAAATTAAGGGACACCCATGGATGTGGCTTTCCTCAGCATTACGCACAAAAGGTTTTCTATGTGAATGGTGGAAGGTTTGCATGTGATTAGTGACAGGGTCCTTCAACTGATGAATGAATTGTCCATGTGGGGAAGGTGCTTTCAAATACAAAGGAAAAAAACCTTGAATTGATTTCCGATAGGGGAAGGCTTACTCCTGATCTGGGAGGGCCTGCTCTAATTTGATGCTTGTAGCCTGAGGTTTTGGGCCCAAAAATTAGGGGAGGCCTGTGGTAGCAAGCCTTCCTAGTGTAAAGCACAAAACTTTTTCAAATACTGTACCAAGAAACCTTGGAATGCTTTACTTCCAGCTTGTGCTTTACGAGCTTTACTATGCGTAAGCCTATGGGCCAGTGAAAAACATTCAAAAAATGTGGGGCCCTGATGAGAGACATTTAACCTTATCCTAAGCCCCATATTTTCAGGAATGCCTGGGCCACCCAAGTGCTTCACTCTGTGCATCAAGGAATACTTAGCCTGGTTAATTAGGTAGTAATTAACTATTTTTAAATTGTAAAAGAAACTGAAAAATATACTTGCTTGCCATGCTGAAAATCTGAAAGAAACTTTCAAGCACACACGTTTCATTATTTTGTAAAATATACCTCTTGAGAGCGAGAGAGTTCAGGCCATTACTATCTTGCGTCGGGCAGTTGTGGCAACAAGAGAGGCCTGTTCTAGGCTTGGTGGCCTTCCAGGTTTCGCGCCCATTTCTTTGTGCGACTTGCTTCGTGCTACTGGTGATGGGTTTAAGTCCTAGGTTTCGTATTTTTTCCTCTTAGGGCTCCCCATTGTGCATTCTGCACTTTCAAGCTTGGTCTTTTGTTGAACTTTGATCCTTTCTTTTTTTTTCTCTTGTTCCCTTGCAGGGTGTTTTTCCGTTATTTATTTATTTTTCTACTGTCAAATGTTAATGACAAAAAAATGAAAATTAATAGTCACCTTGTTGTCGAACCACGGCAAGGTTCTGTGATGCTGCACTGCAGATTATATGTTTAAAAAATACTATAAAACAATCATGTAGTTTGTCGTCTCTGTCATGCTTCCAAGCTCCCAAATGCCTAAAGGGTAACTTAGAAGGCATACTGAAGCTGCACCCATAGGTTGATAAGAAGAAGACGTTAAAGTTTGATGTACTTACTGTCAGTTGAGGAGCCCACACGCCAAAGCCGCAACACCAGGCAATACTAGTTGTACTAAAAAGATTCCAGTAGTAAAATTGAGCTCTTTGAAGAGTAGAGTATAATGTTATTGGTTGTCCAAAACCTTTTCTTTTGTGACAGGGCTTGTGGATTGGGTGGCCCGTTACAAAAAAAATGTTTCCAAACTCTTATGGCCCACTTTAGGTGAGCATCCAGGGTCCAATTTAGACTCATTTGAATCAAATTGAATCCTTGAGTTGGACTGTACCCAACTTTAACATGCAGCAGGTTGATCACTGGACAACAGGTACCCACTATTAGTGCTTCTGTGACCTCAGTGTTTTTTTCTGAAAAATGCTGTCAATTTTTTGACCAAAAAATCTGGAAAAATCTGGAAAAAATGTGTCTTTTGTAGTGTAAATTTGACTAATTTTGAAATACTTTCCAAAAGAATTATATCACAAATTTTCTTTAAAAATCCCTGTTTTGGGCATGATCAAACTGCAACCTTTCAGAATATTATATTATTACTCATCACATGATATTCACAAAAAGGCAGTGTAATTTTTTTTGCTAGTACAGTTTTGTGTAATTATCAATCTCCACTCTGTTAGAGTATATTGGAGGTCACTAGATGCATTAGAATGGAGTACAGAGAGTTCTGATATTATTTACAAGTGACAGTTTGCCCAGTAAATGCAAGTTGGTTTATGAGAATATCCAAGACTTGGTTTCATGCTAAGATTTTTAGCTTTGATAGTAAAGACACACAAAGTTGATGGTTGAGAATTTGCTTTGGAATTATGTTTTTAAGTTGTAGTCAAAATCTTTCTTCTCTAAATTTATATTGGGATGATTTGGCAAATGCTTGTAAAATACAGTTGTCTGTATGTACTACAGACACAACAATGCTACAAAACAACCGGATCACCCCATGAAATGGCACGTACAACTACGGGTTCAACAACACACCATCTTCATGCAGTCTGAGCAAAAACCTTGGCAGGCTTGTGACCTATTGGAATGCTAAGGTTTGATGCAAAATTTAAAGTTTGATCTTTTATTGCCAGGATTCCAACTAGCAATTGGAAAAATCTCCGACTGCCTCCAATCTTTCATAATAAGTAGAACACTGAACTAATTAAGGGCCTCAAGGATTATTTGGAATGGATCCAATGAGGTTACACTCTACTGATGAAGGGCTTCAAGGATCATGAGATGGGTCCAATGAGCTGCTTCCAAGTTCAGTACATAGCCACTTTTCTGGATCACCTTTTAGGAGTGAAGATTGCTGTGGCCTAAAGTGACCAAAGCATCCTGTTCTTGCATGTCCATGCCACATGATATTATTTTCTATCATAACACATAACTGGAGGAAAGGATACAATTCTTGCATAGTCGTAATACTATTGTGTTCATGACCAATGTCGATTGGTTTTGGATTTCTAGCATTTTGTTGGAACCAAACCTAACTCCAATTTTGTTAATAGCAGACCTAAAAGTTTTAGATATCCAAAGACCTGGTGTCATGACTGGTCCAAAGGTTCAATCCAAAACTAAAAAAGTCTCATAACTAGGATTGAAGGTTCATTTAGAATCAAGAATTGAATGTAACACTAGTCATCACCTGTGGAGAACAGTTCAAGTTGTGTCATAACTAGAAGAAATTGCAGAATTCTTGCATATCCATATTCTAAGTTAGAATCAAAATTATGTAAAACTTTCAAAACTATTACATTGATAACCAAAAACCAACGTTTTAAAAAAAAATTCCCACCAGTTTTGTGATGTACTGAAAGAGGCAATCATCCAGAAGAAAATGAGCCAAATTTATCTCTAAACCAGATATGGAAGTTTTTTAAAAAAAAGGATCCTTTGATATTCTTTACGAAACCACTGAAACTTACTATACTAAAACCTTGGAGAAATGCACGTATTAGGTGTGGTTTGATTGTCAAGATTTACACATATTTTCAGGCATTACAGAAATACAACTACTGGGTACTATAGTTTGATTGTCAAGATATAAGCATATTTTTGGGTATTGAGGAAATACAACTATTGAATACCATAGTTTATTGTCAAGATATACACATATTTTCAGCCGTTGGAGAAATGCAATTCAGAGGTGCCTAGTTTAAGAGCTACTTACCAGCTGACTATGCAAAGTGGGCCATTGCATATGTGAGTGTGTGTTGTGGTGGTGGTGGTAGTGGTGGGGGGGAATGGCAGCAATAGAAGTTTCTACGATTAACTTAATAACTCTTCATGAGCTAAATAGCATGTTTGCACACTTGGAACAAACAGAACAAACACGGGGATCATGCACCTATGCTGAGCTTGCAGGTGAACTAGCACACTGCTAAGTTTGTGACAGCAATAATCTGCATCAGCAGGGACTGGGGCATGACCATAAGGGCAAGCAAACCAGTTCCAAACAAGACTTTGCCCAAAGCTAGTCAAAGGATAACCTTTAGTACAAATGACGGCATCATGTATCCTTCACATATATAGCCAGCCAGCCAGCCTGCCTGAGACAGAAAGCTTGTATGCCTGGTATCAAAGACTCAAGCAATTGTACACTCAACAACAGTGTACAGCGAAGCTCAAGTTTCTATCATTTCCAAAGAAATAAGATGCCATTTTCCCCCGCACAAGAGTCAGGAAATTATTAGAACACTTGAAAAACTGACTTGTACTCCAACCTGAACATATAACCTAATTATCTGTGTATGCGGGGGACCACTGCAAATCCAGATGAGATTATGTAGGTATCGATCCGCTACTAAACTGTCGTGGGCTGGGCTCCCACATGTGTGACAGTTTAGAGCATATCCACCCAAAGTGGGTAAAATGATCGGAACATAATATTTTAGATGAAGACAGCCAACAAATAAATAATGTAAAATTTATTGGCTTCTTACTTTTTGGTGAGTTCTGGTTCTCGGGGCAAATTGTGGGGTACCTGGGTAACCAGTTCTAAATTTTGAAAAGGAAAAAAAAAAACCCAATATGAGACTTGGAATCAGGAACCAGCTCCAAAACTCATTTCATACCAGTTCTGATTTTTCATTTTCTTTGAAATTATTATTTTTTAATTTTTTTAGTTTTTAATTTTTCCAATTAGGGTCAGACATGTTGTTAGTTTGAGGGAGAAAAATTCAGGTATATACTTTTCTGAATAATGAATTTCAGGATGGGGTGGGGTGATGTGGGGTGGGATTAGTAGCGGCTTTGGAATGGTATCAGTGTAATTTTTTCCAATTTTATTTTTAATGTTGCTCAAGTGGCAATCATGCATAAGCAATATTTAGCCAAATTTGGTAATATTCAATATATGAAAGTAGGAAATCTTATGCACCCCTTCATATTGTAGGCAATTGTGGTGATTTTAAAATAAAAATTAATTTTCTTCCTGATGATTTATTTTCAAAGAAAACAAGGAATTTGTGACAGAATATTCTTTTTTTTATAAAATATTTTTCATAAAATGACGAAAATTCATTATTAAAAAGAAAGTGACCGATGCTTAGGAAGGTAGAACTGGATCTGATTTGGAACCAGACTCACCTAGGATTTTATTTTTTATTTTTTTACGAACCAGGAACTGGAAGTCTTGAAATGTGAAGAACCAGGTCCATAACCGGACCAAAGGTTCTATCAATTTTTTTGAAAATTCCTTCAACTGGAAAGAAAGAGGGGTTCTTTCAAAAACAAGTTGGAACTAGGGCAGGAGGTTTTATCTTGAAATGTAAGGACCTGACAATTTGGACTAGAGTTCTGTAGTTATTTGAATTTCCAAAATACCGTCAGTTCCAGTTATTTAGTGGTATTACAGAGCCATTGGTTCCAATTCTTTGAAAAAATCAGAATTAAATGAACCGTTAGTCTGGGTTATTTCGAAAACTAAAGAACCAGCAGTTTTCATGAAAGAGCCGATGGTTTCCCCAATATTCGGTTATTTGATTTTTAATTTTTGAGAACCATGGTTATTCATCACCACCAGGTCTTTGATGTTTTCGAGAACCATGGTTATGAATAAATGTCCTTTCAATGGAGGTGAAATGTTTGCCAGAGTGAGTGTTTTATTTTTCAAAATGCCTCTTCTTTTTGCAAAGGACAGATTCCATTGAATAAGGTAGACTATGAATACTCCAAAAAGAACTTCTTTTGGTGCTTTATAATGTAGTCAAATCAATGGGGCAACATTTTTGGTTAAGGCATTTGCAAATGGAGAAGGATTAAGAAATCAATCAAAAGACAACATCCATCCTTTCAAGCTATATTTTTCAAAAGACTCCATAATTTAAACATCCAACACAAATTCCATTGCCAAACATCCCTACTTGGGATCTATTTTATTTTACTTTCAAATTTGGCATGTAGCTCATGTTGCAATCATCCATATCTTCCTACAACCAAATTTGGCTAAACATAGAATATGATAATAACACAACATTTAAGGACCGTTTTTTTTTTGGGCTACTTATTGAAACTTGTTGTAGAATCTTGATGAAATCCTTTTTGATAATTCTTAAATTTGGTGAAAATTTTCCCAAATAAGGAATCTTAGGAAAGAAAATTCTTTTCTCTATGGTGTAGGTATGAAATTTTGAACCCAAAAAAAATGGTTTTGTAGTATATGCCAGATGTTTAAAAATTCAAGGCTTTGAGGTGATATTGATTGCTATTATGATTGTACAAGTTTGTATGAAACATACACAAAATATATATTTTTTACAATACCAACATATGCCATTGTCTGAAATTTCATCCTTTGGGCTTATATTAAAACCCTTTTATAACAATCACATTAAAAGGATGAAAATAGTGACAAAGCGACCCACATTTTAATTTAAGAAATCAAAACATGACCTTTTTAAAAGTTAATGATTTGTCCTAAAACATTCTGGCAAATTCATAATTTAATCTTGCTTACATCCATTAAGGAACATACCACTATTGCAAAAGGGGGTAATGAGTAAGACATTTATTGGATTGTTTTTAGAGCTTAGAACATTTCAACAATGTGCACCAACCTAGGCAAGTTTTTTCATTTTCATTTATTCCAATGTGAACTCTAACTTTTTCTTTCCCTTGGATTAAGGGATTTTGTTGAAGATCGTCACAAATTCTTTATTTTGATGGAAGCTAGGTATTGGTCAAGTGTAGACGGGCTATGTTTTTCTATACTTGGATATGAAAAAGGAGCAACTCATTCATTGTGTAATGAATCAAGGCTCAAACTTCAAGCTCAACTTCCCTTACTGGATTTAGAGCTTCTCATCAAAATGCATATTTACATTTCTATGGAACATAGACATCCATCATATGCACAAATAATATTTCAAATGTCACTCACACATTAGAGTTATCTGTAAAGTAAAACAAACACAACACCAGAACCCTGGGTTTCATCGTACACGGAGTGAGATTTTTTTAAAATCTGCAAAACAATACATTAGCATTCAAAGGGGGTGAAACTCAGAAAACCATCAATTTTGGTGGTAAACTGAGTTTCATCCTGTCTTTCCTTTTTCCTGAGCGCCTCCACTGCTGCTACATATATTTTCATTGCTCTTACCTGTACAACTATTATAATTAGTCTCGAACCTTGTGCATTAAATTATGATAACAATATAATACACTAGGAATGACCATATATAATTTTTCCCATAAGGGTTATATATCAAAATTACTATGACATTGTAAAAAACATTAAATAAAGAATCTTACTTTACTTAATGAAAAAGAATTTTTTTTTAAAGAATTTATTTATTTTCATTAAACTTCTTTACACACTTATGAGGTTAGATAGTCTACACAAATGAAAAGAAAACATAATTATAGCAATTTTATCCAATGTTGAAATCATTTTTGTATACTCCATTTAAAAGTTTCCATTGTTCAAAAGATGATAATCATGTTGATGACCTTTAGCTTTTAATCAAAATTTTAGATTAATTAGGATTAAAGTAATCAAATTATTACAATTTTTAATTAATCTCCTTTTTTATTATCTCAAAATTCCATGCCACATAATCAATGTATTCTTAAAATTGAATCAGTTGAAATAAGGTGAAAAATATATAAAATTTTAATATTGTTAAAAAATTGCAATGGGGAGAGAAGTGGATTTTTCATAGAAATTAACATATTCTTGTTAAAATATTTCGTCATTGGATTGTTGTCCAAATTTAAATAACATGTGAAGTATAAGTAAAAAACAAACATTTGAAAAAATAATGGTAGTGGTTAAAAAAGCATGGAAATATTTTAATAATAGATTTGGTTTAGTTCCTATTTCAACTTGAATTGAAAAAACATATAATTAAAATTTTGAATTATATAATAATAATAATTGTAAATGATACATTTACAAGTGATCAAACCTATATTCCAAAGGGATAACATTCATTACAATTGATTAAAACTTCAAATTTTGATTATATTACAATTTTAATGGATTTGATTTTTGACTATGATGGACACATTTTTACTCAACCTTTTTTGTAACACAGTTTTTTTTTGAATGATCTAGTGAAATTCATTTTTTAAGAAATTATTAGACGGTTTTGGATGTACATGTTTCTTGTCTTTTTTGATAGTTGAATATATTATATGCATTACACAATTACATAAACACATGTAAATTGAAAAAGGAAAGAGGAAGGGTTTGAAACTTATTTAATTCATTTGCACCATATGATAACAAATAATAAACAATATTCATAAGGGCATCACTTTCTACCTACCTTTTGGTACCTTTTCAAAAAAAAAATTTGAAAATTAATAAATACATCCAATTCATTAGAATATTTGATTGTGAAAGTTAATTTTGATTATAAAGTTAAGATAATTTTTTATTCAAATTGAAAATTAATTAAAAATAATTCAAATTGTTATTTTTATATGAACTGAAAATTATCAACACATCATTTCAAACCATTATAAATAATACATGTCAACAAATGTTGATTAAAAATTTACAAATGTCATGCTAAAACAAATTGTTGCAAGTACACATTTGTTTGTTGTGATTGAACATAAATTAAATATTACTAATATTTTACGTACCTTCTTACACATCAAAATAAAATAATCCAAATGCAAATAATGAATGCATGAAAACATAAATACATTTTGATAACTCATCAAACCTTTTAAACATAGAAAAAACTAAAAAATCATTTTAAAAAAAATCTTGCCTAATGTTTTTAATAATTTATAAATTATTTCACACATCATTTGACATAATTATTGAAATTGTGTTACAAAACTTATTAATAAACTCGAAGATATTTTTTTAAATTTTCATCACAAGTTATTTTTTAATAATAAAATTTTAGAATATACACATAAAATAATAATGAAGACTTACATAATTCTTATACATGTGGAATAAGAAATGAAAAATTCAAATAATGAACCTTCCATAATAATTATTTTGCTTCACACCCACTTTGTTTAATGAGTAAAAAAATATTTTTATTTTACCCAAAAACATGTTCCAACCATCAAAAATGCAAAAATAAATTATAAAAAAAGTTGAATGTGGGTCATAAAATAAACCTTGTGCTGTGATTAAAATATTTAAACTACCCAAAAGGCAATTAAACAATGAAAATTTAACATTCATTCAATTCTAGGTATTTTTCATTTTTGGGTTCCAAAATTTGCATATGGAATAAGGCTTCTATGTTCACCCAATGTTTTCTACCTTAGCTTAATTTTTTCTAAAATATTTGGGAAGGTAAAACCTCCCAAAAGTGAGAGAACCTCATTTCGTGGACAAAAAGTTTTCACATATGCCCACCTTACCTACAATGTATTACTACCAACAAATGAACAATTCTAAGTATGCAACATCCACCTCTCAATTCAAGTGGTTGCAATTTAAGGTGGATCATTTTTTGCATCTTTATGGACTTTTTGTAAAAGTGTACTTTATTCAAATGCCACAAATGTAATATAAAATCATTAATTTGACAAAAATATTTATAGATTAAGATTGCCAACTTGAATAAGAATATTTATAGAGGGGTGAAATTCAATAAATATACACCAATCATATAGTCATGGACTTTAAAGTGGACATATAGATTTTGGTTTGGATTCTCCATTAACATTGAAATGCATTTTTAGTTAATTAATTTGTTAATTCATCCCCATTGCAATTTTTTTTTCATTTTAGTGTTAAAATATAAACTGTTGGGACTAGGACTCTTGTCACTTTTGAGCCACCCTAACTTGCAACTACCTACTTCATAAGCTAATTTGAAAACCATGTTTTGTATTTTGATGTGCAATTTATTTAATTTTTTACCTATTTATATTCAATCAATGTTCACTTAAAATTAAATTGGTCATGAGGGCATTAAAGGTTCAAACAATCTAATTAAAACATGTTTTTGAATTCCAATTCAACCAAGATGAATCCTTGAATATCAATTTTGTTTCTTCTATTCAAATATTATAATGTGTTCACCTTTTTACCTTCCCCACCTACCTTTTTCTTTCATTTTTTCTCACTCCTTTTGTCTTTCCTTCCTCCCTAGTCCTCATTCTACGTTGCACACCCCTAGAACCCCCATCCAATTCATGTTCATTGTCTTCATTGAAAGATCTGGTCTTCACAATCCTTGAACCTTTTTCCTCCATATCAATTCATGCCAATTGTACTTTAGTATGGTACATCCCTTTTGCATGCCTTTTGATTGCATGCATTGGAATACTATTTTGTTTTGGTATGTGCATGTTTTGCTCATGCCTTTTATATTTTTGTGTTTTCCTTAACAACTTTCTCCCCCTTTTTAATTTTAGGTTAATAATAAGAAAATCACTTTGTTAAGGTGAACATTGTATGAATGTGGACTTGAATGTGAAAGGTGTGTTCTGCATATGCCAAAATGTTAAAAAGTATGTTTAGACATATCATGGAGATTTATTGAAATTGGTGTTAAACACTTAAGTAAATAAATTTGCTCATGGATGCAATTTGTAACAAAGGAAGACAACTTCTAAGGAGTTTAAAGATCTAAAGATGCTATCCTTTTCAAAATGCATCAAGTTTCAGGATAACAATGTGTTTTGTTTATGGTTTAGGGGTGACTAACATGCAATTGGCCTAACTCATGTGTTAAACTTGTAACATTAAGGCTTGGATAGTTGTTGGAGTTTAAGGTTAAAAACATCCCAAACCTTATGGCATTATGAAGAGGTACATAAGAATAATAAGATGATAAATGATGAGAGAGATTAACTATCTTTTCAACATAGCAGCAACATGTTACTATATTAAATGGTTAAATTGATTTGTAACAAAACTAGCTAGATCTTCCACACTAGGATTTCTATCTAATGGGATTGATATGGCCAAACATTCAACTCTTACCATTGAAATTGTAGCATATATGTATCCTAATATAGCCTTTAAAAATCTTGACATGAATTAGTAAAAAAAACCACAACTAATCACTGTTGGACATGGCCTTATATTTCAATTTTGGAATTGGTGAATAATTAAAAGGACACAAAATCTAGCCAATTTTTAGAAGAAGTTGGAACTAGAAAAACATAAAATAAACATAGGAGAAAGAAACAATGATTTGTGTATGCATTAAAAATAAAACTAAACTCAGATAATTTAGAAAAAAACAAAAATCTGACAAATTTTGTTTTATGGCCATGAACTTTACAAGGTTGGATGTTCACATTGACCACCCATTGAATGTTTTTTTCATGCCATGTTCTATTGAAAATTGATTGTGGCCATTAACAGTTGATGATTGTTTACATTAATGGTATTTTTTTACATTGCATGGACTACAAGTTGAGTGTTCACCTCCATTTTATTTATACTTAACATGGAATACTTTTTGCATAAATTTTTTGTTTGCTTTCATATTTTTATATGATTTTTGATTCATTAAATTTTTTTATTGGGGATAAAGACACAACCCTCCCATCCCCCATCCAATTCCATCCTTGGGTACATTCACACTTCACACATAGTTGTACACCATTGAATCTTGTGTCATTAATTATCATGACTTAATTCCAATGGAGTCTCACCATGTAAGAGTTATTGTGTTTGTGCCATTGGAAAGTTAGGGAAAATTTTACAAAGTTCACATCATGTCACACAAAACATGAAGTAAAATGTTAAACAATTGCAATACACCTATAAGAAACATGGATTAAAGACATTGACTTCATCTTGGGTTCTTCATGTTTCAATCAATAAAACAATGCCAAGTATGTTAAAATCATAATGTGAATATCATGTTCATCACACAATTATCTTGTGTAATTACAAAGCTTTGGAAAACACCTTTAAATGTTTAAAACCAATCTTGGCTAGTTCCTTGGTTTTAGAGGGACCCCTTGGTTCTAGTTCCTCACATTTTTAAAGGAAGGGTCAATGTTCAGTTCTAATTTTTATTTATTTCAAATATGGGTCTGTTCCAACATCTAGAATATCAAAATGGACACTGGAATTTGTTTTTTAAAACTTGAATTTATCCCAAGGAAAAGAATTATATTAGGTGTGTTATGTGAATTACTTAAATAAATCAGTTAATCTAGTGTTAAGTTAGGTTAATTTAATTACTTTGGTTTAGTGTTGATTAATAAGGAAGCAATTCTGGTGTGAACAAGTTTTTATTATTTTATTAAGGGGGATCAAAACCTCTTTCAATGATTTGAGATTCCAACATTTTCCCCTTTTTTTTTTTCTATAATTGTTGTGTGTTTATACATGTCATAATTTTTATGAACATTGTGTTTGGGCTTGAATTCTTGTGCATTATAATTGTACATCTTTTTGAATCACCAAAAGTGATATCTAGTTTTGTGTTGTAACTAGATTTAGTTTTATAAGCACTAGGTTTTGTAATTTATGTTTCACATTGCAGTTATTTCTTGAAGGCTAAATGGTGGGGTATTTTTTTAAAATTTTGGTTTCTATTCACAACATTCCTTGAGGATTTAAATCCTAGTGGGGCCTATGTACCAAAGGTGTGGATGGAAATGTTTTGTTTATGAAAAAAAAAGAAATTTTTTTTGCTTTAGTGTTAGGACAAGCCACAGGCAATTTTGGACTCACAAGGCTCACCATGGCCCAAACTCAAGGGAAGCCATCACCTTCCCCCATATAGTATACTTTGTGCCTCTCCGTGACACCTACATCCAAATGGTTTTTTTTCCCAAGACTCCCAAGGAGGAGTCCCGAAATTGTCCCGGTTTGGACTCTTAAGACTTTGCAAGATCATAACTTTTTGCTTAGACTTCCAATTGGGATGAAGTTTAAAGCAAACTTGTAGCTTTCCTCAAGAGCTCTCCAATGGTGTGTCGCGCTCCACTTGCACGCACCGGTGCGAGTCGATTCCTGACTTTTAGTGGTCGGGAGTCAAATTGCCAATTTGACTTCCGACCTTTCTTTTTGCCATAACTTGTGCTGCAGATGTCCAAATGGCCCATACGAGCCCATTTTCGACATCTACATTTTGATAACTTTCCAATGATATAAGGAACACCCCAATGCGAGGTGTTTTGACCCTTGCCATCAAACTCTGAAGTTTCGGGAGTCCTGGAAGACTCCCAAGTCCCCATCTCGGGAATGTGAGTTTCATCCTCACACTCTCTCAAAGTAGGGTTGCGACATTCTCCCTCACTAGAAAAAAAGGTCAATGTCCTCATTAACATTTAAAATTTCTTTCAAGAATTGCAATTGTTTTCTTTTGGATCCTTAGCCATTAAGTGTTGACTTTTTTAGCAAGACCTTGCCTCAAGCTAACTTAGGCGTCCCCAAGTTTCCAACATTTTCTTGGCAAGTCCAAGGGTATTTCATAAAAAACTTTTAACCTTTATTTCATCAAAAGACCTAAATTAGCCTAATTGACGAAGCCCTCATTTAGGAGGCCATTATTTCGACCTTCCCCTCATGAGGAACTCAAGCCAAGTCTAATCTTGACCTAAGCTACTTGACATGACTCCTTTCCACAACTTGCGCCTTGATCACAACAATTAAGCCTTAACTAAAAGGTTTGCTTATCAAGGTACGAGAAGCGACATTTGGGTTTTGCAAAAACCGAAGTCCCAAACTACACGATTAAAGTACACGAACGGGGTCATGACTTCCCGCGTTGGACGCCACTACCATCCAACCCTTTGGGATGCACTTGAAGTGTGTGCATGTCCCCGCAAGCTCACCTTTTCTTGCCTCCTCTTTTGGGGTCAAAGTTTCTCTTAACCCCAAAGTAGGAATCCGATTTTGATTTGGGCTTACGTAAGAAGTTCCATTTGTCTAATGCCAACTTGACAACCCTATTTGTACTTATACATTATTTTCGTGATACAATCTCTTGGAAGTTTTTAGCCTTTATTTCACTTGCAACTTGATGTGGTACATTTTATGTGACTCCTTGCCCCACTAAAAGAAAGGTGATGTCCTCATCACGTTCTATGTCTCTTCTTTGCCAGTCTAGTGTGGAATTCCTCTATGGCTTCTTGGGCATGTTCCATATCAGATTCAGTCACCCAAGATGCCTCTATTGGATGGTATCCTTTTCATTTAACTAAGTATTTTCACTTTCGTTTTCTTAGTTGCTTTGACTTGAGCACATCCTCCACTTCAAATTCTGGTTCATTATGAACCAAGTCTGGTGGGGGTTTTGAGTTGTGCTCCCGATTTGAGCTTGAGGCATCGCAAATGACCGACTTCAAAAGAAAAACATGGAATGTGAGGTGAACTTTAAGATTTTTCAGTAGTTTTAACTTGTAAGTGTCGGAAAGTTTTTTTTCCAACATTTTGAATGGGCCCGCATATGGGCCCAATAACTTGTGACTCAAACCTTTTGGTAATTGAAAATTCTTGATGTTCAACCACACTTCATCCCTTTCTTGAAACTTCACCTCTCGTTGGGACTTGTTCACAAAATCCTTGTAGCTTTTGTGTGCCTTTCCAAGTTAACCTTTGCCACTTCCCACAAGCGCCGCCTTTCTTCATCAAGTTGTGTGACCATTGGCACTTCCTCACTTGCATCACTCGGGGGTTGTCCATGTGCTGCCCAAGTCATGGGCACAATTGGTGACTTGCTCATCACCATTTGAAAGGGGGTGGACCTAGTTGCGGAGTGTTCCAAGTTGTTGTAACAAAACTCAGCTAATTCCAAGTGGTCCACCCAATCTCGTTGATCTGTCGCCACATAATTTTTCAAGAATTATTGGATAACCAAGTTCACCCTTTTAGTTTGTCCATCAGTTTGGGGGCGGAAGGAAGTTCTCATCTTGAGCTCCAACCCCATTCACTTCCATAAGGTTCGCCAAAACTTGCTTGTGAACTTTGGGTCTCGATCTGAGACTATGTCCTTTGGGAGGCCATGATGCTTAAAAACATGTGTGAAGAACAACCTTCCCGTCTCTTGAGCCGTGGCACTATCCTTAGTGGGAATGAAATGTGCCATCTTGCTAAATCGATCCACCACCACCATGATGGCATTAAAACCCCTTGATGGGGGCAAGCTTACCATGAAATCCATGGACACACTTTCCCACAACCCTTCAGGGATTAGTAAAGGTTATAACAAGCCCGCCTGCTTTTTATTAAGTGTTTGATTTCGTTAACAAATCAAGCAAGTCTTCACATACTCCTCTGCATCGTCTTTCAAGTTAGGCCAATAATAAGATTTTTTAAAGAATGATGTGCTGCGTTTTGCACCACCATGGCTCGCAAGCAGCCCATCATGGCATTCCTTCAAGAGCACATCTCTCAAGCTCCCTTCTGAAACATAGAGTCGATTTTGCTTATACCACAATAGTCCATTTTGCAATTGGAAATGTGACTTGGCTCCATTTTGAATGTTTTGCTTCATTTCCTTGGCAAATTTGTCACGGCGGTTCGCTAGTCGAACTTCCTTTTGAAGTTCCGTTTCTCCCACATACAACACTTTAAATTGGTGTTTTCAACTTAGTGCATCGGGCACCAGGTTCTCCTTCCCATACTTGTGTCGAATGTTTACATTGAATAAGGTTAATGTGTCTTGTTATCTCACTTGTTCTGAGGACAATTTGGGTTGAGTGGCAAAGTATTTCAAGGTCACATTATCAGTTCACACCACCACATCTTTGGAGCCTATGTAATGACCCCAAGTCTTGAGACAATGTATGATCGCCCACATTTCCTTCTCATATGTTGGCCACCTTCGTTCTGTTTCGCTCAACTTCTTGCTCTCAAATGCCAACGGCCTTTCTTCTTGCACTAGGACTCCTCCAATTGCAAAGTCGGAAGCATTAGAGTGGATCTCAAAATCCTTGTCAAAATCAGGCAACTTCAACACTGGTGTTTTCACCAAAATGCCTTTCAAGGTCTCAAAGGCCTCGTTGCATGCTCCATCCCATTCGTAAGTTTCGACAGACTTTTTCATGAGGTTTGTCAAGGGTGCGGCGATCTTCGCAAAGTTCTCAATGAACTTGCGATAATAGGAGGCCAATTTTAAAAAGGATCTCAAGGTCGGAACCGACTTAGGGGGTTCCCAATCCAAAATTGCCTTCACCTTGTGATCGTCCATCTTCAAACCTTCTTGAGTGATCCTATGTCCAAAGAAGTCCACTTCCGTCACCCCAAATTCGCACTTCTCGAGCTTTGCATATAACTTGTTTTCCCTTAGTCTTTAGAACACCTTTCGCAGGTTCTCTACATGCTCTTCCAAGGACCCACTATTGATCAAAATGTTGTCTATGTAGACAACGACAAAGTCATCAAGCCATTCCCAGAAAATGTCATTCATGAAAGTGCAAAATGTGGCGGGTGCGTTGGTGAGCCCAAAAGGCATCACCAAGAATTTGTATGAGCCATATCTTATGCGGCAAGTGGTCTTTTCTTCATCGATCCAAATGATAATATCCCAAACGTAGGTTAATCGTACTAAATACCTTAGCTCCCGAGAGTTGGTCAAAGAGGTCATTAATTTGAAATAATGGGTATCGATTCTTCATCGTCACCTTGTTGAAGGTTCTATAATCCACACACATCCTCAACGTCCCATCCGTTTTGTGAACAAAAAGGACGGGTGCCCCATATGGTGATTTGCCAGGTTTAATGTATCCTTTTGTGAGGAGTTCTTCGAATTAAACTTTAAGTTCTTTCAACTCCTTATGGCTCATTCGATATGAGGCCTTGGTGAGAGGTGCCACTCCCGGCATCACTCCGGGCATCACATCCGAGAACTCATCTAAGACTCGCTTTGACGCGCTCCCAAGGCCCTAGTTAGACTCAAGTTGGGTCTAAGTTACTCTCATAGTGGAATTATGAGGAACTTGGGGCACATTCCCAGCTTTTAGCACTAGAAGGGGTAGAAGGGCATGCTGAAGCTTCGGGATGGGGCTAAGAAGAGTGACAAGCTATTCACTTACTCGAACCTGCATCAAACCAACCAACAAGTTGGTTAATTCACATTCTGGAGCACCCTTGGTGCTAAGACAAGCCACAGGCAACTCTGGATTTAGTTGATTCACCATGGCTCGGACTCGGGGGAAGCCACCACCTTCCCCTATATAATATACTCTGTGCCTTTTCGCGGCACCCACATCCGAATGGTTTTTTGTCTCGGGACTCCCAAGGAGGAGTCCCGAAATTGTCCCGATTTGGACTTTCGAGACTTTGAGCGATCATAATTCTTTGCTCAAACCTCCGATTGGGATGAGGTCTAAAGCAAACTTGTAGCTCTCTTTGAGAGCTTTCCGACAATGTGTCGCACTTCAACTACACGCATCGGGGTCGGGTCAATTCCCGACTTTTAATGGTTGGGAATCAAATTTTCAATTTGACCCCCGGGCTTTCTTTTATCCATAACTTGAGTTACAGATGTCCAAATGGCCCATGCAAGCCTATTTTCGACCACTACATTTCAATAGCTTTCCAATGATATAAAGAACACCCCAATGCAAGGTGTTTTGACCCCTACAATTGAATTTTGAAGTTTCGGGAGGCCTAGAGGACTCCCAAGTCCCAAATTTAAAAGTGTGAGTTTCATCCTCACACTCCCTCTAAGTAAGGTTGCGACACACTTAATGCACTTCGAGGAAGTCACCAAGTTGGCGGCTTCCTTGGGCTCATACTGATCCAACATCCGCATCACACACAACATGTCGTAACCTCCCACACATTCTATTTCCCAGGTTTTTCCTAACATAAAGTGGATGGTTGGTCCAGCCACACAAGACACTTCATGTGCCTTCACCTGCACGATCCCACTTTTGGACGGGATTCTAACTAGTCTATTGTTCCCTTCTATGAGCACATTATTTCGAGTGATGAACTCCATTCCCAAAACCCAATCCATTCCCCCTAAGGCGGAAACCAACAAGTCCACCTTTCCTCTCCAGTTTCCTAGTTGGAAAGGCACTTCCATTGCTTGTGACGTAGTGGGATGGGGAACCCCATCCGCGAAGTGCATTTCGATGGGTGCCTTGAGCTCCTCCTATAGGAGCTCCATCCTTTCGACGCTTTCTTGGGTTATGAAGTTGTGAGAAGCCCCTGTGTCCAAAAGACATAACACATCCCGCTTAGCAATTTTCCCTTTCAAGAATATAAGTTAATTGCATTTAGCTTGGGCTAGGTTGGCATTGAGGGCAATTACCTTAGAGCCTGCATTCCCCGCTTTGGACTTGGGATAATCTTTATAGTAATGCCCCACTTCATTACAGTTGAAACATGCTCCCTTAGGCTTCCCACTAACATCTCCTTTGGGTTGACTCCCTTTGAAGGGAACCCTTTTCTTCACAAAATTTCCCTTGGGCTTGAACCCCGAGCCTTGGAATTATTTAGGCTTTTCCTTTCTTGGGCTTTCTTGCCCTCGGTTCCATTCTCCCTCATGGCGTGGCTTTTTGTGAAAGAACTTGTTATCCTTCTTGAACCCGGATCTTTCACCTTGTCCCACATTCGAGAAGCCTTCCACTTTCATGATGGCTTTGGATAATGAGGAGGGCCAATTTTCCTCAAACTTACGTTTAGCCCAAGTTGGGAGCCCCATCATAAATTGGCACAGGCGATCCAGCTCATGCATGTGTCGAATTTTAAGCATGAGTTTGGAATAAGCCTTCACATATTGTCGCAAATTGTCATTTGTGACATTCACAAGGTCGCGGAGTTCGCACCTCGAGATGTAATCGGAATTCCTTGGAACAAATTTGGATTCGACCCATTCTGTAAAGAATTCCCAAGTGTAACCGTGGTTTTTCCCCTCCTTTTGTCTCACTGTCCTCCACCATGTGGTGGCATAGCCTTTCAAGTAGGACTGGGCAAGCTCCACGGCCGAATGCCGTTTAACCTTGGCGGCATGTAAATAATCCTCCATTTCTGCAAGCCAATGTCCACAACCTTTCGGTCATGGGCACCATCGAAGTTCTCAGGTTTAGTGGGTTGAAATTTCACATCCTTAGATGCTCTTCCTTTGAGGGTCATAACCAACTTGTTGAAGTCAGGCCTATTCATTTTGAGGAGGACTTCCAATTATTCCTGAGTGAATAAGATCGAGCTCCACTGCTCCTCCACTTTTGGGCTCATCTTAGTCCTCCCGGGTTCTTGGTTTCTCCTCCCCAATTGATTTCGGCAAGACTATTCGATTTTTGTTAGGTTCTTCCAACATGGTCTCTTGTGCTTGCTTACGATTCTTCTTGGGTGCCATCCGAAACTCTCAAGAAGTGAATCGAGCTCTATCAGAGCTCTGATACCACATGACACACTCCTAAGTTCTTAGTTAGGCCCAATATGGGCCTAAGTTATTCAAACAGCAGAATTGTGAGGAACTCAAGGCACGTTCCCAGCTCTCAGCACTAGAAGGGGTAGAGGGGCGTGCTGAAGCTCCAGGATGGGACTAGGAAGAATGACAAGCTTTACTTACTTACTCGAACTTGCATCAAACCAACCAACAAGTTGGTTACTTCACATTTTGGAACACCTTTAGTGTTACGACAAGCCACGGGCAACTCTGGATTCACAAGACTCACCACAGCCTGGTTTCGGGGGAAGCCACCACCTTCCCCTATATAGTATACTTTGTGCCTCTCCGCGGCACCCACATCCGAATGACTTTTTGTCTCGGGACTCCCAAGGAGGAGTCCCGAAACTGTCCAAGTTTGGACTCTTGGGACTTTGCGAGATCATAACTCTTTGTTCAGACCTCTGATTGGGATGAGGTCCAAAGCAAACTTGTAGCTCTTCCAATGGTGTGTTGCATTCCACTTGTACGCATTGGGGTTGGGCAATTCCCGACTTTTAGTGGCAATTTGACTCTTGGACTTTCTTTTTGCCATAACTTGTGCTACAGATGTCCAAATGGCCCATGTGAGCCCATTTTCGATATCTACATTTCAATAGCTTTCTAATGATATAAATAACACCCCAATGCAAGGTGTTTTGACCCCTACAATTGAACTCTAAAGTTTTGAGAGTCTCGGAAAACTCCCAAGTCCCCATTTTGAGAGTCTGAGTTTCATCCTCACACTTTCTCAAAGTAGGGTTGCGACATAAGTGGTGGGGTATTGTTTTTTTATTTTGGTTTCTATTCACAACATTCCTTGAGGATTTTAATCTTAGTGGGGCCTATGTACCCAAAGTGTGGATGGAAATGTTTTGTTTATGAAAAAAGAAGAATTTTTTTTTTTATAGGAAGGAAGCAAGGAAGATGGTGCTACCACTAGTTTAGCCCCATTTCCCTTTCATCTTTTTTTATGTATATTTCTTTTTATTTTCTCCTTCTTTCCTTGTCTTTTTTTTTATTAATGTTGATGTTGTTGGAAGCACAATGACCACAACAACAACAACCACACACATAAGGGAGAAATATTTTTTTTGCATGTTACAAAGGTTGTTGGCATCATGGTGTTGTGTGGTAACAATAGGAGTTGTAATAGTAAGATCACCATCAACTATCACAACAACAATTGCACAAAAGGAAGCAAAGGGGGTATCACATGTTTTTTTTAAAAAAAAATTTCAACATTTTTTTAATTTTTTGATTTTTTGATTTTTTTTCAAACTTTAGGTTTGAGAAAAGACAAGATCAACATCAATTTGAACTTGCCATGTGAATAATTGGTTGACCCCAAGGTTCATTGTAACTCTTGACCAACTATTCATTCATGAACAATTGGAAATTTGGTAGGTTATTAACCACGAAAAGCCCTTTGTTAACACCTCAACATGCTCCCATGGTAATTTCCCTGGCAATGAACATTGCGTCAACCATGTGATGTTTGTTAGTGGACAACTTTGACAAGTCTTTTTAACATTCTTATAACAACAAAATAATTACTAGGAGATGTAATTGCAAATAATAATATTATGGCTTGGGGTAATAATATGGATAAAAATGGGGAATAAAATAATGAGCTTCATGGGCCCTACAATGAAAATCTTTTGACTATAGGCATAAGGGTTGATTATGAATGATTTAGATAATTATTTCGGGCTAGTAATAATGGAAGGTCAAATAAATAGACTTGACCAAATCTTAGACTCTAAATAATGTAAAACCTATCCATAGAAAGATGAAAAGTTATAAGTGGCACGAGAGGATTGGTTTGATACATGGGGAATAAATGTAAATGAATGTGGTTGACTATTCATCCATTTCTTCCCTTAAAATATATAAGGGGTAAATGTTGAAACTTTTGGTTCATAATTTGCATTTAAGAATTTTGTGTTGCTAGTTGTTATCAAGACTTGTAAAAGTATCATATGTGAATAGGAAACTTTGAAGAAATAAAATGTGGAAGTTATTATGAACACCATTGTGGAAACTTTATAGTCTTTAGTGAGTGATTCCCATAAAGGAAAATCCTGAAGCATGTATGATGAACTCCTTTGGGATGTAGTTTTCACATAAAGATTCAACTTTAGGCATTTGGGTGATCCTATTTCAAAAGAGTGTAAAATGTCATGTTGGGAATCATGTGAATGACGAATATTGCAAGTATTGTGTTGAAATATGTTTGATAGTCTACCTATGTGCTAGAAAGGATTGATCAAAAATTAATCTAAATAGTTCTGAACCCCCTTAGACTACATTCCTACCATTGAGTGGTTGTCCATCAACAAATAATGTTGTAATTGTTGTTGCCCTTGAACAAATGTTTGTTTTTGTCCTTGAATAAGTGTTTGCCAATGAACAACCTTGACTCTATTAATTGTTTGCCAACAAACATGTTAACTTTTCACATTGTTGTTTCCTATGGATAGCTACCTCCAAGACTTTTTTTTACAATGGACATGTGACAAGTTTGGATGGGTGCAGAACTTGTTTCCTTACAAACATCAAGTTTGGAAATTTGAAAAAATATTATTGAAAAAAATTGAACCCCAATAAATGCCATTATTCCAAACCTGAATTTTTTTTCACAATGGACACATGATTGGTTTGGATTGGAGCCTTGGGTTGCTCCAACTTAAGCTTACTTAAAAAAATGAAGAAGAAGTTTCAATTTTTCAAAAAGTGAAAAACTCCTTAAACCCTAAAATCGAAACTAGATCAAAAAAAAAAATCTCAATCTAGATCTGGTTCTCAAATGAGTTTGAAATTCAACCCAGGGTCCAATTCGGATTAACTCAATGCCATAATGAGGGGTGGTTCCAATCCTGTTCAGGTTTTGATTCCGATCCCATTTGGTTCTAAAAATGGGACCCAAGTTCAATTCTCATTCCAAAACCTGACTGGAACCAGGCTCAGATAACCAAGTCCACGCAAGTAACCAGCCAAGACGGTCTAAATTGTCAAAACAACAAACTAAATGTGCTATGCATCCATGTGATGGCCAAAAAACATCAAAACAACAAACTAAATGTGCTATGCATCCATGTGATGGCCAAAAAACATCAAAACAACAAACTAAATGT
>Ga0116227_10006222_pt1 | contig 24382 bp, 22 predicted proteins | sample S1TSphgellanicum_FD_89693 | JGI IMG/M metagenome (GOLD analysis project Ga0116227, IMG submission 89693) | Host-associated microbial communities from peat moss isolated from Minnesota, USA - S1T2_Fb - Sphagnum magellanicum MG | ecosystem: Host-associated > Plants > Peat moss > Unclassified... | reverse complement strand
GTAGGTGTAAGAACCCTCTCACTCTTTAGGAGTAGGTGTAAGAACCCTCCCACTCTTTTAGAAGGAGTAGGTGTAAGAACCCTCTCACTCTTTAGGAGTAGGTGTAAGAATCGTCCCACTCTTTAGGAGGAGTAGGCGTAAGAACCCTCCCACTTTTTAGGAGTAGGTGTAAGAACCAGACATTGTATGTGGATTTTTGAAAGATGACATTTTGGCTTGTGTTGAAACTTGAGATTTTTAGTTATAATATCTTGAAGGATTTCGGTTTTTTTTTGCAGAATTTTTTGCAAATTAGGTAGATTTTTTGAAGATTAGGTAGATTTTTGCAATGGTGAAATATTTGAGTTTCCATAAGGTCCTGGGCGTAAGCTCCCTCCAAGTAGGCGTAAGGTCGTAGGTGTAAGATCCTCTAGAGGCCGAAATAGTAGGTGTAAGATCTTTCCTCTTCTCTTTTGGAGGAGGGACGACCCTTAGAGAAGGACCTCGAGAGTTGCTTTGCCGTCTTTGCAACTGGCGTGAAGCAGCCGCGAGGGAGCGAGAAAGGAAGGGAAGTCGCTTGTCCTGTTTGTTTGTGTGTTTTGTCGTTTGTTTTTGTCGGAGTGAGAATCTGGTTCTCAAATGGAGATGCCTGGTACGTTGAAACTGAGGAATGGTTTCATGAACCAGGAACGATTTTGAAGGAAAAAACAGTACAAGAAGAGCAGAGGGAATTTGGAGCGGGAAAAGAAAGGTCGGGAGGACGGGGGAGATATTGTTCGTGACCCTCCCCTCGCCCCCACGGATCCACGGGAGTTCGAAACAATCGGAGGGAGGTGATGTCCTTCTACTTTGCTTGAAAAAAAGTAGAAAATGTCTGCGAAGAAGTCCGAGGGATTTGTGACACGGACTACTCTTGTGGCGTCGAAAAGCTTACAAGCTGTGCAGCACACGGCTTTGGAAGCCGCGCAAGCTTTAGGCAGAGGATTCGACGTCACCTCAGATTTTCGGCTAGGGTTTGTCAAGGGCTCTGCAGGATCGGTTTTGGTGAAAATCGACCAAGAGAATTTGCGGAATCTTGTGCCCGCTGCTGGCATTGTTATTCCTAATGTCTCCTGTGATATCAAGTGTGTTCCTGGCGAGCGCACTCACTACAAGTCCGACATCTTGCCTTTTGTTGAGGTACGATGACGATTCTCCTTGTCAAAGTTTCTGTTTTGAAATGCAGAAAGGAACAGCATCATGTTTCTGTAAGCTTGAGGAAGCTATACTGTTCTTACATCTAGCTCCAATTAGGATATATCTGCATCTTCAAACCGCCTCAATTTCCTTCTTCTTACTGTAGCATGCATCAGAGATAGTAAGCATCTATCAGAGAATTTGCTGATGAACTCTGCATTTCCTTTTTCTTACCGAAGCATCTATCAGAGATTTTGTTGACGAACTGTTTGTGATTATGGACATACTGAAGCTCTCAAGAAGAAGAAGAAGAAGAAGAAGTAGTAGTAGTAGTAGAATTCTATGAAGAAAAGTCTGTTCAAAACCTGAGTATGCAGAGCAGAGACCAGACTCAATTGTGCCTTCTTGACTAGCTTTGTTGTATTTGGAACCAGAGCAGGGGCGCTTTTTCCCCTCTGCTTCTTTGAGGTTGCAATCACCAATAACTAACTCCAGGCCATGATTTTGATGTCATTAATTCTTGAGAGTAGGCAAAAATGTTCCTTTGAGGAACACAACTTGGAGTTGGAAGTTCTCCAACTTGATTTGCGATATCTTATACTTGGGATCCTTTGCAAGGGACACAGATGTCAGAGCGGTTCAATCAAGGTGCTGCAATTGAAGGAAAGATGCCGCTTGGGCTTTTCAACTCAATGTATGGTTTCAATGGTCCATGGCAAACAGATCAACAGTCCACCAAAGCACTGGCACTTGATGGATGGTTCATCAAACTCTTCAGTTTACAGCTTACGCAATATCCATTGATTTTACATGACCAAGTGCGGGATGCAGTTCCCTCTTTGTGGGATCCAAAAGCATTAGCCAGGTATTTGAACAACAGTGTTCATTTCCACTTGGGGACATAAAAGCTGGTTCTTTTCACTATCACTAAACTTTGTTCTACATACATTCTGGGTCTGAGATGTGGCTGGTGTTGTGCTTTTTTCAGCTTCATTGAAAAGTATGGGACCCACATCATTGTAGGTGTGGTAATTGGGGGCAAGGATGTAGTATATGTTCGTCAACATCAGTCATCTCCTGCGACAGTTACAGAGGTTCAGAAACTGATGCAGACTGTAGCTGACAATAGATTTCTGGGTCAAGCCTACAGAGAGAGAACTGTGAGAGAGAAGGTAAACCCCTATCCTCATTATCATCATTCACTTTCTCTGTTGGATAAGAAGGATTGGGGTTCATTTAAAACCTCAGGAATCATGCAAGATGGTACTTGGGACATGCTGCTTTACCTGTGTCATAGAAACCATATCATGATAGAGGAAACAAACAAACAATGCTTGCAGTGACAGCTGCATGATTTTTCTCATATGTTAGGAAAAACTCACAGTGAAAGGATGTCTTCCAGAATGGTCAAAGTATTAAGCTCACAACAGTGTGTACTTTATTCATGATCTCTGTTTTGGGATCAGAAGTGCATGCATATCAGCAGGTTGTGGTGATTATACACATTAGTTGAGCTTAATGCATAAAAGTGACAAGCCATGCTCTTAAACATGGCAGCACATGGGGGACATATGTTGAATGGAATCAGATGTGGGGTCAAAGCAGTACTCTTGGCAACTGACAATGCTAGTTTCTTGGTCTGCTAGCTTCAATTGTCTCAGGAAATGCTGACTCTCTGAAGTATAAACCCCAGATTTACTTGTATGATATGTGAGGTCTCAAATTCAACCATGCAGGGAAAAGAGGAGCATGTATGAGTAGGTGAAACAGATGTCCCTGATATTCAGTGGAATTTATACTATTGTTTGGTGCAAGCTTTGGATTTTCAAGAACACTCATGCCTGCAAAGTAGGTCATCCTGAGTGTTACTCTGTAAAGGCCAGTGATGAGGAAAAATACAATATTGCCAAAGTTGTGAGTCTAATCCCTAGTCCTCTACTCTTGGCCCTAAGCCTAAAACCTATCTCACAATGTTTACTGTGTGATGATAAGGATCCAGGCATGTTGCACAGGTCCTGTAAGTTATGAGTGATGGCTGTGGGAAAGAGACCAAACAGGATGTGGATAAAAAACATTGGCAGTTACTGAGGTTGAAAATGAATGCAGGATGTGGACATAATATGCAGGCGGAGGGGGGGAGACGACATGGTGGACTCCCACTCCATTTGGCTGGCTTCTGTCCCAGCAGCCCCGGATGTCATTGCAATAAGATTTGTGTCCATTGCTTCTTTGTTAAGAGGCGTTTCTGGGAAGAATTTCCTGAGTCATGCTATCAATTTGTATCTGCAATGTACGAGCCTCATTTAACTCATTGTTCCCTGATTTTCCTGTCATATTTTCAATATCTGCACCTTGAATGAATGAGTGTACTGCACCTAAGCAATTGTTCAGATCTGAACTGTGAGGCTGAACTCTTAAACAGATTGTGAGCTCCAAAGTATAGCTATGACCCTGTTCAATGAAGGCTGTCATAGTTATTTTCTTACCTGAGATCCTTGCCTAGTAGTCATTGAACTTGGATGTGTTTCAATCAGTTTGTGGAGGTTTTCTGCCTGTGTTTGACTGAGAGTTTTGTGCTTACTGTCAAAGAGAGTAGTCCATGGCTGTTTAGAAAGGACTAATTTCCAACTACCAGCACAAACTAAAATTGTCAGTTGGGTGTTTGCAGTCAAGCCTCCTATTGAGGAGCTGCAATATTTTCTGGAGTTTCAGACTCCAATTCAATGGTCACCTACACGGTCTGATCTTGGTCTTGGGCCTCAAAGAAAGGAACCGGTCTTCCCTGTTATTCAGTTTAGTTTGATGGGCCCTAAGCTCTACATCAATACCACTCAGGTCAGTGAACAATACAGGTGGGTAGTGCATACAAGCAACAGTTTCAGCACTGTGCTTGCTCATGAACCCCAAACTTAACCAGAACATTTTCTACCTTCTTTTCCTGGTCAGGTGGCTCTCTAAGATCTCAGCTTGATGTTACATAATAGTTTTCTCAGTTCATTCTTTTCTTCTTGTTTTGTTTCTCCTTTTCTTGCTACTCTCTGTTCTTGAAAGTCTTGAAATCAATGCATGGTTAGGTCTTACTCATGTGAATCAACTCAGGATTTTTGCTCCATTATTGGGGACTAATGACAACAAAGATAGCATTGATCACTGCAGATTAGAGACTGGTTGATTGGTAGGCTGTGGAGATTTTGCTGTCTACTGTGCAATAATGCACTCCCTTTCATTTGTTCTACTAATTCATTCACTGGTTCACATCTTACTTTGTAACAAAGTATTCTCTTTCATTTATGGTGTATCAGTTGCTTACTATTCTTGTTTAGCTATGTGCAGGTTTCAGTTGGCAGAAGACCTGTTACAGGCCTCCGGTTGTGTTTGGAAGGAAAGAAGTGCAATAGACTAGCAATTCATCTGCAGCACCTGTCAACACTTCCGCAAATATTTCAGCCACACTGGGATTCCCATGTCTCAATTGGTGCTCCCATGTGGAAGTCTCCTGAAGAGCAAGACATTCGGTGGTTTGAACCAGTGCAGTGGAAGGCTTTTGGTCATGTTAGCACTGCCCCCATTGAGCACAGTGAATCATGGGTTGGGGATTCAAATGATGCATTCATTGTGACAGGAGCACAGCTACAGGTAGGTGCGATGAGCTTCAGTCCTTGGCACTCATCACCTTCAACTTATCATCTGAACTAGAGGTTGTGGCAATTTGTTTCATTGATGTGGCCCTCCTATTACAGGAAATCCCCATAGCCTCCAAAAGACTTTTTGATTTATGCAGGTTTGGGACTTTGGTATGAAGAATGTGCTGTACATGAAGCTTTTGTACTCTCGAGTTCCAAAATGCTCTATTCGCAGATCAGTGTGGGACGATATGCCAGCAACCTCTCAAAAGTCTGGCTTACTGTCACAGCTTGGACTCACTGGCAGTACAGGGAATCCACAACAAGTGGTACTGGTATGGTGCATTTCCATTTTTTATTTGGTTGGGTAAATGATGGTTTTTTCTTGCCTTTGTTTCTGAACAAGAAACAAGGGACAGAACAGGGTGAAAGTAAACTGAAGAAAAGTGAAAACATAAACTAATGCCGAAAGAAAGTTTCTCTCCACTCACATTTGGACTTGGTCTCTCTTCGGTGGAGGAAATCTATCTGTTAAGGAAGGTAGTTCCTTTTGTTTGTCATATTGAGATCTTGCAAACAACAGTGCCCCCCTGCCATGCTCTTCATACCATTGGAAAGCTCTTGATGAGTAGGGATGCACTGAGGTGGTTTCATAATGTTTAGACCTATGGTGCAAGAGTTATTGAATATTGAATAATTTTGTCAAAGAAAATTCAAAAAAATCAACACCAAAAGTCTTAGGGAAATTGGGGCAAACTATTGGTACTACTGGAAAACCCTTGATCAGTGGGATTTCTTGGAGGTGATTTCATGAATTTTAGACCTAAGGTAGGGGAAGATATTGAATTATGAGTAATTTTTGTTATTGCAAATTAAATTTTTATTTGAAATAGTTTTATTGCAGTTGGGCTCATTTTTTTTTATTTGTGGGAAATTTCACCAAAATGTGAAAATGTTTTTGGGGCTGCAACCCCTACGAAAGGCATTTTTGGGAAATTTTTGAAAAGATTTGCCAAAAAAGCAGGGTTTTTGGACTGGATTGCCAGATTTAGAACATCTGCTCTTGCAGGTCACCAAACAGCAGCAGGATTACACTATTTTTTCCCCTATCCTACCTGTCCTGTAGCCAAATCTTGCTAGATTCCCCTGTGGATGAATGCCAGTGTGGCTACACCTCAAAAGTGAAAAAAACCCTTGTTGGGCTCTAACTTCAGTGTTCTGTTTGCACTTGGACCAGTTACATATTCATGTTCATACTTGGGCCAGTGGAACAAGCTACACTAGTCTATTAATTAAGGAAGGTAGTTTGTTTGTTTTGTTTGTCACATTGGGATTTCCCAAATGACAACAGCCCCCCCATTGCACACTTGGTATTGTTAGAAAGCCCTCAATGAGTTAGGGGTGCACCAAGGTGCTGTTGTGATGTTTAGACTTTTGGTGCAAGAATTATTGAACAATTCTTTTGTTGAAGGTTGGTCAACTAAAAACTCATCAAAATTTCTTCCTACAAGGTTGGTCAAAGGAGGATTCACCACTTTATCAAACTATGATTCTATGTGCATGATTTCTAGAGGGAAAACTGTGGGATCTTGTGAACCAACACAGGGTTCTGGGTTTCAATGAAATTGAGACTTTTAGTTTGGCACTTAATTGTGAATCCAGAGCTTAACTATTGTGATGTTTGATGTTGGGATGGCCAGCCAGCTCTTAATCTGAACCCAGCAGCTCAACCTGGGGGGTCAGATGCAGTGACTCCAAATCCAAAGTTACTGAAGTTTGTGGACCTGACAGAGATGAAGAGGGGCCCACAAGACACACCTGGACATTGGCTTGTTTCAGGTGCAAAATTGGATGTGGATGGAGGCAAAATCTCTCTGCGTGTCAAATACTCACTTCTACATTACTAGTTTGTTTCAGCCTGATCTGGAGGATAAGAAGCATTTAAAATCGCCACTGTTGTTAACACACTGCATGAGAAGTGGTTGCAAATTCCTTTTTACTATTGGATTAGCTTCAGGAGCTTTTGACACCCCAGGTTTGCCATGACTGCAAGTTTTTTCCACACTTGGAGTGCATCATTCTCAAGGTGTGCATGAATTGGAGCTGCCACAGAAGTAATAAGGTACACATGAAAGTTCCTCAAAGGACCAGGATCAGGAATGAACATGTGGAAAACAGGGTATGTTGCCTTCGCTAACATTGTCATTGGAGGTTCACCTTCCTTTGATTCCTGTAGCCTCACCAAGAACCTGCTTTTCCATGGGTCAACATTGCAGGTTTTTAAGGCTCTAGTATGCCCAGAGCTTTGTATCATGGTACTGATATTGAGTGTTTTAACGGATTTGGTTATGCAGGTTATGGACCCAGTTTTTGAATGGTGTCTTGTTTGCACCCAAATGTGTACAAATTGTTATTGCCAAGAATTGTTTTCTTAAGGTTTAAATGATACTGATTGAAAGTTATACTGTTTCAAAATTGATGGTTATGATGTTCTTGAGTTTTTGTCTTGATCCATGAGTTAGGTTGTTCATCAGAGACTCAAATATTTTGCTGGTGGGTTGTGGAGATCAAATTGTATTGAATGGCAACAAGTTATGCATTGCAGACTGTAAGTGATATTACCTCTTCATTTCTTGGTCAAATTTTTGTGATTGGAAATTCTGTGAGATTCAGAAGAGTAATACAGCCTAAGCCTAAACCTGAGTGCCAACATACCAGAGAGAGAAAGAACTTGACAAGGAATCATACAATGTCCTTAGGGCACCTTTGCTTTTTTCATATGAGTGACATCACATAAGAAAGGTCTGAAAGGAGATTGCCACAAGATAATAATAGATTGATCTAGATGCATGTCAGAAATTGGGTCTGATGCCACCTGTCTACATGTTGTAGTCCCAGACTAAAGATTGTTGTGTATGTGCTAGAGTTGTACAACCAAATAAAAGTAGTCACTTTAACTGAAAAGTACAATGTACAGTGTGCCTAGGACCTAGTCCAATACTTGTCAAGCTTTGAAAATTGCAAAGAAGGTAAGGAATGCTATGTATATAAGTTGTAAAAAGTAATACCTAATTTTACTTAGACAACTACAACCTGCGAAAAAAAAAAAGAATTGCAGGAATGTTTCAGTCTAGGTTCTAGAAAGAGGCTGGCTCTGTGCTGTGGTTCCAGTTCCAGTAGGAGCCTTGTTCCAGTTCCAATTCTGGTTTTTCCAAAATCAGGCATCTGTGGTCCGGGTATTCCAGTTCCAGTAACAGGCTTGTTCTTGTTCTTGTTCCAGTTCCAGTTCCAGTTTCAGTTTTTGCCACAAGTATTCAAAATGGTTTTTTTTTTCCAAGAGGCAAGACACATGTAGAGCAGAGTTAGCCAGTTCCACTGTTGTATGCCAATTTTGGGTCCAATTCTTGGTTACCCAGACCACAAATTTGGTTGGTTTTTGTGTAGGGTAAGAATAGAGAATGGGCATGTCCTTGGAACAAGGACATGAATTCTTAGAATAGCCCAATTGATTCAAGTTCCTTACTGGTGTAAAGAACCTGTGGAAATTTTGCTTTTAGAAAATGAACAGTTGTCATTCATTTGAGAGGAGAGGAAGCACCTTATGTATGTATGTATGTAAGGTTCCTTGCTTTCATTTTGAGGAACCTGAAGGAGGAACCTCATTCTGTAAAGTAAGGTGCCATCCTTCTTGTCTGTTGAGGTAGAAATCTAACTAAGGATGATGTGCAGGCCACCACAGATGCAAGAATTTTTTTACCAGTTTGGTTATTTACGTTTTTAAATGGGGGGGGGGAGGGTTCTGTTCTTATTCTTCTTTGAACTTTTGCAAAGCACTTCAATGTAGGTGTTGTTTGTTTTGAAGTTTGAAGTTTGAACCAACAAGCCAGATGCTGCACCAGATGTCGAAGTACTCTGGACTGGCCTGGTTCTACATAAAGATGTAGTGGTGCTTGTTAGTTAGGGTGAGCAACATTCATTATGGTGACAATATATCCTGTGTACGAGGGAGGACGACCTGTTCCAAACCAGAACCAGTCTTTACCAGGCCTGTTCCAAAGCATAACCAGTCTCTACCAGGTGTGTGTTCCAGCACATAATCAATCAGTTGTCTCATGCCTATGATGTGGAGTACTTCAAGCTGCTTGATGAGTGAGAGGAAATCCACAAGAAACTATGTAGGCACGACATTGACAATGAATGGGCAGAACTTTCCTAAGGCATATATAAACCCTAAAAGGCAAAGTGCACTTTCCTAAGGCATACTAACCCTAAAAGACAAAACCCAAAATGAGTGGAGGCATTTGAAAAACCAGTCCTCTCTGACCCACCCTGGTGTACTCCCTCCCTCCCTCCCTCCCATTCATCCATTCATCCATCCATCCATCCAGGGTCAGACACCAGTCTGAAATAATGTAGTACCGATGGATGGATGGATGGATGGATGGATGATACACCAGGTTTGGGTACATAACCATGGTTCTGTAAAAAAAAAAAAAAAATTAAATTAGTTGTGGTAGGCTATATAATCACGGTTCTCAATTTTTTAATTTCAAAAAAAATCAAATAATCACCTTCATAATAGACAGTTAATTTACCAGTTCTGTCATGAAACCCACTGGTATTTAGAGGTAAAACTGGTGGTTCTCTGATATATATTAATTAATTAGTTAATGAATTAATATTTTTATTTTATTTTATTTTATTTTATTCAAAAGAACCAAAACCAGCTTATCTACAGTCTTGAAATATTTCGTAACCGAAACTGGCAGGTATTACAAAATCAAATACCCGCCCAACTCTGCAATTTGCCAAGGTATGAAGAAAGAGGGATCAATCTTGAGACCATTGCAAGATTTTGAGGTTCCCAAAGGCTGGTAAGCCAAGTGCAAGGTACCCAGCATTCTTGAAATATATATATATATATGGCAGCCAGATTAAGACTCTGGAATTATATATATCACAAAGCAAAATTTGATGAATTTTACTGGAAGTAAAGCTTAGAGTGTAGGACTTTAGATAATAAAAATTTGATTAGATCAAAAAATCTAATTTAAATATAATAATAGATTATATAATTTGAATAGAAAAATAAATTATCTAATTTAAATAGAACAATAAATCATCTAATTTTAATATAATAATAAATTATGTAATTTTAATAGAATAACAAACTATTCTCATACCCATTGTGGACCCCATTCTACCCAAGTTTGATGGGGGCAGAGTGAACCAACAATCAACACCAACGAACCAAGAGGCAGGAAGGAAGGGATGGATGGATGGTGGGTGCATAGCAAACCCTATTCCAGTTCTCTAGCTAACCATGATGGTTAGATCCATTGCTATGTTTCTACTTACCTATTAACAATCCACCAGCCTTTAAACCTAACCATCTACATGTTTCTATTTGTCTAGTAGCCACCTAGTGTCCTAGCTACATACCTACATACCGGACCTACTTTTCATAGGATCATAGGTTACTGAGGTTAGACCCACATCATCACCTGAGTTGGGATCCATCCACAACCGAGTCATAAGTTATAACCGGTGTTGGTTGGATATATATATATATCCGGTTATGCATTGGATAGTCACCAAATATGGATGAATCCATATCCATAATTTTTCAAGTTTCAAATATCCAGCAATATACACCACTACTAGATGTATGTTATGTACACATTCAATGTGTAACTGTATCTAGTTCAAAAACCTTTGATACATAATTGTATTTGGCCAATTAGAGTTTTTAAAATGCCGGATATGAATTTAAGGTTTAGTTCATTTAGGGTTTGTGAGTTATGGCTAGAACCAAGAACCCATTGCATTCTCCTTTCAGCCATGTTTTGCTTTGATTCTTTGCTTTTGCACTTGATGATGATGCTCAAAGCTTGATGTGAACCTAGATTTTAAGCTTGCAAGTTTCATTGAAATTTTTTGTGCACTTTGGAAGTTTGCACTTCTAGTTTTTGTTTAGATTTTTTGTTCAAAAGTCTTTTTGTAGTATTGGTTATAGCTCATTGAGAAAGCTTGTTGTGAGAGCTTGCTACGTGAGAGGTTGGTGGTTGGTTGGTTGCTTGCTTTCGAGTTGTGAGAGCTTGAGCTTAGTTGTTTGTGCATTGATGTTGGACGAGCTTGATTGTTTATTGTTTCTATGCATCATTGCTAGACAAGCTCAGTTATTTATGTGCATTGTTGCTGGACAAATTGGGACCTATGTCAACAGAAACCAACAAAGGTAGGTTATCAACAAAGGTAAGCTTCCAGCTTCATCTCCTTTTTTTTTGTCCTTGGGTTTAAGGTTTCTAGGGCATTGTTTTTGTTTTAGTTAATGCACTACCTATGTTTTGTGTTCTTTGTTTTGTTTGTGTGCAAAGTTGTTGGATGAATTGGAACCTTTGTTTTGTGCATACTTGTTGGACAAACATGACAACTTGTTGACGAATTATAAAATTGTTCATCTATGTTTTGGTCAATAGTTTCTTTTATTGCTTGGTGCTCATTGGTTCCTTGACATTTGTTGGTTGCAAGTGGTGTTCACTGGATGTGCTTTTGTTGTTCAATAAACTTCTACAATAGTGTAGTTGCCAATAGAGGTAAGCTCCCAACTTTATCTCCATTCTTTTGTCTGTAGGTTTAGAGTTTCTAGGGCATTGTTCTTGTCTTAGTTTAATGCATTGTCTATGTTTTTTGTTTTTTGTTTTGTTTCTTTACATAATTGTTAGATGAAGTAGGACCTATGTTTTGTTTCTGTGCATAGTTGCTGGACGAACTTAGACCCAAGTTTTGTTTTTGTGCATAGTTGTTAGACAAACTAAAACCTTTGTTTTGTGCATACTTGTTGAATGAACATGACAACTTGCTGATGAATTACAAAAAATTTCGTTTGTGTTTTAATTAGTAGTTTTTTTCAAAATGTTGGTGTTCACTGGTTCCTTGGCATTCGTTGGTTGCAAGCGGCATTCATTGGATGCGTGCTTTGTTGTTCAATAATCTTTTGCAATAGTGTAGCCACCAACAAAGGTAAGCTTCCAACTTAATCTCCATTCTTTTGTCTTTAAGTTTAAGGTTTCTAGGGCATTGTTATTGTTTTAGTTAATGCATTGTCTCTATTTTGTGTTTAGGTTGCAATGGTTGAAGAGGAATGTTATTATGTCGAAAGTGTGGGTGGTGGAGTTGATGAAAATATTCCATCAACTTCCTTTCCTCATATGTTGTCAACTGCCCATGTTCATATGCCAACTTTTACCCTGTTCATCTACCATTTTCATCCATCTCAGATGTTGAAAATGTGCATCTACAAGTTCCCAACATCTCAAATGTTGATGCTTCACAACTTGTTGCTATAGAAACACAAGTTGTGTCTTGGAGACCTCACAACTGCTTATCTACATGTTGGGGATTTTTTTTCTATCAATGATGGTTTGCTAGTGGATTTGGTGAAACCACAAGTGTTGCAGTGCATAATTTGCAAATTTGAGCAAACATTTAGTGATGTTTTGGCTCAAAGATCTATGTTCCGCAAAGGTTTAATTAAGTATAACAATTTAAATGATATTACTCCTATGACTACTTCATGTGCAAATTGTACATCCAAGGTTATTTATGCAAAGGAAATAACAACTCAGTGAGAAGGTGGCAGAACTTGTAACTCATCTTTGGCAATTAGGGAAAAAAAGAACAACTTCATCTACCTATGCAATTACTTCATTTTTTGGTGCCACAAACCCTTACAAAAAAATTGACAAATCGTAGCAACAATTTTTAGAGGATTTGGTTTTATATTTTTGCAAGGGTTACAGACCCTTGTCAACTTGCAATAATGTTTGGCTTTGGAGGTAAGTTTTACACCAAAGCCCTTGTGTATTATTTCCTTCTAAATCTTCTTTTGTGGAAGAAGTGTTTATCAATATGCAACAAATGATGAATTTTTTTTTGTTGGACTAAGAAATGTTAGTGTGAAAGAAGTTCAAAGTGGTTTAAAAAAAACCATTACATGGATTAAAAAGTCCGGGAAAGGAAAGCAAGAATGGGAGCGACCTTGTTATGAAAGTGACCTCTATAAAAACTAGATTTGCCAACAAGGTCATCATGTTTCTTCACCCTTGAGTTTGAGAATGCCATAATTATTTGTTATGGTAGGTAGAAGTTTGTTGCTTTACAACAAAAAATACTTAAAGCCCAAGTGTGGGCTATTGCTAAGGCAATCACCTCTACTTTGAATCATGTTATATCTACTTGTGTGATGAATCACAATAGGGGCCATTGGTTCTTGTCAGATGCGTTGACAATAGCCATTAACCTTACTATGGAAATGAAAGCTCAGTTGTTGGAGCTTTTTGATGGGCTCGAAGTATCTAATTTGTTTGACGCAAAGATTTGCCTTCTGCACAAGAATATGTAGCTAGAGGTAATAAAGGTAATCAAACCTTTTTTGAAGTTTCTAAGGTCTTTTGATGCGAAGTGAATTCATAAACATGATGGTTATCATGTTGGATCCCTGTTTCACAGCATTACGCATAGTTGAAAACTTGGTGGGACACATGAATGCATTCTTATTAACATCTGAATATGATGTTAAGGTGGTTGTTCATCTTTTGATGGTATGTTTTGATCTACTAAACCCTGATGTTGGTAAATATGTTATTGTAGCAATTGATGTTATAGGACTAGAACTTGGAAAAAACATGTTTGGGGTTGGGTCCTCAATTGAGTCAATTGAGGAATCTTCTTGAGCACTAATCACTTGGGAATTATCTTTATTCAAGAGGCTTTCTATTCTTTCATCTGCATGTGCAAATCCATTAGCTTGGTGGTGGATGTATGAAGGCCAATTTCCAAATGTGGGTTTTTTTGCAAACAAATTCTTGGAATCTCGGGTTCACAGCTAAAAATTAAACGGGTTTTCAGTCTTGCAAGGGTGTTGACAACTTTAAGGCATTGCCATTGGAAGTGGAGAATATGGATCAAATTATTATTGTGGTGAAGAATTAGCCTGACAACCCATGTGCCAATTGCAAGCCAAATTCAGATTCCAAGCAATATTTGAGAGTGAAAAAATCTTTGGCATAAGAGAATTATAATTTAATTGAAGAACATAAATTTTTTAAAGAATTGGAAGTTGATTATGATTAATTTTGTGGGGTTGGGTTAGGTTTATGTTTTGTGTGGGGTGTGGGTGGGCTAAGGAGCTTGTGCTACACTTGGGCATAGTTCTTTAGAACTAGGGTTCGATTCCCCAACAAGTTACTTTGATTTTGTTTGAATTTATTTGTGTTGCTTTTGTTCTAGAAAGCTAGGCTACTATTATAAGTTATTTTTATTAAATAATAGAATTGAAATTTTGATATGCATATCTTTAATGCATACCTGCCATGTTTTGAAATTTGAAAACTGGCATATACATAATTGATAAATGAATTTTTAAGAAAATAAATGTGTAACCGATTACTATAGGAAATTGAATTTTTTTTGGAATACATATCTTTCTTTGTAAAAATAAAAATAAAAATCTTTATAGTTATCCACATGATAGGTATAAAACTTGATAACTGGACAACACTGATTATAACAGGCTTCCAATGCACATGGTGCCATGGTTGATTATATATCTATATATCAAGATAGGTGTTTGTTTGTTGGCCTTGCCGACCAAGGCAAGGATATTGTGTTTAGATTCATTATAAAGTATAGTAGCTTAAAGGTTTTTGGCCCCTAGGTAGTAAGTAGGTCTATCTTCATATGAGGATTTTTGAAAGATGATATTTTGGCTTGTAAGTTGTGTTGAGACTCGAAATTAGTTATAGAGTTATGATACCTTGATGGATTCATGGTTTCTTTTAGAGGATTTTTTTGAAGATTGTATTTTTACATGGTGAAATATTTGAATTTCCATAATTCGTGTTTTGCCGTAAAATATTAAAAATCTAAATGGCAAGGCCATAGTGTGCCACACCCCTTGTTTGGATGTGACTAGGTAGTAACCCTCCCAAACCATGGTGCCCCCATTAGGCTTTTTGTATTTCAAGAAAGCCACCCTCGATGAGGCAATGTTCATGTCGCTTTGCAATTTCTGAACAAATGAAGCAAAAGTTCTTGAATTTAGAGTGATTTCCAATCTATAAAAATCAAAATTTAAAAGACAAATATTTTATTTTATTTTGTTTTTTTTTGTTTCATAAGAACTCTGAAGTTTAGCCCAATTGGATTAGAATAGTATTGAGATGGGTGACCTTACAAATGGTTTAATATACTTTTAGCCCATCTCCCATGACACCTCAGCACAAACTTTACACGTGTTAAGTGTGCACTCACATGGGTTCAAATCTGCTCACAAGAAACAAGACTTTGAAAAACAAATGACAATTTTTTTCATCCATCCATGCATGTCGTTTCCACCCTATGAAACCACCCACAAACCATCATAGGGGGTAAATTCTTTATTGTCCTCCCTCACTTTATGGTTCATCCATCACAATACATTACAATAAAAAATAGCCATAAAAAAAATTTAAATGCTTGCATGTTAAAAATGAAAAAAATAAAATAAAAATCCCTTGCTTAATTAAGGGTTGTTCATGCCATGTAGGGCTTCATGAAATGACACCATGACAAACACAAAAACCCAAAATGCCATATTCAAATCAAAATGCGTAGGCGATAAGGTGGCCCTAAATCCCATATATATATATATATAGCCAATTTATTAGGGTTTAGGGTTTAGGGTCCTATTGAGGCACTTTTAACAAGTGTTTTCTTAGGCATGATAGACAACCATTTTGCTTATTGGTTTCACTTTTGGTGATGTCAATGTTTGTTTTTTAATGCAAGTCATCAATTCATAACAAGCACTTTAAAAAATATATTAAATTTCAGTGACAATGTTTCATCCAAACTGGTTTAGGTAGGATAGATATTTTGGTGATCCTCACTACGACAATTTCAGAGTCATTCTGGATTATAATTTGTCATAGATAAAATGCGATTTCAGAATCGTTTTTTAAAATTAAATTTTATTTAATTTATTATTATTTTTGAGTGTGTTTGTATCTTGTTGTCTATCTTGTTTGTTCTTGCCTTCCTTTCTATGTGGGCAATAGTCACTATTAATGTGTAGCAATGTGGAGCCCAAGTGAATTAGTGATAAAAAAATAATAATGGCTTGAAAGAGATCGATTACAACCAAACAAAATGATGACTCGTCATAAATAAATAAATACGTAAATAAATATCTTGAAATTAGAATTAAATTCTATAATTCACTTCAATGCAAATAAGGTGTTAAGAATTTAATTATATTAATTTGATTAATATATCTAAAATATTCCCTTTAAAAAAAAAATTCTTTTAATGTTGTATTAGATTTCTTGTCAAAATTTCCCACCACCAAGCATGGAATTTACGGCCTGGAATTTAGCCGTTTATTTTTCGAGTGTAAATTCCGTGCTCCTAGGGCTTTTAAACCCTACACTTATCAAAGTCCATTATTTGGCTTCCCTTATTTTTCCTCGGGGTGAAAAGTAGTACTTAGTCTTGGGATGATAACCACCAAAAATTCCCAAACCAAAAGTGGACGGACTACTCACATTGCCACTTACATCATGCACTTAAGTTACTTTCCTTTTGTCATGACCACTAAAAAATAATAAAATTAAAATTAAAATCAATAAAATTAAAGAAAAGTTGCAAATCACTTTATAACTTATATGAACTACATAGTCAAAAGAAATGGGACCATTGTTGAAACTTGAAAACAAATTGTTTGACAATAGCAACGTGGGGTTTGTCATCACACTTGTGGCCTTGCCATTAATTTACATTAAAAAAAAGCATTTTAAGGCCAAAGAAGAATTATGGAAACTCAAATATTTCACCATTGCAAAAATCTACCTAATCTTCAAAACAATCCTCTAACCAAAAGAAACCAAAATCCTTCAAGATATTATAATTCTATAACTAATCTCAAGTTTCAAAACAAGCCAAAATTATCATCTTTCAAAAATTCTCATATAAAAATTGACCTAATATTATTACCTAGGGGCCAAAATCCCTTAAGCTATTATACTCTAGAATGAATCTAAACACAATATATCCTTGCCTTGGTAGGCAAGGCCATAGAAGGTGAGAGACATGGCAACATTATTATAACTTATTTTCAAACTTAACTTTCAAGAATTTTTTGTGAAAACCTGACCACTAGAGTTTTTTTTAATAATTAAAAAATATTTTTATAATATATTTTAAATTTTAAATTAAAAAAAACCTCAAACTGAAGGTTCTTAACAAAATCAAATAACTGGCCAACACTGGTTAAAAACCTGTTAACATAATCGGAATGGAATTAAAAATTGTTGAGAATCACAAACCTTATCTCTTAAAAGGATGTAATCACTTTTAATTGGTTGTATTAAAAATTAATTAATTAATTAATTATAAAATCTTGTATAAACTAGTCTGAATATTTTTTTTTCCCCAAAAAAATCCACAGATCTCCTAGTTTCTCCCAAAGAGAAAATATTAATATTTTGTCATCTCAATGTGGAGGCTCAACTAACTAGGAGAATTTTTAAAAAAACAAGGGGGGTGTGTCATCACATTGTGGCCTTGCCATTTACATTAAAAAATATAATCTTAAAAAAAAAAGCCTCTAAAAAGAAACCAAAATCCTTAAAGATATTATAACTCTATTATAATTAATCTCAAGTTTCAACACAAGCCAAAATATCATCTTTCAAAAATCCTCATATAAGAATAAATAGACCTATTATTATTATTTATTACCTAGTAGGGGCCAAAATCCCTTAAGCTACTATAATACTCTATACTAAATCTAAACACAAATATCCTTGCCTTGTTGGTAAGGCAAGACCAACAAAGTGATGTGTCACACATGAGTGTGTGTACTAGTGACATGGTGCTTATGAATTTTTCAGCATAAACCCTAAACCCTACTTTTGATCTAAGAGTTTGGATTTTGTTTTTTCCTTCTTCTTTTTTGGGGGGAAAGAAAGTATCAAATGAATTAAAATTAAGCAAAAACAACAATTTAAAAGGCAAAAGGGAGGAACGCAAAGAGAGGGCACATCTATGGCACCTAATAAGCTAAGCTACGTACCTAGTGGTCGTGATGGTTTTCATCCAAATTTAGGTGATCATGTCCTTCGTCCCTAGTCCCGAGTCAACCAAGGCATGTGGGTGGGTGTAAGTGGATCATACAAATGGTTTTCTATAACAAACTTGTGTGTTTTGGTCAATCATATAAAATGCTTCCATTTTGTAAGTGGATAGTATGGTTTTCTATAACAAAACTTGTGTGTTTTAGTCGATCATATGAAATGCTTCCATTTGTAAGTGGATAGTATGGTTTTCTATAACAAACTTGTGTGTTTTAGTTGATCATATGAAATGCTTCCATTTGTAAGTGGATAGTATGGTTTTCTATAACAAACTCGTGTGTTTTAGTCGATCATATGAAATGCTTCCATTTGTAAGTGGATAGTATGGTTTTCTATAACAAAACTTGTGTGTTTTAGTCGATCATATGAAATGCTTCCATTTGGCCCTTGATATACGGAGATGGAGAGCCAAAATAGCCCCCACCCACCACACCCCTTCCAAATCACTTTTGAATTGATTTCATCACCCCAACTCTCTTGGTCAAGAGCTTTTGACCCATATTTTGACTTGTAACTAAACCCCACAACTGACCCACCCACCCACCCAACCCAAGTCCTGGAAAGGAGGGTCCATATATACATACATACATACATACATACATACATATAATACATAAATATAAACACCCTATACATATATCTTTTGAATATAGCAATAGGGACTCACATGAACTTCACGGGATTGGAATTGCCATTTATACGTACAGATCTAGAGGTGGAAACCTTGAAAATCAAACTATTATTACATTCGGAATTGGGGGGGGGGTTTTGACGAGAACAACCTCTAGATTTGTACAAAAGGGCCCCCAAGTAGCTGAAAAAAGAGGGTCAAAGTGAACAAGCTCCCCCCCCACCCGCCGGCGCACCGTCCATTTAAAGCCTAATATAACTCACTTGTGTGATGGATGATGAACCAAGTTTCATCTCCAACCGAGTAACAAAGGGTTCCACCTTGGTAAGCTATCTTATAAACCCTTTCATGGTGGACGGCCCCCCTCGAACTCACTAGGTAAGTAGTAACTACCTAGGTTAGTAAGTAGTAGTTTCGTAGGTAGGTAGGTAGGTACCTAGGAAAGGGAGGTAAGTAATAAGTATCATAGCTAAGTAAGTAGGGAATGTAAAATGGTTCCTATATAGGTACACTAAAGGTAAGAAATTCCGGAGGGGGGGGGGCGGGGGTAAGGCACTTGGTGGTTACTAGGTCTCTAGATGCATTGTGCATAATTAATTAGTTTATATTTTTGAAAGCTGAGGTTCTTCATTAAAAAAGGGAAGAAGTAAAGAACCACACAAGATTGGTTTATAGTTTAATAGTCGGCAAACCACATTCATAGATATGGATGGGTTAGCTATGGGAGTACTCTATGGATGGGTTAGCTACGGGAGTACTCTATGGATGGGTTAGCTATGGGAGTTGGAGTACAACTAAAACGGTGTTTCGTGTTCACCATTGTTAGGTGTTGGTTCATAGTCCTTTAAAGTTCATAAGGGATTTGTGATGTCTCCTATATTGACTATGCCCTCCCCCCCCCCTCCTCCCAAACCCCCCTTAAACAAAAGGAAGCTAAAAAGAGTGATGATCATGGGGAAGTGAGAAGAAAGTGTGGGGAAGTGAGTACTTACTTGTAGAGGTGTCCAAAAGCTAGCTATATTGTAAAGGGATGATGGATGGGTCACCAACTAACCAACCCAAAACCAACGGGTTGGTTGGTTGGTTTGTTTTCTTAGAGTTTTGATGCAAGAGTCTTGTTGTTGTTGGGCCGTGACATCCGGGAATTGACAAGATACTACCTTTTGAACTATATAAAAGGAAGGACCCAATAAGTTACTACCACATACGAAGTGAGGAGGAGAATGAGGACGATGAGGAGGAGGAGACTTTTGAACTATATAAAAGGAAGGACCCAATAAGTTACTACCACATATGAAGTGAGGAGGAGGATGAGGACGATGAGGAGGAGGAAAAAGTATGAGGAAGTAAAGTAAGTGTGTCGCGAGTTGAGAGTCTAGAGACCCACTATCTATCTTATCTCTAGTCGTGTTCAAAAGCTTTAGTAGTGAGTGAGTCACCGACCAGTTTTTTTTTTCTTTCTCTTACACGATAATGATACCCATCTTTAGATCAAAAGTCGTTGAGGGCCATGGCAAGAGCTAACAAGTGTAACAAATTATTAAATGTAGCTCAGTTTTCCAATGCAATTTACTATAACAAGTTTGAGAATGTCACTTTGGTCGTCACTTTGCCAAGTGTCTTTCTTTATTCTTGGGCGTGCATCAATTTTGCCAGGTAGCATACATAATTTGGTGATCACCCATAAGATAATTTAGCCGAATTTGGTTGTTAACAAGTGGTGATCGCTCATAAGATCATTTAGACAAATTTGGTTATAAACAAAATATGAAAGTAAAACTGTTTAAGCATCCTTCTATATTCAAGTTGGCCACCTACTAGAACCGAATGTAAAATTTGTGAGATTTTTAAAAAATAAAATTTTGGTAATTAGAAATCTCAAAAAAACACTCTTATTAAAAAAAATTCAAGAAAAAAATAATTCTCATTGCTTGTCAATTTTCATGGTATGTATGCCCTTAATTTAGTGATGTATCTAACTTTCCTTTTGATTTTGTGATTAGTGGCATCATGGTACATAGGATATTTTGTTTGTAGTTATCATGTCAGAGCATCTCCAGTGTTGATCAGTATATAATTCTGCACAGTCAAATTGGATGAAGAAAATATTCGAAACATGCATGCGGGTTTGGCTCTAGCACAATTTCAGTCAGGCTTTGTGGTGGCTGTTGAAAGGCAGGGCAGAGCAACAATGTGCACATGCGGGAAAAGAGTGTGTAATGAATATGATGAAAAAGAGTGTAATGAATATGATCTGACTACTGTTCATTGTTGCTGATTGGCCCATCATACTGATTGGTCCAGGTGGTTTGCTATTAGTAATCCCGTACCTATACCTATTTGCTGTCCCAGTTTCAGTTTTTATGGGTGGGGTTGAAAAAAACAGAAGTAAGTAACTAAAACTTGGATGTGAAAAATATTTTTGCAAGGTCACATACTGAGCACCACTGGAAATGCTCTTACATTGGATATGGTAAACAATTGTAAAAGCCCAAATCAAAATAATGGGTGTGGTAGGAGATGCTCTAGACTAAAAAGTGAGAATCTGTCCTTCAAATCCTCAAAAGCTTGTTTTCATATGTGAGAAACCTTTTTGTGTCCAAAGAATTTGTCAACTTCACACAAAGAAACACAGCATCTGGAGTTTGAACTGGGGACCATTTCTTTTTGCAGTGTAGGTAGTAGTAGTGTGTAGTCCTTTAATAGTAAGTGATATGATTTTATTTTTTTTGGGTTGACCCAGGTTACTAGCCACCCAATTCTAATCATTGAATTCCATAGCTGCTATATTGGGAATTTGGATCAAATTTCAAGCCCTTTTGCCCTTATGCCCTTTTGCCTGAGTCAATGGATTCATGGATTATATTATTTTGGACATCCAATATTGCAACAAGAATATAGAATATACTATAGAAAAAACAAACCCCATCTAAGACTAATCCCAACTTGGACCCTAACTAAACCCAGATTAAAATTAGACCCTAAACTATATCATAAACCCGTATACCATACTAAACATTGATGGGTATTAAGGAAGGTTGTTTGTTTGTTTTGTTACATTGAGATCTCCCAAGGCATGATGTCCCCCTTGTTGTGTGCTCTTGATACCATTGGAAAGCTCTCAATAAATAAGGGTCCACTGAGGTGATTTTCTAATGCTTAGACTTATAATGCAAAAAGTATTGAATTTTGAATAATTTTGTCATTGAAAATTTAATAAATCAAAATTAAAAAATTATATAAGAAATTGAGGAGTGCTCTTGGTATTGTTGAAAAGCCCTACATGAGTAGAGAGTTGCATACATGTGAATTTTTAGGTTTTTAGACCTAAGGTGCAAAAGATATTAAATGTTGAGTAAATTTTATGATTAAAAGTTCAATAGGAATTTTAAAATGAAGTTTTTGATGAAAACATGATTTTAGACTTTAGGCTAAAGACTATACACCATTTGACTTTTCAAAATTGATTCAATGTTACAATTTGTGCTAGGCACACAAGCCATAATACTAGTACTCTTGAATGTTGTGTTTGTTGTGGAGGTATTGGTTATTAATATTATTGATTCCTAATTTGTTTCCTAAGGTACAAATGAGTGTGTGTAAAGGCTTGGGGTCCAATTTGAGGGTCCAATATAAAAAATGTGAGATTGACATGTGAGAGGATTAGGTTAACTTTTGGTTTTTTTTCTTTTTTTAAAAAAAACTCTTACTATGCACAATGGATGAGCTAGTCTTCTTTGGAATGAGAACCAATTTAAAGATCTCTTGTAAATTCAAATCCCCTTTCACTTGTGAAAATTGACATTTCAACCTTTCATTTTTTGCCCCACTTTTCAATTCACCTCCATTTTGTGCTCTTGGAAGGGCTGAAAATGCATTCCTTCTAGCAATCACCTTGTGAAAATTCACAAAACCAACCATTTCAACTTTTAAATTGGTAAAAAATTGAAGAGTTTCAGTGCGTTATCAACAATGTCTTCAATCCATAACATGTCTTCCATTCTCATAGAATTTGAACAAGAAGGGTAAAAATAATAATGGAAAAGAACAATAAACAAAAACATGAACAACCTTGGACCCTAACTTACACTTTGGTTCTTCAAACCATGAGTTCTCCTTTAAGCTCATTTTTTTTTTGTTCCAAACCAATTGGTTTTCCTTCCAAAATGATGCCATGTACGCAAAATCACAAATGGAGTTGTATTGGTCTTGGACCTTTGTTTAAAGTGGCCCTTAGATATTTGTTTATTAAACATGCAAACTTTAGACATTTTCATTTTCTCAAAACAAAGGAAATAATAATTTAGTCAAATTGAACTCAAAACCAAATAGAGGTTTAAAACATTTTAAATTATATAAAAAATGGTTTATCACCATGGTGCTTTTGTTTTCAAATTCCTCAAAACTTCTATTTGGTTCTAAAAGTTTGGTTAAAATTAAATGATGATTGTCCTACATGGGTTGTCCTATGTGGGTTGTAGATGTTTTTCAAATCTTGCTTTGAATTGACAAACTCTGTGAATGGAGTGTTTAAATGTGGCAACTTTTGACATTTTTTTTTCAAAATATGGTAATTTTTCAAAAAAAATCCCAAAAAAATCTTTGTAAGGCTATAAACCTTTCTTTTTGTCATCAAGTTGCAAAAAATTTCACAAAAACAAACATTATTTATTACAATGGGATTCAATATGAAAAAAATTTGTGCGACCTAATTAAAAGCAAACAAGGATTTAGCGTGATACCATTTAAAACCTTAATATGATTTAATATGATTTATACTAGGCAAAGAAGGATTTAGTGCAATGATTTTTTTTAAAAAAATTCAATGTTGTTTAGTTGGCTATTAAGTTTTTAGGTTGTGTGGGTTGAAGTGGCAAAATACCATTTGGAAATATTGCACACATGGCTACATGAATTTTTTTGTTATATTATGATGGCAATAGTTTTAATAGTCTTCAAGCTATGTGATAACTTAGATTTGTTACAAGTGGACACAAGGTTGTGAGGAAAGTGTGAGGGTTCTAGCAATTTGGTGAACTTCAATTGTGCCAAGGAGCACTCTAACAAATGAATGAACACTTTGGTACACCTAGTGCACATGCTTTGATTTGATTCAATTTCATTGTGATGTGTTAATGTTGGAATATCAAACATTGACAAGAAATGAAATTACAACATATGAGCTAGGTTCATTAGAAAAATAATCATTGGTATTCAACAAATTTTTGATGGTAGGAATGTGAACCACTTCCTTTGTTGGATAATTCTTGGACTTCAACAATTTGTTTTGCAAGATTTGTTCAATGCAATTAACTAAGTACAAGGCCTAAGGGCTAGACACCAATTAGCAAATGGAACCAACAAACCCTAGCATTGCAATTAGTTCTAAAGGCCTGCTAAGATGTTTTTAAAGAAAAAAATCCAACAATGAACACAACTAAAATTTGAAATGTAATAGTTGGGTCTAGAAATCCTTGCTTCTTTCATCTTCTGTAGTTTTCTCCTATTTCAACATTCCTATCAAGTGCACATCAATCTTAAAACATAATTTCATTATCCATATCTAACATTTTATCCACAATACCCCACACCCATATGCAAAGAGCTATAATTCATTTAAAGGATTCCATTCCTAAAATAGGGAAACCATAGTTATAAAATTACAACAATAAAACAAACTAGCCTATATATGTTATGGACCGACTACAAACAAGTGGAGAATTACAAGACAAGACAAGCTTTATTGATCCATCAACTGGTGTTGATCTGCTGAAAGGTTGTTCCCCAGACTATCTTCT
>Ga0116227_10006220_pt1 | contig 24391 bp, 14 predicted proteins | sample S1TSphgellanicum_FD_89693 | JGI IMG/M metagenome (GOLD analysis project Ga0116227, IMG submission 89693) | Host-associated microbial communities from peat moss isolated from Minnesota, USA - S1T2_Fb - Sphagnum magellanicum MG | ecosystem: Host-associated > Plants > Peat moss > Unclassified... | reverse complement strand
TGACGACGTAAATTCTGTCATTTTTGTCACCGCTTTGAGCGAATACGATCAACTTTGCGCCGAAGACGAAAAAACGGTAAAAAAATATAAAAAAATTTTTTTTTAATTTTGAAAATTTTTTTTTAATTAAAAATTTTTTTTTTTTTTAATTTTTTTTAATTTTTTTTTATATTTTTTTTTTTTTTTTTTTTTTTTTTTTTTTTTGAATTATATAATTTGCATACTTTGTATAGTTTTTGGGTTTAGGGCATATATCACTAAGATTTTTTTTGTTAGGGTTTGTATAATTAAGGTTGTAATAAGGTTTATGGAAAAATATCATTCGGATTTTTAAGGTTATGCCTTATGATTTAATGTTTAGGAATTTGGTTCATATATATCAAGGTTTAAGGTTTATATTCTAGACTTTGTTCATTATATTGGTTTTTGATTCTATCACTTGTTTAGATTTATAACATAATTATGAATTTCCTTTGTTTCCATATGTTCCATAATTGTTAAAGTTCAATATTTCTTAACCCACTTTTGTTTAAATGTAATACCCATACCATATTGTGATAATTCATTAACCATGAAACATAAAAATATTTTTAAAATATTTGATTCCTCGCCAATACATCATGAAATTCATGTTTTCAAAATTATTTATTCATTTCATAGTATGATTTAACATATATAAAAATGAACATAATACAAAATTGGTCACATTGATGATACAAGGGGTTAGGGTTTAATGTAAAATTTACTACTTAATGTTAGAATTATGGTTTAGGTTCAGAATTTAGGACATATAAATTAATTAACATTTTTTTATTAATTTATAATAATTAAAATAAATCTAAGGTGCATTTTGGTAGAATTTTTAAAGTTTAAACATATGTAAAATAATGTAATGTCATTTTATATTTTTAAAGAAAGTGAAAGAACTTAATTTAGAAACATTACCAAATGGTAATAGATATATGATTTTTTTATGTTTCCTTAAATACAATACCCATATTCAAGCTTGTTCCAATATAACCTTCAAGTGATTTAGGTAACCTAAGGTGTAGACCCAACCCTAAATGTAATACCTACATGTAGGGTCATTTCAAAATAACCAGTATGTAGTTTGGGTGGCCTTTCAATGAAAACCAAAGCTTATATGTAATACCTTCGTGCGAGTTCATTTTGAAATAATCCATAAGTGATTTAGACAACCTTGGATGAAAAATTAACCCTAAATGCAATACCCACCTATAAAGTCATTTCAAAATAAGTGGTTTGGGTACTTAAAATATGTCTCTTTATATACCTAAATTAATTTTATGACAATTAATTATCATGAATAATTATTAAAAATAATGATTTAAGTAACTTATCAACATAAAAAATGTAATCAAAATAATAAATTAAATATCAAATTATTCATTTGATTTTTAAATCTTAATTTTAATTATCTAAATAATTAAGGTTCAACCAAATAATTAGTTAATTAATATTAAGAAATAACTTATTGTTTAAACATGATAATCAATCATTTACATTATTTGAAATAATTTTATAATAATTCTTTAATTATGACATTATTTGTTGATACTTAAACTGGATTATTATGTCATATGAGTCCCATAAATATTACAATGGAAACTTATATGCAAGTATTGTAAAAGAAATTAAAAATCAACAACTATTTATGGACCTACATGTGGGTATTGCAATGGATGTAAAAAAAAAACCAACAACTATTACGAAACCTATATGTGAGTATTGCAATGGATGTAAAAAAAAACCAACAACTATTATGAAACCTATATGCAGGTATTACAATGGTTGTAAAAACCAGCCATTAGTATGAGACCGATATGAAAGTATTACATATTTGAAATGGCCTTATGGAAATTATAATAAAATGGATGTAGGGTTTTCATTTTGATCTTTATAAACCTATTCATATGGGCCTATTTAAGTTTTGATTCTTACATCTAAACTAAAAAAATTATGAAAAAAAAGATAAATATGATTAACCATATACCTATCAAACAAGTGTGACTAGAAGAAAATATTATATTGATAAAATATGTACAAATATGGGTGAATCAAAAAATTATAAATAACCCAATGAAAAAAAATAAAATTATCAAAGGACCAAAGTTTAAAAATTGGGTAGTCCAAAAAATGAAAGGGTTGGAAAAACCTACTTAACTATATAAAGTGGAAACCCTAAACCATATCATTATTTACAATCCCATGTTTAGCTCAATAAGCAGTTGTTGCATTTGCAGCCTTACTACATGACAAACAATGTATAGATGACACCATTGCATCTTAACTTGAACTGCATTTGCAACAAATTCTTCCTTTATTGTGCCCTAAATTTTATAAACACCTAAAAACCACCAAATTAAACTAACACCCCTTGGATGAAACAAAATTATAAAAAAATAATAAACATTGATTATTATTGTTTCTTACCTTCCATGAATCATTCTAAATTCATGGAAATCTAATACATCTATTAATTGTTTTGTTTAATTTGTTTTGTTAGACTCTTGATCCTAATTTTTAACGTCCCATGCCATCTTCAATTGTTGTGCATATACAAAATGGGTGAATTGAGTCATTTCCAATAAATCCTCATCCTTTTCCATTCGTGATGTTGCATCTCGAAGCACGCTTGTCACGCCCCAAGCACTTAAACCCAAGACCTGCAACAGTTGCTCCAAAGCTAATTTTACCAAAGCTGGTTTTGGGAATGGTGGACATTGTTCTGCCATAGTTACAAGTTTATCCCACTTGCACTATGTTTTAGCATGAATGGGATTAACAACCTTTTGATCATTCCGCCTTTGCACGACCATGGCATTTTCCAAAAATGCAAACATTCATTTTAGCATGGTCTTGATGTTGACAACTTCTTTCAGAAATTGAAAACCTCCCAGGTTTAGCCTTTTTTGCCATAAGCCATGCATTTCCTTTAAATGCTGGGTCAACAACCATTTGGCACCATATGCAACAATGCAAGTGCCAACTTTACACTTCCATTTCAACCCAATCTTTGTCCATTCTTTGTCTTTTTGAACCAAATTAGGTGGACAAAAGGGTGTCGGTGGTTAAGAAGTTTAGTTGGTTTCAAGTTTCGGACCTAAACCAAAAAATATAAAAAAGTAAATCATTACTTTTTAATAAAAAATTCCTAACCCTAAAACCTTACACAAAGAGTTCGAAAAAAAAAATGCAAGTATCGCAAAATATAAAATCACACAATCAAATATAACTTTTGCAAACTTTAACTGTTTTTAGGTATTACAATAAAAAAAAATTTGAAAAAAAAAATCCCACACCTTCCATCAAATGATGGAAGGTGCAAATATAATTAAATTTTAAAAAACTTATACATTTTTTTAATCTGCATTTAATCTAATGTGAATAAATTTTAAAACAATTTAACCCACCATTTTTTGATCAAAATTCTCAATCTATATTGAAAGCGATCTCACCATTTGAATTGCAAACTATCATCATTGTCAACTCTAAGCCACATAAATTGCTTGATTCATCAATTTTGAATTCTGATGGAATAATATTTTGCTCCTCAGTTTTCAATTTTGATGGAGCAATATTTTGCTCACCAATTGTCTATTTTGATGAAACAACATTTTACTTATGAACTTCCAAATCACCATCACTTTTTTTCAATCGCCTTCCTCTAGCCATTACAACCTTCAACATTAAAAAAAACCACCATTTCATTGTGAATTATCAATTCTAATGAACTAGACCAAAAGGACCAAAGAAAAAGAAAAAAGGAAACCGCTTGTTGCCATCGCTTTCTTCACAACACCACCACCATAGAAGAAGGCGATGACATTGCTATTGTCACCTTTTTCATAGCAAAACAACCGAAAAAGGTGATGGTAATTACCGTCATTATTTTTTACAACAAAGCCATCGAAGAAGGTGACAGAAGCTGTCATCTTCTTCTTCTTCTCTGTAACATCACCATAGAAAAAGGTTACAACAGCTTGGTGTTGTCACCTTCTTTGTTGCAACAAAACCACAAAAAAAGACGACGACAATGAGCCGTCGTTTTTTTTTCTCAAACACAAAGAAAAAGGTGACAACAACAGCTACTATCGCCTTCTTCACTGCAATAAAACCATAGAAGAAGACGACGGCTCATTGCCGCCGTCTTCTGTTTTTCAAACACAAAGAAGAAAGTGACGGCAACAGTTGGTGCTACAACAAAACCATAGAAGAAGACAACAACAGTGGAATGCGCCATTGTTTTTTCTTCTCAAACATAATGAAGAAGGCAATAGCAACAGTTGTCATCGCATTTTTCGTTGTAACAAAACCAAAAAAAAAGGCGATGACAACAAGTTGCCGTTGCCTTTTTTGTTATAACAAAAAAAAAAAAGGTGATAGTAACAACTGTTGTTACCTTCTTTGCTGTAACAAAACCAAAAGAGAAGGGAAGGAACTTACCTTCAAGCTTCCACTTTGGTTTATTAGTTCTGGGTCCTGCTTCAAGTGCTCTTAAGCTCTGATGATGGTGGCTCCCACTTCAAGTGCTCCCGAGCTCTAATGATGGTGGGTCCCGATTCAAGCGTTCCTGAGCTCTAACAATGGTGGCTTTCGCTTCAAGCGCTCTCGAGCTTTGATGATGGTGGCTCCCCCTTCAAGTGCTCTCGAGCTTTGATGATGGTGGCTCCCCCTTCAAGCGCTCTCGAGCTCTGACAATGGAATAAGCGCAAATGAGGTGGGGTAGGTAGGAGGGGGGAGGTAAGTAGGAGGGAGGAAAAACTTTGGAGCAGAAAAGAGGTTGAAAAACCCAAGAACTTTTGGGTAGGGGAGAATGTGTTTTTGGTTCATCCCCTAAACGGCTTGAACGACCTCATCCTCAACTGGTGCATTATTGGCTGCTGGTTCACTCCAGCCTCAGTATGTGACCCCGCATAAACTTTTCACAGGTGCAAGTTCAGTTATTTTACTTTTTTCCAACCCCGCCCCTAAAACTAAAACTGGGACTGTAAATAGGCGCGAGACTATTAATCGCAAAGCATGTGGACGAATCATTATGACTGGCCAATCGAAAGAGGGAGCACCAGCCAGATGAGATCAAATTTATTACACTATTTACAGGCAGGTATACGACTTTGTTGCGCTTTTTACCAGTCTGAGAAAACTGTGAATTGTGCTGGGCCAAATCGGCATAATTGCACTCTTCTTCATTCCATTTTACTATGCGGGGTCACATACTGAGCACAGCTGGGGACGAATTGTACCATGGCTTTGTCCTATACTTTGCTCGACATGAATGCAACGTGAAGAAGACGAGCGGCCCTGACCACCAAATAAGAGAGACCCATAGTCCGTAGTCACTAACCAAACCAACTTAACTCTTAAGTCCTACTGCACGCAAGAACACTTTTTTCACTCGTTGCCAAAAAGTACATGACTGGGAAACTTCACTGAGAGATTTCAAGCGTATGCATCAGTGTTTTTTTGTTGGTTATGGCACAAATTTTGTCAATTTGTTCCAACCGAAAAATTTGGGTACATTTGGAATTCTTCTTTTTTTTAAAAGTGTATATTCAACTAGATTTTTGTAATTTTTTAGAAATTTTTTTTCAAACATTCAATATCACAAAATTGAAAATAAATAAATCCTAGTATGTATGTTTATATTAACAAAATTTGATGCATACAAAAACCTTTAGGTGCAATCAAACAATTAATATAATTCCCTGAACAAATAGTAGCCCCAGAGTAATCAGCAGGGTTTCTTTTTGTTTTGAATTTTATGACATTGAAAATTTTGTCAAAATATTTTCCAAAAATTAGAGAAAAAATAATTCTCCAAAAAAATAATTCCCCCAAAAAATAATTCCCACTTATTTTGTCAAAAAAAGTCACTTGTCAGCAAGTGATAAGAACCTTTGAGGGAAGACAAGAGAGTGTGGTCAATCATACCCAACACATGCCAGGTTTTGACAAGTTTGTTGCATGGCAAACATTTATTAGCTCTGTGTAGGGAAGCTGGGCCTCACAGTTTGGCTTTCTTATGGAACTAATACAAGAACTAGGTAGGTAGTTCTAAACCATCAAGCTCCACTATGCATGAGAATTATTTGTCACCTTTTAGCTTGTCATTATCAAAGGGTCATCTCACACTGGGTAAAAGCTTGTGAAGGTGATTGATTGGGTGAGGAAGAAGAACAGTAGCTGCTTCTTTGGCTACCACAATAAATGAGATTTTGTGGATTCACTTAGACAGTGGAGCCAAAACGCAGGAAACATGAAACCTCTGTTTGTAGGATTTTCAAGAGACATTGTTCTCTTGGGAGATGATGCTTGTTCTCGATCTCCTTTTACTATTAGAGCTGAGCTGACTGACATTAGAGGGGCTGTGGGTGAGATAGGCTTCTTACCCTTCTTTGACTTTCTCTTTTGTTTTTTAGTGTGATGATTACGGCCATTGATTTTTATTGAATGTTTTTAACTTTTTGTTCCTTGGAAATCCACAAATTTAAGTTTCTTTTTCTTTTTCCTCACTCCATTGTTGACCATTTACCATGAGAGACATTCTAAAAAGGTTTCAAGTATTTAATGCTGACAATCGTCTCATTTATGTGATGCAAAACCACTTCACCATTTTTCTGCCTGCAGGTGGTTGTGGGTTGCGTGATGCTCAAGAAGTGCCCCACTGCTAACACCTGGGTGGAGCTAGGAAGGTTTTTGCTTTCACAGGTGAAAGCCACCCATGTGACTCACAACCCGTTGCAAGAAGTGCAGCACAAATGGAGTGGCCCGTTCATACCTACCAATTTAGGCACTTTGTTGCTTAATATTAAAAAAAAATCCATACAAATCATAAAAACTTCATGCCTTTTTTTTTCATTTTCTCAAAAAAAATTCTCCTTTTTAAAAAAAACATTGTTATTAGATAAGCAATTAGTATGCACTTAAATCCCCTCACATTTAATTTCAGCCTAACAGGTTCAAGTAGCATTGAAAATGGAGAATCATGAGAGAAGTGTGTAACTTTTGATTGTCTATTTTAGTGTTTAGCTTTTTTGATTATTAACCTTTCTCACTATCCTTGTCCAATGCTTGCTTTGTATTCAACATGTCCCTTTGGCTGCTCCTGCCTCCATGTATGGTGCATGAAGCAGACTTCAAATTGTAATGTTACTGTCTTGAAAGTTGCTTCCAAAGAAATTTGCAAAGAGAATATGTTAAAAGTGTTTGTCTCTTTGAAATCTAAACCAAGATACCATAGTAGGCACACAGGTTCAGCAAATTAATGTCGAATAAAAATAATAATTATTATTATTTCAAAATTTTCGGCAAAATCATTAAGAATTAATAAAATAATCGACAATTTTTTTTGGAATTTTTTAGGGTTTAATTTTACATGAGTTGGAAAAATATATTTAAAATTAAATGTTACTTCATTATGTAACATGTGACTTGTGAGTTGTTCAATGCATGACAGTTTAGATTTAATTTCAAGAACTTTCAGGGCATTTTTAATTTAATTTTAGAAATTTTCAGTAACAAGCTTTCAAAATATCCAAAAATTACAGAATTTTTAAAATATGAATTAATTATTGCTGAACTTGCATGCCTACTACGGTATAGTTTTATTTTGACTTGTTCGAACTCTGATCTAATTTTTTGGGTGTTTATTTTGTTAGAAATTGAAACAATTGAACCCCAAATTTGACCAAATTTATGTGTTTGTGTTTTTAAATATCTGGAATTCTAACCCAAATCTGACTCAAACATGATTTTGTGCTGTGTTAATTGTAGGCCAATAATCATTTTCTACACCATCTTGGGATTTAGGGTTATACCTATATAAAGACAATTTTTTCAATGTTTTGAATTGCTATAATTGTATGCTTGCATAATATTAGAAGGTTACATAAGTGGAATCAAATGATTACAAGAGTCCTTAGGGAATGCCCCCTCCCCTCTAAAAAAGTTGATGAGTTTTAACTTGATATAGGTGCATCCAAGGAGTGGAATTAGATTCTAATCCCTAAATTATGAACTTAAAAGACCGTCTATTCTTTGATCATTTCTCAAATCTCATTAGGCTAAAAAGCCCTAATTTGGACAATAAGATGACACCTTACTTGCATCATCATGGAGATTGTGTCTAAAAGTTGTAATTATTGAGTGATATATATAAAGTATTTAGAAAAAAGGTGTTTGTATTTTATGAAGCTTGCTTTCTTGAACCATATTAAATTAACTATTTTGAGTGTAGATACTACATATTAGGTATGTCTCTCTCTCTCTTTTGAAAATAAACTATTTACAAATATGCTCTAAATTAAATAAAGTATTTGGAATTGCAAAACTTAAGTTGAATATGTATTGCAATATATAGAGTGAGATTATTTTGGTTCAAATTTAAAAGTTGGCCCACAAGTAAATTTCCACTAGAAGTCAAAACAATAGGAGGTTGTTTTTTTTTTTCCAAGGGATTTATTAAAAAGTTACACATGCCAATGTAGGTTTCAAAGTTATGAAACCTTGCCAAATGAAATAAAATGATCCAACCAAATGGGGGAAGGGAGGTACAAAAATTAGGACCATTGTTGAACAAAGAGTCAGCACCCATAAGCAAAATTGCACAAATGGTAACTCGTAAAGAGCAATCTAGTCCAAAACTCTACACTAGTAGTGTGTGAAGTATATTCAATAAGGAGATGGGTGGAAACTTGAAAAAGCATCAAGCTTAGAAAAGACCACCTCAACAATAATGACTTGCCCCAAGATAAAAGAACAGCTTGAACTCTCTCTCTCTCTCTAAAAGCATGGTCCAAAAGGTACATCAAAGTGTGATAACAAATAGCTTGTACATTAAAGAGCTTGTTGTGACTTCTAAGTCACCACTTTTGTCAATATTCATGGAGCCTAATGTGGAGCAGATTGGGCCTTTGTTTTGAAGGGATTAGTAAGCAAATTTTCTTTCAATTACAGTCTCTGAATCAAAAGGACTTAACAATCCTGGCTAGCTTTTGAACATTAACTTTCTAGTTCATTATAGATATGTTTAAAGTGACGCTTCATCTGCTGTCTTCTCTCATCCTCACTTTAGCTTTTCACCTTGTCTTTGCATGTGTTACTTAAACTCTTAGAAACTAGGATCCAAACTCAAAAGAAGAACTGAATATTGGATCATTTGAAGTTGCTAAGAGAATAAAAAACACATTGTTATAGTGACAATGGTGAAACTTCTCTAGGCATCCTTCTGCACACAATGTTAAACGTAGAGAGAGAGGGAAAGAGAGTGAAGAGAAAGAGGGAAAAACAAATTCCTACAATGATAATGTTGTGACCTCTCTTGACATCCTCTTGCACCCAATGCTAAAGAGAGAAAGAGGGAGAGAAAGAGAGAGAGAGAATAACTTTTATTGGTTAGAATGAACCAACATTCACTAATACATTATTGTCAAGGTTTTTTCTTTCAAATTCATTGACTAAGTCCATTAGCAACAATCCCTATTCTAAGTGGGCTATAACATTTTTACAAAAATGTTTTTACAAGTGGCAACCTAAGAAGTGCCTAGGTCTAAATGAGGCTAATTTCAAAAAAAAAAATTCAAAAAATGGTCAAAAAATCAAAAAAATTTCTTTTCTTTGCATTTTCTGAATTTTTTTTGCCAAGCCATGAAAATTCACCAAAAAATAAAATGATTACCATCAATGGATTGTGGGTGGAAAAAACATGAGTTGTCATTGGGAGAATATCTCATTGCAACCTTGTTGTTTAATTTAATTTATTAATTCATCACTTTGTTATGTTTTATTGAATATTTTTCATTCGTTACTATTTGCACATAATGTTAATTACCTAGCATACTACTTGTTCACCTATCTTTTGGTACCCATCTTTTTACACACGCAATTTATATGAACAAATGTTAAGTAACTATTAGTTAAGCCATTGACCGATTCACTTAATTTTATTTGCACTTATTATTATTGTGTAAATATTAGCATAACATACTTACATGGCCAACTTGTTGGGTGAAAACTTCTATTTACTTAATATGTTTACACACCCATTCATTTTACCTACCTTGTTTCAATTGTGTTGTCACAATCTTACCTTGGTTTTGTGATTGAATCATCAAAAAACAAGGAAATAACATCCTTCGTGAGTGTAGTCAAGCTAAAAAAAATTGATAAGGAATTGGGTCCTTCACTAGTCAAAGACCTTGTGTATTTCCAAGAAGAGCAAAACATTTGTTCATACAAAGTAAATGTGCGAAAGTCAAAGGGAAAATTTCTTCCACATGAGGAAGCCATTCTTTATATATTTTTGAAACATGTGTGATAAAAAAATGTTTTAGAATTTATATTAAATTGAAAATATTTTTAAAATATTTTGATTATCAATTTTAAGGATCAATTTTATTTGTAATTTATTCACATTTAACTATATTATAGATTTTACTTTTTAAACACTAATTGTAAGCACCTTTTTTTTTGCACATTATTTGGAAAAAAATGAAATGAAATTTGTTACTTCTTTAAATTCCCATTTTCAATTTTTTATTTTGGAATTGAAACTGTTTTAAATGTTGAAAATGAACCTTAAGAAGTAATATTTCAATCATTAAAAGCCCTTGAAAATGTGTACAATAAAATGGTTTGACATCCTCAAAATATCTTGTGTGTGAATTAATTTCATACATAATTAATTAAAAAATTAGGTGTTAAAAAAATCCAAAAAGTCATACAACAAATTTGTTAGAGTAAAGAAAATAATTCTTGTCCACAATGCCTAACTTTGTCAAAATTTCAAATAAAGTTTGTTGAAAGTGCAACATTATGCTTTGTTGAGGTGCATGTGAAGGGAGCTTGGATTTCTAATGGGTAACAAAATGGGCACAATGGTTTGTATTTGGCCATGTTCCATTGCATAATGGTTTTCTAGTATTTACATAATAATCATGTGGATTTTGTAGAATGGTTTTGTAAGTGATAGGTTTTGGCACCTACCCAAGTTAAGTTCAATATATAGTCCCCATAGGACCCCTCCATTATGCCTTGTAAGGATACCAAAAAGAGGCAAAAATGTATAGCCCATGTATGGGACATTGAGACCTCAAAAAAGGTTCGAGGTTCAAACCCTCAAGTGTGTACATGAAAGCCATGTTGGCTTTCTTACCACTAAATTTAACTTGGGGGTGCCAAGGTTTGTTGGTCCAATCTATTATTGTGTTTCAAAAAGAATTGAGCATGTAAAATACTCATAATGTTTTTGTCTTGACAATGTGTAATTCATGGATGTGTTGTTGGAGGTAGGGTTCATCATATATCATTGATAATGGTGTACTTGAATATTGAAAATTGGCTAGATGTTCTTTGCAAGTTAAATTGTTGTTATAACATTAGTAGGATTTGGTGCAATTTTGATGTTGGTGTAGTATCAAACAAGCAAGTAATGAAGGAAGGAACGAAAGAAAACAAATAGATATATACACAAGCAAGAATATGTGTGTTAATGGTGCAACTATAGGTGTGATGAAAAAACTAAATTTGTGGGGACTCTTCTTGAGCTTTGGTATAGTTGGAATAGCTTGTACATATGTCTAGCAAAGTTTTGACAACAAATGGAGAAGCAACAACATTAAATCTCACCATTAATGTTTTCACCAAATATGGCTAGGTGTGCTCTCCATCCATTGGTGAACCTATTACTCATGATTCCTAGCAATATGCTCGATTGGAAACAATCTATTCATGAAATACAAAATTGTATTAAGTTACAAGTTAGGTGTCCATTTACGCTATCCTTGTTAGGTTTCATTGCAAATTTGCATGGTTCTTTACAATTGGATCTATGGCTTTCCTAGTGGAATTTTTCAGACTTTTTCGAACCTTGTGTTATGAAAAATTTGAAATATTAATGTTCAAGAGTTTTTTCAAACTATAGTGGAAGAGATCCATTCCCTTTAAATTAAGTCCTTAACATTTTTTTTGAAGATATCAAGGGCTATTGAAGTCATGAGAAAGCTAATAACACAAGTTTTGATATGGCTATTTGCATTCTTTTAGGGTGGAAAAACATTGATTAACATTGTAAGGTTGTTTACCACTTTTCTATGGTATTATTATTCTTGTGAATCTAAATATTTGTGTAGAAGGTCACATAGATCTCTTTGAGCGAGTGACAAGGCACATTGAAAATAATGGATTTTTGAAACATGCATTTGTATCATGTTCCAAGATTTCATCTTTGAATAACTTGGATAATATTTCATTGAACATCTAATTCCTAATTTGAACTTTTGTAACAAAGTTGTAATCTTTCTCCATTTTTTTTGCATTTTTTTCTAGAATAAGTCTTTAATGTAAGAGTGATCTTGATGCATTTAACATGTCTATACCATTAAAAAACCCTATTGTAAAAAAATGCATGACAAAAAAAACCCATTATGTAAATAAGTCCATGTAAAAAATACACCTTAATGTAAAGACAAATCTAATGTAAAAAAAAATGACCCTTAATGTCAATGATTGAAAGAAACCTAATTAACAAAAATAAAATCCATGACAATCAAAAAGATTTGTGAAGACTGAAAACAATGTTTTTTTAAAACATATGTTTGTTTTTTCATGAATTTTCATGAGAAATATTGTGTTCACCACATAGAGAAATTTTTAAATAAAATAATATTGCACATATACTTTTTAACTCATGGAAGTCCATGAAAAAAGGATATAATTATCTTTATGATTTAAAAAAGGACATTTTATCATAAATGTGTTTCTTTTCATGTAATTCCATGAGATATATTATGTGTGTTGGAGGAGGGAAAATGAATCTTGGATGTGTTTTATCTCGCATAATTTGGTGAAAAATATTTTTTCCATGAAATAACCATTAAAAAATAAAATAAGTAATTAACAAAGTTGGATATATACTTGGCAATGTACAATTTTGAACTTTTAAAAAGTTGGTAATGTGAAATTGGAAACTTGGTAATGTGCCCTTGGTAAAGTTGACAATATGGACTTGAACATTGGCTTGATGTGCAACTATAAACCTAGAAACTTCACAATGTGCAATTTGATGGTAATGTGCAATTTTATGGCAATGAGCACTTAAAAACTAGCCAATGTGCACATGAAAACATGTGAATGTGCACTTAAAAGCTTGTTAATGTGCATGTGGCAATGTGCATTTGAAACCATGGCAATGTGCACATGAAAGCATGTGAATGTGCTCCTGAAAGCTTGCAAATGTGCATGTGGCAATGTGTAATGTGCACTTGAAAACATGGCAATGTGCACATGAAAACATGTGAACGTGCACTTGAAAGCTTGCCAATGTGCATGTGGCAATGTGCCCATGAAAACATGCAAATGTGCACTTGAAAGCTTTCCAAATGTGCATGTGGCAATGTGCAATGTTCATTTGAAAACATGGCAATGTGCATTTGAAAACTTGCCAATGTGCACATGAAAACATGGGAAAGTGAATTTGGCAATATGCACCTAAAAACTTGCCAATATGTAGTTAACAATTTGGCAATGTGGACTGAAAATGTGCCAATGTGGAGTTGACAACTTGCCAATACATGCATGTGACAATGTGCAATGTGCACCTAAAAACTTGGCAACGTGCATGTGGCAATGTGTAATGTGCACTTGAAAACATGCCAATGTGTATGTGACAATGTGCATGTGGACTTGTCATGTGTCAACTTGGAAACTTGACAATTCACACTTGTCAATGTGGAAAAATGTGCACTTATAAAATTGTAAATGTTGCAACGTGGACCTAAATAACGAGATGGGTAAGTAAGTACATAGGAGGTAGGTGGGTAGGTATGTAAAATGTGGGTGGGTAGGTAGGTCAGCAATCTAGATGGGTTGTTAGATAGGTAGCCTAAATAACCTAGTGAGTGGGTAGGTAGGTACACGAGGTAGGTGGATAGAAAAAGAGCCCATGAAAATCTTGTATGGGCAGCCTCGGGAATAAGTTTTAGACATTGAGTAGACTAGTAAATTTTGGGGGGGGGGGGGTTGGGGGCAATTTGAAGAACATTGGGGCAGCCTGAAAAATGAAGTCAACTTGGCAAGTTGGCAATGTAGCACTCACAATGTCGAGTTGACAATTTGCCAATGTGGAGTTGGTGATTTGGCAATGCGCAATTGGCAATGGGATGCAGAGTTGGTGATTTGGCAATGTGCAATTGGCAATGGGATGTGGAGTTGGCAAAAGTAGCATTTGCAATGTGAAGTTGATGATTTGGCAACATGGACTTGGCAAACTAGCATTTCGGCAAAGTGATCTTGGGAAATAGGAAATGACATATTGAGGAAATAGCGAACTTAGAAAAGTCATCTTGGCAAAATAAGTGAGCATTTGGTATTCCATAGTCTCAATCAGACATTTGAGAAATTGAGAAACTTGGGTGCAAACAATGTTATATTGCAAATGAAGATGGAATTCCTCTTGCATCAAAAGGAGTTGTGGAAAATCATTTTAGAAATCAAATTTGAAGAAATTGTTCTTAAAGGAGGTCTTCTTGAGCAACATCGATTATAGCAAAAGAAAGTCAGCTCATATGACAATGCTCTTGAACATTGTTAATTCCTTGTTTCACTTAACATTTGCATGTTATTAACTGACTCTAGTGAACCATGAAGCTTATAATTTGGAGATGGAGGACTCAGGTAGTTAGGTGCAATTTGAAATCAACAAACTCCATATCCTTGAAGATTAATTGGCCAATCAGTAGTTTGTTGCAGGCAGGAATGTAACAATTTCTGATGTAGCAGAAACCCTTGAAAATGTTGCCATAGTCTCAAATTCCACTTAGTTTCGAAAATAACTCTGTACATAAGAGAAAAGAGCCACCTCAGTCCAGGTGCAACCTGGCTGCCTTTTCACCTCTTTCCTTTCTGTGCCATTCAACATCCTCACAGAGATGCCTGTTGCCAGAGGCAGCATAGATGTTTGCTAGCAGCACATAACCTGCAGCATTTTCAGACTCCAATTCAATAACTTGCTGAGCAACACGTCCTCCCATCTCCACATTTCCATGAATTCTGCAAGCACCGAGCAAAGCCATGCATTGAGCAAAATGTGGTTTACAGGGCATGCTCTTGATCATATTCTCAGCCTCCTGTAGATGACCAGCATGGCCAAGAAGGTTGACCATGCAGGTGTAATGTTCCACTGTTGGAGAAATCATGTAAACCTCCTGCATTGAGGCATAAAAGCACATGCCTTCATGCACCAAACCTGCATGGCTACATGCTGACAGAAGATAAACAAAGGTGATATCATCTGGCTGTACACCTTCTTCACACATCTGTTCAAAATATGTAAGAGCTTCCTTATCATGCCCATGTGTGGCAAATCCTCCAAGTATGGAATTCCAAGAGACCACATCCCGCAATGGCATCTCATTGAACACTCTCTTGGCATCCTCCATGCTGCCACATTTTGCATACATGTCAACTAAGCTATTCCCCATAAACACATCTGAATCCCATCCACTTTGAATGATCTGCTCGTGAGCACACCTGCCCTCTTCAAGTGCAACCAAGCTGACACATACATATCTACGAGGCTGCACCCCACAAAGGCATCACCCTCACAACCACTTTGAATTATCTGTTCATGAACCTGCCTGCCCTCTTCAAGTGCTCGTAAGCTAGCACATGCATTGAGCACTGGAAAGAAAGTGAATTTGTTAGGAGTCATGCCCTTTTTTTTGCATTTCTTGGAAAAGCGCAATCGTCTTCTCACGTTGCCCAGCCTTACCGTACCTTGCAAGCCTCCTATTCCACGAGAACCGATCCAATTGCACAGTCCCTGGTGCCATGGCGGCCAGTTTTGCATCCAGCCACGGGGGATTCCTTCGGTGCCCAACCCAGAGTGAATCCTGCGTCATCTTATGCTTGAAATCCGGGTATCGTGCAGTCGCGTTCTCCGACCTGCAATCCCACCACTGCGAAGGATCTGAAAAGAATTGTCGTTGCTTCGCATTGAGGAAAACGGAGAGATAGTTTGAAATGGGTTCCGTTGGACGCTTCGCACTTATGTGAGTGATTTGCTTACGCTTTGTTGGTGTAAGAAGCGCATTTGGCTAACCCTAACACACCCACCACCCGTCCCTTTGACATGCAAACAGGAAGCCGCCGTGCGATGTTCACTCTTTTCTGTAATTCAGAACAAGTAGAATCGTTGCCATTTCTCTATTTTTGTTTTCGCCCGAAGAAGCATTTGCAGTTAAAAGAGGTCAATACGTAAGTGTCGAAGAGAGAGAGGAAGGAAGAATTCTAGGGTTTTGCTGGACTAACCCTAGCACACACTCCCACAACCCATCCCTTTGACATGTAAAGCTGACGCCGCCATGCGATGTTCACTCTTGCTGGAATTCAGAACAGGTAGAGTCCTTGTTTCTTTCTCTCTCTTTGTGTTTTCGCCGAAGAAGCAATTGCCCTTTAAGGAGATCAGTACATAAGGATCGGAGAGAGAAGAAGGAAGAATTCTAGGGTTTTCTGGGGCAGGTAGGCAGGAGGAATTGAGAGGGGCACGGAAGCTGGAAAGGGATCACCATGCTAGATGCTTCAAGAGTGCAGAAAGAGCTGGTGGAAATCGAACGGGACAAAAGTCTTTCAGGTGTCAGCATACAAATCTATGGAGATGATCTCACTCGCATGTGTGGCATGATAAGCGGTCCTGTAGGGACTCCTTATGAGGGAGGCATCTTTACTGTTGATATCCATTTGCCCTGTGAGAATTGCTTCACCCTCCCCACACTCTTTCCTCTGTACTTTTTATTCCAACTCTCCTGTCAGTATTTGGTAGTTTGATTGCATCAGTGATGCCCTTTTCCTCTTCTGCAGAAGTTTTGTCAGACCTCAGGGTAGATTAAAAGACCTAGTTGCATAGGAGGGGTGTGATGGATCGTTTTGCAGCAGTTAGAATAGACTGGCTTCTTAAGATGTAAAGAACAGAGGTTTTCCTCATTGCGCTATGCAAATCTTCCTTGTTTGTAAGCTTTTGAATCCCTGTGAAAAGCATTAGAAAAGCTGTGAAAAGGATTAGAAAGGTAGGAGGGTGATAAAGCCAGTCAGCATCCTATTCGGGAATCATGTACTGTTGTTTTTTGGGCAGCTTGCAGAAAACCTACTTTGTACTTTCATGGGGTAGATCACTGTAACCCTAATGATGGAAAACTGCTTACATTTATCTATGATATCAGTGGTGAAATTCTCCGCATGTTTGAGTTATGAGGAGCTTTTGGCAGTCAAGATTTAAGCTGGGCCAAGAATTTTTTTAATAACAAACCAGTTATGAGATTCTCACTGTTTTCTTCAACAGATCTCACTAGAGTGTCCAAGTGATGATTTGCATGGTTGTCACTGTTAGTTGTCATTTGGAACCAAAGCTGACACATCTTAGAGTCTTGATACTGCTCATGTTAGAAAGGTATGCTTTGAGTTTTGATCATCACTGCTTGCCATGCTTTTATGTTGGATCATAGCAAATAAATAAGGCAGAAAAACGATGGTTTTCTAAAGTCCATTTGAACTACTATGAGTTATGCTGTGCAGATAGTGAGTGGGTCATGGCAGGATTTTCCTTCCATCTTTGATCTTGAATGTCTTGGTTGCCCAATTAGCTCCTATTTCTCTTGTTTTCTGTTCTACGTATTGACAGTATAGTTTTTTTGTGGGATGAAACAGCTGCATATCCTTTTGAACCACCAAAGATGCAGTTCACAACTAAAGTCTGGTATGGCTGAAGATACATGTAAAAGCTTAATATCATTGTGCCATTTCTTCTGTCTATTCATTCCTAGTGGATGGAATCAAATATCAAAACTGATCTAGTGGATGCTACCAGTCTCTGCTGGCATCTTGTACTGAGTACGTGAGGGGTCAAGTGAAGTTGGCTCTCACAGTGATGGCACATCTGGTGGCTCAGGCATCCAAATGTAAGCAGCCAAAATGGTGCCATTTGTTTGGATATTCTCAAGGATCAGTGGAGCCCAGCTCTCACTCTGAAAACAGCTCTTCTGTCACTACAAGCACTGCTGTCAACACCTGAGCCTGACGATCCCCAGGATGCTGTTGTTGCACAGCAGGTTGGTCCACTGAAAAATATTTGCATCCTACCATCTTCTCCATTTGTCCACCTCAAGCTATTGTTTGGCCCTTGTTACACTTCCTCAGACTCCATTCCTACTGTCACTGCATTTTTTCAATCCAGAGTTGAGAGGACAGCAGGTTTTGATCTATGAAATGTTGCCTATGGGCTGTCCTTACATGGGCTTTAGTGGTGAATGTTCTGAAGTTGCATGTTCCTGATACTCTCAGTGTCTAGTCTCTTTTCTACTTCTTCTGTTTACTCTTGTGTTTTCCCCTTTGTTCTTCATTTCCAGTTTCTTTCCAGTTTCCAGTTGTTGGTGGCCTATCCAGCACAACATAGCTGAGTCTTCTCATATCTGGTTTTGTGACAGCTACACACTATGCCAGTTGATATTTGACATTGATATACCCATGTCAGGAACCAAAAAATTCAGTGGGGATGTATTGGCACTTTGTCACTGCCAAATATGTTGCTGTTGATGGTCATGGTACATGAGAAATTGGTGCTTACTTTCACATGGCATTTCTATTTTTGTTGTTTGAGGGTTTTCCATCTCTTTCTCCTCAGCTTTGTTTATTATAGTCTCTTGTGATATGGTGAGGAATTTCATTGCCCTCAGTATCAGGTTGTCTTGTAATTTCCATTTGTGTTGATTTAATTTACATCTGCAGAGAGTAGATACTTGTTGGATAGATTATGCTGTTCTCAAAAGATGATGCTCTTGAGGTTCTCCATCCTGTTCCTCTCTCTCATTCTTCCTCTTTCTGTTTTGGGTCTTCTCTTTTCTGTTCTGTGCTTTTGTTTTGTTTTGTTTTTTATTCATATTTTTTTCTCTTCTCTCTTTTTCTTTGTCCATCTTTCTTCTTGGTCTTCTTCTTCTTCAATTTTAGCTTTGAATTGTTGAGCTAGCCAGCACTATGGCTGAAATGTCCTGTGAAGGCTGGTCTTGTGACAGAGAGTGAGTATGTTGGTTCACGTGTGCCATTGACCTCTACCCACTGTCAGGAAGGTGATGAAGTCAATGGGATGTCATGGTATCTAGGTATACAGGTTTCTGGAAATGCATGTGATTGATGCTGGGTTTAAAACAATTCCCTGGGTTTTCTTTGCTTATTATGGTTGGGTTTCCTCCTTTCTGCATTTGCTGATACATTGTCAGATCTGAAATCTCTTTAACCTAATTATCAGGTTTTATCTCAATTCCCTTCAGGTTGCCTTCATTTCTAAGTATGGAGAAGTTCTCAGTTCGTATGAAGATGTACTTACTGAACAGATGATGTTCTGCCTGCAGTACTTGAGAGATTATCAGACCTTTTTGGGAACTGCACGGTATTGGACAGAGACATTTGCCAAGAGGGGATCTCTTGGCATTCAAGAAAAGGTACTTCCTCTGCTCTTGAGCTTCTTTTCTTTCATCACTTGTATGTTGTGTGGTTGGTGCTTAAGCTGCTTACTTCTGATTGACATGCTGGATTTGGCAGCTAGCAAAGCTTGTGGAAATGGGCTTTTCTGAAGACATAGCAAGAAGTGCTCTTGACAGTTGTGGTGGGGACGAGAATGCAGCCCTTGAAAAGCTTTGCAGTGGGTAGGAGTAGGAACACAAGCATTTGATGGTCTAGCTGAATGTGGAGTGATTCTCAGCAGCAAAGCTGCATGAAAGTGCATATTTGTATTTGCAACCCCATTTTTGGTATCAGCTTTCTCATTCTCATTACCAAACACAACTTCTTTCAAGCTCAAGATGGAGAGCTTCAGGAAATATCCAATCAGCAAACTGCTGTACTTCTAATCTCTTTTAGCTGTGATTGACAACTCGGCTCCCATTGTCAAACTGATTTATGACTTTGGTACAACTTCCAAATTTTGTCAGGGTAAACAATCACTTCATCTCTGTGTAAAACTGTCTAAAGTCATACACCTTCCATTGTGGCCTTACTTGAACTTTTTTTTGTTGAGGTCTCATGTCTGCCACTGCTACTTTGTGTTTCTGGCCTTCATGGCTTTTGTATCAGGTTGCTAAAGCAAAGTTTCCTTGAAACCACTTCTTGATTGCAGAACACTGGAAGATGGAACGTGGAATATGTCAGATCTATCCGAGTGGGCTCTAGAAACTTTTGATCCACTATAAATCTGCCTTGTCCATACCATGTCCTTCCTTTAGAACTTATTTGCACAATCTTCACATTTTGATGATTTCTTCAGAGGCAAGCACATTGATTGTAGAGAAAGATGGCATTGCAATTCTTGATGTCTTATACCCCTTAAACTTTCATTATTTCTCTCCTTAGATACAATTTGTAGTGTTTTAGTTTTGAAGCGGGTGTTAGGTGGTTGTGAGGTTAGGCGTTAGGAAATCATCCATCCTAATAACGTCTGGGCATTTTAGAAACTTGGTACCTGCCCTCATTTCATAACCGGACCTTCTAAAATTCAAATATCTATAACTAGACCCAACTTGGGGGGGATGATTGGAAAGGGTATTTACCAAAAATTTGACTTATACCCTTTTAATACTAGACTTATACTCACCTTTGCCTAGTATTGTTAGGGTTAGTGTTTTCTAGTTTTTAGAACTTGCGCTTTGCACATCTCCTACTTCCTTCTCTTTCTGCATTCTCCGTTTACCTATGCAACGTCCACTTTGAGCTTTCTATCAATTGTGCCATCAAAACTATGAATGCAACCTACTAGCCGTTGGAGCATTAAGAGGAATCAATCAAGCATGGTGAATCTAGAAGTCAAATTATTTACATGAAGAAGGTTTGTGGTTCTTGAGCTTCCATCTTCAACAATTTTCTATTTGTAGTTTAGGTCAGAAGTCAGAAAACAAATTGGTTGTTTGGTTTGAAGAAAATGCATGAAATAGTTATTGGTTGTAGTTTGTAGCCTCATTTGTGCTAGTCAATCTATTTATATTTTCAAAGCTAGGAGAGACAAGGGATTTCAACATAATTATTATCTATTGCCAACTAATTAGAATGTTTTTAGTCTTTAATATCCAAGTTTCATTGTTCTTGCGTGTTTCACTTGTTCTATATTCTACACCTTGCTACAAGCTTTGCTCAAAGATGCATTTGTAAAGCAACAAAGGTGGGGAACTGCTTGAATCAACTATCCCATTTTCTATTTTTTGTTGTCTTCTTGTTTATCGTCTAATAGTCTCCTCACTTATTCACAAGCAAGTTGTAGAAGGGTACGAATGTATATCGCAACATTCAACAAGATCTTCAAGATGCATCAAATGGCCTCTAGGATTTTCCATTTCATGAAGCTTTAAACTTTAAACCCTAAACTATCACCTTGTCTTTCCTAAAGGATTGTGAAGTCTCTTGTTGTTAGCAATTTTCTTGTTGCAAGGGTTAGGAAGATTTGTGAATACTTCATAATTTGTTTTTCTTTTGATCATGTGTTAAAATCTTATTGAACAATCTTTTGATGAATTTTTTTTCATGTCCTATCATGAATACAATGGGTGTTCATGATCTCCATTCTAATGAGGATTTCCTAGCTTTTGTAGGACATGAAACAATAGTATTGGTAATGTTCAAGCAGGTTGCCATGGGGAACCAAAGAGTCCATTAGTTGTTGACATGTTGAAGTTGTGCATGATGATGCATTCGTCACCAAAATGCATTTGGAGATTTTGTGGAAACAAAGTTTTCTATGGAAGCCACATTATCGTACTTCACTCACATGGGCTTTTTTGAAAGTAAATAGTAGCCAATCTATGGATTTGGAGCATAATCAGTTCATGAGGTGCATTGTCTACCATAGTGATTCTATTAGTCCTAAAATCCTAGCCATGTGCACCAAGTGTAGGAAAGGATGATTACATAACATGTCTAATGGAATTATAACTATGACAAAACATGTTGAGGGTGAACATTCTCCCCTCATGAAGAGATTTGTAGAAGATTTGAACTACATTATAGTAGCAAAAGCTCCCACTAATTGAAATGCCAATAAAAAAAGGGCATGTGTTTTTCCATTTGAAATCTCTGGGTTTTTTTTACTTAAAATTAAGTAAGTTCAAAAAAGATGACTCAACATAGGTGGGTAGATGCATAATTGAATGGCTCATTTTTGTGGCATTTTAGTTTTTTTTTCCTGAATACCCTTTATTCAAATGCATATGGTGATTAATATATCTTTAGATCTATTAATTAAGACTTGAATCTAAATTAACAATTTAATTATGAAAATAATTTTGTGATTATTTATTGTAAAAAAAATCATTTTCTAGTAGTAAATGACTTTTGAAGTTGAAAATAAAAATTGGTCATCTACTTGGAACATCACAAAATGAGAAATTTTATATTAATTTACATTTCAATTTTTTTTTATTGGGATTCAATATATGATGAAATATAAAATGATAAATTCATATCATGAGTCTTTTTTTTTAAAACCTTAACTATTTAATAGTTAGGGACTTTTGAATGGTTCAAATTTGACCATATTTTCATAAGTTCATATGAGTTACAATTTTGTTTGTTTTTACATTTTTTTGTTCCAAAAACATACATTGTTTTTGAAAGTTTTAAATGGGCCATTAATCATATGGATTTCATGGATTTTCCTTTTAGGATTTTCAAATTAAAAATTAACATTAACTACATTAAATATAAAATTTCACGTAGATTTGGGAAGGTTTTTAGGTGATTGAGCATGTATTATTCAAAGATTAAAATAATAACATTTTTTAAAACAACAACCATGTCCATTTGAATCATTTTAAAAAATCTTATTTAGATTCATAAGGATTATAATTTCTACCAATTTTTAACCATTTGACTCTGCATTCACCCAAGTGGGTTTCTTGGATGATCTCATGTTATTGATGGTGAAAGGGGTTTTGCTTATGAGGATTGTAAAATTTGTTTGGCTCCAAAGGCTATCATATAGGCTCTATTTGCAAATTGTCTTCCCATGTAGGAAGGCTTTTGTTGAAATTGTTATACCTACTTAGTAGAAAAAACCATGAATTTATATGTGCAGTTTACATTGGTTGGTTGTTTGTTTATCAACTGCACATTCGACTTATGGATGTTGAAAGGAGCACATGACATCTTTGCTCTGGTTGTCAATGTTATCCACAATGATTGGGAGGTGAAGCACTAAACTATCCAATTTGAGATGATTGACACAAATGGTATTGGAATGGCTCCTAAATTGCAAGAATTATTAGATAGGTTTGCTCTAATTGATAAAATAATTATCTATGTAAATGATGAAGGGTCCAACTTACAAACTTGTGCATGATAAGATAATTATCTATGTAAATAATGAAGGGTCCAACTTACAAACTTGTGCAGGTGACCCAAATTCTATTGTATTGAGGTTGTTTATTTGTTTTATTTGAAAATTCGTTCGTTGAATAAAGATGAAAATATCCAATGTGTTGTGTATTTGTCAAAGACCTAGCTTGTACCAAGTTGTGTAATTTTCAAATATTCACCTTGCACTAAGGAGGGTGTGATTGTTAAAGACCTTACTTTGATGATAAGTATTATGAATTGAGAGCATTTCCACCCAACATGTTCTTGCCCTACTTAGGTCTTTGCAAATGTTTACCACATCCAACATGGAGTGCTCATTATTTCCTCATCCCCAAATATAAACATGAAAAATTGAAACATTTAAAGAGAGTGAGCATTTAAATGTTACCACATGGGCCAATTAAAAGCAACCATTTTCTTTTATTGGCCCTTTTAGATATGTTAGTATGATTCATATTCATGGGTACACTACACTTTTTTTTTTAAAAAAAAACTAAGAAGCCACATTCATTGGCCCATCACCAATGTTTTTGGAACATTCGGCACTCCCCAATATAAGCACCTCTTTTCAAGTGCTCTCCTATTGCTCCCCTTATAAGTTTAAGTACATGAGGGTTGAACTTTGGGCAAACCATATGGGATAAAATTGACGTGCTATTGGGAAAGTTTTGGGGAACGACTTGGGAACTTGGGGAACTCCATGGAACATGATGAGAACACATTGGGAACACATTGGGAACATGGAAGGAAACAAAAATTAGCTCTCCCACCCACCTCCCCCAAAAAGAAAAAAAACTGGACCCTTGAAGAGTGCATGTTGAGCCTTCTCATTGGCTGCATGAAACTTTTATTTCCAAAGTTGTTTTGTCACCAGTTTTGGCCTGGGCTAATTGCAAAGGGGCACAAACTGTGAGACATAGTGGGTTGATAACCCCATTATAAATGTTGGGGGGGGGGGGGGGGGTATTTTTTTTTTTTTTTTCTT
>Ga0116227_10006219_pt1 | contig 24395 bp, 15 predicted proteins | sample S1TSphgellanicum_FD_89693 | JGI IMG/M metagenome (GOLD analysis project Ga0116227, IMG submission 89693) | Host-associated microbial communities from peat moss isolated from Minnesota, USA - S1T2_Fb - Sphagnum magellanicum MG | ecosystem: Host-associated > Plants > Peat moss > Unclassified... | reverse complement strand
TTCATGGCCGTTCCATCCCTTTCCGAACCCCTACGGCAATCTGCAAGATCCGAACGAGTGGGGGTTTCGCGTTCCGCTCATCGTCATTTCGACCTACGTCCGGAGTCGCGGTTACATCTCGACGAGCGTGCGTAGCCAAGGCGCCATTCTCAACTACGTCGAAAAAACGCTCGGCCTTCCGAGCCTCGACGCGGACGACCGAACCAACGGCAACGACGACCTGGGCGACATGTTCGATTTCAGCCACGCCCCGTTACCGTACGTTCCGGTTACCGGCGGCAAGCAGTTCGATCCAAGGGGCATCGATTGTTCCGCGGGTTAGCGCGCTTCTTTTGTCCCGGCGGTGAGATCGCGCGAACCCTTGTCAGGCGATGGTACAATTTCCGGGATGCGACCATGGCAATATAGCGCTCTTACTCTTGCGTTCATCGGCTTAATTTTCGTACGGGTCCAGTCGCGGGAATCGCGCGCGACGTCGGGCGCCGTCCGCGCGAACGCGCCGCTCTCGAGCGGGTTCGCCGGCGACCGCCCCTCCCTCGCGCGACGCGATGAGGCGCGGGGCTCCCGGCTCGTTCCCTTCCCCGGACTAACCCAGCACGTCGTCATTATTTACATGGAGAATAGAACGCCCGACGACCTGTTCGCAGGATACGCGCGAACGCCGTTTCCGGCCGGCGGCACCGTCGGCACGGCACTCGACGTGCGCGACCCCTTGGCGAAACCGACGCTCGCTCCAAACGCGCTCGGGGCACATTTCGATCCGAACCACTATCACGTCCCGGGCTTCGTCGCCGAAGCCGCCGGCGACTACGACGCGGTGAATCTCGGTTGCACGCCCAATTTGTGCCCGCCGAACGCGAGCGTCTTCTCGTACGTACCGGCTCCCGAGCCGAGCCCGTATCTCGCGCTCATCTCGAACTTCGCTTACGCCGACCACGTGCTGCAGTCGAACGCCGGACCGAGTTTCCCGGCACATCAATATGCGATCGCGGGTCAATCCGGCGGCCTGCGCGATGGTTTCACGTCGCCCTTTTCGATCGCTCCCTTCGCCGATTCTGAAAATCCGCGGCCCGTCGGGCAAACCTCCGTCGCGGGCGACGATGCGTTACCGGCCAAGGGCGTACCGCTCGGCAACTGTTTTTCCGGAACGTCGTACGTCGAGAAGGCGCTCGATATGTACGCCCCCTATCCGGGAACCGACGGCGGCTTGCATCCGCCGTGCGTCGATTTGCAGACGATCCTCGACGAGGCGGCGGATGTTTTCGGTCCGCCGAAGCTTGCAGATTGGCAGTATATCGCTTCGAGGAACGACAGCATCTGGGCCGCTCCGATGTCGGTCGAACATCTCTACCAGGCCTTCGTCGAGGACCCTTTCAAGGCCGACGAACCGTTCGCCGTCGACCCCGACGCCGTGAACTTCGTGAACGATCTGTACGCCGCCCGACCCGTGCGCCCGTTCGCCGCTTTGACGTACATCACGCCTTGCATTCATGAATCCGACCACCCGAACGGCGGCGGCGCGTCGGACGGGCCGGCGTGGCTCACCTATGTCGTGAACGCGATCGGGCACAGCCGTTACTGGCCGCAGACGACCATCATCGTAACGTGGGACGATTGGGGCGGATTCTACGACCACTTCCGCACGGGGCTTTCGTGGCCGTTCCACCCCTTTCCGAACCCCTACGGCAATCTGCAAGATCCCAACGAGTGGGGGTTTCGCGTTCCGCTCATCGTCATTTCGCCCTACGTTCGGAGTCGCGGTTACATCTCGACGAGCGTCCGTAGCCAAGGCGCCATTCTCAACTACGTCGAGCGGACGTTCGGCCTCGGTAGCCTCGGAGCAGACGATGAAACCAACGGTACGGACGACCTCGGCGACATGTTCGATTTCAGCCACGCGCCATTACCGTACGTTCCGGTTACCGGCGGTAAGCAGTTCGATCCAACCGCGATCGATTGTCCCGCCGGATAGCGGCTACGCCCGCGCCGCCGCGAGTTCGCGATATTCTTGCAGCGAGCGGGGCGGCCCGGCCGTCGATTCGAGCGCGCTCGCCAGGGCCCGGGCGGTATCGAGGCTCGTCAGGCACGCAACGCTCGCCTCGACCGCCGCGCGCCGAATGCGATAGCCGTCGGAGACTTCGCGCGGCCCGGCAGCGTCGTTGATCACGAGATCGACCGAACGCGAGACGATCGCTTCGAGTACGCTCGGCGAACCCTCGCCGATCTTGTTGATGCGCTCCGCGGCGATGCCGCTCGTCTCCAGCAGCGCATGCGTTCCGCCCGTCGCGACGAGTGTGAAGCCGAGATTCGCGTAGCGCCGTAAGACCTCGACCGCCGCATCCTTCTCCTCATCGGCGATCGATACGAGTACCCGCCCCCGGCGGCCGGCGTCGCGCGTTTCGGGAACGCGGATGCCCGCGGCGAGGAACCCCTTACGCAGCGCCCCCGCAAAGCTCTGGTCGATGCCGAGCACCTCGCCCGTCGACTTCATCTCGGGGCCGAGAATCGTTTCGACGCCGCGCATCTTCGCAAACGAAAACACCGGCACTTTGACGACGACGAACGGGGCGTCGGGCAGCAGGCCCGTGCCGTACGGCAGATCTGAGAGCCCCTCACCGAGCGCCACGCGCGTCGCCGCGGCCACGAGATTGACCCCGGTCGCTTTCGAAATGATCGGAACGGTGCGGCTGGCGCGCGGATTCGCTTCGATGATGAACAGTTCGCCCTGGTGGATGACGAACTGAATGTTGATGAGCCCGCGGATGCGCAGTTCGTGGGCGATCGCGCGCGTGACCGCGACGATGTGGGCTTGCATCGCGGCGTCGATCGTCTGCGGCGGGTACACGGAGATCGAGTCGCCCGAATGTATTCCGGCGCGTTCGACGTGTTCGAAAATGCCGGGCACCAAAAGATCGCTGCCGTCGTAAACGGCATCGACTTCGACCTCGAGACCGCGCAAGTATTTGTCGACCAAGAGGGGCGCGCCCGCCGTGATCGGGGGCGCCGTCTCGACGTAACTCGCGAGCTGCCCTTCGTTGTAGACGATCTCCATGCCGCGGCCGCCGAGCACGTACGACGGCCGCACCAGCACGGGGAAGCCGAGTTCGCGCGCGATCGTGCGGGCCTGCCGGAACGACGAGGCGGCACGCCCTTCGGGCCGCGCGACGCCGAGCCGCTGCAGCGCGGCTTCGAATTTTTCGCGATCCTCGGCCATGTCGAGACTGCTCCGGTCGCTGCCCACGATCGTCACGCCGCGGCGCGAGAGTTCGGCGGCGAGATTGATCGCGGTCTGGCCGCCGAAGGCGAGCATGACGCCCGTAGCCTGCGTGCCGTCGTATGCCGCCTGCACCTCATCGGCGCCGGGCGGTTCGAAGACGAGCACGTCGGAAATATCGAAATCGGTCGACACCGTTTCGGGATTGTTGTTGACCACGACGGCCGCGCGGCCCGCTTCGCGCAACGCCCAGGCGGCGTGAACGCAGCTATAATCGAACTCGATGCCCTGGCCGATGCGGATCGGGCCGCTGCCGACGACGACGATCGCCTCGCGCGGGGGCACGCGCATCTCGTCCCGTTCGAAACGCGAGAGATAGTAATAGGGCGACTGCGCCGGGAACTCGGCGGCCGCGGTGTCGACCATCCGGAAGGCCGCCGTGCGCACTTCGTCCGGACTGCCCTCCTGCGTTTGCGCTTCGCGCCAAGCGCGCGCGCTCGTATCCTCGCCGCAGAGCCGGACGATGCCGTCGTACGAATAGCCCGCTTCGAGCGCGCGAAGCAGGTCGGCGCGTTCGGGAGCGGTTCGCAGCCGCTCTTCGAGGGCGACCAGTTCGGCGAACTCGTGCAGCCAAAAGGGATCGATCGCCGAGAGGTCCGCGAGCTTGGCGACGCTCGCACCGCGCCGCAGCGCTTGGGCGAGCGCGAAGAGCCGTTCGTGCGTCGGGGCGACGATCGCATTTTCGAGTTCGTCGTCGTTCCACGCTTCGAGCGAAGTCGCGGTGAGCGTTTCGCGGCCGAGGTCGAGCCCGCGCACCGCTTTCATGAGCGCGGCGCCGAAGGTGCGGCCGATGCCCATCGCCTCGCCCGTCGACTTCATCTGCGTCCCTAAGCGCGTGTCGGCGCGCGGGAATTTGTCGAACGGCCAGCGCGGAATTTTGACGATCACGTAGTCGAGCGTCGGCTCGTACGCGGCTTTGGTGACGCCCGTAATCGGGTTTTCGATTTCGTCGAGCGTCATGCCGAGCGCGATCTTCGTCGAGATTTTGGCGATCGGATAGCCCGTGGCTTTGCTCGCGAGCGCGGAACTGCGCGACACGCGCGGGTTCACCTCGATGATATTGTACTCGCTGCGTTCGGGGTGGAGTGCGAATTGAATGTTGCAGCCGCCCTGCACCCGCAGCGCGCGGATCACGTTGATGCTCGCCGTGCGCAGCATCTGATACTCCTGATCGGAGAGCGTCTGCGACGGCGCGACGACGATCGAATCCCCGGTGTGCACGCCCACCGCGTCGACGTTCTCCATGTTGCATACGACGATGCAGTTGTTCGCGCGGTCGCGCAAGACTTCGTATTCGATCTCTTTCCAGCCGAGCAGGCTGGTCTCGACGAGCGCCTGATGACGCAGCGACGCTTCGAGTCCGACGGCGAGCGTTTCGCGCAGTTCTAGTTCGCTGCGGACGACGCCGCCGCCGGTGCCGCCGAGCGTAAAGGCCGGCCGGATCACGAGCGGATAGCCGGCTTCGCGTCCGAACGCGGCGCCAGCTTCGACATCGGTCACGACCGTGCTGCGCGGCACGGGTTCGCCGATGGCGATCATCGCTTCTTTGAAGCGCGCGCGGTCCTCGGCAAGAACGATCGTCTCGATCGGCGTGCCGAGGAGCTCGAGATCGTATTTGGCGATGACGCCGCTCTCGGAGAGCTCGACTGCGAGATTGAGACCCGTCTGACCCCCGAGGCTCGGCAAGAGCGCGTCGGGCCGTTCGCGAGCGATGATCGCTTCGAGCGAAGCGACGGTGAGCGGCTCGAGGTAGACGGCGTCCGCGACCTCGGGATCCGTCATGATCGTTGCCGGATTCGAGTTGACGAGGATAACGCGATGGCCTTCCTCGCGCAACGCCCGGCACGCCTGTACGCCGGCGTAGTCAAACTCGGCGGCCTGCCCGATGACGATCGGGCCCGAACCGATCACGAGCACGCTACGACGGGACACGACGAGCGTCATACAAGGGCTGCGGCGGGATGGCCTTCTCGAACGGTACGCGGCGACTCGATGCCCCGAGCCCGCTCCACGCGCCGCAGCTTCGACCCCGGAGCCGGGCGCCGTTTCCCGGCCGGCGGCGGGCCGGACGGCGCCGCGGCCGTTGCCAAGGCGGGTACGATAGGCTTCGTGACCGCCACCACCACGAGCGTCGGCCCCGCTCCCGAAATCGCTCACGCGCGCGCCGCGGGCCTGCGCTACGTCGACGACTCCACGCCCGGCTTCGGACGCAAGCGCATCCGCGGCGGTTTCGCTTATTTCGACGCTGCGGGGCGGCGCATAACGGACGAGGCCGAACTCGGCCGGATCAAAGCGCTCGCTATTCCGCCCGCGTACGAAGACGTCTGGATCTGTCCGAGCGCGCACGGGCACGTGCAGGCGACGGCGCGCGACGCGCGCGGCCGCAAACAGTACCGGTATCACAAACGCTGGCGCGAAGTGCGCGACGCGAACAAATACGAGTCCACGGTCGCCTTCGCAAACGTGTTGCCCGCGCTACGCTTGCGCGTGCGGCACGACCTCGCGCTTCCGGAATTGGGGCGCGAGCGCGTCCTCGCAACGGTGGTTACCTTACTCGAAGCGACCAACATTCGGGTCGGCAACGAGTCGTACGCGCGCGAGAACGGCTCCTACGGCCTGACGACCTTACGGTCGCGGCACGTTCGGATCGAAGGCGAGAAGTGCATCCGTTTGAAGTTCCGGGGCAAGAGCGGCGTCGAGCATTCGGTCGCGGTCGAGGACCGGCGGCTCGCGCGAACGATCGCGCGTTGCCGCGACCTCCCGGGCGAGCTCCTCTTCAACTACATCGACGGAACGGGCGAAGCGCAGCCGGTTCATTCCGACGACGTCAACGGCTATCTGCGCGAGATAACGGGCGGCGACTTTTCGGCGAAGGATTTCCGCACCTGGGCCGCTACCGTCGCTTGCGCGCGCGAACTCGCCGCCGCCGGAGGGGCCGCAACGGTCGCCGAAGCCAAGGCCAAGGTCAACGCCGCTTGCGCCGCGACCGCGCGAATCCTCGGAAACACGCCGGCCGTGTGCCGGAAATCGTACGTCCACCCCGCGGTGATCGAGACATATCTGGATCACCACGAATTGCGCTTGCCGAGCGTTCGCCCCAAGCGCGGCGCGGGCCGCGCGGGCGCTCTGAGTGCCGACGAACGCCGGGTCCTCGCGTTCCTCGAGCAGGCGGCACGCCGCGACCGGGGCTCCGAGCGCGTGGCGTTGCTCGAAAAGTCTATTGCGGCGGCGCGGCGCAAACGTCGTGAAGGCAGCCGCCGCGCGCAACAAGGTTAGTTCTCGCGCCGAGACGTTCGTGAAAAAGCGGCGCGCCTCTTAGGGCGCGAGCCGCTCGCGCCGCCAGGTATCCCCGTCGCGAACGTATGCGAGCCGGTCGTGCACGCGGTCTCTGCGGCCTTGCCAAAATTCGAATGCGTCCGCAATCACGCGGTACCCGCCCCAGTAGGGCGGCCGCGGCACGTCCCCGTCGCCGAAACGCTGCTCGGCGTCGAGCATCCGCGTCTCGAGCAGGGCGCGATTCGGCACGACCGCACTCTGCGGCGACGCCCAAGCGCTGAGTCGATGCCCGCGCGGACGCCGCGCGAAGTAGGCGTCCGAATCCGGCTCCGCGAGCCGCTCGACCCGGCCGTCGATGCGAATCTGACGTTCGAGTTGCGGCCAAAAGAACAGCAGCGCCGCGACGGGCTGCCCATCGAGTTCGCGTCCCTTCCGGCTTTCGTAATTCGTGAAGAACACGAATCCGCGTTCGTCGTAGCCGCGCAGCAAGACGACGCGCGCCGAAGGCCGGCCCGCGCTCGAAACCGAGGCGACCGTCATCGCGTTCGGCTCGAGGATTCCGGCGCTCGCAAGCGCCTCGTCGAGCCAGCCGGCGAACTGCACGAACGGGTCGAGGGCGGCCTGCCCTTCGTCGAGCGCGCCTTTGCGATAACTGATTCGCGCGTCACGGATTTCGGTCGTATCGCTCACGTCGTCTTGCGACGCGCGGCGGATTCGGCCGGTTCCGCCGGCGCTTCGGCGCGCAGATACGAAATGCGTTGGTACGAGGAAAAAATGTGGCGCGTACTCATCCGCAAATGCTTTTGCATGGCCGCAAGCGAGCCCGCCCGGTTTTCCAGCGACCCCAGCGCCGCTTCGTGCGCCCAGGGCATGATGAAAACGACGCCCGTGCCGTCCAAGCTCGCGAAGGCGTCGCCCGCGAGAAAGCCGGGTATCGGCGCGGCGAACTCTTCGGTGTACGAACAGATCGCCGCCACAAAATCGCTCTGCGCGCTCGGGTCGACCGCGAAGCGCTGGATGATGAAAAACGTCGAATCCTTGACCGCGTCACCGTCGCCCGCCACCCGGCGCGCGAGGCGATAGGTTCCAAGCTCGCTCGCGCGCGAGCGCCAGTCCGCCGCCTGCAGCAAAACGGCCACGGGCCCGCGCTCTTCCCAGCCGTCCTCCTCGCCGTACTGCACCTGGATTGCGATGCCGAAATTGTCGGTGCGCGCGTAGAGCGTGCCGTCCACGAAGCCGGGCGTTTCCGTGGCGTTCCCGAGGCGCGTGGCGAGCTCGCCGGGTAAGCCGTGTTGGGGCGAAGCGTCGAGTTCGTAGAAACCAAAAAAGTAGCGAGACATTCGTATTCCTTAGCGAAATGGGGGACGAGCCCCTTAACAGTTAGGTGCTTTTCGATAGCCCGCCCGCGGAGGGAAGGTAGCGGTTCCTCGCGGTATGGCGGCTCATGGCCCTTGCGAATCCGGTTGCACTCGTCCGGCTTCTGACCCCCGTGCAGCGACGAACGTTCGTCGCCGCGTTCCTCGGCTGGACGCTCGACGCGTTCGACTTCTTCATCGTCACCTTCGTGGCCAAGGACATCGGCGAAGAGTTCCATCTCAAGATTTCGGCCGTTTTCCTCGCGGTCACCGTCACGCTGCTCTTCCGGCCGGTCGGCGCATTGATCTTCGGCACGCTCGCGGACCGGTTCGGACGCCGGGGCCCGCTCATGGTCAGCATCCTGCTCTATTCGGCTTTCGAACTCGCGAGCGGTTTCGCCCCGACGTTTACGATCTTCGTCGTCTTGCGCGCGTTCTACGGCATTGCGATGGGCGGTGAGTGGGGTGTGGGCGCGGCGCTGTCGCTGGAATCGATGCCGGCGGACGCGCGCGGCTTTTTCTCGGGCGTCTTACAGCAAGGGTACGCGACGGGGTTCCTGCTCGCGGCGGTCGTCTTCTTTCTCGTCGAGCCGCACTTGGGCTGGCGCGCGATGTTTTTCGTCGGCGCGGCGCCGGCCTTGCTCGTCGTCTACATCCGCGCGCAGATTCCCGAGTCGGATGCATGGAAGAAGCAGAAAGCCGACAAGGGCCGAGCGGCCGGAGACCTGCTGCACGTGATCCGCACGCAGCCCGGGCTCTTCTTCTACGCGATCGTCCTGATGGCGGCGTTCAACTTCATGTCGCACGGTTCGCAAGATCTCTATCCGACGTTCCTGCGCGTACAGCACGGTTTCAACCAGGGCACGACGACCACGCTTTCGATCATTGCGAACATCGGCGCGATCTGCGGCGGCACGCTTTTCGGCGGAATTTCGCAGCGCATCGGGCGGCGGCGGGCGATCGTCACCTCCGCGTTACTCGGCATCCTCGCCATTCCGCTCTGGGCGTTTGCCCCTTCGACGGCGCTCCTCGCCGTCGGCGCGTTCTTGATTCAATTCTTCGTGCAGGGCGCCTGGGGCGTGATTCCGATCCATCTCAACGAACTTTCGCCGGGCGCAGTTCGCGGGACGTTCCCCGGCTTGACGTATCAGTTCGGCAACGCGATTTCGGCGTTCTCGGCGCAGATCGAAGCCGCGTTCGCGGAGAAGACCTTCCCGTTGCCGGGCGGGACGGCGAACTACGCGGAAGCGCTCGCGGTGATCATGGTCGTCGTCTTCCTCGTCGTTGCCGGCGTCACGGCGCTCGGGCGCGAGCGGCGCGGCGTCAACTTCGCGACGGATTAAATCGTCTAGAAACGGCCCGCGGCAAGGCCGCCGAGGAAAGCCCCGAGGAGAGCCACGCCGCCTGCGAACGCGAACGCGAAGCTGCCGTCGACGTGGCGCTTCTCCCACACCGTGCCGAGCGCGATCTCGCGGAAGGCATCGCGCAGCGAATCCGCGTCACTCGCCGCAACGTAGCGGCCGCGGCCGTTCGCCGCGATCGCGCGCAAAGCGCTCGAATCGAGGTCGGCGAGTTCGGCCGTACCGGGAATCAATTGGCCGCTGCCGTTTGTGCCGACACCGACCGTTTCGATCGTGATTCCGCGCACGCCGATCTTTTGCGATGCTTCGACGGGATCGACGCCGCGATTGTTCACGCCGTCGGTCAAAAGGACGATGATCCGCGGCCGGCCCGCGGGCATCTGCGTCGCCGCGAGGGTCAACGCGTCGCCGATCGCGGTGCCGCCGTCGGGCGGAGGCACGCGATCGAGTGCCGTCCGCACGGCGTCGAGATCGTCTGAGGGCGGCTCGATGAGATTGGCCCCGCTCGAAAACGAGACGATGCCGACGCGCGTCCCCGCGGGCACGGCATCGACGAATGCGCGCGCCGCCGCGAGCGCTGCGTCCCAGCGCGTCGGCTCCAAGTCCTGCGCGCGCATCGAACCCGAGGTGTCGATGCAGATCGTTACCACGCCGTCCTTTGCGGGAACGCGCGTGTCGAAACGCGGACCCGCAAGCGCCGCAAGCAATGCCGCCGCACCAAACGCGAACGCAGCGAACAGAACGGCCGCCGGCAACCGCGCCGGCCGCAGGGCCCCGACCGCGAACGCCAGGTTGGAGTAGACGAACGCGGCCGCCGCCCGGCGGCGCGCGAGGGAGCGATAGAGCCAGGTCAGCCCGGCGGCGACCAGCAAACCGAGTGCCAGCACGTCGGGGCGGGTGAAGGTCATCTGCGCAATTGGCGGGCGCAGCCGCTCTCCGGGCGCTCGGGCACGGTTTAGGCGATTCCAAAGGCAAGCGCAAATGCCCGCTCCGGCGCGATCTCTTCGGCGAGCACGCCCGTGCGGCAGCCACTTCGCCGCAGGCGCGCCAGCACCGCGTCCTCGCGGCGGGTCACCGCGGCCCGGTAGCGTGCGCGGGCGCGCGCGCCCACGAAGATTCGGGCGAGCGCGCCGGTCTCGGCGTCGCGCACGCGCACGAATCCCCCGAGCGGCAGCCCCGCGTACCAGGGATCCCGCAGCAGTAGCGCCGTGCAATCGAAGCGCGTCCCGCATGCCCTCAGGAGCGGCTCGAGCGCGTCGAGTTCGAAAAAGTCACTCGCGATCAGGAGCCGGGTCCCGCGCGCTAAGGCCGCGAGCGCGAGCCGCAGCGACCCGTCGAATGGTAAGCCCGGCGCTTCGCGCTCCCCCGCGCAGAACGCGGCGGCGCGTCGGCCCGGCGCGTGCGCGAGCAGGAGCGGGCGCGCGCCGATGCGTGCGCAGCGGTCGTCGTCGGAGGCCGCACCGTACCAGAGCGCGGCCGCGGCGCAGGCGAGGTCGTAACTGCTGCGCGAGCGGCCCACCTGCATCGAAAGCGAAGCGTCGAGTGCGACCGCAAGTGAGAGGGAACGCTCCTCGAGCATCACCCGCGTTTGAACGGCGCCCGCGCGCGCGGTGGCCGCCCAATCGATGCGGCGCGGATCGTCGCCTTCGACATACCCGCGCAGTTCGGCAAATTCGTAACCGTCGCTGCGGCGCGCCGATGCGGTGCCGTAGCCCCGGGCGCCTTCGCGCCGCGCCCCGAGCAGTGCCGCCCGAAGCCGTTCCGCAAACGAACGCACGCGCCGGCCTAGCGGTCGAGCGGCTCGCCCGTCGAAAGCGCGGAGACCGCCGGCCGGTTTTTCGGCGATCGCCTGCGCGCGTCATCGGGCTCGTAGCGGGCGACGAGGATTGCGAGATCGTCGGTGATCCGGCTCGAACGCCGGCGTAGCCGGCGCACGATCGAGTCGGCCAGACCCTGGGCCGTGCGGTAGGGCCGGGAAAGCCAGGCGGCAACGTTCTCCGCGCCGAGCAGTTTGCCGCGCGCGTCGCGCGACTCGGTGAGACCGTCGGTGCTCACGACGAGCGCGTCCCCGACGTCGAGCGCGATCGAGGCGGTTCCGTACTCTTCTTCGGGCGCGATGCCGACGATCGATCCCGTGGCGGGCAACTGCTCGACGGAGTTTCGGCGCACGATCCAGGCCGGTTCGTGGCCCGCTGAGGCGTAGCGCAGCGAGCCGTCGGAGAGGTCGATCACCGCGAGGAAGAGCACGACGAACGTTTCCGGGTCTTCCGACGAAATCTCGTAGATGCGGGCGAATTTCGTCAAGATACGGCCCGGATCGCGTTCGTCGGAAAAAAGCGTGCGAATCGTGTACTTGATGAGCGCGGTGTCGACGGCGGCATCGAGACCTTTACCGCTGACGTCCGCCACCAAGAACATTCCGAAGCGCCGGTCGAATGTGAAAGCGTCGTGGGTGTCGCCGCCGACATTGGAGCCGCGTGTCGCGGAGATGAGCACGCTGCCGAGATCCATGTTCGGTACCGAATGACCCTCGGCGATGAACGCCCGCTGCAAACCTTCGACCAGCGACCGGCCCTCTTCGATCGTCCGGCGCAATCGGCCGACGACTCCGGCAAAGAGGAGGGCGACGAGGGCGAAGAGGGCGTTCGAGATGTCGCGAGTCTGCAAGTTGCCCTGGACCGTTTCGTCGAACGCCTCTTTGCCTAAACTCTGCCGAAAGGCGAGTTCGCTCTCGAGTAGCGTGAAGTCCGTCCGTTTCGCCGGCTCATGGAACTCGGGAGCGCGTTCCGCCTCGTTTGACGCGACGCTCGTGAGCCGGTTCAGCGCGACGGTGAGCGCGTTCACGTACGGCGCGAGTTCCGCGTTCGGCGTGCCGAGATCTAATTGTTGCACTTCGAGTTCGGCCAAGGCGGATTGCGCGGTGACGACCTTGTTCTGGTAATCGAAGGCGTTACGAAGGTCGGTACTGCCATAATACGACAGACGCGTGGCGTAGGCGAACGCCGCCACCAGGCCGACGACCAGCGCCAGCGTAACTGCTGTTCGCCGCGACAACTTGGAAAAGAACGAAACCCTGGATTGGATACGCGTGCTCCCTCGAGAACTCGGGTAGGCCAAATTTCCTCGGAGTCCTTCGTCCCATCCGCGCTTGCTCGAACGCCGCCCCAGCCACCGCGCAAAGGAGAACTATGATCGTTTCGTCCACCCTCAGCATCGCCGTCGGCGGCGCGCAGATGCCGGCGTACCTCGCCCGTCCCGGCGACGACGGGATTTATCCCGCCGTGATCGTGCTCGAGGGCGTCTACGGCTTCGACGACGAGCTACGGCGCGTGACCGATCTCGTTGCGAGCTTCGGTTACGTGGCACTTGCCATCAACTACTTCCATCGCACGGACGCGGACCTGAGCCTCCCCTTTACCGACGAGGGACGCAAGGCGGGCGAAGCGGCGGCGGCAGCGGTGAAAAAGCCCGAAGCCTGCGAGGATGTGGGCGCGGCGCGCGATTGGCTCAACGGTCAAGCTTTTGTCGACACGGGTCACGTGGGCACGTGGGGATTTGGGTTCGGCGGAACGATTGCGTTCGTTACGGCGACGCTCGCCGGCATCAACGCCGCCGTCGTGTTCTACGGCCAGAGCATCGTTTCGCTGATGCCGAGCGGCGACCCGGCGCCCATCGAGGACGTCTCCCAAATTCGAGCGCCCCTTCTCCTTGTTTTCGGAGGTAAAGATAACTTAATCGGCGCGAACGACATCGACACGATCACGAGCGCCCTGCGCTCGGACAACAAGCGCTTCGACGTTCAGCTCTATCCCAACGTCGGCCACTCGTTTTTCCGCGCCAGTGCGGGTACGTCGTCGATGCGGGAGGCGGCCGACGCGTGGGATCGCGTTCAGGCGTTCTTTAAGAAATATTTACGTTAGCGCTCTACGGCACGAGGTCCAACGTATCGCCGGGGATAGCGGCACTGCGAACCGCGGCGTCGTCGAAGGGGAGGGTCACGAGCGTGCCCGCTAGCCACGCCGGCGCGAGGTCGCGATAGTGGGGGGACCCGGGTTCGCCCGACTCACCGAGCGGGATCACCATGCCGCCCGCCTCCCAATTGCCGACGTCCCACACGGCGCGAAAACTTTGCGCGTTGGCCGGCGCCTGAACGTGCGGAGAATAGCCGTCGCCGAGGCCCGGAAAACGAACGCCGTCAAAGGCCGAGATGCCGACGAACGAGAGCGGGTGGCGAGCGGTACGGGCGCCCGCGTCGCCCCAGGTCGCACCGCTCAAATGCCGATGCTGCATGTCGACGAGCGCGTCGCGGACCGATGCGACGAGAAATGCGTCGTAGTCGTCGTGCGGGACCCAGCCGCGCGGACGTTCGCGCAGCGAACGCATGAGCGCGACGAATGCGTCACCCGCATCGGAACTCAGGTATTCCGCCGCGATTTCCTTCGACATGTGCGCGTGGACGAGCCGCTCCATCGCCAGGCGCCGGAGCGCGTTCACATACACGGCCGAAACGGAGCCCGTCGTAAAGCGGCCGTCGAAGCCGGCGAATCGCAGCGCGGCGTCGTGCAGCGCCGGATCGCTCCGGGCCGCGGGATCTTTTGCGAGCGCGCGCGCCGCGAAGCGTGCGAGTTCGCGTTCGGCAGGGGACGTGACGTCGGCTTGGATTGCGCTGAAGCCCGCGACGTCGTACGGCCGGTGCGCGAGCAGCTCCCGAATGCGGGCGGCCCGGTACGGCGGTGAGAACGCCGCACTCAAGCGGTAGGGATACCCCGCCGCATAGACGCGGTCGTTTGCGGTGAATGCGAGCGCGGTGCGGCTCGCGGCGACGTGCGGAAGTTGCGCGTAGGGGACGTTGTGAGTCGCCGGAACGCCCGCCCGGGCGCCGTCGTAGGCGGCGAGGCCCCACGCGTTATCGAGCGGGATTTCACCGGCGAGAACGTAGCCGGCGTTACCGCCGTCGTCGGCGAGCACGAAGTTCTGCGGCGGTCCGGGATAGCGCGCGAGCGCGGCCATCGCTTTGGCCACGGTCGGCGCGCGGTCGAGATCGTCGAACTGGGCGAAGGACGAATGCCGGTCGAGATCGGCCGTCCAGGCAGCCGCATATTTTACGTCGCCGTCGTCGCGGAAGATGAAACCGTGCCGCGTGCGCAGATAGTCGCGCTCGATCGCCGGACCGAAACGAACCGCGATTTTTTCGACCCGGTGCTCGGCGCGCAGCCACGTGCCGTTTGCGAGATACTCATCGGAGGTCGCCGAGCGGAAGCGTTCCGTATAGATGCGCACGGTCGTGACGGTGCCGTTGGTCGCGCCCCAGGCGAGGTGCGCGTTATGGCCGAGAATGATGCCGGGCACGCCGGCGAACGTCGCGCCCGCCGCATGAAATCCGGGCGCTTCGAGGTCGGCGAGCCACCACACGCCGGGGATGCGCAGTTCGAGATGCGGATCGTTCGCGAGCAACGCGCGATGGGTCGACGTCAGCGCCGCGCCGGCGGTAAAATCGTTGCTGCCGGCGCCGGCGCGCGCATCGATCGTGTGGCCTGCATCGGGATCGGGAACTCCGGCCGTCGCGAGCGATACCGCGGCCGCTCCCGGCCGGGCTCCGACGACGCCGGAAAGCTCCGGTAGTTTAGCGACGGACGCCGGCGGGCCGCCCGTGGTCGGCGCGTCGTACGCGGGGTCGGTGATGCCGAAGAACGCGTCGCGCGCCGCGGGTCCCACGGCCGCGATCACATCGACGCGCGTCTTGACGTCGTTCCAGGTATCGGTCAGCGCGAGCACGGTCGAGAACGACGCAACGAGCGAATCTTGCGCCGTCCACGGCTCCGGCCGGTAGGCCAGGATGCGGAACTCGGGCGGCAACGGACGCGTGCGTATCGCGGCGTTGACGCCGGCGGCGAACGCATCGAGATCGGCGCGTTCGTTCGCGGGCAAGAGCGCGAGTTGGGCGCGCGCGATTCCCTCAACGTCGCAGATGCGTGCATCCTCGTCGGCGGCCGTCGCCGCGCTGCCGAAGATTTCGGCGAGCCGGCCGGCCGTAGCGCGGCGGTACAGGTCGAGTTGAAAGAGCCGGTCGACGCCCTGCAAGTAGCCTTGCGTGAAAAAGAGATCGCGTTCGTTGGCCGCGCGGACGTGCGGGATGCCGCGGGCGTCGCGATACGCGCGCACCGGTGCCGAAACACCGAGGCCGGCGAGCGTCCCGGCCGGCGCCTGCGCGCCGGCGCGAACTCCCGCGTACGCATAGAGAGCGAAAGCCGCAACGGCCAGGACCACCGGGGCAAGAGAAAGGCCCAGCAGTAAGGTCAGGCGCCGCAAGAGCGAGGGCCCGCGCAGGCCTTCGGGCGCTCCCCGTCGCTTTGCCGTCACGCGTCTGCGTTTCAGCGGTCGAGCCTGCATTCCCGTGCGGACGCGAGGCCGTCTACCGGGACGAGATCTCTCCCCCCGCAGTCGTCGCCGCGCTCACAGGCTTGCGAGCCAGTCAGCGCGGTTCGTCAACGGTTCGTCAGCGACTCGTCAGTGCACCGTCAGTGACCTCCGGCGGCCGTTAGTGCGCTGACAGTAGGGGCGCGCATAGTGGTGCCAGGCCGCCGGCCGCGGATCGGAACGACGATCCTAGGACCGGGCCGCACACACACGTCCACTTCATAAGGAGCACCACGATGTTCGCTTCCCTCACGTCCCTCAAAGCCGCCGCGGTCACCACAGTCGCGGCCAGCACGATCGCCCTGGGCCTCGCCCCCGCCACTTCCTCGGCCGCCGTAACGCTGCGCATCGCGGGACCCGCCGTCGCCGCACCGGCCTATCGCTTCGAAGAGATGCGCCGCGCGCAACCCGACACGCTCACGTTCACGACCCTCGACGACCCGCTTGATCCGACGTTCAATCAACTCCTCGGGATCAACGACAACGGCGTGATCTCCGGATACTTCGGCAGCGGCCTCGCCGGACACCCCAACAAAGGCTACCTGCTTCCCCCACCCTACACGACGTATCACAACGAGAATTTCCCCGGATCGTTCCAAACGCAAGTAACCTCTCTCAACAATCACAAGGACACGGCCGGATTTTGGGTCGACGGTAAAGGCAGCAACTTCGGCTTCATCGAGTGGAACGGCGTGTTCACGACGTACCGCGACCCGAAGACCGGCAAGGGCACCGTCAATCAAATCCTCGGAATCAACGACGCGGGCATAGCCGTGGGCTTCTACACGGACGGAAACGGCAACAACCACGGATTCGAAGTGAATCAGGCTACGAGCGTCTTCACGCCGGTCGCCGAAAAACGAGGAAGCAACGTCACCGCGAGCGGCATCAACAACAACGGCGACATCACGGGCTTCCTCACCGCCGGTAACGGCCAAGTCGTCGGCTTCCTCATCAAGAACGGCACGTTCTCGGAGTTCATCTTCCCGAACTCGGTCGCCACGACGCCCTTCGGCATCAACGCGAACGACGAAATCGTCGGCTCGTACACGGACACGAACAATCTAACGCACGGATTCACGCTCACGAACCCGCTGACCAACGCGCACTTCTCGAAGATCGACGATCCAAACGGCATCGGCACGACGGTCGTCAACGGCGTCAACGATCTCGGCCAACTGGTCGGGTTCTACGTCGACGGCGCCGGCAACACCGACGGCTTCCTGGCCAACAAGTAAAAATAAGACTTCGGTCCGGCGAAGAGACCGGTTCGGCAACCGCCGCGCCGGTCTTCGGCGTTCCTTAATCGGCCCGGCAGAAACCGCGAGCGGGAGAGAGCCGTCAGACTACCCAAGAAGACGACGTTGCCTCCCCAAGGTCGTGTATCGTGGAGATCGAGTTCGAACGCCGCCGACTGTTGGCTCGCATCAAAAAAGTCCGCCCCCGTTTGGTCGTCTTTTGCGCACCGGCGGGTTTCGGTAAGACGACTGCCGCGCGCCAGTTCGGGGCGGGTTTTCCGTCCACGTCGATCTGCGATTGCTTCGGCATAACGTCGGAACGCGATTTCGTGCGGCGCCTCATCGCCGCGCGCTCCGCGACGGGCGGCGATCAGAATCTCGCGCAATTGCAGTGCAGTCTAACGGAATCGGGCGATTCCGAGGACGACGTCGAAGCGGCGTTGCGCGCGTGGTCGAGCGACGTCGCCTCGACGGCGGTCGTGTTCGAAAACGTCGAGGCGCTCGCCGAGAGCGCGGCGCCGCGCAAGCTCTTCGAACGAGCGCTCGTGATGACGCCGGAGTCGTGCACGCTGATCGTCTGCTCGCGAATACCGCTTCGCTTGCAAGCGGGCCGGGTCGCGCCGCCGCATCGCACCGTCACGATTCGCGCCGAGGATCTCGCCTTCGATCGAAGCGAAATCGGCGCCGTTTTCGCGCGCACGAAGCTGGCTAAGAAGATCCTCGATTCGATCGCTGAAGCCACCCGCGGCTGGCCGATCGGCGTGCTGATGTTGCGGCGCCTCGCCGACGAAGGCCGGCTTATGGCGGCGCTCGACAATCTCGGCGATGTCGCACTCGACGACATGCACGGTTATCTCGTGGACGAAGTATTCGCTTCACTCGATTCCCAAGAACGCGACGTCGTCATTGCCTGCGCCGCGTTTTCGAAGGCGCAGCCGCGCGACATCGCGGCCGCCCTCGCGCTCACGAGCGACGCGGAGGCCGAAGGCATTCTTCGCCGGGTCGTGCCGCTGGCGACGGGCGAACCGGACGGCACGTTTTCGGTGCACCCGCTGCTGAGCGCCGCGATCGAAGGGCGGTATCGCAGCGAACGGCTCGCATTCGCCGCGGCGGCGGCCCGAACGTTCGAGGAACGCGGCGAGTATTTCGCTGCGGCGCGCGTCTTTGCGAGGCTCGGGCGGATGGACGACGCAGCGCGTCTGCTCACGGCGGAGGCTTCGGTCGCGACGCGGCGCTCGACGCCGGGATTCTCTGCGCTGATCGCAACGCTCGATGCCCAAACGTTGGCGCGCTATCCAATTCTGCGCGGCCTAACCACCTATTCGCGGCGTTTTCGAGTCGATCCGCACCTTTTGCGTGAAGAGACGGCCGCGGTGTGGCGAACGATGCGCGACGTCGATTTTCAGTTGCGCTGCAACGTTGGCAACCCGCTCGCGCGGATCATGTATGAGACCGGCCGCTTCGACGAAGCGGAAGCGCTGCTGCGCGAACTCGAGCGTGAGGCGGGCGGCATTCCCGCCGTACCGCGAAACGCCGGCGAAGCGTACATCGCGCGCACGCTCGCCTGCGTGCTCGCGCGCTCGGGACGGCTCGGCGAGGCCGCGACCTACTTTCAAAAAGGTTATTTTACAACGCCGGGCACGGAGTTCGTGCTCAGCCGCGAGTCGATCGAACGCGCGATCGTCGAACGCCTGCGCGGACGGCTCGATGAAGAACGGCGGCTCTTCGACGCGGCGATCGCGCAAGCGTGCGAGGTGGGCGCAACCGTACATATCGTCTGTGCGCTTGCGGAAGCGGCGTTTGGGGCCTGGCTGCGCGGCGACGGCGCCGCTCACCTGGAATACGTGCGGCGCCTGGACGAACGCGTTCGGAACGATGCGATCCCCGGCTTCGCGCATTTCTGCGCCGTCGCATTCGGCGAAACCGAGGCGAATCCAAACGGAACGGAGCAGCCGAATTGGCTCGCGTGCGCGCACCTCATGGCCGCGGCGGCAACGTCGGGCGAGGACCGGATTCGCCATGCCCGCGTTGCAAGACATGCGGCCGACGACTCGAGCGATCGTTTTCTGCGGCTCCTCGCCGCGGTCGCCGCCGGCTTGGCGAAGCCCTCCGAGCGGGGCGAGCGCTTCGCGGAGGCGCTCATCCACGCCGCGGCCATCGAAGCGCCCGCGCCGCGCGCGGCCGTCGCCGCGTTGATCGCCGACCGTAGCGATCTCGGCATTCTGGCGGGCTTCGTTGCGACGTTTCGCGCCGGGCGACCGGAGGCGGAGAAGTCCGTGCGCGTCGACGTGCTCTCGCTTGCGGCGTACCACGGCGGCGAACCCGTACCACTGCCCGAGCGGGAACTCGCAATACTCTTGGCGCTGGCGCGGCAACGCAAATCGTATGCGCGCACCGAAATCGCGACGCTGCTGTGGCCGGATCTCGACGAGGATGCGGGCCGCGAGGCTTTCAACAGCACGCTCTACCGTTTGCGCCGGCGACTGCCCGATGTCGTCATCCACGCCCGCGAGGGGTATCGTCTCGACGAACGTGTCCGCGTCGACCTGCGCGAACTCGAAGTGTGGGTGGGTTCGCTCACGACGCGCCGGCCGCTGCGCGACGAAGAGCGCATCGTCTTTCGGGCGCTGCACGAACGGTTGCGCGAAACGAGGGCGCCCGGCGACGACGACGAGACGTGGGCGTGGCTCTCGCCGATCTTTCTTCGCGCCGACGACATGCGGCGCACGATCGCCGAACGCCTCGCGCACGATGCGTTGCGCCGCAGCGACCACGAAGACGCGTTGCTGCTTGCGCGGCAGCTCATCGCGGAGGACGCTTGCGACGAGGCGGCGCGCGAGATCGCCGTCCGGGCCTACCTGCTCGCCGGCAAACGCAGCGAGGCGATCCGCGAGTTTCGCCAATACCGCGAGGTGTTGCGCCGCGAACTCGACGCCGAACCCTCGGCGGCCTTCGCGCGACTCTTACAGGAGCCCGACGGCGACGGTTCCCGGATGCGGCTGGGAGCGCGCGCATCCTAGCTTCGGCGGGAATGCCGCGCAGGCAATCGTAACACGGGCTTACTTTGAAAATGCGCCTCTTCATAACTGCGACAATTGCCGTAGGTCTGACCTCTCTTTCGATGGGGACGTCCGCACGGGCCGACGAAGGCATGTGGACGTTCGATGCGTTCCCGTCGGCGAAGGTCGCGGCGGCTTACGGCTTCCGGCCGGACGCCGCTTTTCTCGACCACATTCGCAAGAGCAGCCTGCGCATCGCGGGCGGATGTTCGGCCTCGTTCGTCTCGTCGCAAGGGCTCGTGATGACGAATCATCACTGCACGCTCGATTGCACGAGCCAACTTTCGACGCCGGAGCACAATTACGTCGAGCAAGGGTTTTATGCGAAAACGCAGTCCGACGAAGCGAAGTGTCCCGGATTCGAACTCGACCGTCTGGACGTCATCGAAGACGTCACCAAGACGGTGCAGAGCGCGACCGCGGGAAAGACCGGCCGCGCGCTCGTCGATGCGTTGCATGCGAAGGAGAGCGCGCTCTCGATCGGCTGCGGGAGGAGCGAGGCGATCCGCTGCGACGTCGTGTCGCTGTACCACGGTGGAATCTACAAGCTCTATCACTACAAGCGCTACACCGACGTCCGCTTAGCCTTCACGCCCGAATACGCGGTGGCCCAGTTCGGCGGCGATCCCGATAACTTCAATTTTCCGCGCTTCGACTACGACTGCTCGTTCGTGCGTGCCTACGAAGGCGGCAACCCGGCGGTCACACCCGACTATCTGCACTGGAGCCCGAACGGCTCGAAGGCGGGCGACCTCGTCTTCGTTTCGGGCAATCCCGGCGCGACCCAGCGTCTCTTGACCGTTTCGGAGCTTACGTATCAGCGCGACGTCGCGCTGCCGCGCACGCTGCCGAATCTCTCGGAGTTGCGCGGCATTCTGGAACGCTATCAGAGCGAGGGCGCCGAGCAGTTGCGCGAAACCAAGGACTCCCTCTTCGGACTCGAAAATTCGTATAAGGCGCTCTTCGGACGCGAGCAGGCATTGCTCGATCCGGCCTTCTTCGCGAAGAAAGTAGCCGAAGAGCGCGCCTTTCGCGCCGCCGTCGCCAAACGTCCCGATCTCGCGAAGACCGTGGGCGGCGACTGGGACAAACTCGCCGCCGTCGAGCGCACCAAACACGAGTTATCTTACCTGAACTCGTACGTTGCGAACGGCCCGTCCTCGGCACTCTTCCGCTACGCGCGCACGCTCGTGCGTTTGCCGGTCGAAAAGGCGAAACCGGATTCCCAGCGGTTACCCGAATATAGCGAAGCGAACCTCGTGACGTTGCCGCAGCGGCTCCTCGCGGCGGTGCCCGTGTACAGCGGCCCGGAGGAAGTCGGACTCGCGTACTGGGCGAAAAAGATGCGCGAGGATCTGGGCACAGACGATCCCTTCGTCAAGGAGGTCCTGGGAGCGAAGTCGCCCGATGTGTGGGCGCACGACGTCGTCGCGGGTACGAACCTCGGCGACGCGTCCGTTCGCAAGGCGTTATACGACGGCGGCTCGGCCGGAATTGCGGCTTCGACCGATACCATGATCGCCTTCGTCCTCGCCATCGAGCCGGCAGCCCGCGCGGCGCGCAAGCAATACGAGGACCGCGTGACCGGTCCCGAAGGAGCGCTCGAAGAGGCGCTCGCGAAAGCACGCTTTGCCGTTCTCGGCACCTCGGTCTATCCCGACGCGACCTTCACCGCGCGTTTGAGCTATGGCTCCGTCGCGGGATTTACCGACGGCAATGGAAAGGCCGTCGCGCCCTACACGACGGTCGGCGGCCTCTACGGGCGGGCCACCGGCAGCGAGCCGTACGCGCTGCCGCAGACGTGGCTCACCGCGCAGGGTTCGATCGACCAGAATACGGCGATGGACCTCGCTTCAACCAACGACATCATCGGCGGCAATTCCGGCAGCCCGCTCGTCGATAAGGACGGTGACGTGGTGGGCCTGATCTTCGACGGAAACATCTTTTCACTCGGCGGCGCATACGGCTACGAGCCGGCGCAGAATCGAGCGGTATCCGTGGACAGCCGCGCGATCCTCGCGGGTCTGCGCTCCGTCTACCACGCCGACCGGCTGGCGGCGGAAATCGCTCCGTAAGCGACCCGGAAGGCGCTGTGCCGCGACCGCCTTGGCGGTTACGAGATCGTTATGCTGACGTTCGTGCTGTTGCCGGCCCCGTCGGAAATCGTGATTTTACAGGTTCCCGCGGCCACGGCGGTGATAACGAACGACGACTTCGAAGCGCCCTGCGTGACGGTGGCTAGCGACGCGTTGCTCGAGGTCGCGGTCCACGAGGTCGCACCCTTTTCGCTGACCGAGACCGTCGCGCTTTGGCCGGCGGCGGTAAAAGCGATCTTGGCCGGTGTGACTTTCAGGGGATCGACCGCGAACACGTCGATAACGCCGCCGACCGTGTCGACCCAAAGATTTCCGTCCGGTCCCGCCACGACCGCATCCGGACGGGCGCCGGCGGGCAACGGAGGCGCGTACGTCGTCACCGTCTGCGTCGCCGTGTCGACGCGGAACAGCGTGCCGTCGTTGCCGCTCGCGCACCACGGCTCTCCGTCGGGGCCGCGCGTACAGAATTGTTCCGTCTCGTTGGAATTAAACGTACCGCCGATCGGATAGGTGGATATATTACCCTGTGGGTCGATGCGCCCGAACAACGGCGCCGACGTCAAACACGCGAACCACACGTTGTTATCCTTGGCTAAGACGACCGGTGACGGAATGCAAAACGGCGTAATCGGAAACATCGTAATATTTCCCGTCGACGGCACGATGCGGCCGATCGCATTCGCCGAGGAGTCTGCGAACCAGACGTTTCCATCAGAACCGGCGGTCACGCCGCCGTATTGATTCGTGCCGTCACCGGAGGGGTAGGGATACTCGGTCACCTTTTGGGACGGCGTAATCTTTGCAATGTGGTTGAACTCCGTGAACCACACGTTTCCATCGGGGCCGAGCGCGAGACCATCGATCGAGGTGGTGTCGCCGCTCGGGATGGGAACGACGTCGACTTTGCCTGCCGCGGTAGCCACGAGAACGTTCGCGGATTCGTCCCCGATGTAAAACTTGCCGTCCGCGCCGGCCGTCATCGAGACGACGTTGCCCGTTGCGCCTTTGAGCGTGAATTCCCCGGTCGCACCCGCTTGATCGATGTGCGCGAGCGCCGGCGCGTTTTCGTCGATGAACCAGACGTCACCGCTCGGCCTCGCCACCATCGCACTATACAATGCGCCGATGGTGTGGGGCTTGAACTGCACCCAGCGGGCTCCGCCGCCTTTCTGAACGACATCGGGCGCAAATGCCTGTTGTTGCGCGTTTGCGAAATTCTGGAAGCCCGAACTTGCGGAGGTCGCCACCGTCGAACATCCGCCAAGAACACTAGCGGCCGCAAGAAAAAGGACGCTTCGCAGAGCCATCATTTCGGGTTCGTTGGCTTGCCGGCCATCGTGGCCCTTGCCGCAGCCGTGCCGCGGGGACTTATTGCATCAGAACGGACGGTCGAACGTGAATTGCGGGACCGTAGCCGGAAAATGGTAGTCGACGAAATCGAATTCGAAGCGCGGGAGCGTCGTGTCGAGCCCGAAGTGCAGCGGCTCGTCGGCGACGAGCTGCTGTAGGTACTCGCGACCCTCGACGAGCGTGTAGCGAACGGTCCACTCGACCGCGTCGTAAGGCTTTCCGTTGAAGATGCCTTGCACGTTGAGCTGTATCGTACGATACGTCGTCGGATCGAGCCAGAGGTCGCGCAGGCGGTTGACCGCGGGCTCGCGGAGCGGCACGAGCGTGAGGTGAAGCGCGTCCACGCCGTCGAGACGCTCCGTGCCCGCGAGTTCGATCTGATAGGTGCGCGACGCGACCGCGACGCTCGTGATCTCTCGAAGTTCGCCGCTAGCCGCCGGGCTCGGATCGCTTGCGGCCGGCTCCGGTATCGTCACGTTCGCCGCCGAGCCGGCGATACCGAACGAAGAGGTCGGATCGATGCGCGGTTCGTCGAGCCGAACCGGTTCGGAGTCGGGATTCGTGTCGAAGATCTTGACGCCGAAGATCGAGAACGGCACGCCCGCGATTCGCCGGTTGTTCTCGACGGGATCGATCAGCGGCGTTAACCCGATCGTCTTATCGGAGGTGCGCTCGTACGCGTCCCACCAGTTGTCGAAAACGTGGCGGTTGTGCTCGTAGCGCACGAGCGCGCCGTAACGCAGGTAGGGAACGTCGGTGCGCGCTTGCCAATAGGCTTTCGCGCGCGCGAAGAGCGCTTCGGCGGCCGCGTTCGGCGACGGCGTCGGCGAAGGAGCGGCGGCTACCGCGACCGTTTCCGCACGCGCCACGGCGCTATTCGGTTCCGCCGTGGCGCTATTCGGTCCCGCGATACGATGTGCCGGCCGGCCCGTGAGGTTCGCCGGCGATGCGCTAAGCGGGGCCGCCGGC
>Ga0116227_10006218_pt1 | contig 24397 bp, 13 predicted proteins | sample S1TSphgellanicum_FD_89693 | JGI IMG/M metagenome (GOLD analysis project Ga0116227, IMG submission 89693) | Host-associated microbial communities from peat moss isolated from Minnesota, USA - S1T2_Fb - Sphagnum magellanicum MG | ecosystem: Host-associated > Plants > Peat moss > Unclassified... | reverse complement strand
TTGCAAGAGTTGTGGAAGGGGTGCTTACATGGGATGTGTCACCACCAAAGGGAAATCCACAAAAGTTTACATTATGGACCATCCTGATCTGGTCCATACATGATTTACTAACATATGGGTTACTTTTTAGTCAAGTGACCAAAGGTTATAAAGGGTGCCCAACGTGTGGACCCAACATTTGGGCACACCATTCCAAAGCCCTTGGGAAAATTGTCTTCTAAGAACATTGGATGTGGTTACAACCTAATCATCCTTGTTAGGCCAACCAATTGAATTCTTAGGTGTTTTTGGGTATTTGATTAAAAATAAATATAGACTTGAACACTTCAACTATGCTGGTGTTTAGTGATAAATAAACATATTAAAATAGGTGGAGAATAGTTAGGCAAATAACCGACCACTTTCTCTTAAGGAAAATAAATAGATAATAATAAAATAATTATGCAACATTTCCAAAGTTAGCAGTCGAAACAACAAGCGAAAAAAACAACTTCAACACACTTTACAAAGCAAAAACTTGAATATAAAACAAAAATCATTTCATGCAAAAAATATTAAAATGAAAAATAAATTACAATCATATCCAAAAACAACAATGAGAAAAAGACCCCCTTGAGCTTCCCCAAAAAAAGACTTCAAGTCCATCAGAAAACCGTGGGGGTCCTAAGAAAATGATAAATCCTTATAAATCCTCCTAAACTCCAAGTTATCCAACCTTATCCTACATCTATAATCTGGAACTGAAGTTAGAGGTGACAATTGATTTTTTGATTCTATTAACAAACAACTTCTCAAAATCAGTAATAACCTCAAATTGGTTCTAACCTAAAATCAATAGTAAATTGGTTCTAACGTAAAATCAATAAAAACATAAAATCGGTAGAAATGTAAAATCAGTTTATATTTCAAAACTAGTAAAGTTTGATTTTCAATACAAAATTACAACTCCTTAAAATTGGTCTAGAAAACTTTCTAACCTTAACATTATCCTCCCTTCTATCTTGGATCATGTCTTCAAGATTAAGTAGTATTATCCTACATTTTTACCAAAAAACTATCTATTCAACCATAAAAGCAATTCCAATGCCATTCCTCGATTGAAGGTTTTCAATACCCTCCTCAGTTTCTATGATAGTAGACAAGGCTGAGGGATGCATAGTTTTGATGGCAGCTTTGGTGATGTCATGTGCAACCTGAGTGCTTTTGGTTGCCATTTCTGCAAAAATGGATTCCACCTCCATCATGGTTTTGGTTCCTTCCTTTGCTCCTCCCATACTAATTGTCCCAAATCTAGTTATGGATGTCATCCTACTTAGAGAGGGGGCAACAAAAAAAGGCACAACAAAATCAAGGAAAACTTGGGCATAGGTAGCTAATCAAAGTTTCAACAATTCCTCGTCTTTTCGGTAGCTAGAGAAGGCCTTGTTCAGAATTTTGATAATTAGTGCCTTGTAGATCTTTCATTATTTAGCTCAATTTTCCTTGAGCTTTTGCTAATAAATGAAGAGCTATGCCTTCATGAATGCATTTTCAGTTTTGATCCCCACCAATTCGGCCATTCAATGGAATGAATAGTTTACCTCCTTGGCTTTTTGGGTGAGCAACCGAATTTGTTGTTGTAGGTCTTCTAGTTGTTCCTGAATGATGGGAGCATTGTAAAACAACTTTTGGATATTGAGTTGCATACATTCAATGGTTTTGGTAGATTCCCTCAAATTGTTTGCTTAGGAGCATAATTTTGCATCTAAGTCAACATTTTCCTTTTCAAGACGCTTAGCTCGTTCCATTGTAATTTTGAGTTCGCACGCATCCATTGCAATAGCAAGTTCCAACAATTTTTGGTTTGTCTCCACTTTTCAATACTCCACCTCCAACTTTATTTTTCAACTTGCAAACAATATAGATAAACTTGAATGACGGTCAACCGGTCTTGGAGGGTAGGGAGTTGAACTCAATATCCTTTGTTTTTAGCCAAAGACTTGTCCAACCAACTTTCCATACTTGCAAAGTTAGACTTGGCTGACTTTAATGCTTGGATCATCAAGGCATCTTGCTGAGCTTACATTTGAGCTTGTATTTGAGCTTGGCGCAATTCATTCTTCAAATGCATGACCTCAATCTTTGTGTTCAAAACATTTTCAAATGTAGCATCCTTTTCAGTATTGGTTGCTTCAAAAGCATGCCGCAATGTCCTTATTATTTGCACATATTTATTGGAAACATGCAAATGGTCTTCTAAACCTTACAGAGATGACTGTTAGGGAAGAGATTCCTTTTCCAATTGAAGTCTAGTTCCAACTGAACTAGGGGTGTGAAAAAGGCATACTGAAAATGAGGCCTCTTCATCTTTGGGAGGGGACCTTGCTTGGGTCCCATTAGAATTGAAATTTGTAAGAATGTCCATTTCTAGTATACCATCAACAAGAATACCCTCACCCTACAACCTATTATGCAACCTCTTGGACAAAGATTGGGTGTGAAAGGGTATGGTACCATAAAATGTGAAGTTAGGCTTCACATGGAGGCCTTACCTAGAGTCAAAATCAAAAAATAAAATTATAAATGTAGTAAAGATTATTCAATTACCTTGTTTGATGATTATTACAAAGCCTCTCTACTCTATACCTTTACTTCTATGTGATTTGGAAAATTTCCAATATGTATGTTTACTTGGCTGATATGAATTTTTCAAAATTCTTCATCCTTGCCTATTCAATATGTCAAAATCATTATAATGATCCAACATTGGTAACTACATTAAAAAAATCTCTCAAACTCTGTGTCAAAGTCCAATTTTGTGTAAAAACACACATGGGATAGTTCATGGTTAGAGCATCTAGAGATGATTGCAAATCTATACATTTGAGACATATCAAAGATTATCACAAGCCAATATACCTTTGCATTGAAGTCACCAAGTCTTAGTTTTAGTGATATATAATTTTAAGTTATCAAAAGCACCCATTTGTATTACTTCATTTTGATGTGTTTAATATGGTTTTGGACATGGGTATAAAACTACTAATGGAAATATTGAACATAGATATGCTAGTGAACAATGACTTCTTTTCCAATTGCTTGATTAAATTTTATTTTGCCCTTTATCTTTGAAGGGGGTAACATTCTTGCCTTATTTCAGATTTGTTAATAACCCACTCTCATTATGTAATGAAGCCCTTCAAACCTTCAAACATCTCAATCATGTCAATTTGATCACAATCTTCCATTTTTTGGATTCTACAATTGAGGAACATGAATATGCCAATGAATCAAGTTGTTTTTCCGGTTGGTAATGGTTTGAAATCCAAGATTTAACTAAGTAAAAATATCCTTCCATCGATATACATGATTGCCAAATTTGGGCTTCTTTTCAACAAGAAGTTTTTAAATCAAATATAAATCTACTTTTTCCTTCCTTTTATGGCATATCCAAGGTGAGCAAGGAGAGCACATGTAATGTTTGTGTTGTTGTCATTTTTAGTGTAAAGTTTGGTGTGTTAATGGTTTAAAAGTTCGATATCATCCAAAGTATCGTTAATTCATATTGAAGTGTATATGGCACTTCATTCTTATTTGAACAAAACCATCCATGTATGTACTAGTGTTGTCTGGTTATCAACTTTCAAATGTATCCTCTAAATACCAATAAATCATTTTTAAACAAAAATCATGATGGAAGATATGTATTTAAAAAAATCAATTTACTACACTAGCTAGTTACACATTCATTTAAAAATAAATGGTTTGTTGGTTATGAATAGGCAAGTTTTCAATTTTAAAAACATGATGGATATGCGCAAAGGTTTTGCACATACAATTCTAGTTTCTTAAAAAATAATTACAAGAGTAAAACCTAACAACCTAACCTCCTAGATTAAAACCAACATGAACAAAACTCAAAACCCACAACAAAATAACTTGTGGTGGAATTAAACCCCAATTTTATGAAGAACTCTACCTAATTACAACACAAGTTCCATGCCCCAACCATACCCCACACAAAACCGCCCAACCATACATACAACACCAAACCATTAAACCTCATCATCTATATGTAACTCCTTGAAATATTATGCTTCTTCAATCAACATTATGAAAAAGAAGGGTGTTTTGCAACTAGCCTTGCAATTCAATTTTTGAGTTGTAGAGGATGTTTGCAACTCATTGTATTTATACGTTGTGAGTGCTAATGGATAAGTTGCATGAATTGCAAAGTTGTAACTCACCATATATACGATGCAACTCATTGCAATTCAATTGCAATTTAGTTAAAACAACTATGCAACTCCATTATAACTGCACCCATGATGTCATGATGATGTCATGAATTGTCATCCATCTATTAAAATATGACATGTGGCATTATGAAGATTTTTGGATTTTTTTTTTGAAATATTGATTTTCATTGTCCATTATGATTGTTAATGATGATAGATGCGTTAATAGGAGGGGTTTAAGTTTTGTTTAAATAAAAAATAATAGAGCCTTCCCCTTGGATGTGGCTTGCTTTGAATATTTAAGTGTTATAGTTGCAATTCAATTTGCAACTAATGAACAATTAAAAGATTTAACCCATATGTTTTTCTTCGAATCTCATGTTACAAATTATATAAAGAAGGCTTGTTTTCTCATGTTCTCACATTAAAACACATGTGTCATTTTGGGATGAATTTTAAAAAGCTTAACCTAAGGGCAAAACATAAAATAAAAAATAAAATTTCATGGTTATTTTTTAGTGCATTTAATCTTGTGCTTTCCTACCACTTTATTTACCTAGGTAAGTAAGTAGATCCTATTTTTCTACCTACCTATGTAGGTAGGTAGGTAGGTAGGTCCTAGGTAAATATTTAGGAATGTAGGCCTTAAGACCTACCAATCTACCTACCTATGGTTATGTACGACCTACTTAACTACTAAAATATTTATTTTTAGTATTATTTTATTATTTTAAAATATAATTAATATGCCATGTGGTATTTTTTTATTGAGCCATGTGTCACAATCTCCACAAAAATAAAATAATTTTGAAAAAATTATGGCCCCTCAAAGTAAAAGGGTCAAAAATTCAAAAAAATAAACCACCAAATGCTACATAGGCTAGTTCCCAAACACCAACAAAATTCCTTGTATGTTTTTCTATTGTTATTAAAATTCAAAGATGATTTCTCAAACATGAGGTAACGCTCCCATAATATTTTAAATTGCTCAAAATGAAATACATATGATGAAGATATAAATAACTAATGAACGTGTATGCTTATTAAGTTATAAATAATTGTATTATGGTCATAACATAGTTGAACATTAGTACTTTAGTAGTGGCACATTAATGGCCATACTAATTGTATCAATGGGAATCATCATAAAAAACTAGTTGCAAATGTATCCCATAATGGGTGGTGGAAATGTGGACACATGACATGATCACATGTATGTACATTATACATTAGTTGCAACATAGTTGTCGTTTTAATGACACATTTATAATAGTTTTAAAGTAGTTGCCACATGCAACTACAATGTAACTCCTAAAAAACTCAAACATGGTTGACTACATATGTACGTACAATGTGTATAAATTATTATATATAAAACCCATTTTCAACTCACTTATAATTATTATACAACTAATTGATTTTTTAATTTGGCAATTTATTTATTAATACATCGTATTTCTAAAGGGATAATTGCACAATAATTGTAATACCCAAGGGATAAGTGCAGAACAATTGTATATGAGTTATTTTTTGAGTTTTAGTTATAAAGTAATGTGATTTCGACGGACACGATTTCTCATAGTGCAAATCATAGTTGTCATCTACCAAGGATGTTTTTACTTTCATGTATTATTTTGAATCCACTTTCTTCTTGCAATTAAAGCGTGGATCATTAAGCCACTTTTTCACAATAATGATGATTTAATCAAGGTTTTCTACTTGTAATCAACAATGCCACAAAGATGTTAACACCCTAACAAGACTAAACATTCTTTTGTTTCAATTTGTGACCTAGGAATGCCAAGAATTTGTTTGGCCAATAATGCAACATTTGGAAATTGACCTTCATTCATATGCCACTAAGCAAAGAGATCATTGCATTAGCTTGGAATGCGGGCAATTTCCTAAACAAATACAACTCTCTAGTAACAAGAGCATGTAAAGACTTTTAAATAAAAGTTCCAACACCAAATATGTTAGTGTCCTCTTCATTGAACTCTTCATTAGGTCCATTAACGCTTCATTCTTGGACAATAAGGTTTAATTGATGAAAGCAAACCATAAGAAAAGGAATGACTCCCTTCACATCATATTCACAAGCAAGACAAATTGTATTCCCCCAACCCACATAATTTTCCACAACATACAAATGCTTGAATCAAGGATCCAACATTATGGCAATCATGTTATAAACTTGATTTACATCATAAGGCTATGAAAGGTTTGAACACCTTCATAACTTCTTGCCACATATTTTGTTGCAAGAGGAAAAGTTCAACATCAAACTCATCAAACTTCAATCCCATCAAAAACTTGTTCAAATTTAGCTTCCATGTTGAGTGTTGGGGCAATAAATGTACTTAAGGCATCTGATAGCAACCAATGGCCTTGTGATTGGTTCATCACACAAATTGTGACGACAAGGTTTAAAACACTTGTGATTGCTTTTACAATTATCCACACTTCAACCTTAGGAACTTGTTGTTATAAAATCATTGTCTTTTGTCACCCATAGCACAAAGACAATGGTTTTTTTGAACTCTAATGTCTTTTCAAACAATATCACTTTATTGACAAATCTAGTTTTCACCAAAGTTTTTTGTTTTCAATGTTACAATCCACTTTTAGCACATGCCTTTTCCCACTCCATCTTCCTTTTTCATGTTTTTTTTGTCCATGTGATTGTCTTTTGCAAACTAGTTTGAACATTCTTCACATTTACATGTTTCAAACTAGCAGCAACCTTGTTATCATTTGTGGCATATTGGCATGCCTTGGACATGACACGACCAAAACAAAAACCCTCATAAACCCGCTAGAGTTTCAAAGACTAACTATTGATAGTATAATGTAATGTTGTTGCCATAGATGTCAAGTTGTTGCCTTCATCTTTCACAAAGGCAATCACACAATGCATCATATCAAACTTTCAAATAAAGCTTACAATCACCTAGTTGTGAATATCCTTGTTGTGTCATGCACTTCAAACAAACCAATAGTAAGATGCATAGGGGTCCATAATTCATTTAAATAGTTGATCTCTAAAGCAAAAGTGTCCACTCCACCTTTGGACATCTAAAGATCAAAACTTGCTGCCACAATTATTGCAAATGCAATATTAGGTAACACATGCAAGTCCATAGTTTTTTTTTACCATTGCAAGAATCACTTCTTCCACTGAAGTAGAGTGGGAATAAACAAAACACAAAAGGATTGACATAATACTAACCTCCACAGCCAAACATTTTTGCAAGTGGAAAATGGCTTATAACCCTTGCATATATAAAACATTAGATCCTCAAAAAAGTTTTATTGTGCTTCATCATTTTTAAAAAAATAGTTGTGGCCCCCAAAAATGTTGTGATTGCAGATCCATTTAGCCCAAGTCTCTTCTTCCCCAATTGTCGATTATGATATACCTCAACAACATTATTAATAAGGGTGAACTTCCTTTGAACAATCATTCAAAGGTGGGCAGAATCAATGTGGATCCTCATAAGAGTGATCCCATTTTTAGTGTCGTATTTTATGAAGCCTTTCCTTGTAGTAGAACTTTGGGACAAAACATCACCAATACCTTGCTCTAACCTACAAATGATACACTGCAACATGGGGGGGGTTTACAAGATTTGCAAGTAATCCACTCATCAACAACAAAAAAACCCCAACAAATAGAATTGTGATTATGTGTTTTCCAAGATGCAGCTTGAACTTGTTTAACTACAAGGTGTGTAACCTCAAGACGTACAACAATATAATGTTGTACATGCACACTCTCAACATTTAACATGTTGCCTTGCACATGATTAAAAGTCCATGTAGTCCTTGTAGTGTAGTTATATTCTTCAACCCCACCAACATATTCAATAATGCACACATTTGCTTCATCCATCACAAAATAATAACCTATATGCATATGAACAATACGTTAAACCAACTTCAGGACATGTAGGATACATGCACAAGGAGGTAAATTAAAAACTCAGTAACACATTATAAAATGCAACACATGTAAAAATGTAATTGGATGCAATAGATGCAAAATGGATCAACACAATGGCTAGAATAACTTATACATGTTCTATTATGGGTTACAAAGGAGCAAAAACAAAAAAAAAAAACCTAACCTAGGTTCCAACAAGTGATCACCAACATAAGAAGATTATGATAATGTTGTTGTGCACCACACCAACACCACACTATTGACCTTCACAAAAAAAAAACCAAACCAAGGGAAGAAGAGGACTACAAAATATCAATTGATGATGCAAAAAATGCATATCAAAGGGAAATCACAAGGACAAATCAAGAGTCAAGACCAAGACACATGGGTGGAAAAACATTTACCTTGTTGCAACATTACAAAAAAGTTGAACGAAAACCTAGGTTGTAGCAACTAATCACCATGCAAGAAGATTACAATAATGATCTTGCACACCACATTTGCACCACACCATCAACCTAGATGGAAGCATGGTAAAGTAGACAAAAAATTTACCTTGCATAAATGGAAAGTGGCCATCAATCAGGTCTTGTTATATTAAAATTTAAATATTATTATCTTAATGTTTAATTATATGAAATTATTTGATTTTGCTACAACTATATTTAAAAACTGCATGTTTAAAATAAGTTCGTATATATTCATCAAAATTCAAGCAAATGTCACAACTTGCAAAATAAATTAAAATTCATGCACAAGTAGATTAAACATTGGATCAATTTTATTTTTAAGGTGATGGCATGTTAAATATACTAGTGGATTAAAATTTTCTCATAGTAGAATGAAAATATATTTAACATTTAATGTATAAGTATGAATGAACACGACATTAACCTATTATTTTCATTCCTACTTGTTACCTACTTTTATTATACTATTTTTTTTCAAATTTTGTATTTAACTCATCGAAACTCAATGGAAGCATGGAGGCTTCCATAATGAGACCTTAAAAAAAAATTGAACCTACTTTCTTATGTTTATGTTGAAAAACTACCATATTTAAAATTTTGATTTGGGCAAATGTACTTTTTGGTCCATTTTATTATGCTTGGACCCATCTACACAATTAAACAAAACTAGAGGAAAAAGAGACCACTAATAATGCACATAGGGAAACCACAATGAGGTATTTGAGACCAAGACACATGATATGCACAATAAAAGAACACAATGGCCATAAGAGCTTCAAGAGTTGTAAAAATTGTGCTATAAAAAAACATGATGAAAAGACAAATCGTAACCTAGATTCCATCTACTAATCACCGTAAGACGACAACAATGTTGTTGTGTGCACACCATGCACACACCACAAACTTGCACAACAAAACAAAACTAGGGGGAAGAAAATAGAAGAAACCACTTCATAATGCACAAAGAGGAAAACCATAAAAACCAAGACAAAAACGATGCATAACATAAGAACATGATGGCTCGAAACACTCGTACTTGTGTTGTAGAAAAGCATGAGGAAAAGAAAAAATGAGGAGCTTCCAACTAATGATCACTAGAATGATAAGTTGTTGTTGCGCACCACACGTGCACCACAAACTTGCACAACAAAACAAAACTAAGGGGAAGAAAAGAGAATATACCACTTGATGATGCACAACACAAGGAAATCGCAATGAAATATCCATACCAAAATGAAAGGGATGCACAACAAAGGACACGATGGCCAAAGGCGCTCTTACTTGCATTGTAAAAAAGCACGATGAAAAGAAACTATGAAGACCTTAAACCTTCCAACTAGTGATCACCAACACAAGAAGGATCTTCCAACAACAGTCAATCACCAACATGAAAAGAGAAGATGACAACAATGTTGTTGCACATCATGCATGCATTACACCATCGGACACCTTCGCAACCAAGCAAGACTAGGGGAAGAAGAAACAAAGGGGCCTCTTGATGATGCACATAGCAAATGGAAACTAGGAGGTAGATGAAGACCAAGATAAAAGAGATGCACAATGGAGGAACATGATGGTCAAAAGAATTTTTTCTTGCACTATAGAGGAACACGACAAAAAAAACAAAAGACTTGAACCCAAGGTTTAACATCTGATCATCGACACAAGAAGATGATGATGCAGCTCACCATGTGTGCACCACACAATGTGCATGTGCATCAAACAAAACTAGGATAAGAAGATAAGAGGATTAAAGGGGGTGATGTACAACAAAAGAACCATGAAAAAAACAGACATCAAAAGAGTTGACAAGCATGTTGAGTGTTGAACATACTTGAGTCAATCGAGCCTAAAAGTGATCATGTGTTGCTTGTCATTTGAAGTTTGAAATGGCCCCTAAACCCTAACAAATGCTTTGTTTCTCCAGTACCATAAACCTTAACCTTATCCAAATAGGTTATATAACACTTCTTTTACTGGATATGCATGATGCAACCATCCATATCTAGGAAATGAAACACCACTAAGGTCAAGATATGAATATTGATATCATATTACAACATTCGGATATCCATAGAAATTGGTTAATACTTGTGGTGTTAACTGCCAAATGCATATACTGGCAGATAGTAAAACTAGACTGGATATATAGGTTATGGATATATGCATATATGGGTAGTATCCGGATTCATATTTGGATATAAAAATATAACCAGAAAGCATTGGTATGTATCCATTACATGTTTCACTTTATTTGTGAATCCCCATTGATTAATAGACTGTTTATGACATGAAATGTATTTTGAAATTACATATTTTGTTCTATTTGATTAAATTTTTAACCATCTGGTGTATCTCACTAGTTTTAACAATGTTTGGAATGTGATAAATTATGGGATTATGATGTTTGTTCTAAAAAAATCTCCTTTCATTAATAAAAATATGCTAAAAAATTCAACATTTCTTGAAATATTGAATATTTTGTGTGAAATATTTAAATATTTTTGTGAAGGTTATAGTGAATCTCATTTTGTTTACTTTTTGCAGTATAATCTTGTAACAAATATTATACAAGATTATTGGTGCATATGGAAAATTATGCCATTCGAGTGATTGCATTCATGAACCAACATATTATGTCGCACTTTTGTTGGTGCACAAACTTGTAAGTGAATCATTGGGTGGTCACATAGCCTATGTACCTAGAAAGAGGTGGACAAGCTTCCCAACAATTTACTACAAAGTTGTGTATTGACATGTTTTTACTACCAAGATATGTGAGTAACAAAGGCAAGAGGACAACAATATCAATGCACCAAATGTGAAGCAACTGAGGTGTCTGAATGAAGAAGATCACATGGAGAAGATATTGAATGACAACCTCCTAGAGATCTGGGGGAAGCAAACCTAATCAGAATGTCATGCTATTGCCCCAAAGAAAGGGTAAATCAACAGCTGATCCATGGAACTCATATCTGTCCAAAAAATATTGATTCAACATATTTCAGAGAGATCAGAAAAACAGATACTTTGCTCTTGATGATATGATTTCAACTTTCAACTCACTTTTTTTTTCGGTCACCATTCTTCCCACAGTTCACAGTTTACTGTGAAGAGTGCAAAGAATTGTGAACTACTTAATTGTGAGACCTCTTGATAACTTTGATTCCAGAGCTTTGTGGAAGTAATTTTTTTTGGTCAATCTCCAAACTCTGTTTCTGTAGCCTTGATGATTCTAACTCATTGAATTTGAGCTGCACTAGGGTGGCTGACCCTATTATTGCACATTTAAGAATATGTTGTAAAATATTCTCCCATGGCAAAAATATTTCATGCTGAAATTTGGTATGTAGCACCTATCCTATGTATGGCCATAAAACCCAATTTTCAGAATGTGCAAATATGATTAGTATGTGAAATTTTTGTGGGCTACAACAGATTGATGTAATTTTTGTTCACCCTGACTGCCATATCGATAAGCTGCCAAGACTGCATAATTTGAGTCCCATGAAACCTGTGAAATAGGTGCCTTCAAGCTTCAGTGGCTTTGCTGAAGAAATCTCCAGCTCATAACCTTGTGACTGTGTGTACCCCTAAAGGCGTGGGGCATTTCAACCCTACAAAGAGACTGATTATACTTGGGCATTGAAGAGAAGAAGAACCGGGCACCAGGACGGATGTGCCAGCCAGCTTCACAAAGTGTGGAGATGTTGAATTTCATGTGCCAGTCGGCTTCACAAAGTGTGGAGATGTTGAGCTTCATGTGCCAGCCAGCTTCACAAAGTGTGAAGATGTTGAGCTGCATATGCCAGCCAGCAAAGTGTGGAGCATCTAAAGCCCACTGAAAAGGTTTTCTCTGCTTTCAGAGATTGATAGTGAGGGCCCAGTTACAAGGAACTTAGAAACTCTTGGTATGACCATTAGGCCAATTTCTTTCTTTCTTTCTCGACATAGGTTGTCCAGAGAATCTATTGTTTGATTTCTAGAGGGGGTGAAAGTATGCTCAGGTAAAAGAGGCCGATCAGATTCTTCTCAGATGTCTGTCACCCAGAGCTGGGGTTTCATGATCTTTGTCTATAACCATGATGCAATGCAACAAATCTAATCGATTTCTTTTCATTTCTCGTTTGCAGAGGAGATTGGTGCAGATCATATAAGATGTTGCAGTAATTTAGATCTCTAAGGGCTATAAATCTTGAGTTGTGCCATTCCCTGACGCTGCAACCGAGCTCATAGTTAATGGATGTAGACATGGGTAGTTTTAGGGTTGTGGAGCAATCAGTAAGTTGTTGGGAGCGAGTCAGTCGTCGTCCTCCAGAGCGGGAGACTCTCGGCCATTTTGAGATTGGCGATGCCGAGGCGAATGACGCTCTTTTTTTGATGGAGAATGCTGCTGGGAACCGTCCTTATTACGCTCTGTTCGGTCCGTGGAGTGTCGATGATGGTGTCGTCGTGGAGAATGGTGTCGCTGATCCGCTCGTCGGGGAGATGTACTATTGTCCCGCTTACTATCCAGCGATTTCATCGTCCACTGCACCCACGCCCCGCAAAGTCCAAACAAAGCTGAAACTCACTCAGCTACATCACAAATGTGAAAAAAAAAACCCTAGAACTTATTGCACACCCATTTCCCCATTACCGCATACTGTTGTTCCCTATCCTTGCAAACAAAAACCCTACTGTCAGCCACTGGCGTTTCCTGTCCTTGCACAAGAGCATTTGGGTTGTTACAAATCGAATAGCAATCTTGGGTATAATGTGTGCAATGGTAAGGTCTTGATGTGCATGGAGAAATGCAGCAATAGGACTTTTTCTGTGCAATGAGGATGTGCAATGTTGTGTGCAATCATCTTGTAAATGGAAAATGGTGAACTCAAATTCCATCTATCGGTTGAAGACCACAAAATTTCACATATCATATTTGCAGAGAGTGAAAATTGGGTTTCATGATCAACATAGGATAGGTGCTACATACTAAGTTTCAGCAAGAAATATTTGTGTGTCGGGAATATTTTAAGACGTGCTCTTAACTGTGCAATAATTGGGTCAGCGACCCTACCATGTCCAGCAAGAGCTGGTACTTGAAGTCAAGTAGATTCCATCGCTCTTTCAGATTTTTCATCTCCTGTGTTTGTGCACTGTATCTGTCAAGCTCCTTCTTCTGATTTACACAAACACACAGTTCAGTTTAAAAGTACCCACCCCATGATGAGTCCTTGAATCATGTTTTCATCACTGGTAAGTACCTAGTGCATTAGAAATCTTGCTACTGAAATAATATTGCAGCTGGCTACACTGTGTGGCAATCTTGGAAGATTGTTTTTTCATGGTGGCCGTCATTGGTAATGTGAAGTCCAAGCTGAAGCAGCTGTGCAGTTGGAACTTGGAACTCAATTTTCGCTGTGGAAAATTTATACCATAACCCGTCTCTCACGCCGAAGCTGCACAAGCTCCTGCTCCATTGCATCACCACGGGCTGGGATTTCAGCATCATAATCTGCAAAGAGTTTTCAAATCCAGCTTAAGACCCAGCACCACATTAGAGAGTTATCCTTAAAAGTGGTTCTCCATTTGGACCTTAATTTCACCCTCAATCCTCAGTTTCGTCCTCAATTGCTGGGTATCCTAAAAGTGGAGAAACCCCAAATGGGGAAGGGGGAGGCAGGCACCCATTTTACTGAGCAAAGTGCATGAAATACAAAGGGGGAACCAACTTCCATCTGATGATGTCCTTTTTGGTGGTATCCTAAAAGTGGATAAGTTTTAGTGAAAGTCAATGCGAAATATTAAAATTGAGTTCCAAATAGCATTTACTGCACAAGATCTGAAACTTTTACAAGTCGTTAGTGATATCTGTGAAGCTACCTGAAGAAAATTCAGGACAAAAGATGAAAAAGAGACCAATTGTCTCCTGAAGGTTTGTACTGGTACCCTTGTAATCTTGTTGCAACCCATTGGCAATGAAACATTTTCTATTCCTGATTTCAAAAAACAAAAGATGGGAGTTTCTTTCATGCAGGAGGAGAGAGAAGAAGGACCTGGTAACCAGACGCAGTCTTCAAAGGTGAGGTGATGACCATCCAGCTGCAGGGTTATGGGTCCTAAGTCTGTTGCTTCTGCCATAGCTGCCTCTGATCTGGGTAACTGCTTCTTCCCACTACTGTCAACCCTCAACCAAACCCCCAACAACAAACAACACACAAGAAACTTTCATCAATTTGGTCTTATAGCAAGCAATCATCTCATGACCCTTTCTTTTACCAATTGCTCAGCCATATCTCATGATCCCAAACCAGCTTTGAAGTTTGACTGGATAGAAGCATCATAAAGTAAACAGTTCTTGATCCTTGACAGCTTTTTCAAATAAGCAGAGGAAAGCAGATTTGGCAAAAATTTTAAGACTAGGTCCAACAACTCAGCCCTTAAATCCAAAGATTTAGCAAGAGTTTGAGCTGGAGCAAAAATTCTAATCTTCACAAAAGCAGGAGATCATGAGTGCATCTGAAGTGCATCTTTGGCAGGGTTTGATGATTTACAACTGCCCCATAATTACTGGAATTTGATATCCCCTTTTTTCATAGTGTTAGAAAGGCCTTGACTTCTCCTTTTTCAGAAATTGATAGTTGCACCATTTAATATTCTAATAGTCAACAAAATTTACATTCATAATTTGCAATTGTTGTAATGTGATTGGCAAAAAATTGCATTCATACTTCAGAATTGTTCTATTGTCAAATTGGCAAAAATTTCGTTCATACTTCACAATTTTTGTAATGTGAAATTGACAAAAAATCGCATTCATCATCCTTCACAATTGTTCTATTGTCAAATTGGAAAAAATTACATTCATACTTCACAGTTGTTGTAATGTGAAATTTGCATAATCTCAGTAAGCATACAGCCCTCCCATTCTACAACAGGAAGTTTGAGTCTCCACTTATGGGGCATGTAATGCAGAGTGTCTCATCATTGGTAATGAAACCAAAACACTTGAAAAACTGATGCAACTGTCTTGAAAACACAAATTGAGTGTGCATCTCAAAAGATTTGCATCATCTCAAAAGATTTGGATGCAAATCTTTGATAAAAGTATCACAATTTTCAACATCAGAGTCAAGTTCCAGGCTACACACATACATGGGTATCAACCTAGTACAAAATTAGACTGAGGAAAAAATGAAATTTGCAGAGAGATTGAAATAATTGGGAGACCTTTGAATTGGGTGTCCACACTGATGTAGGGAAAATGGAAGACAAACCTGAACAGACCCATGTCTTCTGTTGCTCAAATTTTGTGTAAAAGGCTCACACACTCGTCTTGACCACTAATATGCTAAACTATTTCTCCATCCTTATTGCATCGCCTTCGTCAATTCCTACAGTTCAATGCATCACAATTCAGGCATATCTTCAGGAATCTAGTACCCATGATACACCTTCTTGAAACACAAATGACAATCCAAATTCAGCAATAAAATAACACAGAAAAAATCAAGACAATGTAAAGATCATTTTGTTGTATGTATTGTGGGATCATATACACAGAAGCAAGAGAACAAAATCCTTCTACTAGATCAGACAAATGCATAAAGGGTACTCAAACCTTTACACAAGCAACAATTCTTGACACCAAGTGCTGTGGAAACGTGTGAGTGCAACCACCAAAATTATATGAAATTTACTCACCAAAAAACAAGCAAAAAAACTGGCCTAAGAGACAGATGAAAAATCAATTAGAGTGGCAATTTTTGAGCAATACAAAACAAAAAGGACCTTGGATCTGGAAGCAAGTGCTGCTGCTCTAGGATTCAATTCTGCATCCATAAGGGTCCTGTTGCTGTAATCCATATGCATAGAAAGATGGATACATGTGGGTGGGTGGGTGGGGGTGAGGGAAGAAAGAAGCTCTTATTAGTCATGTCAGCTTTCAGCTGATGTCTTTTCTCTCTCTTCGTGTTTGTTCTTTTTGGGCTGATCTGAACCGCATGATCAACAGTTCAGATAGGTCAGGGCTCATCTGAACTGCATGATGAATGGTTCAGATGGCCCTGCTACCCTCATGACCCCCATGAAATGTGAAACCTTGAAAAACAGTTAGAAAAGGGTTGGAATTTCAAATTAATCTTATTTGTAAAACCTGTGATTTTTGCTGGACAAGTTTTGTAGCTGCTTTGACCAAAAATTTGGGAAATTTTTGTTTTTCAAGTGTAAATTCATCTAATTTTTGCTATGTTTTGGGAAAAAAATGGCCTCATCTTTTCAATCACAAAACTGAAAATTAATATAATTAAGTAATTCACAAAAATCCCTGGTTGTAAGCTATAACTTGTTAACTAGTAATTTGGAATAGGTAAATCCTCTGTTGCTTTACACTAGCAACTTGAATAGTTTTAATAATTATTAGAAAACAAAGTGCTGTGGTGATTTTCCTAACCTCCTGGATTTCAAAAGCTGAGAAATTTAGCATTCCAAACCCAAACTATGCCATATGGGTGTTGAGTTTTATTAGCAAACAAATTGAGAGGAAAATGATTGTCTGGACTTTTGCATTATCCTTCAACCCTTTACAGCTTCTAGTCTTGAAAGTCTTTTCATTTCCAACTCTATGGAATTACTTTATGTCACAATATGTGATTACAAGTTGCAAGTATGTTATTGTACATGCAACCTCAGTTGGATTTCTTTGGTGTTGCAATTTAACAAAAGAACTGGATTGTCCCACAATCACCCTTCAGTTAGGAGTACTCACCAGCCAAAAGCATGTGGATAGATGCCATGCTTTGTGCACATTTGGATAGATATTAACAACTTAGACTCTCTAAACAAAGTCACTGAAATACATACTTATGAAAAGCATGTGGATAGATCCCACCTTCTTCTCTATTGCCCCTCTGAAGTGCCATTTGCCTGTCAAGCTTAATTATTAAAAAAATTGACCTTGAAAATGGAGAAAAATCTTATGCACCTCAAGTTTTGCTATCTGCCCATGCTATGAAAAGTCTAGTTTTGCCAGTTTTGAAGGTGGAGTTGGCAGGGTTATGCGAGGTGTTGGGCCTCAACAACATGCCCTCGAACAGTAAAAATAGCTTTTTTTTCTTTTCTTTTTCTTGTGTGTAAATGACCATTGTATGTGCAATTATGACCACTCATTTCTACCTCATCTAAAGTCCAAATGTTGAAATTTGTTTTTCCGCCAATCTCATAAGCCCACCTTCCATTTACTATAAAAGTTTTAGGATCATTGAACTGTGGTAGCTAAATAAAATACTCCAAAAACACCAAATTTTGAAAGCTACCCATATTCCATAAAATTGCACTTTCAACAGTGAGGATTTTTTATTTCTCATTCAAATGACACATTTTTACTACCAAAAGATTCAAATTGAAATCCCCTACAACTCTTTCGAATCAAATTTTTATAAATTTTGTGGCAAAGTTCCAGTTCCAGCTATTGGAAGGTTACATGGTTACAATTCCCTCATATCACTTGGCACTGGTTTGGTCAAACATCAATTAAGGGTTAAGAAAATCAACACCCATATGGATTATACCATCTAGGTTAACATCAGGATTTTCAACTTTGCCCACTTGAGTCAACTGTCGATGCACCTAGATCAAACCTCAATCTCAGCCAATTTAACCATTTGATTACATTCAATCTTTGTGTAACCTTTGCATGTTCACACATGTTGTGCACTACAAGATCCTAGACTTGGGTTCCTTGAAATTGTGCATTACCAAAAGTCAAAGTGAACCGACACCCACTAACACATTGTGTAGGATGAATGGTGTGTGGACATAAAACATTTATTTGTGGTCCTCCTATCCCACAACCAACCACATTGTTTAGTTATGTACTAACTATCCACATGCAACTACCTACCTACAGGTCATCAAGTGCCTTACCTTTTTACCTACCTACTTAGTAACATGCTTTTAAAAGATCTACAAGAGCTTTTAAGTCCAACCCAAGTTGTGAAGAGAAAAGAAGTGATCTTCCAAAATATGTGAGGCACTTCCAAAATAAATGGTTCGTGCACCTTCCTTGGCTAGAATTTGTAGAAAACGCCAAAGGAAATACACACCATGTAACTTGTGCAATCTACTTGAAAGTAAAAAATAACGACAAGCTCCTTGTTCCTAAGATTGATAACTTGTTGAAGCATGCAAGTTGCTACAAAGCCAAGTTGTTAGTCTAGGGGTCAAGGTAGTTTCTTTCTATTTCAACTCCAACTATCAACATGCATGTAATGAATCGATTTGCATTACCTTTGAGCATCTTTCTATATTAAATTTAAATACCTCTAAGATTTCACAAAGGAAGTAAAGGAAATTTGTCCACCTCGATTTGGTCTATCATTTGTTGTTTATAGATGGGCGATGATGGATTTCACAGGCTTGAAGGACCTTCTCATTGTGTTTCAAGTCAAGTACATTCCTAAAAAACATTCGAAGTTGGGATACAACCAAGTCTTTGAATGAAACGTTGGTGGAGTTCACTCAAAATGTTGTTATTGCAATATATGTATAAATGAAAACAGGGTCATTGCAAGAAACAACAGATCTAAAATATTTATTCATTTGAACATTGTTATGGTTGGACATGGGTCCCACTTTTCATTTGATGTTCATTATCATGGTAACATGTGGGGGTTTGAATGTTGATGAAGTGGAAGTAAAGCTCATATCAATGGGCTATAATGGCGACAATGTGTTTCAATGTGTAAAAGCCAATGTGACTACACATATGAAAAAAAGATGTTATTCCATTTTTTATGGGAATACATTGTTCTCTTCATTGAACCAACTTGGTTGTGTTGATTTTATCAAAGTTAAGTTTGGTCATTCACTTAGAGGCCTTCCTTCAAGTTGTCTATGAGTTTTCCTTTTACTCGCCTTCAAAAGTCTTGAATTTCAAAGGTAATAATGTACTCACATAGAAAGGAAACAAATTGTTGAAAAATGTCAAAACAAGATGGGTTGGCTTATGAAATGTGTTATGGAATAATATCAACCTCTAATTACAAAGATCCATGATGATGCCCTAAGGAACAACACTATTGATAAAAATTTGAAGTTCATTTGCAACTTGGAGCTAATTTGGGTTTAATGCCATTTTGCCAATTTTGGATTGTGCAAACCTTGATGAATTTTGCCCAATCTTATGATGTGTTCATGTGTCATTTATTAACATGGTGAAGATTTGCCAACTAGAGTTTTATTAGCTTTACAATGACCCCTATGATAAATTTGATGACCTTGCTCTTAAAACATTCATTAATAAGAAATTGCCAATGAATTGGTGTTTAGACTTAAATGGTGAGGAAGTTGATTACTTTGTTGTTGAGTTTTTTGGTTTTAATTCATATCTAAACTAAGGTTATCTTACATTACAAGCAATGTTAGAGTTATATTGAAGCCAAATTTTCAAGGTGTTGGCTCATGTGAAAAAATGTTGTGAAAACTTTCCTAATTGAATATCAAGTCCATGAACTTAAAATGTAGATTTTTGAACCATGAGCTTAAGTTCACATTAAGTGTGATGTACTCTAATGTTTTTTAGGTTGATCACCCCAAATTGTTGAATTGTTTTCCACCAATGCTTGAAGGTCATTAAGGGTACTTATTGTAGGCATCACAAGGTGAAAAGGGGTGAGGTCTTGGCAAAAATTCTCCTTGATGGCAATGTTTTGAATTTGTAATGTTCATTTTTTAACATGACAATGGTTGTAAACAACAAACCAATCATGAAGGAGGATTTTCTTGTGAATTCTATGATTCAATTTTGAATCAAGATTAGCTCTTTTTCATCCTTAAACACAAGATTTCAAAATTCATGTAAGGCTTTCTAACATTGCATGTGTTCAAGTCCTTTGGTTTACATGAAAAATGAACATTAATTCCAAATAGTGGTGTTCATTCAAAGCACAAATGGAGGAACCACCTAACTTGCCATTTGAATGTATGCATTCATTTTTATGCACAACAATTTTACACAATTGAAAATTTCCATTTGAAAAGGCCAAAAAACATGATATTGTGTTGATGTTTAAAGACACATGTTAAGCCAACTAGCTTTCTCTTTACAATACGCCCTCTTTGATCAAGCAATCTTCTTTTTGTACCAAATTGCAACTTATGTTACGAATTGCAAATGGATCATTACAAGTGTAATATTTTGTCTTTCTTTTGTTGAAGCACACATTGCACAAGTTTGTCACTGTTTTCAATTTTGAGGTATGTGGTCCACCCATGCTAATAGGAATCAACAATGCCCCCTTAGATGATTGCTCAATTAAGAATATTTTAGAAAAAAAAAATCAATTTTTTTCAATTTTTTCAATTAAAAAAAAAATCATTATATTTTAATGTTAGGGTTCATATTGAAAATTTGTGAAAATTTTCATTTTCAAACCCTTTAAAGTCTTTTTGTAGGTCTTTTAAACAAAAAAATATTGGTTACAACTTTTTTTAAGTGTTTTTGGTAATTTTTATTCATTAGAATAATTTCAAATTTATTTGTATGTTTCCATGATTTATTATGAATGTTGTTAGATCCAAAATCCAAAATAACTAAATCCAAAATGATATAAATTGCTTTTGATATATGTTAACATGTGTAAACTTAAAAGATCCATGTGAGTGTGCTTGTCAATTATGGAGTGTAACCATTGGAGTCCACTCCAATGGAAGTGGAATTTGGAGTAGGGCTTGGAGTTTTAAAATTTTCTAAAATTGTTTGAGCCTTGCACTCAATATGTTTTTACATTTTTGAACATTTTCTTGAACTTTTTTTATGAAATGTGAATGCTTCAAAGTTTCGAGCTATGTTATGCAATATGCACTTGTGTATCTCTATGCGAGGTGCCATTGTGATGTTTTTTGGCTTGTTTGAAGTTGGAGTTTTTTGCTTGATCTAATAGGGGGTGGGGTGGGTTGTGGGTGCAACACATTACTTTTGCACAACGGGCTAAGTTTCTTTTGAAACTAGATTCAATTCCCCTAACATTTTGTGTGATGTGTGTTGAATATGTTTTTGCAGCTAAGCCCTTGATTTCTAGACTTTTATTTGTGAGATTATATTGTTTCACAACTTCAAAATCAATGTACCATAAAAATTGAAAAAATAAGCTCCAATAGCTGGAAAAATGAGTTGCAATTTTTTCTTTTTGTAACCCCACTAAAATTTTGCTTTTATAATTCATTTTTCCAATGTCTACGGTACATTGCTCATTGAGTTCTATGCGATTCACATGTATTTGAGTTGTCAAATGCTTGCTTTAAGATTAACCAAGATAATGAAATTAGGCAATTTGCATTTTGTTTGAATCACCCAAAGCTTGCTCTTCGATTACCATGATAGTCAATCACATGACAATGCAAAAACCTTATTTGACAATTTGTTCAACTCTAAAATTTGACAAATAGTTGTATAATACATTATGCCTCACTAAGTGGAGCCAATTTAACAACTTTTCACTAGCAATTTAATCAAATTAAGCAATTTGCATTTTGAGTTGATAACACAAACCAAAGGTCAATTCAACATTTTGTTTACCTGAGGAAACTTGAATTGACCATTTGTTGTGCCTTTTTTTGTTACTCTAAGTAGGATGATGTCCATAACTAGATTTGGGACAATTAGTATGGGAGGAGCAAAGGAAGGAACCAAAACCATGATGGAGGTGGAATCCATTGTTGTAGAAGTGGCAACCAAAAGCACTCAAGTTGCACATGACACCACCAAAGCTGCCATCAAAACTATGCATCCCTCAGCCTTGTCTACCATCATAGAAACTGAGGAGGGTATTGAAAACCTTCAATCAAGGAATGGCATTGGAATTGCTTTTATGGTAGATTAAATAGTTTTTTGGTAAAAATGTAGGATAATACTATTTAATCTTGAAGACATGATCCAAAATAGAAGGGAGGATAATGTTAAGGTTAAAAAGTTTTCTAGGCCGATTTTGAGGAGTTGTAATTTTGTATTGAAAATCAAACTTTACTGGTTTTGAAATATAAACCGATTTTACATTTCTATCGATTTTAGGTTAGAACCAAATTACTACTGATTTTAGGTTAGAACCAATTTTAGGTTATTATTAATTTTGAAAAGTTGTTTATTAATAGAATCAAAAAATCAATTGTCACCTCTAACTTCAGTTCCAGATTCTAGATGTAGGATAAGGTTGGATAACTTGGAGTTTAGGAGGATTTATAAGGATTTATCATTTTTTTAGGACCCCCACGGTTTTCTGATGGACTTGAAGTATTTTTTTGGGGAAGCTCAAGGGGGTCTTTTTCTCATTGTTGTTTTTGGATATGATTGTAATTTATTTTTTCATTTTAACATTTTTTGCATGAAATGGAGTTTTGTTTTATATTCAAGTTTTTGTTTTGTAAAGTGTGTTGGAGTTGTTTTTTTTGCTTGTTGTTTCAATTGCTAACTTTGGAAATGTTGCATAATTATTTTATTATTATCTATTTATTTTCCTTAAGAGAAAGTGGTAGATTATTTGCCTAACTATTTTCCACCTATTTTAATATGTTTATTTATCACTAAACTCGAACATAGTTGAGGTGTTCAAGTCTATATTTATTTTCAATCAAATACCCAAAAACACCTTAGAATTCACTTGGTTGGCCTAACAAGGATGATTAGGTTGTAACCACATCCGGTGTTCTTAGAAGACAATTTTCCCAAGGGCTTGGAATGGTGTGCACAAGTGTTGGGTCCACACGTTGGGCACCCCTTATAACCTTTTGGTCACTTGACTAAAAAGTAACCCATATGTTAGTAAATCATGTATGGACTAGATCAGGATGGTCCATAATGTAAACTTTTGTGGATTTCCCTTTGGTGGTGACACATCCCATGTAAGCACCCCTTCCACAACTCTTGCAACTCCTCAATCAATGGGGCCATAAACACAGCAATGTTGCAGCTCTTAATATAAAAAAATCCTAGAATTAACAAACCACACATAAAAAAAACTTTTTGGTAGTTAACCAAGGGGGCAAATTATAATTTAGGATGATTACAGGCCAAGTGGACTAGTTGGTGGATTGATTCCCATGTGGGTTCACTCCATTTAAGGTAAGCCCAATCTTCACATTATAGGGGTTTTTTATAAAGTGAGACCACGACAAGTTGATGTGAGCCTAGGCCTTTGAATTAACTACACTACTTGCGAGTTCATATGTGCTTTTGTTAATGTGATGCCAACACATTAACTTTGATAGGGTAGGAGTCCTAAACATGTGCTTCAACCTAGGGATAATTGGGAAATGTTGTAAAACATTCCTAGGCACCCTAGGTCATCCTACAATATATCAAGACACCACAGATTAGGCATTAACTTGTTTCATTGGGTTGATTTCAATAGAGTACACAACCATTTTCACATGCATGGATTGTCTTATATCCAAGATTTAGTTGTTGGATTAAGGTCTTAGCCTCATGATGTGATTTCAACAAATTGTTTGGTTTTGGCAAGAGTTAATTCTGCAACAAAGATATCAATTCATCCATGAACCCATTTGTATGTCAATGAGTTGCACAAGCATTCAATATCATCAATGTACTAATCAATCTAAAAAATTGATTATTATGATATAATGGAACTTCAATTTTTGTTGCCAACGTTATAAAATAAGGATCATCTTTTCTTGGGTGCAAGTCATCATCATTTGTTGGAACATCCCCAATAGCTTGAAGTTCCATCTCATCTACAAAATCAAAAATATCTTCATTGTGGATGTTAGCA
>Ga0116227_10006217_pt1 | contig 24400 bp, 16 predicted proteins | sample S1TSphgellanicum_FD_89693 | JGI IMG/M metagenome (GOLD analysis project Ga0116227, IMG submission 89693) | Host-associated microbial communities from peat moss isolated from Minnesota, USA - S1T2_Fb - Sphagnum magellanicum MG | ecosystem: Host-associated > Plants > Peat moss > Unclassified... | reverse complement strand
TTAGTGGTCGGGAGTCAAACTGCCAGTTTGACTCCCGGCCCTTCTTTTGCCCATAACTTGGGCTGCAGATGTCCGAATGGCCAATGCGAGGCCATTTTCGATATCTACGTTTCAAGACCTTTCGATGACACCAAGAACACCTCAATGCGAGGTGTTTTGGGCCTTGCTGTCGAGCTCTAAACATTCGGGAGTCCTAGAGGACTCCAAACCTCTCACTTTTCCAAGTGTTGGGCTTCACCCCCACACTTGGCCAAAGTGGGGTTGCGACAAGCAAGGAGTTAAGCATTGGAGGAACATCTTAATCAACAATGAGCAGGTTGCAAAAGAGACACCATCTTAACATGGATGTTTGAAAGAGAGCTTCGGTATTTGCCAAATGTATTATGTGTGAGTCATTAAAAGATTTGATATCCAAATTGGGAAGGAACAACAATGATGCAAAAGAATACAAATTAAAGTTCAAAAAACATATATTGCACTAAGAGTCCTATAGAAGCTTATACCATATTTGGAGGTTAGAGTTTGTGCGATCTAAAAATGAGTTCTTGTGTGTTATTCATGACAAAATGGATCATGCAAAAATTGTTGTCCCAAGGTTCCAAGTGACGAACAAAATGATTTCTGAGCTTGGGCAATTTCCCATTACCCTCATTGGTATGATAGCGCATGGTCATGGGGAAGAGAGGTATGCGTAATATTTTAATGAGTTGTGGCTAAATGATCCCAATTTCATAATTGGGTCATTGTTGCGTCTCTTGCAAACTTTGGAAAAGGCTCTAGTTTCGGAGTCAAAAGTCTTGTTGAACACCTTCCACAAAATGATTTTTTTGCTCATTTGTTGCAAAGGAAATGACGTTGCATAGGTGAATTAAAGGCACCAAATCAAGTTGTTGGTCCTAAGTTTTTGCTAAGAAATTTGTTACTTCAAATGGATAACTATGTGAAGTACAATAAAAATTGTTATTTGTTAACATTTCTTTCATTGTTGACTACAAAAGAAGTGTTTGAGGAGGTGAAATTCAGAATTTTTGTAGTTGGTCATACACATGAGGATATTGATGGGTGCTTTGGGTATTTGTCAAAAAATTTGAAAAAGCAAAACAATTATATTTTGGTAGATTTGATGAAGGCTTTCATGGCCTCACAAGAGCAACCCTTCATTTCGTAGTCAATCCAAGAGGTTCCAGATTTTAAAACCTAAGTTTTAAGTTGTTTGAAGGATGGTCTTGAAACTTTCGTAGGGCACACAAATATGCATTTGTTTAGATTTTTTGTTCATTTGTCAAGCTAGCCTGCCATGCAATACAAAGTTTCACCCATAGATAATGTTTGGAGTCCAAAAGATGGGCCTCCAATCAAATTGTGGAAATGTAATTTTAATGGATCACCAAACTACCTATTAGAGTCTCAAGCCTTGTTCCATATCGCCCAATTTGGGGTTTGTGGAGAAAGAAAAGTTCATTAATGTTGGACTATCCAAATATGTGGAATCTTGGAAATATGGCATTGATCAAAACACAACTTATGCAATGAAGATGGCTTCGTACATTGAATATTGGGAGGATATTTTCTTACAGTTAAAACTATTTTTGCTTCAAAGTTCAACACTTTTGGAAGGTTTTTTGCCTTCAAGCAACTAGAGGTCTAATTATGCCAGGGTTTTGTTGCCAACTAGGATGGAAGCTATTGATGCAGAAGACCCAATCATGCATCCTTATTGTGAGCCAAAAAATTTGAAGCCTTCTTTGGCATATACCCCATTTAGAGATATCAACAATGGGGATTTTGTTTTGGTGAGGCCCCATGATCCTCTCCTTGCTCTTGTGTGGATGGGAAGAACATAATGTGATGTTGTGAAGGATGAACAAAATGAAAATTTCAAAATGGTGAGGGTCTAGTGCTGGGTTCCAATGAAGAAAGGTTCAAATTTGGATGAACAACGTTTGGATGTAGATTGCTAGAATGGCAAATGGAACTGTAATTGAGCAAATCTAGAACAATGGTTCAACATTTCAACAATTCTTTTTTCCTTTTTTGTTTGGAAAAATACAACCAAAAAAATCAAATTAATATTCCTAAGAATTCTACTTTTCAAGTTAAAGTCAATCTTGAGGCTACTAATGCATCTAGTAATTTGTGAATGATGTTGAAAACATGAATAAAATATTGGTGGTTTGTTAATAATTTTTTATTATCATTTAATTGAATGGTTCCAATATTTTTCATGCATTTTTCATCTTTTGTATGTCATTGCATTATTTAATGAACTGAATTAGGAAATAAATTATTCTTGATTTTTAAAACAATGCACAATAAATAATTTACTATGTTGCACCTAGTGGCCACAGATGCCATTTTCCTTTCATGATATATATTAATGGAAATTATAAATAAATTAGTAGTATTAAATTAGATTGAATTAATGAAATACTTATTTGGTTTCATAAATAATTTTTTTGCCATTGCTAGATTGGGATGGTGCCCTTTGTTTGAAAGTCAACCATCTTTTTTACTAATGGGAGGATTGACTTATGGCTTTCATAATCAATAATAAAATTTCTTGCAGTTGGTGACCATTAGGTGAAACCCTCCTTTCATGGTATACGATATATTTCCAAATGTATTTGGTGTAGAAAATTGAATAACATATTTGGATTCATAAAGAAGTCTATTGCCATTGTTGGATTGGCATGGTGCCCTTTATTTGAAAGTCAATCATCTTTTTTACTAATGGGAGTTTTCATAATCAATAATAAATTATGTTGCACCTAGTGGCCACTAGGTGAAACCTTCCTTTCATGGTATAAACATTTCCAAATATATTTGGTGTAGTACAAATAACATATTTGGATCCATAAAGAAGTCTATTGCCATTGTTGGATTGGCATGGTGTTCCTTGTCATATTTATGTTGACATATTTTAAAATGACATTCATGCATAAAATGATCACAAAATTGTTAAATCTAGTGGCCACTAGGTGGAGTCCACCCCATCCACTAGGATGCATAAAGTCCTAAATTAAGAATTAAGTCTTAAACTAACTAGATACTTGTTACATCATTTCATCTATTGGCATACAACAATCCACTACAACTATAATAATGTAAAATAAACAAAAATTCAAAGTTGTCCTTTGCAGTCCTTTAAATACAAGTTATTCCTTTTCGGTACCCTAATTGTGAATACACCCAAGGATCTAAGACCTATTAGGATTCCAAAAAGCAAATTGTGTTGGCCAACATTGCTTTGGAAAAGTAGACTTAGGAGATGCATTCACAAAATCAAGAGTCGAAAGGGAAGATGGAGCTAATGAAGCTTGAGTTGAGTAAACATGTTCAACCACTACATGTAGATTATTAGGATGGATAATAAGTTAAAGGAATTTGAAAAGCTTTTATTGGACAATACCTTACTCAAAGTTTAGAATTAAGTTCCGGGAGACCAAATCCAAAATGGAAGGAATGACATGGCAAAAAATACAAAAATCATTGAAGATTAGATCCAAGAGATGTTGGAAATAACACAAGTTGATGAATAAATGTATCAATTGGAATATTGTTAATGTTGAATAGGACATGTTAAGTTTGAATTTTGTATATATTAGAAAAGGAGTTCAAAATTTGAAAAGACTTGTGTTTTTTTTTTCATTTCTATCATTAATGGGTTTTCTTGTATTCCCATCAAAGTTTTTGACCTCTTATTTATTCAGTAACAAGTTTTGAAAATAGCAATAGATACATTCAAAGTGAGAAACTAAAAATCATATACACAATTCCTAAACTAACATGTATTCAAATTGCATAAAAACTTCAAAAAACAAAACTAAGAAAAATAGTAGTGCTTCATTCTTCATTTCAAAATAAAACAAAAACAAAACATAATATCTTCAAAAAATTCTTAGATATTAAGTTCCTCTTCCTAGTTATATATAAGTTAATTAAAAACTTACATAGTTTAATTTAGACCATTTAAACAATCACTAGCTAGTATTAACACTAATAGTTCCTAAAATCAAAAATTGACAACTTGCTTTAAAACTGCTTGTGTTACAAATTACTAATTCTATTGACTACTTGTTCTACCAACCTATTGGTTCAACAATATCATTGGTCTTGCTAGCTCTAAAATTCTATATTAACCTCTTTTTCTATAATAGGTTATTTAATAGCTCCTTTAGCTAGTACAACATTAACTTCCTCCATAGTTTCAACTTGATTTAGAATTTGGATACCTATTTTTGCTACAATCCTTTGTCAATCAAGTGTTTCTTCAAAGGTCATTACGAGCATTGTGAATACCTTAGATGCATGAGGTGTGTTGGAAATTAAAGTAATCTTCGGACCTACACCTATTTGGGGTGGGGTCAATGGTATGGTAGTAGATAGAAACTCTAAGGATTCTAATTTTTTATTCACCACAAATGATGGTGAATAGGTTTAGGAATGACTTCAACATGTATTACTAAAGTTACCATAAATAAAAGTATGATTTCTAAACTTGTTCCTCTTCTAATGGGATTGGTTGGTTTGGTGGTAACATGTTGCTATCTTAGATCAAGTCCAAAAGTAGATGATGTTACACCTATTGTCCTTGTGCTGGTTCCAATTTCCACAAACACAAAAGAAGGTGGTTCATACTTGAAATTTAGGAAAACAATTGGTAGGCTTGTAGTTCTAATTGGTAAACATGTTGACCACTTCTAGCTAACTCAATGTTCTCCTAGATTTGCTCCTCTATGAACTCTTGGATTGTCTACCACCACTTTTTCCACTTGGGATTCTTATCCCCTAAAGCATGATTCTATACTATGATCAAAATGTTGTCCAACAACAACTCCTCAAATTCCTTCAACCTATTATCCATTTTGACAAGTGGGACTGGGGTTCATTACTATAAATCATGGATTATTTGGAAAATTAGATAATAAACCAGTCATTTTAACATCTAGTCAATTTAACCATTTAGTCATGCTAGACAAGTCGATTTGAACATGTCCAACTTGATGGTGGTTTTTTTATTAAGCATAAGATGGTCTTTTTGACTAGTCAAATTGGATAAAAATTGGGCAACCAAAAGATTTTAATTAAAAAAATTGTTGAAATTTTTAAAGGGGATTGAACCTTGGTCTATTTGGCTCCACACCAATGTCTTGGCCATCAAACCACCACACCATTTTGTAAAACAATATGATACCAAATGGATTAACATGTTTATTTGAACTTCAATGAATTTTTTTGTCAATGTGTATAACAACATTTGAATTTCAATTTTTTTCATAAGTAGGTAAGTAGGTACCTAACTAGGCAAATAGGTAGGCACACATGCCTACTTATCTATGGTTTTAGATGTACATACCTATTTATGTAAAATATAAGTAGTTATGTAGGTAGATAATAGGTAAGTAGGTATGTAGGTAAGTAAATAAATATGTAACTAGGTAAGTATATAGGTAGATGTTAGGTAGGTTGATAGATCAATAGATAGGTAGGTAGATAAATATGTAGGTAAGTAGGTAGGACATATATTGGTATGTAAGTAGGAAGCACATAGGTAGGTATATGTTAGGTAAGTAGGTAGGTAGGTAACTTAGTAGGCATAGCAAGTAGGATAACTAATTAAATTAATATGGCCAATTTGACTAAACATGGCCATTCAATATGTTTTGATTTGATTAAGCCATGGGCATCTTGCACTAGTAGAAATTTTTGTTTGCAACCATTCCCTGTGCCATTAAATGTTAGCTATGACTATAATGATTGCATACGTGATTATTTTTCAAATTTGGATGGATTTTGATCTTCCTTTCAACTAATTACAACTATGACCTATTTCGTTTTTCCAATTTGATGGTTGGTTTTTCATGACGTTTATATATTTTTCACAACATTGTGTATACGTTTAATTACACATGCAACCAAAATAATCACATTATACTTGCATAAGGTATGTATGTTATTTTGTAGCTACATGTATAGATTATTTAATAGTACATACATACCTTAATGTTTATACATACCTACTAAATACCTACCTATTTAATTACTAGGTGCCTACCTACCTACCTACTACCTACTTACTTACTAGGTACTTACCTACCTACTTCCTACCTACCTACCTATGTACTATTTATCTATTTACCTATGTAGCTATTTACTAGGTACCTACATACCCACTAACTATCTAATATGCTATTTAATTATAAATAATTATTTAGAGGCTATTTAAATAGGTGTTTAAAATAAGTAATTATCTAGAAGTTATTTAAGTATGTACTTAAAATAAATAATATCTAAATAGACTTTACTTAGTAAAAACTTATGCTACTTAGTAGGTAGGCTATGTAATAATATGTGTTGGGGAATAGTTGTAATTAGGCTACAACTATGCGACTAGGTTGCAATAAATTTTTTTCCCATATTGTTTGTCTTCCCTTTCAAGTTTACAAACTATAAAAATAGGTTGGTTTGGTGTAGTAAATACATTCAATTTTTTCAATTGCCATATGGGAAGAGCTAATCACATAGGTTTCACCTTAGGTGAATGCATAGTATAGTGGTTCAATAGTGGTGGAAATTACATTCCCTATAAGTCCATACAAGATTCTTTAAAATGATTCAAATGGACATGGTTGTTATTTTTTAAAAATATCATTATTTTAATCTTTGAATAATACATGTTTAATCACCTACAAAACCTTCCCAAATCTATGTGAAAACTTGTATTTAATGTAGCCGATGTCATTTTAAAATTTTGAAGTCCTAAAAGGAAAACCCACACAAAGTCCAAAGGAATAATGCCCCATCTAAAACTTTCAAAAAATATGCTTTTGGGACAAAGAAATTGAAAAATAAACAAAAATTGCAACTCATATGGACTTATGAAAATATGATTAAATTTTAATTATTCAAAAGTTTTTAATTATTAAACGGTTGAGGTTTTCAAAGAAAAGATTCCTCATATGAGTTTATCATTTTGTATTACATTATATATTGAGTCCCAATAACAAATCTAGATTGTGAATTAGTATAAAATTTTCAATTTTGTGATGTTTTAATTAAATGAATGATCTGTATTTTTCAACTTCAAAGTCCATTACTACTAACAAATGAATATTTTATCAATAAATAACCACACAATTCATTCCATAATGAAGTTGTTAGTCTTGATCCAGTCCCAATTAGTAGATCTAAAAGTATATTAATCACCATATGTATTTGAATAAAGGGTACCTAGGGAAAAAACATCGTTTTGTCACAAAAGTGAACCACTGTAGCTTACATTTATCCCCCAAAAAGTTAAACTTAAATAAAATAGGATTTTGTTGTAAAAGTTTTAGACCTAGACCTAAGTACCTACCTATTTAGGCTAGACCTATGGTTAAGTGGCTTAGGTTTAGCCTAGGTGCCACATGGCCTATTGTGAATGGTTTAGCCTAGGTGCCACATGGCCTATTGTGAATGGTTTAGCCTAGGTGCCACATGGCCTATTGTGAATGGTTTAGCCTAAATGCCACGTGGCCTATCATAAATGGTCCAACCCTAAACTAACACTAAATGATTATAGGGCAATCTTAAGTTGCAATGTGGCATAATCTTAAGCCACTACATGGCACAATTTAGTTACTTTAATCAAATGGTTGAAAAAAAAAAAAAAATTGTTTGGCGAAAGATTTCAAAAAATCCAAATGATGCCACATGTCACATTTTAAAGCTACCATGTGTGAACATATTGGTGTGCACTATAATTGTAAGTGTAGTTGCAAATGTAACTATAGGAATTCATCCTTGGATACATGTATAAAATCACCATACTCGTATTTTACAAAAAAAAAATTCATTTGTTATGTGCAACTAATGTCATTTGCAACTTGTTTGCTATTAGGCTGATTTTTAGTCACAAATGTCACTTGCGATTAAAGTTTAATTGTAAACGATAATTTTTTATTAGTGTTGATGGACCATTTTAAAAAATTGTCCCTCTTGACTAGATGTACGACTTAACACCTTGTCAAAATGGTCACTTTAGTAAAAAAAAACCAACCAAAAGAACCATGTGTCTTTCATGCCCCATCAATAGTAGAAATTGGCCAAAATGTAACTAGTTTATTTATGACTACATGTGACTATTAGTCATTTGTGACTATGTTTGGACAATTTTTTAATTATTTATTATTTTGGTTATATTTATGATTTTATTACAATTAGTTTGTGACTATTTTGGTTTTCATCCTTCCATGTGAATAAAATTTAATTTGATTTTCATCCAAGAAGAAACACTTATGTCCAATTAGTTACAAAGGTGACCAATTTAGTCGCAACCTTATGAGTGTACAAAAAAGTATTTTATGTATTTTAAGGGGTATAATTGCATATATTAGGATTTACAAATGTATACTTTGAATATATATGAATGACCATATTATAAGTTTATCCACGCTATCTTATCATAATTACAAAAATTATCATAAATGATAGTTATTATTATTATTTGTTATTATTATATTATATTATATTATATTAATTACCTTATAATAAAAAATTAATCTTCAATATTATTTTAGATTAAAATTAAGAATTATTATAATATTATTACATAATGATGACAATGATGATGATATTAGTATGATAGAAAAAATAATAATAAAATAATAAAATAAATAAATAAATATTGAAATTAAAACCATTATGCCCCTTGAAATTATTAATACTTGGTAATTATTATAATCAATGATTTTAATCAAATACTGAAATATATTTTTCATTTTTCATTTCATTTAATTAATTTATAATAATTACTATAATAGTTATTGAAGAAATCTAGTAAATTATTATATAAATGCAGAAATTATTTTCAAAGGACAAATATACTTATTTAGAACATAATTTTTTTAAATAAAAAATATTTTAAAATAATTATAATAGTTCATAAATGGCTACAACAAGTGAAATAATAATATGAATAATAAAAATAAAATAGCTAGCCTTGGCTAACAACTAGTTACAATAATAATTCAATTAATTTTATTATTATTACCTATAAAATTGAAAAATAATGGGAAATATGATAATAAAATAATTAACATAAGTTAGATACTAGTTATATTATTAGAGTTAAAAGAAATTCATACTTAATATTTATAATTAATAGTTAATAATTATTGATTAGTCAATATATCAATTATCAATTTATGTTTCATGAACTATTAATTAATAAGTTATTACAATTAGTTAGTTATTTCAATATTAGCCAATTATTAGTTAATTAAATTAATTGATATATCATTATAATCAATATCTTATTGATAATAAATATTTTTTAATTTATTATTTAAGTAACAAATTTAGTAATATTTTGTGATAACTAATAATCTAATTAATTAGTTGGCTAGTTTATTGGTTAATTAGTTAGTTTCTAGTTTATTTTTGATTAATTAGTTAGCAGGTTTATTAATTAATTAATTATTTTATAATTTATTTTTCTATCAATTAATAATCTTATCATTTAACTATTTAAGTTACTATTAGTTAACTAATTAACTAGTTAGGTAGTCATTTACCTACATAATCATATGATTTACAAAAATTAAAATGAAGACAAAAATATGGGATAAACTTTTTAGTTGCAAGTATTTTGCAACTAAAAATGTTTAGTCACAAACTTATTGCAATTAAAATTTTTATCCAATATATTTTAGCTTTCATTCTCATCTTGAAAAATATATAAACAAGGAGTTTTGTTTGACATTTTCATATTAAAAATCATGGACATATAAGATGAGCAAATAAAAAAAACTTAGCATAAAAATATTCATGTACTTACACCTAACTTACTTACCTCCTTAACTTATTTACCTACCTACCTAAATAAATATTTAACCTAGGAAGGTAAGTAGATCCTAACTAAATAGGTGTTTAGCTTAATTAGATTCTACCTATCAGGTGTAGTCATGCTAATAGGAGCTAAAAATAGTCGTAACCATTGCTTAATTTTGTGTTTTTTACACCAATTTTTTTTAATTTAAAATTTAAAAAAATTAATTTTTTTTTCCATATTATCAAATCTTATTCTATAAATGTCCAGAATATAAAATTATTTCATTAACATTTGGACTTTCAAAAGTAGTGTAAAAGACTTATAACCACTATTTTTAATAGTGAAATGATTTGTAAATGGATTTGGAAAACTTTGAAAGTGATATATTTTTGACAAATTTTTAACAAAAAACTTAACAAAATAGTACAAAGAATTTTTTAAAAAACTTATAGGAAGTTTTTGAAGCTTTTTTGAGAATATTCTAAAAATATTCCCCCCAAAAAATCATTTAAGGGTATGCTAGTGGGTCCTTTTAGCTCATTTGCACCTTACTTATTTATCTACCTACATAAATAAATAACCTTAGGTAAGTAGGTATGTAGGTAGGTAGGTAGCTATTTACTTACCTACCTCCCTACTTTGACTTACATACCTAAATATTGATTTAAATTTATTTTGCACAAATTCAATTGATATGCTACATGGCGAATTTCTATTGCACCATGTGTCACGATCTAAAACCATTCAAACAGAAAAACTAGATATTTGAAATTATTTCAAAATTATAATAAAAATATTTGAAATTATTAAGAGTTGGGACATGTGGCAAAACATCACTTGTTCCAATTGTTCACAAAAAAAGTCACATTTTAATCGAAAATGACAATATATATATGGCTAGTCAAAAGATGAAGGTGTATTTCATTGACTTTTTTTTTCCATCCAAAATTACTTGTCATTTGTGATTAGTGTCACATGTGACTTGTTTAACATGACTTTTAAAATTTTGGTTGCAAATGTCACCTACAACTTAAAATTCGTTGCAAAGACCAGTTGCAAAATTGCCATTTTCTACTAGTGCATGCCTTTAGTCAAAGCAGATATCCTTTTGGTCAATGTGGACATTTTAGTTAAGTTGAACCTTTTGAAAAATGATGATTTGTTGTGGTGGTTGGTTTGCTCATTTGTATTTTAGCCATCTCTAATTTGCCCTTCCAATTTTGGATCTGAGCATTCAAGGCTTGGGTTTGCTTTTCAAACTCAATATTGGCAACCATAAGTTGTTCCTTGACTTCTTGACAAGTTTGCTCCAAACCTCTTATGATCTTTTCCTATTACATGTTGGATTGCTCCATTTTGTTATAGTTTTGAATCATTCATTCATGTTCACTTTGGTGATGCTTGAAATCATTATGAGTCTTCCAATTGAGTTGATTAAGCTCATTGTACTTTGGTTGAAAACTTTTGGCTTTCTTTGTAGTTTGCTTTGCTTGATTTTCAACTTGGATAGGTTTTGGTTCTCATTTTGTACCTTAACCAGTTGCCCTTTGACTGTAATCAGCTCTTTTTTTCAATTCTTTAAGGTTTGATGTACTGTAGTCAGCTTACACTATAGGTTTGCAATTGGTTATTGGTGTCACATAGGTTTTGTTTGACCTCCTCTTCACATTCAACACTAACTTTAGTGAGTCCATTTAAAATTCTTGACCAAGTTGTGGCATTGTGGGTAGCTTGTTAAAAAAACAAGTAGATGCACAAATGAGTGGTTCATTTTTGTGACATTTTTTTGTTTTTATAGTACCCATCTTGTTTTATTGTCTCCTAATAAAACATATAATGTCAATTTTTGCAATTGGGACTTGGTTTTAGATTATCAATTTGATTATGAAAACATATGCACAATCATTTCTTGAAAAAAATTCCCTCACTTTTACCTATGGAATTTTGAAACAAAAAAATAGGGTCTAATAAGTTGATTGAAGGTTTATAAAATTATGATGTTGACATAGAATTCTAATCCAAATGATTTGGAGTGACTGAGTATGTCAAATTTTATTTAAATAACTTATATTTGAAAACCTTATCTTGAAAAATTTAACCATTTCATAGTATTGGACTCTTATGTTCTTAGAATTGGCCTTTATTTTCATAAGTCCTTAATTGTTATATATTTTCTTTGATTTGAATTTCATTTTCACCAAAGCCAAGGTTTTTGAGGTATTTAAATGGGCTTCCACTAATATGGACTTTTTTATTTTTATACATGGACTTTATTATAATTTAACCAATGTTACTAGAATACAAATTCAATTTAATAATATAACGAACTTTGGGTGGACTATTTTTTTGTCCAAAAATGAACCACTCATTAGTGCATATACCAAATACTAATCTATCCAAGTTTTCTGTAGAATGGCCAAATATTAAGGTAGATTGAAATGTAAAAAATATGGGTTTTCTGGGTTAACATTTGGTTCAACTACAAGTTGAATAGATTTAACAAGTTCAACTTCAACATCTTCAATTACTTGGTCAAGATTGATCTCAGGTTCTTTTTCAAGGTTGACCTATTTTCTATCGTTTGAAATTCTTTATCATCTCCACCACCCATTTCCTCTAAACATGTCTGCTCTTCCTCTTCTTCTAAATCGACAATTTGAACCCTAAAATGAGTTCTAGATTACTCCTTTAGCGGTGAGACAACATGTTTAAGACTTAACATGTCATGTGGTGTAAGTAGTTTTGTGTGCATTTTCAATTTATGAAATTGATGTGTTGGTAGAGGTGATGTAGTTGTTGACCATGCTAGTTTTTAGTTTCATAGGAATTACTCCCTTATAATAGGTTTAGGTGAATTCCCACCTTTTTAAATAATCTATTGGATTGCAACTATTGGTGACATAGGTTCATCTTGGGTTATTATTCCTGATAAAATGTCTTTAGACAAAGGAAACCATTTTTTAAGTAAGACGTCAAGGATAGGTCTTAAGTAGCAAGGCAGTTTTTTTGTTTCCAAGTGTCAAACTAAATGTTATTTTTTTCTAGCATTTTGATGATTAGGTCAATTTTACAAGCATTTGGGTAAGAACTATGGAACACACCAGTTGACATGTTGTGCTTTGTTTGCCAAGTCAAAGCTAGTAGCTATTTGATTACTAAAGTAAGCTAAGGTCATTCCGATTGATAAATAATTTGCAAAATGGCTGCAAATTTGGGATGAAATTCCTCCTTCATGCGTATGACACTCCATTTTTCATTTTCTACAAACACATTGGGGTTCTCTTCAAAGAATTAAAAAAATAAAAAATAGTAGAGTTGGTATCATCCAACTTCATTGGAAATGCCAAGCTAATCATGAATGAACACCTAGTCAATAAGAATTTTTTAGCTAGGAATTTAGGCTTTGATACGCCATCTTCTGTCTCCTCCCAAGTCTACAATTTTTTTTTAACATTACTTCTCGTGGTGTAGTCCAATGGATGTTAAAAAGTTCCCCCAAATTGGTTCTTTCACCCATTTGTACTCATCTTGGTCCATCTTCATCAGTTGCATCATCCTTTGGGCCTATTTTGCCTTAGATGTTGGTATTTTCTTGATAAGTTTTTCAACTTGTTCCTCTAGAGGTGCTTTTTCCTTCCTTTTCACCATTGTTTTTGGGTGAGATTGTGGGCATTGAGGTACAATGTTGGGAAACTGTTATTTTTTAAAAGGTTTTTGAAAAATGTTTTTTTAAGGTCATTAACAATTTCTTCCAACTCTCATTTCTCTTCCTTGTTTGTTTGTTGAAGTGCTTTTGGTGGTTGCTCTTCAACATGTCAAGTGAAATCTTTAGGTTCTTCAAAATTTGAAATTACAATAACCGATGTTGGTGTAGAAGTAAGAGTGGTTCGTCAAAGAAATTGTAATGCGGCTTTGAGTTCTTCCAAATTTTTACATTTCTCCTACACATCAAAAGTTTTAACTTCTTCTACTATTGGCTTTTGTGAAGCTAAAGGTTCTATGTAAATTGCTTTTGTTAACCTAACATGTTTTGTTATTTCTTGCTATATTTGCTCTCTTCTTGTATTCTCTGCCTTTCTCTCAAGCTCTTTCTATTTGGCCTCTCTTTTTAACTTACCCATTGAAGCACTTTCATTCATGGCATCAAACAAAACAACAAAATAAAACAAAACAAAAAGACACAACAAAGCTTGTGGTAGTTCTTTATACGGTTTTGGCTAAGAACAATTTTGTGGTTATGAATAGACACACCTTTTAGGGTTATAGCTTCTAATGAATAGACATTTTTAGTCATTGCAATGGGTATGTCGCTTTGATAATTGTGAACATGTATGTCATTATGATGATTGTAAAGAGGTATGTTGTGTATAATGATAGGTCCATTTGTAAAGTCATTAGTAACCGGTTCAAAGACTGCATGTTCAAAAATGTCATCCTCAACAAGTAATGATTCAAGGAGTTCTTCTTGAACAAATGCTTTAATGGTCAAATCACTGGGTTTAGCAAATCGAGGTTGCAAAATATTATCATTTATAAACCTAATATATGGTTTTAGTTTGTTGATGTTGACTAGAATTGGGTTAGAATCAAACTTATCAATGGTGAAAAATAATATTATATTATTGGGCAAACAATATTGTATCATATAAGGCCCAAACCATCTTTGCTAAAATTTAAGAGCATGTGCTAAAATAACTTTTGGAAACCATAATACATAATCTCCAAATTGAAATTTAGTTTTGATGTACCAGTTTTGTGACCATAATGACTTGTTTCACTTGTTAACAACTAGATCTTATACAACTAATTGGTCTTTTTGCAATTTCTCTAGCTCTAATAAATGGCTAGTTAGTACCTAGACAAGTGTTGGATTTAATTTTTCACCAAATTTAAATGGTAATAGGTATTCAATTGGTAGCAATGGATGTAATCCATAAACAAGTTGAAATGGTGTATGACCTATTCCAACAAGTTGTATGTTGTTTGGTTTGAAAATAATACTATGGACAAGTGTATGTCCTAGTCATTATAGTTTTCATTAACCAATTTGGCTAGTAAGGTTCCAATAACCTTATTGGTAGACTCAACTTATCCATTCCCTTGCAAATAATAAATAGTATAACTGGTATGTTTAAAGATAAAATGATTAGTAAGGTATTTGATAACATTGTTGATAAAATGGGTATTTTGATTAGTTACGATAATTAATGGACATCCAAAATTTCTAATAAAAATACGTGTTCATATAAGAATTTGGCATTTATTGTAGCAATGTTAGTGTGGAATGTGCGTGCTTCCACCCACTTTGTTGCATAGTTAATGGTTACCAAAATACGTTTGACTAGTCCAATGAAGTCCAAACCACATTTTTGAAATGGTTTTTCAGGTACAATAGTAATTAGTTTTGCCAAACTCTATGTCAACAAGTTACTTGTTTATTGACATTGATCATAGGTTTTATGATATTCATGAACATCACGATTAATCATCAACCACCAATAACCAGCATCCAAGACTATGTTTATAGTGATGTCAGAAGAGAAATGACCTCATGTAACTTTTCCATGAAGTTTTTGTAACACTATGGGTACTTGTTTTGGTTGTAAGATTTGACAAAACTTGTTGTCTTGTTCAAATCAATATAATAGTCCTTTTTGGAGCACAAATGGTTTAGTTCTCTAGGCCAAATACTGTTGTTGTGAGGTAGTAAATCCCTTTAACATCATTCTTTTTTAACAAGTATTAATAAACATTATGTAACCACTTAATGTGAATAGGGTGAAAGCATGGTAAATTAGACCAAAAAGTACATCTACCTAAAATCCCATTTAAAAATATGACATTTTTTACAAAAACGCAAGAAAGTAGATTGGAAAGTTTTAATATTTCATTTTGAAAACATCAGATTTTATGCTTACATTGGGTTTATGGTAAGTTGAGTATAAAATTTGAAGAATTTAGTATAATAAAAATAGGTAACAAGTAGGTTTGAAATTGACTAGTAAATGTTTTTCAAACCTACTTTTACCCTATAAGCTAGATATATTTTTATTCAAATGTGAAAAAGATGAAAAACCACAAGTACATTTTAAGGCCCCATTAATTCAAAATTTTAAAAAATGTAATATTTCATTTACTTATAATTTACATGAGAGCTATAAAGTAGAATGCACATGACTTTTGCTTGAATTCCTATGAATCTATTAAACTTATTTTAAACATGTACTTTTTACTTAAAGTTTTAACAAAGTTGAAGAAAATGTTCATATGTATTTTTGAACTGAATAATATTTTAAAGTTCAATACATCAAAACATACTTCCTAGCTACTTTTCATTTATGCTACAAGGAACATTTACAATCTAATTTACCATGCTTTCACCAAACAAGTGAGCATCGCATGTTTGATCATGTACTCTAACAAGTTCAATTTGGTTGGGTAATCGGTTCAATGAATTTGTCATTAAGTGTGTTCTACCAAGTCTATACATAATCTTGAAAACATATTCAAAGAATAACAATCACCATCTAGTTAACCTACTAGAAACTTATGACTTAATAACTAAATATACTAAAGCCATGTGATCAACATATTTAAATAAAATTTATTACCTAATAGGTATGTTTGAATTTGTGCAACCTAGCATAAACCATAGTTAAAACCTTTCTCAATGCAATGAAACAATGATAAAACTGGGCCATTCCATTAAACACTTGGATTTCCTAAGGGATTTTAAGTATTAGTATTTTGATAATGGTGTCGTAACCTTAGCCTTGGGCTCGCAACCAAGGCAAAGGTTTGCAAGGTTGCGGGCCAAGAAGGAAATCCATGGGTCACATCTCATGTTCCCAAGAGTGCAAAAAGTGCGAGGGAATGAACCTTCACACTCCCAAGTGAACTCCCATTTTGGGAGTTAGAGTCCCAATGGACTTCTGAATCTTTAGAGGGCAATTGTAAGAGTCAAAACCCATTTGATTGAAGATTTTTTTATATCATCGGAAATCTATTGAAACATAGATGTCTAAAATGGGCTCTCATGACCCATTTGGACATCTGAAACACAAGTTATGGCCAAAAGAAAGGTTGGGAGTCAAATTGCCAATTTGACTCCCGACCACTAAAAGTCAGGAATCGACCCGATTTCCTTGTGTGTAGGTGGCGTGCAACATACCATTGGAAAGCTCTTGACGAGGGCTACAAATTTGCTTGAGACTTCATCTTAATCAGAGGTCTGCACACAAAGTTATAGGGTCCCAAAGTTGCAAGAGTTGTAACTTTGGGAATTTCGGGACTCCCATTTGGGAGTCCTAGGACAAAATGCCATTTGGATGTGGGCCTCGTGGAGAGGCATGGAGTATACTATAAGGGGGAACATGGTGGTTTCTTCTAAGTCTGGGCCGTGGTGAATCTTGTGAGTCCGAGTTTGCTCATGGCTCGTCCTAATACCAAAAGTGTTCCACTTATGCATTAACCAACTTGTTGTTTGGTTTGTGTAGGTCTATGTGAGTGATTGAATTACTTGTTAATCTTCCTAGTCCCATCCCGGAGCTCTAGCATGCCCCTCTACCCTCGAAGTGCTACGAGCCAGGGAGCGTGCCCCAACTTCCTACTCTTCCGCTGTTTTCATTTTAAACTCACATTTGAGTCTTTTGAAGAGGTCGGGAGTGCGGCAAATGGCCTCTATTTTCTTAGGAGCAAGTGTTTTTCCTTCTTTGGAGATTATAAATCCCAAAATAATTCTAGAAAAGACCATGATTTTGTGCATTTCTAATCTAGATTCAAACTTATCCCATATTTTTTACACTTGAGGAAACACTTTTTTAATTTTTCTACATGGGTGGATAGGTCACTGACAACAGTAAAGTCATTTAGAAAAATCTTCATGAATACATTAATGTATTCATACAAAGCCTTGGTGATTGCCTTTTGATAGGTAGGTCGTCCATTTTTGACCCCAAAAGGCATTACTACCCATATGAAAACCCTCCAATTAGTAACAAAAGTAGACTTGTATTAATCCTTAGGTGTTATGGAAATTTGATGGTATTTAAAAAAACCATCTAAAAATGTATAAACTTCATGTCATGCTAAATTGTATTAATGACTTCATCACTAGAAGGTAAAGGGTATGGATCTTTTCTTTTGGTAGCATTAAGCTTCCTAAAATCCACATAGATTCTCAATCCTCCATTTTTCTTAGGTGTTACAACTATAGGTGATAACCAAGTACCATCCTTAACAAGTTTAATAAAACCTTCAACAAGTAGTTTATCAATGTCCTATTTGACAATGGTTACATAATTAGGATTCAATTGGTACCTTACTTGATGAACATGTGGTTTTGATGTGTCTAACTCAATTTGGTGTTGAATAATTTCAAGTAATATACCTTTCAAATCTTTCTAAGTCCAAGCAAAAATGTCCTTGAACTCCTTTAGTAGCTTGATTAATTGAATATTGATAACAAATTCCAAATCAATGTTAATTTTGACTCGTTGTAGGTTCTGTTTAGTACCCAGATTGATCTCGATCAATTGTTCCTCTTTTGTGATAGTCCAATTAGCAATGCACAAATTTTGAATTTGTTCACGAGTAGGTGTTTCATCAATATTGATCTCTCTTACGTCAGGTTGAAAAAAAGTCTCTGGTAGGTGCTATTTAAAAGTATCATGAGGTATAAGTATTTGAATGGGTAGTATAGAAATTGGTTCAACAGGTACATTAGGTACTTGTTCAATTAACCCAAGACTTGTTGATGAAGATGGAGTAATATGTTGTTTTGACTGAACTGGTTGAAGGACATCTATGGTTCCTGTTGAAAACAACTTTGGTTATGTGGCAAACATTAAATCCTCTACCGCATTAGAAATTCCAAAATGAAAATCATAACAAATTAATATTTCGGGTCACTTAGTTTGTGTTCCAAGTTTCTTGGTAACATGTATGGTTATGATAATTTCTGTTCCTTGGATAGTAATAATATTATTACCCCAATTATGAGATACTTTAGCATTTTTAAACCAAGGATGACCTAACAACATGGAGTAGTTGGAATCTAATACAATACTTTTGTATGACAATAAAGGTGACAGTACAAGGGATTCCATGTACCCAAATTTTAAGATCTTTGATTAGACCTAAAGGTTTAACAATGGTTTGATTTGCCATGTGTAAATTGTAAATTGTTGGCTTTGGCTTTGATAATTTTAATTGTTTTCATGGTTTTTCAATAATAATGTTGATTCCAGAACCACCATCTAAAATGACATTTTCTATGAAGTTCTTTCCTATTTGAATCTGTATTACTACCATCTAATGGTTAATGACAATTGATGACAACAACTCCACATCTAATTATGAGGTATAACTTCATTTATTCATCTTTTAAATTTTTTATCTTCTTGGTTATTACATTTTTTTATGATGAACTTTAACAAGTTTACATATTTTCCTTTGTTTGCATTCCCCAAACACTAATTCTAATTTTACCAATTCCAACACCTCACACTATAACTTGATTTCAAAGTTTTGCTATTTAAAATTTGCAAATTTGAACCATTGATTGGATTTGTGAGTTTTAATAGTGAGGACATTGATTTTTGAATGAACTTGAAATGCTTGTGACATCATGATAATGTGTAGGAAACAAATTTTTCTTTTACAAAGTGATCTTCTGTTTCCAATATGTTAAATAACTTGACATGTTTGACATGAACATTCAACAACTAAAGTTTCTAGAAGTTGTGGCATCTTGGGAATATTTTTTCTCACATTGGTTTTTGGGAAGTTTGAAAATTAATGTCTTGATTGATTTGTGGATTGATTTCAAGGGTGCAGATGAGCTCAAATGAGCTAAAATTGATGTCAAAATGTTAACTTTTCTACAATTTTTGTTACATTTATCTATGTGGTGCCATTTTAATAGCATGTGAATCATGGAAAGTTGTGTTTATTGAATAATATGCATACTAAAAAATCTAAAATGAATCAAGAAAAATTCCAATATCAAAGTTTGGTTTGAATAAAGGATGTTTTACTATTTCATTTCAATTACACTACTTTCATAAAGGCCCCCTTAATTTTCATAATACAATTTATTTCATCTTTAATTTTTTATTATAATACTAGGGTAATATTAGACACATCAAAAAAACACTCAAATTTTCATATTTTTTGATTTTTCATTTATCAAAAATTAAAGTTTACAAAAAGTTCATGAGTCCTTTTCAACATGTAAATGTGATGCAATGTATATGTTGTTTAAAGAAAACTTGTAGTTTATAACATAAAAAATAAAACTTGAAAGTGTTAACATGTTTTGATATGATTTGAATTATGACAAATTTTCAAGATGAAACACAAAATTTGGCAAAATCTATGCACTTTCAAAAAAATCATATTTCTCCAAATTTGATTGTAAAAAAACATTTGACATATTGGGAAATTATAAATACAATATATAATTTTTTAAAAAACATTTCATTTGAAAATTCTTCTTTAGGAAAACACATTTTTTGGGAAAAAGGACCCCAAAAAGGATAATAGTCCTAAATGCAAAGTAAACACATTGGCTCATTATATGTCGTTTGGACCCTCAAATGAAAATTTTATTTATCATTTGGAGTTTTTGATGGTGTTGAAGGTGTGTGATAGTGCCAACAAAAAGTATGGTGATTTTTCAATTTCAAATGTGAAAAATATGAACCACATATTCAAAATAAGCAATGTTGCAAAATACAAATGTATTCAATCTTTATCATCATTCATCCATTCAACAAATTCATCATTGTATCTAAGATTAGATATTTTCTCTTTCAATTACAAACTACTAAAAGCAAAAATTAATTTTTTTGTTTTGTCTATTGTTAATCTATTTTATTTCTTTCTATGGATGAACTCAAACCTACTCCAACTCCTTTCACATGTCAATGCCACAATCAAGTGATTTAAAAATTCAATTGCAAACATTTGCAATTTTAGGGTTTTTGAACTACATTATAATTCCACCAAACATGTGTTGAAATTTCTTTTGCACCAAGAAATTGCCATATTAAGGGGACCAAATTAAAAACCTTCCATATTTCTACAAGTAATTATTTTTTCAGTACTTTTTGATCCCTTAAATATCAAGAAACACATTATTTTTAACTACACAAAATCCCTTCATCATTTCTCTTGACCCTTCATTCTCCATTCAAGATCGAATGATAATTCAACATAATGGATTTATGGCTATGGGTAAATAACCACCTAATTTGTAAAATGATATATATATATATATATATATATAATTTTCTATTGATAAATCTATTCCATTTTTTTCAATTTGTGTACATTTGTTTCCCCAATTTTTGATGGTATTCAAGTGATGGTCATCCTTTATTGCTTTATAATTTTACCATTGGCCCAAGTGTAGAGTAGTAAATGGTATATTAGTTTTCAAGTCATATTTTTAAAAGTTACAAGTGGGAACATGATCATATTCATCACTAAACTAATGTAAAGGGGAAGTGTGTTGTTTATAGTGAAGATGTTATTAACATAGGTAACACAATAAAAAAAAATGGTGTGGGGTGCTTGAAAATTAACATGATTCATCTTTGATGGACGCAACATTCCCAAAAGTCCATATTTTAACACTAAAATAAAAAAGAAAAACTCTAAACAATCAATGTTAATGTGAAGTATACGATGATTAATGAACTAACAAAGTTAGATGAACAAAAAGCCCAACAAAATAACTTTTTGACATACATCATGTTAAAAAGAGAGACATCAATTCAACAAAATTTGATTAAGATAAGGATTTTTGAAAATAAGGTTCAATTCTAGTCATTCAAAAAAAATATTAACTATTTGTTGGTTTAGTTTTTGCAATTCATGTTTTCTTTAAAAACATGTATCACATATTAAAACCTTATAAGACATGTTAAGATGAAATGATATTGAAAGGGGAATTTGAATCTTCATGCAAATTCAAAAGCAAAGTTCATGATTCGATTTCAAAAGTTTATTATTATATGTTTGGTGTATTTTTATTGAATTTTATCATTATGCACATATTCTTACTCAAGTTGCCAATCTTAATCCATAGTTTTTTTTGTCAGATTGATGATTTTACCATACATTTATTGCATTCGAATATAATACATTATGTAGAAAGTCCAATTTGTGACACAAAAAGTGAACCACCCTATCTTGTAACATGGGGTTATTTTTCTCCTATTATTTTTCCAACTTTCCTCCAATTTGCTACATTATCTATCACCACTTGAATTGCACTTGTTGGTTTTACTTCTTCAATTGAAAACACCAAATTTTTTACTATATAATCTACATTTATTTTCTTTGTACAATTTGTATTTAGGGTAGAACCACCATTTATCACCAAACACCCAAACAATTAAAAAAATGGCCCATTAGCAAACACTACCAAATTGGTGACTTATAACAAAACATTCAATAATACCCCATAATTACACAATTGGTTTTTGAAACAATTTGTAATTGGGGTTTTTCAACCTTTTATTTGGAGATGGGGTTTTATGTCGTAAATGGGCTTCAAAATTCCCACACGCCAAAATACTTTGCTTGTTCATTTGCCTCTTTGTGTTTGGTAATAGGTAATTTCATTAATGTTGGGTAGTTCTCATTGTGACCTTTGGTTCTTGTACCAATTCTCAAATTGATTTTCACAATGAAAATTGATTGGTATCACATTCAGTGATAATTGATTTGAGAATCAAATTGATAGCCTTCACCCAAGTGAGAATTGGGTTAATTTTATGACAATTATTTTTTGAGAACTAGGTCAGTTCTATGAGAAAATTAGAATCTAGTTTTATGGCTAGGAAGGTAAAATCATCCATCAACAACATGTATTTGTCGTAAAATATTTTCTAATATTTTCTTCATTCCTTAACCAAGTTGAATGATTTTCGTGTCATTGGATGCACAAATTGGAAGGCTACAAATGTTTTTTGAGTGTCAAAAGTAGAAGAACAATGCAGAAAACACAAGAAAAGGATGAGTGATAGTTTGCTTCTATTTTTTTGAAAAAAAACCTCTAGATCTCTCGATGGTTCCAACTTCATATCTTTTTCATTTTTAGTTTGTTTTGAGTGATTTAAAACATGATGGGTGTGCCAATTAAGGCTTTATAAAATTTCTTTGTATTTCAAAGGCAAAGATGCAACAATCCAAGGTTTTAAGTTCAAAATCTTAATCTATTTTAATTCACCCATCATCAAACACTAAACCTTTTAGATCAAACACCCCATATTTTCCCGATAAATTTGAGATTTAGATTATGAAAACTAAATATGAAAACTAACTATTATCACATAATTTTGTGAAAACTGCCTTGTCTGAGAACCAATTTAATTTAAAAAAATTTAAATGTGACATTTTGATCAATTTTCATAAGTTAAATTTCTTTCGAAAAAAAATTTGGGTTGATTATTTCAAGTTTTGGGAAGAACTTGAACCAATGATTTTCATAAAAACAAAAAAAATTCCCGAACATTGTTAATCACTCTTCACAATAAAAAATATTAACTATTGCACATTTTGATAAGTTATTTTTCACTTTTTGAAAGATAAATTGTGCCTCTACACATGTGTTTGTTGGTGTAAATGGAGTTATTTGGAATAAAATCCACATATAAGAGGGATATTGTTTGTGTATGAAGTGTGACATGGTCTAGCTTTAAGATGCAATTTGGTTGCACATGGAAGCATAGGTGTTCACAAGAGGCCAAAATAGGTTTGCAACCCTCCTTGTTTGTGGGTGAAAACACATTCCATTGTCCATGAAATGTTGTCAGATGACAATTTTTACAGGATTTTACAATTTGTAATTGGCCATGTGATTAAATATAGTCGACTAGGATGAAAAAGAATCAACATAGCAATGTTATATATCATATAATCACATTGTATGAATTTCATAGATCTTTTTTGAATAACTATAACATAATGGACTTTTACCCAAAAACTTGTAACAATCCATAATCAATGAATATGGACTCCATGCACCTTTATATAATGTTCTTTAATGAGTAAAGGATTCAATGATAATATGATGTGCTAATTTGATACCAATAAGGACTTTTACCTTGAATTATGGTTTTTTCTTATTAAGTTTTTTATTTAATGAAAATAATATTTTAGAAGCTCATCTTTCAAATTTAAATTCTCCATAAAATAAACTAGGGTTGATTTTTTTTGTATAATAAATTTCAAATGGTAACTCATTAAATGACTTGTGTGATTAAGGTTTCTTGCCTTCACATTATCTTTGCAATGTTAATTTAAGCAATTATGAACTTTCACATGTGCATAAAAGTGTTACACCTTAGTTGGCTTTCACCCTTGTGAGATTTTATCTTGCTCATTTCAAACCCAAATGAAGGTCAGTAAATGGTTAAGGGGTGCTAAGTTCAGGTGTAATGGAAAATGGGGTTACCTTAACTTTTGAGCGCCCACTGATCAGGGAGCCTAATTGACATTTCTTTGAGCCGTTTTGTGTCTGTGACGGCCGCCTTTGCATTACATCTGCATGGGTTGCACCTTGGTTGAGGATCT
>Ga0116227_10006214_pt1 | contig 24407 bp, 21 predicted proteins | sample S1TSphgellanicum_FD_89693 | JGI IMG/M metagenome (GOLD analysis project Ga0116227, IMG submission 89693) | Host-associated microbial communities from peat moss isolated from Minnesota, USA - S1T2_Fb - Sphagnum magellanicum MG | ecosystem: Host-associated > Plants > Peat moss > Unclassified... | reverse complement strand
GGGTGAAAATGGGGGGGGGAGAAGGGTGTGGGGGGCGAGTGGTGGGATCCCACCCCCCCCCCCCCAGCGCCCCCTCTCAGGACTTTGATTGGTCGACCTGGATGGAAACAGCCACCGACAGGGTAATGGCATGCAACGCGCGCCTCTCAAAGGTGAGAAGGCGTGCTCAGGGCGCATGCATGAGGGCAAACACCAAAAAGATTCAGTTGGCCGAAGTCCAACTCCAAGGGGATCCAACGAACATTGAGGTGCGGGACATTTTTTCAGACGCACAATGCTAACTCGCGGATGTTTTTCAGAACTTAGTAGAGCGCACCCAGCACTCTTCCACATCCAGGTGGCTTAGATATGGAGACATTTGCTCTAAGGCCTTCTTCAACTTCCATCGCATAGGAACAAAGAGGGTTCTTCTTCGCAAGCTGGAAATTGAGGAGGGCTTATTCGTAGGCCAAAGTGACCTAGCCCTCTATATCACGAGCTTCTATGCCAATCTCTATACCTCGGACGCGCGGGCCCCCAGCACAACAGAGGCGCAATTGGCCTGCTGGACGAGCGTCCCGGCCAAAGTCACCCAAGTCATGAATGAGAGGCTAACAAGAGAACTCACCATCAAGGAGGTCTTGGATGCCATCAGAGCCCTCCCTAAAAGGAAGGCTCCAGGGCACGACGAGGTGCCCATGGAATTCTTCCATGAATTCGTAAGTGAGGTAGCGCCGACGCTGTTCCTTGCCTTCGCGGTGATGCTTAGCGTCGGCTCGACTTTGGCTCACATCAACAAAGGGATGATTACGCTCATCCCCAAGTCAAGGGACCGAGCCAGATTGAACAATTGGAGGCCCATCACCTTGCTGGGCAGCATTTATAAGATCTTGGCAAAGATTTTCGCGCGAAGGATTCAAGCGGATCTCACGGAGGTTATCAGACCCAATCAAATGGGATTCGTGGAGGGCCAGAGCATACTTGATAATGTGTTCATGGCACAGGAAAGCTTAGGATGGGCAGAAGAAAGTAACCAGGATTTGGTTCTCCTCCTCCTGGATTTCGAGAAAACATTCGATAGAATCGAATGGGGCTTTCTCTTCAAAGCCTTGGACAAATTGGGCTGTAGCCCCACTTGGATTAGTTGGGTTGCTTCCCTATATCGGGAAGCCACCTCCGCCATCAAAGTAAATGGAGTAGCCGGCCCCAATTTCCAACTCGCCAGATCAGTCAAGCAAAGGTGCCCCTTAGCACCCTACCTATTCATCCTTGCCATCGATGTTCTTGGTTACATGCTGGCTGACCCCAAGCATGGGGTCAAAGGTCTCTCACTTCCCAAAGGCGGCTTGATCAAAGACCAAACTTTTGCCAACAACACAGCCCTCTACCTGAAGGGCACCCCGGCCAACATGGACAGGGCGCAGGAGGTCCTCAAAACCTTTTGCCGTGCATCCGGAGCCAAAGTTAATTGGAACAAATCGGCGGCCATTTTGGCCAGCCGGAGAGACAAGAGTTGGGAGTGGGGGGAAGCCGAAAGATTGAAGTGGATTCCGAAAGGGAGAGGCACAAGGTACTTGGGGATCCAAGTTGGATTCCAATTACCACCCGAGGCGAACTTCGCCGCGATGATGCTCTCCCTCAAAGGGAAATTCATCAACTGGAGCACGAACAAGTTATCTCTCCTGGGAAGGATCCTGGTGTCGAACTAGGTTCTACTCGCATCCATCTGGTACTTAACCGTAAGCTGGAACTCGGACCCCAAAATGTGCGACCAAATTAGAGGGCTTATCAGGAACTTTATATGGGGGGGCAAGGAGGCGCCCGTGTGCGCCAAGGTCAAGTGGGATACCCTAACACTCCCAACCTCCCAAAGAGGTCTCGGCGTCACGGACCCCAAAGCTCAATCGGAGGCATTGCTGGCCAAACTATTCATAAGGGGCTTAGCGTCCGACGGAAAGCCCTGGAAAGAGCTTGTGCGACACAATGCGGACAAGACGCGGCTCCCGATCCACGGCAAAAGCTTCTCAAGCCCCGACCTGCACTGGCTTTTCGCCGCGCCTAAACTCAAAAGGCTCAAATGCTCGATGTGGAAGAGCATTGTTGGAGCTTGGCTGAATGTGAGGCTCGGCCTAATCAAATCCGATCCGTCCAATTTAGACGAAATTTTCAGGCAACCTCTCTTTGGAAACCCGTCAATTCTCAACGCCAGGGGAACCCCGCTGGGAGTGGGTGGAGTGAGCGAAGGCAACGCCTTCGCGCAATCCGGTTACTCCCGAGTCAAAGACATCTGGAATGTGGAAGCCAAGGACTGGAAAGGGCTCACGGACCTCGGAATGAAACACCATCCCGCCAACAGGTGGGGCATGGAGACGATCACAACCAGCATTCCTTGGCGCCTAGGCGAGCACGAGGGTCTCATCCGCGCAGGCGACTGGCTCGCCAACTCATCACCCAGAGCGAGCAACCCACTTGAGTGGGTCTACCTTGTCCTCGAACAAACCGGCGACATTGCCTCAGTCCTTGAATTTCAAAGGATTACACATGAAGGCCGCATCCAAGCAACGACGAACCAAGCCACAAGAATCCTCACAACCAAGCTTCTCCCAGTCAGAGTTCTCTCTCAAGAGAGGCTCGAGGCCACTCTCAAAATTGCAAGAGAGCCTCCCGCTCAAGGTAAGGCGCCTCTTCTCTACTGGATTTTCGACGAAGGCTTCATACGCGATCTACCTTGGGACCCTGGTGAATGGCACTGGCAGGCAATCCCGCCCTTGGGCGATGCCCCCTTCTTTGGGTACCCCGCCAAGAGGGGATATGCCAACATTCGCAAATCGAATCACAAGTCCAGCATGAAGACCTTCCTCGATGACCTCAACTTCAGAAACACTTCTTCCGCTCAAATGACGGCCAGAATCTGGCACAACGCGCGCCCAAGGAAGGTGGGCACGCTCATCTGGCTGATTCTCAACAAAGGCCTCCTGGTCGGGTCCTGGCTTCAACAAATCGGTCTTCCCTCACAATGCAAGGTGTACGTTTCCAACTTAGAGGAATCTGCTCAACACCTTTTCCTCAATTGTCTCATGGCGCGCAATGCCTGAGAAGCTTTCAAAAGAGTCTGGACGGAGTGGCAAGCACCGCACGAGCTAGAAATCACTTGGCCCTTCGCCCTGCTGGGCGAAATGGCGATGGAGCAAGAGGATGACCCCCCAGGAACCCTCGCCTACCACCTAGGAGGCTTCACTTATCCAAGGCAAGCCTTGGACATTCTTTGTAGCTTCATCGTTTTCCGCCTCTGGACTGAAAGATGTAGGAAACACTTTGACGACAAATACTCCCTCAAAGCGGTTCTCACCCAGGCCTGGGTGGCCACCGTTGAGGTCGGCATGGCTTCTTGGAAAGCCATTAAATCCCAACGGCCCACCAAGGACCCGGAAGTGCAAGCTAGAATTGAATTAGATTTCAAAAACGAATGGCTTCATTTGAACATTCTGGGGTCGGATCATGCCACCATCAGATGGCATTTCCTTCCCCCCCTATACTTCTTTCCTTTATCTAATGATTGATGGGGCTGCTGCCTCCCTCCCCGCATGGGGTCCCTCACAAGGAACAAACATGAGGAGGAAGGTGAATGTTGTTTGACCATTAGGTTCATTTAATTTGGTGCAATTTTGGAGTGGGATAAATATCCTATCATGTAGTTGATGTGGACATTTTCTAAAGATGCTTGCGATGACACTTTAAAATAAATTAGTGACAAAATCATGTGTAATTACACAATTAAAACAAAACCCTTAAAGACACCTAAGCATTTCAAAAGAATGCCTTAAAAAAACTTTTAAAATGACACTTTTGCCACCTTTTTAATAATACTATCAATTGTAGGCATTCACCACATGCATACATTTAACCTAAGTCTTATGTGAAACAAGCATGATCATATGGGGTTCCACTAAGCCTCGGCAAGGTAGGGTAAAAGGTTAACGTGTAATACATTGTCTCCTACCCTTACCTTACCATTACCCTTACCCGATTCGCCCACACCTACCTTTACTTTTACCTTTCCCTACCTCTTCAACCGGGTAATTACCCAGTAAAATGTTTTTATCTTTCCCTACCCTTTCAACCAGGTAATTACCCAGTAAAATGTTCGAATTGTATTCCGTGGGACATTTTACTCAAAGATCGACTTGAGAGAACAAGACTCACTGGTGTACGTCCTGTGGCGAGGTGGACTCTGTGGCGAACTCAAGCTTGATGGTGGACTCCGTGCGGACTGACGGCGGACTCCATTAAGGCATTGGGGCCATAATAAATAATTTACCCAGTTACCTGTAATTACCGGGTAATCGGGTAATCCGTTCGGCTTTACCTTTACTCTACCCGCTACTTTACCTGTTGCCTTCCCTTCACCCTTTACCACTAACTTTTATCGTTTTACCGGGTAACAACCAGTTGTCTACCTTACCTTGCCGAGGCCTAGGTTCCACACAAGCAAAAGGTGGTATACAATAATATTATTGATTGTTGCCATTCACCATATGTGTGCATCTAAACTTTGAAATTAAAGCAAATGTCATCATGTATCATCTATATGGAAAATCATTAAGTCTCGGTATGTATTAGTTTTTCTTTGTACAAAGCATTTGTTTGTTGTAGGTTGAAAATAAATTATAAAAAAAACCTTGTCATCATCATCTTAAAGCTTGATTTAAAAATAAAATAAAATATTTAGACCTTTGACCTCCAAAACTTAAGTTGATCACATGTATAAAGAAATGGTTCATTTGTGTGGTTGTAAATGTTGTCATGCATTGTGGAAGGGTAATGCAACTTCAAATGACCTATGCAAAAAATGAATGAGGAAGATGGGTTTAAAGAGCAAAGCTTACTCTTTATGGGTAGCAAGCATGATGAAGGTGTTCACCTGCTTGCATTCCAACACCAAATTCAATGAACTTGGGAGGTTTTCACAAGCACCTATGTTCGTGCATGCAACCCATAAAATGAACCATTTTCTGTGTTTCAAGGTCAAATTCCTTTCATTTCTAGCTATGAAGAGATAATCCAATTGTTATATACTAGATAGCAATGAGTTCATCAAACAATAGGTCACAATGAATCCAAGTGTTTCCATCACATGTCCCCCAAACACAAAAAAGAAGAAAGGAATCAAATAAAGAAGTTGGATGTAAATTGGCCTACTTATTCATATAAAGAATTTGCACTTTGGAACCAAAAACAATAAATTCAAATTATTTGAGTATTAGAATCTCCAAAGTGGTGGCATAGGAATTTATGACTTAAGGTATTAGAGATTTCCAAAGTCATGATCAAGGAATTCATGAACAATATGGTTTGCAGAGAGAGAGACAGAGAGAGAAAAAACCCTAAAAACCTGCAGCAAGAAAAAAGAACCAAGAAAAACAATTAAGCACTTAATTAAGAAAACTCTTTAACAAATTTGCCAAAGCTTTATCATAATCATTGTCACATCTGTCCTATTACACAAAGAAGTAACATGAGATTTGGGTAAGTGGTACTTAATCCTGTGATTAATTTAAGCTGGGTGATTGAGGATTACTGCTATTGGGTAGTCTATTAATCCTCTAACAAATTTGGTGATTGAGGATTATTAGCACAGCTAATCAGTCTAATTATTATTGATTAGTCAAATTTAGAAGCATCGCATTGTTTTTGCTGTTTGTTGCCACATTTCTAGGATCCGGCCTTTGTGAATCTCCATAAACCTTTTTCTCTCTTCACCGAATTCTTTAGTTTCCGTGTTTGGAACCCGTCTTATATCTAGATCCAAGCTCAGCCACAATAAGCTTTAGTGAGATTATCTGTGGAAGCTTTTGTGGAGAATTTTCTCCTCCGCTTTCAAGAGAGAGTGTATTTTTTCTCCCTCAGCTGATTTGCAAAGAGCAAAACAGAATTTCTTTGAATGCTTCATCCTCTTTTCATGGGGGCTCGTGTAATACCTCAACTGCTCTCTGCTAATGGATCCCCCTGAAGAGAGATGTGGAGAGGGCTTCAGATGGAGTCGATGGTGGAACAGTGAAGAAGGTGTTAGCATGTGTACAGAGCATACGTCCACTCGCAGACTGCTCCAAATCCGCCAGTGCTAAATTCTTAGATCACAATAAAATTCCTGTCTTATCTCCAATGCACATTGGCGTATTTGGAACAGCTTACAAGGGTATGCAGCAGAAACAAGGCCAGAGACATGTAAAGCGTCCAGAGACTAATCTCCAAATGTCGAGGGTCAAACACAAGCAAACAAAAACCATCGGCAGACTCCCTCCCTGATGACGTGCTTTGCAACTACTGTGTATCATAGAGAACCAAGCGAAGCACAATTCGGAGCACAACTGGCTAGGACAGTTCCAGTATCTGTATAGCGTCGTCGGCAACAATCGTCTCAGATATCCAAGGAAGGTTGAAAAGCAGCACTAGTTCTCAAGCCCCCAGGAGGCGAAAACTTTAGGCGGCCACTGCGAATGTTTGAGAAACAAGCCTAGAGGTTGGATCATCATCGACGATTACCGCCACAATACTTACCCGCTCTGGACTTACAACGCACCAGCGATTTCCTCAGGCAGTACGAATAGCTTGTCGTCATACTCAATCCGAATTAGCATGGTACATATCATCATCGGAAATCGATAAAAACAATCGATAAGCACTACTGTAATCGCGCAAACGTAAAACCATCAACAACAACAACGAGCTATCGATGACACGCATCATTGCGGACAAACACACCTCAAACGCTCCGCGAAAACAAACGCGCCACGACAAGACAATCCAGGGAAAGACATTCAGAAAAGAAAACAGAAAAATTGAAACTCGTCACCTAATCCTCAACGAACGCAGCCTAGTGCTCAAGATGTGGGTTGATGAAATGCCAGGAGCTTTATAAAATGGGAAAAAGAAGAAGAAGACGGTAACGGAGGCGGAAGCAAAGCACGAACTCTCCGCCTAACCCTAACCCTAAAAATTCCGACGCCGCCCTATGCAAGATTGATTACAGCTTGGATTCCTGGATCACTTCTAACGAGATCTAATGCGTGATCGCTTTTTGAATTGCCCGCTGATATTGCTGTGACGGTGGATAACTTCCGACGAGATCTAATGCGTGATCGCTTTTGAATTGCTTGCTCATATCTTGCTGTGATAGAAGTGAAGAGACAAGAGTTCATGTCCTCAGGTGTCCTTCTGTGCTTGTCAGTCGACACTTTCTTCTTATTGTACTTCTTCTTCCATTTGCGGGTGATCTTTGCTTTCACTTCCAGATTCTGAGACTTGTGCATGTTGTTATTATGTTGCCCATGTGCAGATGAATATGCTTGCAAATTCTCACACACAAGATCTTGTGTTGTAGTGTGTGGAAGATATTCTTCCAGATTCTCATATGAGCATCTTATGTTCTAGTATTTTGTAAGAAAGGAGTCATTACAAGGCATTTTGCATGAAGATGCTTTTAGTTTTTGCCTTTCTTATTTGCATCCATGAATTTCTTGGTCACAATTTGATTTGGTGTAAAAATGCGACAATGATTTCTAGACAAACAATAGAACACACTTGAAAAAAATTTGGTTGTTCTTGTTGCCATGACAAGCTTGTGAATGTCTTATGCTTGCAATAGAGGACAATGAAGTTATTCATAAACGACATTTCACAAAATCCTCTATTCGTGTTAAACTTGGGTTGGGCATGTCCAAATGAAAATTAGAGTTTGATGCAAAAAACTAGTTTGGTCCCAATCCTTTTGGTTTTGGTTAAACCTTAGCACTCATGAAAAAGTAGAAGTTACTTTGCTTCAAAATTTGCAAAGAAACCACCAAAGCTTGACAAAGAAATTGTGAGGAGTTGGGGGACAAGGGTTCAAAATGGGAAAGAGGTATAAAAGTCTTATTTTGCAAGAAATTGAAAACATGAGAGTTTTCGCAAAAGTTGGGAAGCAAGGACAATCAAAGCCCATGCTATTTTTGAGCAAGTTAACAAAGGAGTTTGAATGTGAAAGCTTCAAATTGGTAAAGTTGGTGTGCATTCTAATTATTAACCTAAAGTTGTTTGTTTTTTTCATTATTTTTATTTGTACAACTATAATAATTATTTTCAAACCTTATGCATTAAATTTGAATTTTAGCATTTCATATTGAAATTTGCATTATTTGAAACCTTGACCTTGATACTATTTAATACTTTAATAAGGTATGAATGTTTTTTAAAAATATATATGGTTTCAAATGACTAGTTCTCATTCCAATGAAAACTGGTGAATGGTTTTCAAACATGTTATGACCTTGGGTAATATTGGGAGGTATTCAATTTGAAACCCAATTTGAAACCTTGCTTGGTTTTTAATCATTTTTTCGTCCTGCCCAACATTAATATAAACATAAATGTCATACATTTGTTCATATTATTTACACATCATTAAGAGAAAAACCTCATTTTTTAAATTATGTTTTCAACTTTTTTTCAACTATCATTTATAGTTGAGAACATCATTTTCAACTGCAAAATGTTTTTACAATTAATTTTCAAAATAGTCAACAATGTTGAATTGACCTTGCAACACAATTGAAAACAACGTACATGTGTCAATTTCTGGGTTAATGTTGAGGTGACAACATTTTAGTTAAAAACAACATACATTTTAATGGACGCAACATTTCAATTGTAAAATGAAAATTAGACTTAATTGATTCCATGCTGGCAAGTCAATGGATGAACTTCATCCACCTACGTGTCATGTCATTTGGGGGTGTGGAATTGAAATTATGATTATCTTTCAACTATATTACAACCAATGTAACATTGGCACATGTCATGTCATTAAAGAAAAGCATGGAATTTTAGAATTTTGAATATTATTCAATTATATTATAACCAATGGAACATTGACACGTGTCACATGGGCAATCATGGTCCACCATCAAACTAAATTATTTGACGTGTGTCATGTGTATGGTCTCAAAATCTTGAAATTATTGATTTATTAAAGATGTCAGCATATGATATTGTGCCACATGGACATTTATGTTACACACTTGCATGACACATGGCATCTTGTTGTTTGTAGGTCATCCAACATATGTGAAGTTGAACCAAAGTAAAGATATCAATCACAAGGTAATTGAAAACAAGTTGAAAATAAGTCAAAATTTATGTAAATTGATTGAAATGTAGTTAAAATTACAAGTTTACACAAATTATAGTCACAATTGTAAAATTATTAAAACTAGATTATCAGGATAATACACATAACTAAAATTAATTAAAGAAAATCAAATGATAATAAAAACATAATCTACTTATACATTATCAATTAAGAATGCAAAACCTATTATAAACTGAAAATTATGCAAGGAAACATTGTTCCCATGTAGGAAATGGTCCCATTTACATCTTTAAGACGTTAATGTTATTAATCAAACATTTATTGAAATAACGAAATGATTCTCCTATAAAGTGCTTATCTTATGTTTATGCTCTAATGGTGTGAACTCATTGTTGGCATGTTTAGTTGGATTGTTGCCTTGTTAGACCACATATTTTGACTTATTCATAGATGCACCTTGCATTTTTGAATTTTAAAAAATGAAAGTTGTTAAAAATGAAAAAATAAAAATCTAAGTTATAATGCATCAAAAAAAAGATTGTGCATTAGTTGCACACATTAAAAATCAATAAAAACATCATCATTTACTATTCAAGAATAAGGAAATTTGATAGAGCAAAAAAACACTTTGAAATCTTTAAAAATTATAACTAAATAACGAATAAAATTGACACACATCATGGACTTACCTTATACATAATCAACAAACATAGTTGAAATTTTATTGAAATTTAATTAAACCCAATCAAAATATAGTAGAAATTATATAGTTGAAACTTAGTTGAAAGTAGCTCAGTAAAACAAACATAATCAAAACCTTACTTGCGTTGATGGCTGAAAAGATTCATAAGTTTAGCTTTCATTGCCCAAATGTTTGTTTTGGAATTGAAAAGAAGAAAAACCAATGAGAGTTAAAGAAAATAACTTTCATATTTACAAAACAAGTTTTTTTTTCTTCTATTTGGATCCCTCCTACTTTCAAAACTCATAACTTTTTCATTTCTTCTTCATTTTAAATGATTTAAACTGCTACAAGAGTGCCACCTTAAGTTCTCAAATAATGTTTGAACTATAATAATAATAGACCAACATACAAGGAAGTTTTTAGGTGTTCAAAAACTAGTTATGGTTTCTTGTTTTGAGTTCTTAAAGCCCCCTACTTTGGGGGGCCATAACTTTTTCATTTCTAATTTGTTGTTGATGATTTTTAATGCTTCAAATGCACCAAGAAAAGGGGTTCAACATCTACTTGGACATCATAAACAAAAGAGCCCTCACCTTGGATGTAGACTACCCTAAGCACTTAAATGTACTAAAATTAGCTTAATTACTTTAATGAAAGTTCAAAAAAAAACCTAGTTGAAAAAAACTAGCAAAAGTTCAAAATAAAACATAGCTAAAAAAAATTTAACTAAAGGTAACATGGTGGAGAATTAAAACAAGAAATATTATGATAAAGGGAAAATAAACAAAAAAAGGAAAAACATTTTAAGCACCTACAATTGTAAAAAACATGTGTGGTGGTGGTTTCCAAAGTCCATAAGTTTGTCTCCTCATGTTTTTCATGTTCATTTGCCTTGACACCATATGACTTTAACGTGCATAATAAAAAAATTTAAAAAGTGTAATAAAAAAAGAAAAAAAAACTTGAACATGATTTTTTTTTTAAAAAAAACTTAACAATAACCCCAAAATGAAAAACTTGAAATTCCTCACATACAAAAAGCATGATACAAAAAGTTGGGCCTAAAAAAAATCAAGATAAAACAAAACAAACTGTAAAAAAGGAAAAAAAAATCAAATTAAAGTGCAAAGAAAGCTCAAAGCGAATGACAATGTTATATAAGAGTAGTCCCTTCGTCCATAGTTGAATGAAGTATATGGTTATAGTTGGGATGTCAACTAACTTTCAACTATGCAAGTTGACATCATTTCAAATAATTTTCAACTATAATTTAAAATTTGAATTTCCCACCAACACATTGTCGCCATTATTATATGTCATACCATCCATTCATCCATATTATTTGGCACATTAAATCATTCATCCATTCATATTATATGCCACATTAAATCCATCCATCCATAATTGATTATGGCATTATATATATTATATGACATTTAGTGGCATAAATGGATTCATTTATAAATGAATGAAATTTTATGATATAATTTAAAACATTATAAATGGTATGATTTTAATTTTGTGGCATTTTAATGAATATGTAAAATGCCATAAATTACAAACCAATTATTTTATACCACAAATTGAACCTTTGTTAAGTTAAAGTAACTTGCCTAGCCAGTTAACCATATTAGCCTAGGTCTAATTAACTTCCTTACCTAACTTAAAACCTATGTAAACTTAGGTAGATAATAATAGGTTAAGTATAGGTAAGTTGTGAGTCACTTAAGTAGGTATAAGTAGGTAGGTTGTGAGTCATGACACCATGATTAAACAAAAATCAAGTAAGTACCTACCTAAAAGCCTTGCCCAATTACCTAGTTATTTCATACCTATCTTCCTATATCTAATTAATTTAAATAACCTACTTACTTACATTTGACCCAACATATTTACCTATTACTTACCTAGGGACCTCCTATTACATCTAGGTAGACAATAAGTAGGTAGGTAATCATAACTTGCCTTGCCTTGCCACCCCATTTAAATTTAGCTTCATTAGCTATCCAACCTAATTATTTAGGTAGCTTACATGTTTACATGCTTCATTAGTTACCTAGGTAGGTTGTAGGTCAAGCAAACACACTTGTTGCAAATTATTTATAGGTACATGTAAGTAGGTAGTATTTTGTAGGTTAGGGAGTTGGTACTTATTACATACATTATTAAGGTAATTATAGTTAGGTGATAAATTGTAGGTTAAATAGATTTAAATTATAGTATAGGTGAAATAAAGTAGGGTGTAGGTTAAATTATGTAGGTAAATAGTTTGTAGGTACCTAAGTAGGTAGGTATGTAATATGTAGATGTAAATTACAATAGTAAGTAGGTAACATGTACATATGGTGTAAGTAATGATAAGTAGGTAGGTGGGTAGGTAATATGTGGGTAGGGTATAGGTAATGATAATTAAAATTGAAGTACATTTGAAAATGCATGCAATATTGCATCCATTAATATCCTTCTTTCATCCATTCAAAAACAAGGTCCACCAAAATAATCAAACAATTGACTTGACTTGACATAATGTCATGGCAAAGTGGAATTCTCAAGTTCTCTTCAACTGGGTTATATATATATATATATATATATATATATATATATATATATATTGATAGTCAATACCCATTAGTGGTCAATGTCATACATTTACCAAACTAGTTAACACATCAACTCATTTGCAATGTTATCCCATCCACATGGAATTTTTTAAAATAAATATTATTGTGTAATTGAAACAAAGTTGAGGATGACATGTAGTCGAAAACCGATTGGTTAGAAAATGCTTTTTTTCTCCTAGTGCATTGATGTTGTATGTTTTTTTGTATTGTTTAAACATCGATGTTGTACATCTATTCATATTATTTAAACACATCATGTGTCCAACATCCATGTTTAAACAATATGAATTTATGAAAAACAAAATTTACATTACTATTATTACCAAATCATGGCCTAAAAAGTTTGTGATGGGATGATTACATTTTACGTTGGTTGATGATTTACACTCTCTTTTAGGGCTTTAGTAGTGATACCTTATACGTGTAGTGATAAAAGAATGACATTTTGATATAACACCTAATTTGTAAACTTTTTTAGGGAATTTGATAATGTGAATTTGCATGTATTATGATCAAATAATGATTTTTTAAAAATATCCATGATTTATATACCCATGTAAATCTTTAATGGTGGTACCATGTATGTATAATTAACGGATATAAACATTTTGAATTAGTCCATGATCTATAAACATTTGGGGAAAAAATAATGGCAATTTATATGTATAATAAAAAAAAAGACTTTTTAACCTTGTCCATGAATTACAAACTTTTAAAAAAGTCTATTGGCAGTGCTTTATATGTGTAAATATGTGATGACCAATGGAGTATTTTTGAAGCTATTGTGTATTTACAAACTTGTGTATTGAGGCCTCTTTTTGACATAAGTAATGAGCAAATGATATTTTTGAACCTTTCCCCTATTTGCAAATGTATATAGGGTTGTGATGGGTATTTATGATGTTTTTAATGAACAAGTCAATATTTTGGGACATGTTGTCTAATATACAAATGGGTTTGTGTGATTCTTCAAATGAGCTCACAAGATTTTTTTGAACCTATATCCTATTTGCAAACTTTAATAAAGGTTTTATAAGCATGTATAATGAATATATGATTTGATTTGTTTGTATTTTCTCCCTTATCTATGAACTTTAACAAGGTATTGATAGATGTAGGCGACATTGATTATGACATATATGACTATTTTGAGCCTTTCCCCGTTGTAAACTTGAATAGAGGCCTAGTCATATCAAATGTACACATTTGTAATGAGCAAATCTAGTAGGTTTTGGTGACTATATGACAATGTGACCTATTGAATGGGTGTGGTTTTGTGATGTTTTGTGATTTTAACCCAATGACTTGGTAATTTTGTGATATTTATGGATATGTCATATATGATTTTTTTGTTCCACTTCCCCTCTATGTAAATTTGCGTGAAGGTTTGATCACACATGTAAATGTGTTGTGTAAAAATTTAATGGGTCTTGGTGATTACATGACAATGCAACTTAATGAGGGAATGACATTTTTGAATCTAATTTAGTGACTTTTGGTGATTCAAATGTAAGGATGGATGTTCGCATAATTTTAAATTGGTTTACAACAAAATAAATAATTAAGAATATAAAGGCTAAAATAAATATGTCAATTGAGTGAAAAACATCATCTAGACATAAAAGTCAATGCTAGATGGCGATGTCTTTGCATTTGAACACCATGGTGGTTGCATATAATCACCATTTTGGTGTTTATAGTTGGGGTAAAAAACAAGTTATTCAACTTATTAATAACCAAATGTGAAAAAAAATGTCACTTTCCTAAAGTAATTATTGAATTCAAAACTTATTGAGGACACAATTCAATGATTGATTGCATGACACTCTCAAAAATTTGAAAACATGTAGTTCAAATGAAGATGATATTGAAAAGTGGTAGTTGTGCAATGTGAGGACATTGGCCTATTTGAGAACCACAAATAGACATGCCTAGTGTAATGTTTGTAAATGTGGCACATCATGATTAATGGTTGAATTACATATTTTTTTCATCTCCTAACTTGGAGTATATTGACCTAAATGCAATTAATGCCCCTTTTAGCTTTTACATAGGACCTAGTTCAAGTTTTACTTTTTTTGGAAAAGGTTAGGATAAAAGTGAAAATTATGTAACAACAATCCAAAAACATTGCATCCATAATAGGGCACATGAAATCCAATTCTAAAGACAAAAAACATGTTTAGCTATGAAATGAAACATTTGTGTTGAATTTTATTTTTTTAATGATGCACGATTTGATTATAGAAACAAATAACAAGGAAAATATTAAAAACTTTGAGGAAGTTGGAAATTTAAATGTGATAACCTAAATAAAGTTTAAGGAAGAAAATTCTAATATCTTAATTGGAAATATACATCTTAACCATTCTTGATTGGGTACACCAAACATTCCCCAACAATTTCAATAATGAAGTCCATGTGTCTTTTGTGTAGGAAAACAATTATAAGAAGTTATAACTTAGAACAAAAAAAGATTTGGGCTTTGTTGAATTAAATATTTTCATCAAACATCTCCATTGATGTTTGAAACCTTCTATTCTTCATTCCATTTTGTAACTTACATACATTTTGTTATAGCCCTAATCATAAATTATTTGATACTAGGAATTAATTCATGTTTGTTAACCTTATGCACGATGAATGTATCTCATCCTTCATATATCATGGAATAGTTAACAAGTACTTAAGACCAAAAGAATAAAGTGAAAGAAATTCATCATCATTGCACCCAAATGCTTCACCATACTTGTTTTGTAAACAACTCAACTCAAGAGACTTCTTTCGTTCTTGCCTTGAAATGTTTGTCACTTTGGAAAGGTTGATTTGCATGTTTTCAATACAAGCAGCATATTCCAAAAATGGAATCCAAGTATTATGTGAGAGTGGGTTGTCTAAAAACTATAAATGACCACCAAGGTAAAAACCAATTATCTAGGACAATTGGCTTCAAATATCAATGACATTTACTAATTTTGAAAGTTCTAGTGAAAAATACGAGCAAAAGTGAAAAAGCAATTTTCCAATAAAAAACAAGCACAAAACTTTTTATAAACATGAAATCTTTCCTTGTAGTGGATGATGGTTTTTTTAATATTCTAATGAGTGGTCCTTTCTTGGCATAAAACATTGATTTGCATATTTATGAAAGGTGATTTTTAAAACATAAGTTTTTTTTAATCAACTTAAGCAAAGGTTTGGTTACCAATGATAGTTTCAATAGCCTAATTTTGTGTAAGTATATTACCTTCTCCAAACACATTTGGGTAGTGAAAGATCCCAACATTTGTTATAGATTGAATACTACAATTTGATTCAATTTGTAGTTTTTTCATAGTAAAGGAATTGGGATTTTTTTATTTTTTTTATTTTTTTCATGTTTCATTACTAATGGCCACACAATTTGAATTGGTTCATTTTCAACATAAATTGATTTTTTTTCGAAAACATGCATTAGATGTGTAAATTAGTTTAGTTATGGTTGCATATGTTATCATTTTTCATCAATTCATGTAGGCTTCCCATGTAAAACAAGAATTAAAAAAAATTTGTTGATTGGAACAATACAAATAATGCATTGGCATGGTAAAACAAGAATGTAAATAACATGTATTTGAAATGTTATTTGCAAATCATTAAATTTTAGCATTAGATTTTGAACCAAAACTTTATACACATTTTCTATGAACAAAGTGTTGGTGCCATTAAAATATTATAAAGTTCAGATTGCTAGAATATGGTAATATCATGAAAGGTTCCTTGATAGCCAACATCCAAATAACCAAACAATTAGTGATGATTAAAAACCATAATGATGTTCATGAAATAATTTTTTTCCTACCATTAAACCATGTTTTATGGGCCTTGATGTTCAAAAACTTACAAATCTTGATGATGGTGTTATCAATTAAACCAATGGTAACTTGGAGATTCTTGAATATTTGTAGCTTACACCCTTTCTTAGTAATAGCCCAATAAACTTCATTGATTTATACCAAATTAAAACAAAATGCAATAAAAACAAATATAAACATTATTATTTGTCCAATTCCATGTAAATGCATTAAACATGGTCACATTATCACGTTTCATGTATAAGATAATGTGGAAATACACTAATGGGAACTAATGATATTATTTTTTATAAGGAAGTAGGTTTTTTGGTAATTTTTTGATTTAAAAAATGAATTTTAATTGAAATCTTTTGCAACTTGTTATTAAAAATACTTATATATTTTTTATGTTAGTCTTTGTTAAATAGTTATATATATTTTTAATAACTAAATTTCTTTTTGAAAAAATCTTTTGAAAAGTGAAAATAATTTCAAATAATACCAAAACATGTTAAATATTTTCGACTTTAGTTTGTTGTATCATAAGCTACAATTGCAAAATATTTTTCATGTATAAATTGTGAAATTTATTTTATGAATTGTCAAATAGTGAATTTTTTTGGAATGTGGGTAATAGGTTACTATTTTTTATTTCGCACTAGAATTTTTTAATTAAATCATTTTTAGCTTAGTGTTTTATAAAATTAACTACTAACATAGATATTTTTCAAATTCAAAAGTACTTTACTAAAATCAAAACTTAAAATTAAATTAAACAAATTTTCAATTTGAACTCCTCGACATCCATATTAATTATTTAACACAATTTAAAATGATTACCAGAACTTTAAAATGTAAATATAAAATATATGTACTATAGTTTATGATTTTTAATGATTATCAACATTTAAAAATTTCTTATTAACATGTTTTGACCCATGAAAACTAAAAGCTTTTGATTAAGGCTCAACTTTGACAATGCCTAGCTAGAATGTGGATCTCATTTGTAAATTTTACATTCATCATGATTGTGGGGAACACAAATGTTGCCAACTCCTCAAAATCTTCCTAAGTAAAATTCATCAAAACTTTGAAAAATGTTATTATTTTTCAAATCTCATTCAACACACTTCAAACACCAACTTTGAGAGTCATTAAGGTGCCTACACACTCCACTATCTTTCATGTAGTGAGCAATTGGAGAGAATTGGCATCAACCAATACACTTACAAAACAAAGGTGTTCATCTCCATTTCATCAAACAACTCTTCATCAAAGTTCAAGAATGAACTGATGTTCTAAAATAAAAAAGATCAACTTGAACAATCCAATTCTGAAAAGGAAAAAAGAAAATCTTTGAAAATGGAAGGTCTTGTTCTTCACCTCTCACATGCCAAAAGTTCCCAAAAGGTGATTTTCCCACCTGAAATGTTATACTATAACATTAAACTACCCAAAAACCTTAAATATGATCTTAGATTTTTAAAAACAACCCTTAAACCCAAAGAACAAAAATTTTAAAAATGACAAGTAATAAATAGCCCCTAAAACACAAATCCTAAAAAATAATATTTACAAAGTAACCATAAAACTCAACTTTTTGAAAAACAACAAAAAATAACCTGTAAAAACACAAACACAAACCCAAAAAATGAACAACTAAAAAATAATCCTTACCCTTATAACCTTCTCCAGACACAAACTTTTGAAAAAACAACTCAAAGTTAATTTCTAAAGCCCAAAACCTAAAAATCAACATCTCAAAAAAACAACCTTAAAAGCTAAACCCCAAAAGGAAAAAAGGTTGTAAAGCTCAATCCCTAAGACTCAAATCCTATGAACAAACAATCAGAAGGCAGTGCCTAAAACCCAAATCCTATACCCCTATAACTCCTAAATACCAATAGTCCATAAACCCAACAAAAGTATCCTTTAAAGTTAAAAGTTACTCCCTAGTGCATCACTAGGTTTGAGGATTTTGTCCCCAATTGGGGGCGACTTTAAGGATGCCCAAAAAATAAGGGATGAAACAATAATTAAGGGACCAAACTCAATACAATCAGAAGATTATGTGAAGCATACGTTTAATGTCTCAAAATGAAGTGAGAGGATTTCTTGCACTCCAGAGCTTCTTGATGCAATTAGAGCTTATCTCAAATTCACAGCTTCTTCATGTGCCAATACCAAGCTCCTACAAAGTTTTTCTTCAAACACAATGAGGAAGAAAGCTCACATGATGATCAAACTTTCTGAAAACATATAGATACGAGTCTTCTCCATTGTGGGGATTGTTAAGGATGATGAGGAAAAAAGCCCCAGTCTCAACATCTCTGTTGGCGTAGGGAAGAAGCAAGCATCATCACAGTTACCAATTGGAACCACAAAATGGATTGATCCAGAAGTGGAAACCTGTCTAGGGTATGAATCCAACCCCCATTTCACAGAAACAACAACAATTGCTTTTTCTTTGGGATTTGTGAGCTCCAGACCAGACATGGATCACCTAGGATATGCATTATATTACCTGGACTTGCATAAACTGAACAAGCTTGTTGAAACAGAAGGAACAAATGCAAAAATAGAAACAATCTTAGAGCATTGGGATTGTTGAGCCTTGTTTGAAGTGACCAGACTGAAAAATGGATTTTAACTGCACTCTTCTTTGTTGCTTGGAAGCAGTGCAAATACTGATAATAGGAGTTTCAAGGAGGTGTGCCTATGCCCAGTTAGTTATTCAGAGTATGTAATGCTGGCTGGAATTCAACCAGAAAATCATGGAAAAAAACCTCCATGATGAAACTTGCACATTCAGCAGCCAAAAAATGAATGACTCTTGGAATTAACTAAACAATTTTGGGTGCAATTTTCATATGGGCATGAAGCTCATGATCAAATAAATACCTACTAGCCAATTGGATTTCGATCTTCATCAATTTGCAGCCTGAGCATGTGTTCCTGGCTAGCACCACGAGGACCCTTTTTGTAGAGAGCTGGCAAGTAGGCATTGTAGGCAGGCATATAAATTGACACAAAATCTGCAACCTGGAATTTTGCAGACAAGAGATGTATGAGCATTTGTTGACCAAATGAAGAATTACCATTGTGAGTAGATATGTGTGCATTTGACCATTTGGATTATTGAACAACCAGACTTTCATCTTTGATCTTATGCTGCACTTGATAGATAGGATATGTGTACCTACCTGTTCATCTGTCATGCCTGACCTACCATCAGCACGCATTGCTGCTTCCGCCTGGTCAACAACCAAGCACAATGGGATAAGATGGAACTGTCCCCACAGCAGAATTGTATTCTGAGAGCTCCCAAACAAACCTGAATCTTAGAGCAGGACGACAGCTTTCTGAGAATCGAGTGTGAGATTCAGTTTTGAACCTGTTGGCGCCAGGTGTAGACCCAAACTGGGTCCCTGACTTGAATAATAACCCACGAATCAATCATTTTGTGCCAAGCATCGTGATAGGCTACCAAATTCTTATTCACTGCCACAAGCTGCACACATCATAACTCCCCAAGACTCAATCATTTTGTGCCAAGTGTCATGATAGGCCTACCAAATGCTTGTTCACCACTGCAGGCTGTACACATCATAACTCCCACAAGTCCATCACACTTGGGATTTTATCTCAGTTTTTTGGGCTGAGCTGAAGAAGAATCAGTCTGAGGACTGTCATTGAATATGATCTTTCATCGCGGTCTGTAATTTTGAACACCCTGAAACCTTGTTCAAAATCCTTTCAGATAAGGGCAGTAAGCACAAGCTGACCTGAGGGTCTACAGCTGCAACAGCCGCTTCATCTTCTGGTTCAAACCCTAGCATCCAGCCTTCAAACAGCACTACCTGTACATCAACCCAGATACCCTTGAATTGCGTTCTAGGGGATCCAGCAAAACATGGCATGACATCACACTGCTACTCTGTCATTTTGGAAGCAACAACTCATACCTTCAGAGGACCCTCCACCTCAGACCATTTTGAAGGATCTGCTCTATCACCAAATCCTGCATTTGCAGACTGTAACATCCAAGTGTCCCCCCCCACCACATTCATCAGTACACACACTGTCGTTGCCAGAGATTGCTCTTGATCTGCGGTTCTTGGAGTCACAGAGAACACACACATTTGCACCAAAATTTGTGTAGACTAGCTAGACATAATTAGTGGTTGCGAACCTTGAATGTCTTACCTTGTCATAGCGTGGGACCTTTGCCTTCATACCTGCAAAACAAAGTAGTCATCAGCTTCAGCAAGGAAAAAAAAAAAACAGTGAGCAGATAGGTTCAATGACACACTTCCAGAGTTGTGACTGACAGATATAGTAGAGCTTAAGATGTGAGCCAATTTACACAAACCAACTTTAGTCAGACAGATAGAGTAGACAAACCACTGGATGTGAGAGAGCGAAGGGCCTTCAGTGTGTCAGTTCCCAGCTGCAAATCATGGCTGCCTGCATTCCCTCGAAGCTGCTCCCATTTAACAGCATCCCATCCATCCGCATGCATGTCAACTTCTGACTGAAATTAAACTTGAAAGTCCTGCAGATCAATACCAACTGCAGAGAGTCATTTGGTTCCAGATGCAACACGTTACCTTCAAAAGGCCGTTGTTACAATTTGAAGCTGCCAGCTCTGCCTGCAAGAAATCCCATAAGACACAACCCGAGAGCATCATTCTACAACATACCTAACATGAATGTAAAAAAGTCATTTCACTTGAAACAATTGCTGTTTGCTTCATCCAGAACCAGAAATCATAGTGTACTTCTGGCTCAGGGTTTGGAAGTGGATACCTGACCAGCAGCTGTCAAATAGAAATCATCAATAGAGATTGCTGCCGCTCGACTGTTGTTTACAACAGCACCCACGAAACCCCCCATGTATCATGAGTGATATAAGTCTCATGATCATCACACACTTGTTGCTGAAGTTTCAGACATGTTAAACCAAAAACATGGGGATGAGATGGCACATGAAATGCACGCACCTGCCGAGAGAATTGAATAGATATTCAAGTGAGTACACAATGGTGGTCTTGCCACACCCCTGTGGTGCACTAATGCCTATCTGTCTCCACCACACACCACAATCCAATACTCCTCAGAAACATCGCAAATGTGTCAGTGGCTCAGGTACCTTTTTTCCATATATTCTGGTTTTCCAGAAGGTGCTGGCACTGCATACAAAGGCTATGAGAAAGCCCATGAAGCAATTTGCTGGGAGATCAATGCTCAAGTAGAACAAACATTAGGGTTTGGGCATCCAGTTGTGGTTTTCTGTCACATACCACCAGAGGTGGAACTGAATCTTCTCCTTCCCCATACTTTGAAGTATGGAGTTCCAATTCCCGTTTGCACCACAGGAAAACTGGCACATAATAGTGATACACACGCACTTTTTCTGACATTGAAAGTGCAAACTCATTGAATCTCAACTGTCTGGAAAGCTTCACTCCCAGTGCCAACCATTCATCAATTGTCTCTGCCACACTTTCCTTCGTGTATCCTGTCTTTGCCAGCAAAGGTCCACTGCAAGCAAAAGACGTTGCGTTTGAGTGAATCTCCAGATTCACAGAAAATAGAAAATCAAATTGTACAAGGAAGGTGATCTTCTTCCCTCCTGCAACCTCCGACTCAAAAGGACAAGACGAGCGAGCGAGAGAGAGAGAGAGAGAGAGAGAGAGAGAGAGAGAGAGAGAGAATTTGTGTCTCTGATCTGATCTATGGTTTTTGCAGTTGCAAATCAGTGGGAGAAACATCGGGAACACAGAGTGATCTGCCTCAAGAACTCAGCATTACACGGTAAGAAACCCATGCCTGCAAATGAACTCGTAGATATCAGCAAGGGAAGAAATGCTTGGACTTGTATCCTTCTTCGTCTCTGCTGCTTTGACGTTGGTGGTCTCGCTGCTCTGTGAGATCTGCCCAGCCATTACTATTGTTGTTGCCTTCCTCCTGCTGTCCCAACAAGACCCATGTCTCTGTGATCCAGCCACCATCTGGCCATGTCTCTGTGATGCAGCCATCATCTGGGCAGCCCTCAGAGACCCAAGCTCTGTTTTTTGCCTCTGCACCAGATGGTGATGAATCTGCCTCTTGCTTTGAATAAGACATGCTGAAATGGAGGAAGAGGAGGAGGAGGAGGAAATGGAGGTGTGGAAGCTGCTGCCTTGAGGTCTTTGCTTGCCACACACTAGTGACATTGATGCTGCTGCCATCGCTACAGACGACATTGAGCTTTGACTCGATTGAGAGCAATAATGATTCTGCCGCAAAATCCCTGTGCCGTAGCGACTACCTGATGATTGCGCAACAAATAATTCCCAAGAATGAGTTTTTTATAAGAATCGCCTCACAAAGTACTTGCATTATCTGATTGCCGGATTCGAGACAAAATCCCGATCTCTCTCGGAAAAAACACACAGAAGGCTTAGTGCCGAAAGGATTGACAGAACCAGAAACCACTATCTACGATGCAAACCCAAGAACGTAGAAAGCCAACTACACCCAAAAAAGGATCAATACAACCAAAAAAAAACTTCGACGCTCTTAGAAGATGATCCGACATCCAGAAGAACAAACAATCAAAGTGAGGAATCCCGATCTCTTCTTGAAGAAAACCCACGGGGTCGCAGAAGCAAAACACACACACACACAACAAACACGCAAAACTAACAAACAATGATCCCACAAAAAAAACTTCAAAGAAGAGCAAATTTTAAAGAAAAAGCTTCCATTTATTTCCCCAGAATTTGTGTTTCTAGTGGTGAGTACCATGGAAACTGATCTTGCGACGATTGGAAAAACGCCATCTTGGGGGCGTCAACAGCAGCCGCAGTCGGGGGAGCTTGGATTCCGAACGGGACTCGAGGGACGAGGAGAGGATATCGTTGAGAGCGTATTGTACTTCCGTCTCCTCCCGTATTATACAACGACTAGAGTACAAATACATAAGCGTGAAAATTCAGGAAATCCATTTGAAAGAAATGACATGAAAAATTTAACTAAATGAAATGCGTGGAGGAATTAGGAAAAAAATGGGTGGGTAAAAAATGGGTATATAAATGGGTGGGAAATTTTTGGGTACATATATGGGGTGGGTAAAACTGGGTAGTAGATAAATGGGTGGATAAATATGGGTATATGGGTGAGCAAATATGGGTAAAAAATGGGTGGAATCGGGGTGGATAAATCGGTTCTTAAATGGGTGGGTGAAAAAATTGGGTGGAGAAAAAAGGGGAAGGATCAAGTTTATCCAAAGGATACCAAACTGGGAGCCATTTAATTCTTTTGAGAAGGGATGAACAAAGAATTTGAGTGCAAACTAGATTAGTCCCATTCTCCACTTCCCAAGTTCCTAAACTTTTTTTTAAAAAATTTAGAACTTTTTGGGAAAAAGTAATGGTGTAGTGTGTGTGTGTGTGTGTGCCCAGGAGGAAATTTAACAATGTTTGTATGTCAAGCTTCTTATCCTTAAGGAGTTTTCCCTTGCACATGAATTTTGGACAAATTTGTCTTTGTTTATTATTAAGTGAACTTAGGGGGACGATTCAATATCCTTCTCTGGGGGTAGGAGAGTGTTACACTAAGAACCAGCTCAAGGCCGGGCTCAATTTTAGAGTGATCTTGCACATAAGATTGCATTTCAAATTTCAAATTTTAAGTCAATTTCATACCAGTGTTTTCTCTTTAGTTTTTCAAAAAAAATTTGTTGAAGTAGCAAAATTTGGATGAAAATTTAACTCATTTTTTTTCTAAGTTTGTCGTAAAAGAAATTTAACAAAAAAAACCCAAAATCTGCAAAACCCAAAAAATCACTGGTCCTTAAATAAAAGATGGAAAGAAATAGTGGGAAGGTTCTTCTTGCACCTGGAAGGCGCCTTCTCAAGATACTCAGGAGGCATGAGACTGCCTTAATTTGGGGTCTTTCAGGTTACCTCCTAAGTCCCTCGGGAAAGATAGATGCCTTCCTTCCCATATATAATTCTTCCTTTGTAAATTGTGATATTACCTAATAGCTGCTTGGTCCCAAAGATGGGAACTTTGAGGTAAAGGGTGGGGTCTCCAAGTCATTCATGCATGAATTTTGAATACATGCATGAATATCCCCCCCCCCCCCCCCCCCCCCCCCCCCCCCCCCCCCCCCC
>Ga0116227_10006213_pt1 | contig 24410 bp, 14 predicted proteins | sample S1TSphgellanicum_FD_89693 | JGI IMG/M metagenome (GOLD analysis project Ga0116227, IMG submission 89693) | Host-associated microbial communities from peat moss isolated from Minnesota, USA - S1T2_Fb - Sphagnum magellanicum MG | ecosystem: Host-associated > Plants > Peat moss > Unclassified... | reverse complement strand
TTCCCCCCCCCCCCCCCCCCCCCCCACAACCGCCCATGTGAGTTGCCCTTCACAAAGTGACAGATTTTTAAACAAGTCTGGCAGAGCCTGGACACACACATGTTACAGATTTGTAAGGTACTTCAGAAGGTTAGGTCAGGTCAGGTCAGGTCAGGTCAAGCAGTCAAAAGAGACAAGGGGGCCCCCCAGTCAGAGGGGACATCTTCTATTTATTTTTTTCTTTAGGCCCCGAATTTTTTTTAATTTTTTAAAAAAATAAAAAATAAAAAATTGGTTCTTCTTATTCCTTCTGCATTACGTCTGATTTTGTTCCTTGTCTTAACTACTTGCACCACCCACCTCCATTTGTTCTAGAATTTTCCTTCTATTAAATTATTGGCTTTTAGCCATTAAAGGGCTAAAAGTTGCCAATTTTGACGCACATAAAAATCGGCTGGTCGCAATATTTAAGGGGTTCAAAATAACCATTTAGGGCAGATGTTTTTTTTTTTCCTTTTTTTTTCTTCCCCGGGGCGGAGGTTGAAATTGGTGAATTATTGCCAATTTATTTTATTTTTATTTTTTTTAAATTTTTTTTTCCAAATTGGCAAAAAAAAGTGTTTTGTGGGTTTTCTAGTTTCCAAATTTCGAATGTACAATTTAAAAAAGTCACTGGATTTGATACGAAGTTCTAGTAGGTAGTGAGAATCATAGAAAGATACTTAACTTTTGTCACTTTTTATTTTATTTTAATATAGCCAAATTTGGCTAAATCCTCTAATAAGATATATATATCACTAGCAAATGTAAGAAGAAGGTTCAATTCCTTCCCAAATTGATCCTCTGGCACATTATTAGTATCTCAACATGGGCAATTAATTGTCTCTTGCCCATCCCCCTCCCCACACCGTCCGGGGACTCCGGGCGGTGTGGGGGGTGGGGTAAAGAATTGTGGTAATAGTACGTGTGTCCATAGTGGCCACCGAGTTCGAGCTCGGTGGTTCGACTCTTGCATGGGACCTAGCTTATTGTGTAGTACTTATTACTACTACTACTCATCCATAACGCTTGAATGCCATCTCCGGGATGGCCGTGCAATTGGCAAGCAAGCCTAAAAAGTTATGTCGGCCATGACATGATGTCTTTGGTTAAAATTTAACCCGAATTCGGTTAAGTTTAAACCGCCTTTGAAAAGTTCAAGTTGAATTTTTTTTTTAATATTTAAATTTCTAAATTTTTCCTTCAATTTTTTGCATGTTTTTTTTAATTAAATTTTATTAAAATTTCCTTCAATTTTTGGCATTTAAAAAAAAAAAAAATTTCCTTCAATTTTTGGCATGGTATATATAGGGTTGATTTGAGCTTCAATAACTATGAGTGGAACTTATCTACTCGTACACTACACACACCGATGATGTGCGCTGCATTGTAGAACAATATCTAGAGAAGTCGTGCCATGTGCAAACCCCGTGACAATTTTTGTTTTCACAATTTGACAAAAAAATTCTGGTCTAGGTTTTCAGTAGAAAAAATAAATTTAAGAAATTTTGGGAAAAAAAATTTTTAAAAAAAAATTGGAATTTTTTTTTTTTTTTTTTGGGAAAATTTTGGTCTCATGTAAATTTGGCTAATTTTAACCATATTTAGGGAATTTTTTTCCCAATTTCTATGGACATTCATTCAAGTATCCTTTAGGCTATGTGGTTTGGAACATGCATTCTTTTATGTGCTCTTGGGATAACCATCCATCTTGTGGATGCTAGGGCTATTGGTTGCTCCCATTGTTTGTTTCATACAAATATGTTGCATATGACCATGCAAGTATTGGTTGAAATTCAAGAACTTAATTCTTGATTTTCTTACAAGTAGTTTTGTTCTCTCTACTTGTTCTCAACAACAAAGTTTTCCATTCAAAAATATGTCCACATATTTTGTATGTTGAAAAATGGGTCAACCCTAAACCCAAGTTTGGATCATCCCAAGCTTTGGTGCAATACAACTGACATCACTCCATAATCAAGATACTCTCCAAGTTCATTGTTTATGTCATAGCACGTTAGCAATCCATAAAATTCTTACTCTTTAGGTTTCCGCGAAGGTGATAGATAGTACGTATGTAGGTTTCTTAGAAACTAATGATCTTTTTTTTTTTCAACAAACGCCCTAAATTTCTAGATGGGTTTGAAAATGGTGACACATTTGGACCAAAATAAAGTCATCACAAGTTCAAAGCCAACTCATCAACACAACATTGAGAGCAAGTATCAAGACTAGCAACAACAAGGTTGTTATACTCTTATGTTTCACCCAAAATTTGCAAAACATAACAACTCTTTACAACTTAGTGAGAAATGTGCTTGAAGACAAAAGCACAAAGTGAAGAGAATTTTAGATATAAATTAACGCGATTGTGGATGAAGAATCAAAGTCAAGAGTGTAAGGTAAAGCACCCAATGGGGCCATTCCCAAACTAAGGGATCGTGAATGATGACATTAGCCAAGTTCGACCCCATGTTATTTCTAGAATGTCCCCCACCAATGGGCTTTATCCATCATAAAGCATGAGTTGATCTTAATTGTGAACTTTAAACATACATAGATGACTAGCCCTAGGAGGGGGATCTTAAACCTATTCCTTAGGCAAAGGAGTGATCTTGCACACAAGATTGCTTCCATTGTTAAGGAGTAGGTCCTATTACCCATCATAAAGCATGAGTTGATCTTAATTGTGAACTTAAACATACATAGATGACTAGCCCTAGGAGGGGGATCTTAAACCTATTCCTTAGGCATAGGAGTGATCTTGTGCACAAGATTGCTTCCATTTGTTAAGGAGTAGGTCCAATATCCCTCCACCTGCAACAATCTTTGAACACAAAGTAATATTTAGGACACATAGGCCCATCAACCCGTAAATGACCTAAATACTAATGGCCTTCCATTATACCTTGAATATAATAACATATGGTGAAAAAGGTCACAAATTCATTCACACCACAATATATCACGCCCCCCCAAGTTCAAACACAAATTGGAGGACAAAATGTTTTATATTAGGGACCATGTAATTTGCTGATTTTAATCCCAAAGTAGATAACACCGCTACTATCGTGGATCTATTTTTAAAAATCCTAATCCAATCCCTATGGTTGTTTATAGAACCCATCACTAAAAAATTTGCATAATTTTTATCTTTAAGAAAAAAGTGATGAAAATTTTGTCTATCAATCAAGTAAGAGTGTTGTTCAATTAGGTGAATACCTCCATTTTTTTGGTAGTGTTTTTTCTTATCATGTGGAGGTTGGGTGAATAACTCCCCTTATCAAAATAATATTTTTAAAAAAATTCTTAAAAAATGATTTTCCCAGCCCAATTAAAGTGAACAAATCACCCACCAAAACACCAAGCAAGATGAATGGTGTGTGAACAGAAAAAAAACATTTTTTCATTATATTTATGTTCTGTAGCTATGCACTACTCGGAGGAGCAACTACATCCTCTCCTGGTACTGGGGGGCTCATAACATATTATTTCTCACATTCAAGATAGCTTTCTTCCTATTTCCCATCATCACTTGGCGATAACCATGAAAATTGGAACTGTAAAAGGTAAGAGATTACTAATAGCAAACCAGCTGGACCAATCATTCTATCTAGTGAATCGCAAGTACTTGTCATGAGTACTTGTTAGATTTGTTACCTGCATTTTGCAGGGACAACATTCTATGCACAAATAATGACCCAAAGCAATTTTTATTATCCTGAACCAGCCCAAACTTTATTGTTCTTCATCCAAACCATATTAATGCAATATGTTAGTGGGATGCTTTTACTTATTAGTTACTCATCACATACCTTACCTTCCTATATAATACCCTTTTTGGGATAAAAAACAAGTATATATATATATATAATTTTTAAAATCATATTTTGGAATTTTAAAGCAATTTCCAAAAGTCAAATTCAATGTCAAAATGCAAGAACCAAGATGTTTGATTAGTGATGGAGTTTGAACATAAATCGTAACACATCTCTAAACACCCTGATAAACTTTTGAGTAATCCAATCCGATTAAATAACATGAAAATTATGGCACCCATAAAATTAAAAGGGTCCTTCAGTTGAAACATGACCCTTATTACAACACCTATCACCACCCTCAACAACATATATACACTTTTATCACATGTTAGCAATTCTCAATGTTATCTCATAATGTTTTTCCAATATTCTCCCCCTTCTTAAATAAATATTATATATTTATTTATTTTTTGGTGGGCCAAAGGAGAGGTTCTAGAACTTTCCATAGGAACTTCAATTTTAGGGTTTCTTCCAAAGTATGAATGATCCAACAACAATAGTATAGGTTACTCAACCTTAAACCCTAAACTTGGTCCACCCAAGACTTCCTTGCAGTAGTAGTAGAGGGGCAAAAGCTGAAGTACTAGACAAGAGTCAGAGAATTCCAAGACTTTTTTATACATGCCAACTTGAACTGTCACAAAAGCTCTCTTTCACAAGGTACACAAGTAGGTAGGTAGGTAGGTACCTAACATTCTCATCCAGGGAAATTCTGACATTTCATTTATATGTTATAATTTCATCCATATGGTGAATTAAATGAGTCGCACATGAAATCTCATCCATGACAACAATTTTCACATGTTGTCAAAAAATTTATATGTATAGTTTATTGATTTTTTTTTCCTTATGCATATGTGGACAATCTTATACATCTACCATCTATGGTACATCAAAATTCAGTTTATTAGAAATTAATTTTTAACAAAAAAACTAATCTCATTGATCTAGTCAAATTTCAATGTATGACCCGATTGCATCTTTATGATAAATTTCATCCATCTAGTAAATTTATTTTCATTCATGTCATGTTTCATCAAAATTGGTTCCATGTGTAACCTGGACTAGAGTTAACAATTAACCACTACTCTCTTTTTTTTTTCTTTTTTTTTTCCCCTAAAATCTTGGTTCCAATTCTAGTTCCACACATAAATTGAAACCAGGAATTTCATTCAAGTCCCAATATAATTTTTTTTAAAGTAAAAATAAAATAAACTTGGTTCCAATTCTTGAACAAGTTCCAAAAATGAGACTTGATTTCAATTTGGTTTAGTGATTGAAACCACAACCCATGGTTCTAACCCCTCCAAACTAGGTACTCACCCTAACACCACTAGTTGAAACTCATTGAAATATATAGGAAATAAACTTAAACCAAACAAAATGTACCCAATGGAAGCCTACCCCCACAATTCAATCTCCCCCAAGTTCATAATGTTCCCATGGAATTTCAACTCACTATATAAACCCCCAAGTTCATCATGGTTCCCATGGAATCTCAACACACTATAAACCCCCAAGTTCATCATGATGTTCCCATGGAATCTCAACACACTATAAACCCCCAAGTTCATCATGGTTCCCATGGAATCTCAACCCACTATAAACCCTCAAGTTCATCATCATGTTTGCATGGAATCTCTACCCACTATTGCCCCCAATAATGCTCCAAAACTCTTCCTTTGGAACATCAAAGATAGCCCTCAATTCTTCATTCCTCTCATCCCTTATTATGGCTTGGCAACTCATTGTGGGCTTTTTGCCAAGCCATGATGATTCGGATAAGGCCCTCCCCCCCCCATCCCCCCAATACATCTTGAGAAAGGAACACTCATTTTGCCTTATGGAACAAGTGTTGCCTCGTGCATGCCCTAACTTACTCTAGAAATGGCCTCATCCAAGGGCTTCTTTACTTGGCATAAGAAAACAAGATGCAAATGGATGAAAACCCACACAAAATAGATGTCATCCATTGGGGGAGATGATAAACCTTAATGTGTTTATGAACCCGCCTCATACATAGTGAGAACTTTACAAAGGGTAGGAAATGGTGTTGGGCATGTATTATTAGGGCTTTAGGGTTTAGGGTTTTAGGCCGGTTCTCAATGTTGAGAATCATGTTGTGAGAGTGGGGAATACCTAAAAACTTGGAGGTTCTCACATCATCAAAAACTATCATCATCATTCCTAAGAACCTCTCAGGGCATCATAGCCAAATAAGCTTATACCCGTCAACCATTTAAAGGTCATACCCTGCATGGTTATCAAGCCTAGGGGGGTCTATGTGGTCAGGTTCTAGGTCAATAGAACCTAGGTGCAAGTGTGTTTTGAAGACTGCTCTTTTTTCTTTGGGGGGTTTTTTCTTTTTCTTTTTTCTTTTTTTAAATAATTTAATTTAATTTAGTTTTTATTTGCATCATCTCCGTGTTGTTCTCATCTTACCTTGTGTTCAAGATTCATTCTTTAAAATGGTTCAATTAAGTGAGATAACATACATATCTAAGAAATTAGTTCAATTGGAAAATTAATGAATTTATATTAAATATTATATTTTATTTATATTAAAAATAAAATCATATTTTAGAGCATAAAATATATGATGACCGACCATTATGAAAAAAAGTAAGAAAATACTTACTTGAATACCTATCCTGTAATTTATTTTGGGGAAATCTGAACCCTTTTAAGTGCGTATGTATCACCAAAGTTTACAATAAATAATAATAATCCAAGTATTGGGATCGTCCATGGAAATTATCGTGAGAACCACCCAATAGTGGTAAGAACTAAGAACCCTCCTTTAAATAAAATAAACTTTGACATTAAATTTTTTTTTTTTGGAGGTTCTCTAAGTGCAAGTTTGAGCTCAATTCTTCCAATACAATGTGATCCCCATTTTGACCGAAAAAAACAAATAATTTGATTTTTAAAAAAAAACTCTATGGTTTATTCAAAAATCAAGTCTTAGTAGTTCCATGTACACACTACACAATTCTCTCAAGGCATGAGATTGTATAAGTTCAGAGTTTTGCAACAAATTAGAATTTGCGATTATTTGCGTATGCAATTTTATAACTAACTAAAGTTGATTACTTGCTTGTAAAGTTTTGTTTACTTGTCAACTTTGTAGAAAAAGTTTAACTTGCCTACCCAAAGAACTCAAACTTGTATGTAAGAGTTTTTTTTTTTCAAGGTTTCATTTTTGGTTTTAGATTTGTAAGAGGTTAATTTGATAATTTGATTCTTGTTTTGATTCCAAACAAATGGGAGTTGGCTTGAGTTTTGGGTCACAAGAACCTAAATTTGAACCTTTGGGTTTTAATCTTGTAGATTGGGAACCTACCAACACTACTAGTTGAGACGTATACCTTAACCAAGATTTTAAAAATGGCTTGTGGTGTAGCATTGCTTCCTAATTGACATTGTCTCCGATGAAAACCTAAAAATGTATGACCTTTAGTGAGCCCATGTTGCTTCCTAGTTGAGATCTTAGATCGTGAAAGTACAACGTATGGTGTGTGTTCACATTGCTTCTTAGTTTAAATCTTAAATGAAATCTCAAAAAAAGTATGACTTGTGATGCATCCACATTGCTTCTTAGTTGAGATCTTAAACAAGATCTTTGAATGAACATAAAAGTCACATTGCCCTTTTACTTCAAGATTACTTGGTTCAACTATGTATTGTAGTTTTGTGAAACTATGTGAAAATGAAGTTGATTTATCATCATATTTTTCCTATTTCAATCATTGTCTAAGTTGTAAGTAAATTGGTAATGTGATAGCTCCCAAAGAATACTTATCAATGTAAATTCAAATTATACAAATTAGTTTGCACAAGCGCACCATCCATTGGACACATGTTACGACTTACTTTGTGGATGAACCATAGGTAAGTTACTAAGGTGAAAATCTAGAAGCTTCTTACTTTCCTTTCTAACTACTTAGGTTACCACCTATGAACTGGGTAAATATCATAGGTAATAAGTAGGGATATAAGTCATTACTATGTAGGTACATAAGTAGATAAGGCACTTGGTGGCTTGCGAGTAGTGTGAATGGTTAGCACCAATGTTGTACCAATATATAAGGTGCAATCTAGGTATATAATATTGGTATAAATATTGGTATTGAAAAACATAGAAGTTGGGTATGACTTGACGTAATATTAGGATGGGTATTTAGTATGTGATTTCATGTAATGTCAAGTATATACCAATGTTGTTTACATGTGAAGTTTTGAAGTTTTCCCTAGGTTATCAATATGACATATTTATTAAAAAAATAAACAAAACAACACAAAAAAATAACAATGTTCATGTTCAGACAAATATATATTCATGTTCATTTGTTTTCATTTGACGAACATGGATTTGTTAATTTTCAAACTTGAACTAACTAAAGGATATGTACAAAAGTTTTAAATAAATTATGGATGTCAAACCTAATTTTTGCAATCACACACTTCCCATGAACATTGGATATCATCATGCAAGATCAACTCCAATATGTAAAACCTACATCAATACTTTTTGACCTTCAAAAACCCAATATCTTGCAAAGCAATATTTTGATCTTCAAGAGTTACTAGACCAAAAGTTCTAACGACTAGTACAAAACCATGGTTTTTATGTTACTAACATCATGTTTGAAATGACTATATAATCAAGATTTAAACTAAATTAATAGTTGGAAATGATTAAATGTGTCCCTCACGACTAACTTCAAAAGTATCAATTATAAATGAATGATTAAAAAACACTAGCATTATAGTCAAATTAAACAATATGTTGCACATGTGATAAATGTGAATGTGAATGTGCACAATCTATGTTGATTAATACAATGAACATGATTGAAATTAGTCATCAAGTATGACACACATGATTATAATGTTATTATTTAATGACATGGTAATCATAAAATGGAAATAAAAAAATGTTGTTCTCATTTTTGGAACTTTTTTTTAAAAATGACAATAAAGGATAGTTTTCATGGTTTCAATTATTATCCATGATTATTTAAATAGATAAATAATTTACAAGGGGAAAAATATGAATAAAAAGGTAATGACAAAAAGGAATATTAAACTCAAATTTTCTAAATTTCTTAATATTATTTTTAGAATCATAATAACTAATTAAATGTACATGTTAATCTTGGATTATTCAAATTCCATGATTCAATTAGTATTTATGATGGATCAATTGAATGCATATATATCTCAAAACTAGCCCCAAATTAAATTATCTATTTTAAATTTATTTATTTATGATCAAATGACATGAGTAAAATGGAAGAATCGAAGTTTTAAAATATTTTAATTTACTAAAAATATATATAACTAGTATACATGTGATTTAAATTTAAATTTAAAAATAATCAAGATTTTAATTAAATCTATGAAATTAAAATAAAGTCTATTGTTATTGCAAAAACATTGTAGCATTGAATTGATTTTGTATTTTCATTACAAAAATTGATATATGATTGAAAACATAAAAAATGTAGTAAGATAATTTCAGAAGTGAATTTTTTTTTATGATATTTTATAGATGTATTTTTAACATATTTTTTTATAAATATAAGTCATGGATCACTATATGTAAATTAATGTAATGTCTAAAACTTTAGAGTACAAAACTAATAAAATTGAAATCAATGATGAAAGTTAAAAAACCAAATGTACATAAATAATTATATTCAAATTTTGTAACCCAAGAAAAAAAAAATTACTTGAATTTTTGAAATATATATATATATTTTCACATTTTGAGACCAAAATAAAAAAATTCAATGTAATTGTGAAAGAAATTTTCTTTATCTAAATAATTATATTACAGAAATTACATATGAATTTTTGAAAATTTTTATTTTAAAATAGCTTAATTGTTGTACATTTTGAAATGGAAAAAAATAAAAAAGTTTGCTACAAATGAAACAAAATAAATTAGATGTAACTAAATAATATTTGAATATAAAACTCAATTCAAAATTTCAAACAATACATTTGAATTTTTTTAATGAATATTTAAAATAATTATAATTTACACATATTTTAAACTAAAGGAAATTACAAAATTCAATGTAATAACAAACCTACCGAATCAATTAAATCAAATAATGAAAATTTTAAATGCATTTTTTTGTTCAAAAAATGTTTTAATATCTTTTGTGATGTCATTTATTGTCATCACATGAAGTGATGGCTTGGTGGTTAAAGCCTTGGAATGTCGCCAAAAAAGTTGTGGGGTTTAAACTTCACTTTGAATATTCATCATTAAAATAAAAATCCCAAGTTTGGGGACTCAATGACCAAATTATGGTGTCAGCCAACAATCTACCAATAATGTCAACCTGAAAAATCTAGACTTAAATTTCAAGTTGAGGGTGGCAACATTTTGGATTAATCTATAATTCAAAACAATTTAAAAATTAATAATGTCATTATAAATACATATAAATAAATCAAATTCGTAATTTCATGTCAACTAATAACCTTAGTCATTTTAGTCATTTCAAACAATCATCTCAGTCATTTTAAACAATCATCTTTAATCATGTTAGTCATATAATTTTAGTCACATTTTTGTCAAAAATAATTGGTCTATTTTGACTACATTCGATTTTGTCCATTGTTTGATGTGACTAAAAATTTGATTAAACTTGGTCATAAAAACCAATGTAAAAGCCGCAACTCTTTACTAATGAATTGTAATCCAACATGTGAAAGCCTTGAAAAAGGAATGAAATATTTACAACCAATGTCCATGGGAAAGTTTTGCAAAAACCAATAACTTGCAGGGCCTTGAATTCAACCAATTTTTTCAAAAGTTCTACCCAATGTAACACAAGCTTCAAGCCCCAACCACACCCCACATACATTTCACATAAACCCAAAAACACCCAATTGCACAAAACACAACCAAAGCCCATCATCTTTTGTTGGTAAACTCCACAACTAAACTCTACATGAACATGATGTAAATTGTCATTTACATTGGAATTCCAACAACCTTAAAAAAAACAACAACAACAAAAATTGTGATCTCACCTATTGCCAAGCTTAATCATTGTCAAGTTCCAATTTCTCAAAATAATTTGATTCTTCAATCATCTTAATTTTCTTAATTTAACTAATAAAATTCAACTTTCACAAAGTTCGTCAAATTTGTATGTTGTTTATAATTTTGATGAAGATCATTAAGCCAATTCTTTGCCACAATGATGGTGTGATCTAAGTTCTCCACCTATAACTTGCAATATCTTATAGTTGTCAACACACTAGCAAGTTTAAACACACACTCAATTTGTGACTTCCAAATTCCCAAGAATAATTTGGCAAAGAAACCAATGTTTGGGAATTGAGTCTCATGATTGCACCACCAAACTAGGGGATCAACACATGCAACAAAAGTTACAAATAACCTCTAAAACAAATATAGTTCCCCAATAACAAATGCACGCAAAGATTTTTCAATAGATGCGCCAACACCAAAAATGTTATTGTTTTCTTTTTAAATCATTGCAGGGTGAAAGCACACTACATTGGCCACAAAATGTTGTCATAAGGTAGTGTTTGCAAGATTTTGGGATTTGTAATTGGCCATGTGATCAAATATAAACAACTAAAATGAAAAAGGGCTCAACACTACAATTATACATATAATATAATTACATGGATGAATTAATATAATGTTATGTATGAATTTCATGGATAGTTTTTTAATAACCATAACATAATGGACTTTCAAAGGAGTACCCAAAAACCTAAAAAAATCCATAATTAATGAATATGGATTCCATGCACTTTCATATAATGTTTTTTAATGAGTAAAAGACTCAATGGTAATATGATGTGATAACATTAATGCCAAGGAAGACTTTTTGGAAGGATTTTAAATGACCAAATTTTTTTATGTACCTTGAATTATGGTTTTTTTTATTAAGTCCCTTATTTAATAAAAGTAATAGTTTGAAAGCTCATCTTTCAAATTTAAGTTCTCCATAAGATAAACTAGGTTTTTAAATTTTTAATTTTTTTATAATAATAACTCATAAAATGACTTGATGACTTGTGTGATTCAAGGTATCCTACTTTCACACTACTTTCTTAGTGTTAATTTATGCAAGTATGAACTTCCACATGTGCTTAAAAGTGTTACACCTTAGTGTGTTTTCACCATCTCTTACATACAAGGAGTGTGAAAAATCACAAGTATGCAAAACAAAGGTAGATGGGAAGTGTGCATGGGGGCCAAGGTGCAAGTGACAACAAACAACAATTCATTATTGCATGTGGCAATAGCGCACTCTTGTGCAAGAAACCAAAAAACAACACACACACACACACACACAAAACCCTACACTCCCCTCCCCTACCCCGCTAAAAAAAAAGTGAAAAAAAAAACCTTGGTGGGTCATGTCTACTAGCCCTCTCATTGGTTGAATGAAAATCCTACTCTTAAAAGAATTTGTCATCCATTTTTTACCTAGGTTAATAGGTACCCCAATTCATGATTGGGCTACTTATTCAAAAAAACCCCACTACCAAGAAACTTGTGATGAAGATGTGAAGTGCAAAAGTCATGAAAAAAATGTTTTTCAATATGACAATGGGAACTTCATGATCTCCCCCAAAAAAAAGTCACATGACTCTCGAGGAATTTTCAAACATCCACAAGATTCAAAAACTATTGAATTGAAAGAGAGAATAATTATGTTCAACTACAATAATCACAAAGTTGTTGCAAACTTTTTGAAAGGGTTTAGTTATAACATTATGGGTTAAATATCATATATATATTTTTTGTCATAATTATATAAACCTTAAAGATTAATCCATAGAGATTCACCCACAATTTATAATATTATATGCATATTATAAAACTATTACTATGCATTAAAACTATATCACTTGCATTATTAATTATACTTAATGTTGTCAAAATCCCTTTTTTGGGGATGTCCTTGGGACCTTGAGGAAGTCCCTAATAAGATGGTACTTGGTAACTTTTAGGTTCAAGAAGGGAGATATTTTGTTCGGGAGACATCCCTCTAGGGTCAAGGCATGCCTAAGATGATGGGGAATGGTGAGCAATGGTGGACACATGTTGAGAATGATGGAACCATGTCAAGGAATGATGGATTGATCACGAGGAATGGCAAAGCAATGGTGGACACATGTTGAGAATGATGGAACCATGTCGAAGAATGATGGATCAATGATGGGGAATGGTGAGCAATGGCATACACATGTTGAGAATGATGGAACCATGTCGAGGAATGATGGAATGATGACGGGGAATGGTGAGCAATGGCATACACATGTTGAGAATGATGGAAGCATGTTGAGGAATGATGGAATGATGACGGGGAATGGCGAGCAATGGTAGACACATGTTGAGAATGATGGATCCATGCCAGGGAATGGTGGAAATATGTTGAGCAATGGCAAGAACGCAAAGCAAAGTTGGGGGATGATGGGAGTTGAGAAGAGACACCAAGGGACGGTGGGGGAACATATCTTGTTTTTCCCCAACATGGGCCTCTTGTTCCTTGACATATGTCACTTGGCATATATGTAAGTTCAAACGTAAAATCAAGGCACAAAAGTAAACAAAATTGAAAATTTTGAGTAGATTAAAAATTTCAAAAAACTCAAAAATCAACTCAAATGGAGAGGGACACTAGGTACAAAAACCCTAAACACTAAACTCTCTTGGCAACTTCGATTATAATTCAGTTATGTTCAATAATTTCATACCCATTAAAAGACTTAACCCATAAAGATTTTTTAAAAATCCTTGAGACTTGTCCTTAAAGATGATATCCTTAAAGATTTTGGACACAATTTTGGGTTGCAAAAAAAATTTAATCTTGATTGTAGTGTCAACTTGGAATTCTAGTATTTTTAATCATCAAAATTTTGATGAAAAGCTACAAAGATATATACATGCATAAAGGAAAAAAGTGTCCCATACAAAGGTCCATCTTTGCAAACTACAAGTTAGGGCTCAAAATATGCATGCAAATATTAGTTTTGTCCAACTAGTGTTTAGCTTTAAAACTAAAGTAATTGCGTATGTATTATTATGTGTAGCCAATTTAAATTATTTAGCCAAATCTGGCTACAAGATTCCCAGACCACTTGAGGAGTGTGATCGAACAAGAGCTGAATTTGACTCTGGACAGGAGTAGTGATAATTGAGAGCAAAAAGTTCATTTTCCTGACAGATCCCCAAACGCCCAAATCTAACTCAAATTCTGAAAGTAGTTCATGCTAGATTCAACCCAAGCTCTACAATTGCAGTCCCGTGGAACTCCTTGAATGATGGAACAGAAACTCGAATTTTCTTGACACCAGAGCAAAAGCTCGGATCCAAAGCATTATGCTGAACCTGATTTCTGAGCTAAAACCCTAAAAACTCCCACAAGAAATGGAAGTACATCCTGCATGAGAAACTATAATGGACCATTCTATTGACTCCGATTAGAGCGGGAAGAGACGAAATTTACAGGAGCAAACACAGCAAGCATTGAGACTCGACTGGCCAAAGATACTACCTAAAAACTCTCCTCCAAGCTTCCTTATGACAGTCTTTGCTGGTGTGTAAAGGAGAGTGAACATCAATCCATCAGCATCCGTCCTATAAGCATCCAAATTGTCAGAGAGTTCCTCACAGAAATGGAGAAAATACTGTCCTTGCATAGCATGAGGAACACTGCTAGAATGAGTGTGCTAAAAGCCTAAGGGTTTTTAACCTAAGAGTTGCACAAATCTGTTGAAGACTTGGTCAATAAACAAACAAAAGCCAGCAAACTGGCTAATCCCGCTTATCCTCTTCAATGTCATCCTCCAGGCTGAAAATGTCTGTACTAATGGGTTTTCTTTCCTTGGCATCAGGTTTGGCAACACCAATTTTCTCAGTCTCAATGGCTGTGCTTGCTTTCCCTGCCACTCCTGATGTTAAAGCTACGCCCTCCTCATCAAGATCCTCCTCCCCAATGTCTTCAGAGTATGCATACCGCATTGAGTTTTGTGAAGGTGCCCATAGGACACAGATGACAATCAAGAGCATAAAGGCAAGCATGTACCAGAATGCAGAAATGATCCAGTAGCTTTGCCAGTGCTCACCAAATACATCTGTGGCCTTGAAGTAAAGCTCATAGCCTATCCAAAGCACAGCAATGATGACTGCCACAGCCAGAGCGTTTGTGAACCTCCTATAAAGTTCCAGCTTTGCAAAGCTCCTCCTTGCCTGTAGCCTCTCCAATGTCTTTGACAGAGAAGTGAAGATCCAGAGGATGAAGATTGCATCAAGCATAGCTAAAGGAATCACAAGGAATACTCTTTCTTTGCCTGGAGGGTCATTGATGGTCCCCACATTTTCTACCACATCAAATGACTCTGCTGCCAAGAAATATGCACCTCCCAGTAACAACACCTTTGATGTCAGCCCTCCTAAAGTTGGACGCACAACACCATAGCCCATTGAAACTATCAAAATCAGGATCCACGAAACCGTCTTCTTCACTGCACCAAGGGTCACTGCCCACACTGTAATGCCCAACGGCCGCCTACCCATTCGATTGAAGTTCAGGTACTCAAAGTACCAGACTGCCATCTCAGACATTCCAAGTGCAATCACCATACTGATACAGTTTTGCAGCTGCAAGATATCCTTCCAGTGGCGTACATATTGGAGGAACCAAAGAAAACCAAGCAGAACATATGCAAGTGACATGAATGCATAGAAAGTCATGTAAGGAGCCATTCTACCAGGCAAGTATCCCATTGGATTCTTCCAGATCGTCATCCCATCAATGATAAGACCCTCAAGGTCAGGCTCACAGGCAACAAATAACAGTTGGTACATGCCACTTTTTGTAATGTTGAAAACCTCAGACATTTTCACTGTTGTTTCATCTCCATTGAAGTGGACCTTGAAGGATTGTGGCTGGCCTGTTTCATGATCAGGGCGGATGATAACCTCACCGGGACTGCAATCCATTTGTGTAGCCATATCCGTTGTGCAGCAGAGGTTGAAGTTCTCATTGTTTGGCCCCCAACTCCCAAGTTTTTCCTTATCACCAACCTCACAAATAATAGCTTCCACGATATCATTCCTGTTGTGACTGGCTGCCTGTTTAGTCCTAGTGAATTCGACATTATCAATCTTGACGTATGTTCTGCCATCTGCTGTGCCCTGGCCTCTTGTTTTTGTGGCTGAAGAGTAGTAGAGACCCTCGTTGCCACCAAAATAAACATATGCGTTGCTGCTGCCCTCTCTCGTGAATTGTTTGTGATTATACTCGTGTATTGATGCTTCAAGTTGGAGTACTCCAGATACCCACCATAACAGTACCATGCATACCACTGCTGCTGCACGCTTCATCCTCCACATTCCCACCCACCTCATCCTCATCATCATCATCATGATCTCCTTCTGCTAAATCAACACCAAAGGAAACCCTAATCTCTATATAGAATGGGAAAACCTCAAGCAGACAAAGATGAACAGTTTGCTTCTTCCATTGAGAGTTTTGTGAGCATTGATCTCTCCTGAAAAAAAACACACACACACACACACACACAATCAATCTCTTGTTGCAATTTTTTCGTTGTAGTGATCTTTGTTTGGTGTTGCCAGAACCTTCAACCCCCACATAACTGAGGCGACAGTTCGTCTTCAATTTTCTAGAGATGCTCGAAAGAGAGAGTCTTTGTCAAAATTCAAGACAGTATCTACCTACAATGGGAGCTTCTCGATTCGAAACACAACCTGATGATAAGTCGTTTGCACTAAACCCAAGTATCATGTGGACCATCTAACTATAACAGCTTCGAAAATTTCTACTCACATCTTAAACATTCAGTCAGTGCACAAAACACAAGTCTTCTAAAAAACCCTAAGTTGATCACGCTCATCGAGTTCTCATGTAGTACTAGTAGTAAGGCGGCAAGGAGGAGAAGATCATCAATAAAAGAATGAAAGAAAAAAAAAAATTGAAACCTTTTTTTCCTCCACTCCTGATAATTCGCTACATTTCTAGACCAAAAGATTCTCAGATCTAAAATTCCCTAAAGCCGATGAATTTCGATGATTGTGAAATGAAAGAAAAAAAGGGGGAAAAAGGAAAAGCAAAAATAAAATTGGATCATCTCGGAACATTACCTACTTATTTACTCGGGTTTTTGCAGTTTTCTGGCCTCTCCGAAGGAGGCTGGATTTGGATTTGGTGACTACTTCGCTTCTGGAACGGAAAGGAAATGCGACATCTCCACCATGGCTTAGGGTTTGGAATAAATTTCGACACATCCACTTTGCTTGCCTTTAGAAAAATTCCAATTCTTGAAACAGCAAGAAAAGGCACAGATCAGCGTTGAAGCAGCTGGGATGTCAAAGAGAGAATCGAAGTCCGAAAACGCAAACGAGGAACACGAACAAAACCAAACAAACAAACAAACGAGAAACAAAACACAGCAGAGAAAAGCCATCGGAGAGTAACGGAGCTCCAAACCCTAATTCTCTTACCGCCCCCGATTTCTTTTACGTTGTGACATCCATATGCCACCACCACGATCACGTCAACCGCCTATCACCGGTCATCAGGAGATCCAAACCAAGCATGATTTTAAAATAAAATAAAATTGGAAAACTAAAAAATTATTTTTAATAATTCGACATTTCATAACCCAACTTTTTTTTTAAGGGCTCCTCTTTTTTTCTTTTTCTTTTTTTCCTTTTTTTTCTTTTTTTTTCTTTTTTTTTCCCCTTTCACATTTTCTCTTAAGAAAAAATCTTCTTCATTTTTTCTGATTTTTTTGGTTTTTGCTTGTTATTCTTTTCAGCTTTGTTTTTTTCTTTCTTTCAAAGACCATGTGTTTTGCTCCTCTTTCCCTCTATTTTTCAATTTTTTCATTTAATTTAAAATTTTCAATTTTTATTTAAATTTTTTCTTTTCATAAAATTTAATTTTTTAAAAAATTCCATGGAAGAAGTGGTCCCTCTCTTTTAAACACATTTCCTTTCTTTTTTCTTTTTCTTTTTTCTTTTTCATGTTGCTGATTTTCTATTTTTTTTCTTTTGCAAAAGCCAGTGTGATCAACCTCCTTTCATATTGTCAATATAATATTGAAAAAAGTTGATTTATTCTTTTTATAAATCATATTGTTGATTTAGTATTTAAAAACTTGGTTTGTTCTTTTTGTGAATCATATTGTCGAGTTAGTATTTAAAAACTTGGTTTGTTCTTTTTGTGATTCACATTGTGTCCATAAGGTTTTGCTTCACATTATATAGCAAACATTGGTTTTACTTAATTAGGGTTTGGCTTTTATCTTTCAAATGTTTTCACATATGCTTGTGTTCGTGAAGTTGCATCTTGATATGTGAGGCTTTTACCAAGTTCAATATAGTTTTGATAAAATTTAGCTTGCTTTTTAAAAAGAAATTCTATTATTTCTTAAAAACAAATGTGTTATGTTCATAGGTTTGTGGTGGCATGAGCCTAAAAGAAACAACACATTTGAATGTTGCATAAGGAGATGTTTAGTTCACCAACCCTAAAATCCTACATAGACAATATATTTAATTTTACAAGATTTTTATTTATTTATTTATTTATTTATATTTTACATTCAAGAATTTTGTTCAACAAATCACATCTTTCATTATGTATTCATTTATTTTTGTGAGAAAGTCATTTCCTATCCATAAGGTTGTGAAGATTGTCTTGTATATATTAGCTCGTGGAATTAAGTTGGAGTTTGATGGTTAATATTTAGGTTAGAACATTTTCATCGCACACCTACAAACACCCCTTGTCATTAAATCTTGTAACATGATAATGTAAATCTTGGTATGCTCTTCTATTGATGTGGATTTTGTAGTGGTCATTTCAACCCCTTCCCAAAAAAAAAATTCTACTACGGATTTGGACAATGACTATTACATTTTTGTAGGATGAAATATTTTCAATGGTTATTTATATGTGCATCATACATGTTTTAAATTCACAACATTTGTGTGCAAAAAACATGAAGCTATAGAATAATAAATTTTGTGCGACTTTTGAACAAATTGATAAAGTCGATAAGTTTGTGATGTATTTTATTTTATACAGACGATTACAAACTTATGAAATTTTATAGGAGTAAGTGGTACATTTGATGTTTGGAGGTTCAACAATTCATCTTAAGGAATTCAATCTATCTTATTTAGTCATACTTCATAAAAAATAACAAAATTCGTAACCTTACAATAGTTGAAAAATTTTAATTTAATGTTTTAATGAATATAGGCGAAATTTTGATCAAGGATGCATTTGGAGCTTTAAAAAATTGATGGTAGATTTTTAAAGGTGTCATGTGCTACCACATCAACGCCTACAAATATCATTATCATCACACAGACAACACATAACAAATAACAACATAAACACCATGTACCATGAAAAATTACATAAATAGAAAAAAAAAAACTTGCAAAACATAAACACATTATGTTTTGGAATCTCAAATCATCAAAGAGGGATTTGAAATCACAAAACTTGAGTTTTATACCCAATGCACAATTTAATTTGAACTTGTTCACACCTAAATTACACACTAAATTAGATTAGCTTAAATAATTTACGTTAAGCATAATTAATTTAAATTTAATTATATAACTAATCATAAACACCTAACAAAAGCATGTTAGTGCATGTGGACAAAACATCACATATCATCATGGTTTATTGTGTTTTGCACAACTTTTGTGAGCTACATGGCATCCTTGAATTTATTGTTTGTGATATTAAATAGTGAAGTGACCAATCGATAGGTTTTGACAAAGGGAATTGTTTTCAAGAAGGAAAACAAGCAAAAGCAATGGGTGAATCATTAAAATATCAAAATATTTGTATCTTGGTTAGAATGTCATTCTACCATTTAACAAACATGTATTTTCAAAGTAAAATGTCGACATTCAAATAAAAAATGTGCATTTTATTAAAAAAGTTGCAAATTTGAAAACATTAAAATTTATTTACACACATCTTACAATATATCATTTAATCTTTAGTCAATTTGAATTTCAACACATTTGCAAAATTGTTGCCAGAAAATTGAAGTTGAATTTGTAAAATATTTTGAATCCAACAATTTTCCATCTTCATTGTCTCAATTTTGTTGGAAGATTTCACAAATTGAAAAAATGCAAAAGCTAATGCAAAAGAGCAATCTATGCTACTTCTTTTGCACTTCTTGTTTAGTATCCTTTCAACTCCCATTTTCTTACAAGCAATAATCAATGGAGTGTTGTGGTCCTTGAAAATTTTAAGAGTTGGACCATCAAAATTTGTTGATCATGAGGAGATCTAAAAATTTCTTGTGTAACATCTTTATTTATGTTTAAACAGCTCAAAATACTTGCACTTTTAGTGCAACTTGATTCTCCATTGCCATATGCTCCAAGGCCTTGTTAGCTTTCATTATGATTGCAAAAATGTTATGCATTTGTTTTTGGTACCAAACTTGTTTGTAAGAGCTTGTGTCTATTTCATTTTGTATTTATTGATATTTGTTATATATCTTTTCTATTAATTTGTCAACTTTATCTCGACACTATTTGGATGTGTGTTTCAAAATCATAGGTCAAATTTTGTCAAACTTGTTGAAAATCTCCACCCAATCACGTTTTTGAAAACCTTTTTTCCTCATTGTTAATCAACTTTCTTTTTAAAGGTTGAGGAGCTAAATGATAAATTTATTTTTAAATTTTCTCTTACTAAATGAATTTGTGTTTTCTAAAGTTTGGGATCGAATGTTCTTGTAAGGAATGACATTTATGGTTGTAAGTATTTGAGCCACAATATAAAATCTTGACTCTCTTGCATGAGGTTTAGGGTTAATCTTTTATTTGTCTTGACTATGGTGATAAATGACGAGAATAAAATGAAAAAAAATATGAAAAAATAATAAAATTTGATGAAAACAAGGATTAAGAAGTTAATTGAAAGCTTAAATGTTAATTAGTGTTTAAGGAGTTAATTTGAAAAAAGTTAAAATGTCATTTAATTTTTTGATTAAAATATCATTTTAATTTTTTGAATTTGTTGATTTTTTTTCTTATTTGTTAAACAAGCAACAATTTAAAAAAAGAGGGGTGTGGGGTGTGAGGGAAAGGTAACAAATCAAAAGGGAGGACTTTAATGGTTTGCGAAAAAGAAATATATTTTTGCTGCACCTTCATTTTGAAATATTGCAAGGTCGAGCCTGATAACCAAAAAAAATCCATAAAAATTTAGAAATACATTGTAATTAGAAAAGTCAAAAAAAATATAACAAACAAAATACCAAAAAAATAAATTGTAGAAAAAAACTATACAAGGTGAAGGAGTTGAGGGATGATTTTGGGTAGGGCAAAGAAAGCATAAGAGGAGTGGTAGAGCTTGTTTGCTAACAAAGGCAAAGTAAAATCTTGAGGTTTCTCAATTTGTTGTTGTAAAGGGCATCCACCAACGATTTGCATTGTGGGTGTTGGTGAAGATGAAGGCATATATATATATATATATATATATATATATATATAATATAGTAAAAGACGTCGGAATGATAAATGAACCCGCCCCTGAACCCGCCCGTCTCGTCATCCGTCCCTGTCGTCCCTCTGTCCATCGGTTCGGTCATCTATGCGGATGGACACCCTGGAAGCTCCGAGGTTGCCAACTGCACACCATCCCTCTACTCGGCAACCATCCCTCTACTGAGTCTGATAGTGCAGCTTTCTGCCCACCAAGAATGGGAAGGAAATAAACCAGGAATGGCCCTCATCATCATCCTCACCACCACCAACACCACCTACTGGGAGAGTGCATAAGGATTTAGAGATCATGAAATTGATCTCAATTCGCCGCCAGTAGATCAGTAAGAGCGAGAAACAAAGGGGGAGAGTAGCACTACTTACAGCATGACACAGGAAGAGGAAGAGGAGGTATCCAATTCCAACAACAACAACAGAAGATCAAGAATTTGACTTGGAAGAAGAAGCACTTAATTCTTCTTCTTCTTCTTCTTCTTCTTCTTCTGAGAGAGAAAGATAAAGATTTGTGCTATAGCAGAGCTTTCCAAAAATCCTACCTTTTGGTGGAAGAATTGGGTGCTGCAATTCTAAATCCCTGGGAGAAGAAAGAAAGGAAAGAATTCGGCAGCTCAAAGGTGGTATGCAAATCTGAATTGGGCGCAGCAATTCTGAATCCCTCGGAGAAGAAAAGAAAGAAAAGAATTCAGCAGCTCAAAGGTATCCAGATTTGAATTAGGTGCTGCAGTTCTGAATCCCTAGGAGAAGAAAGGAAGGAAAGAATTCAGCGGCTCAAAAGTGGTATGCAGATCTTTAAGGGAAGCAGCAATTGGACAAGAATAAGCAGTGGCAGTTGGAGTCCTTCGAGAAAGGATTAGGTACAGGGGGATTTAGTACAACAGGATTTTGTGGTACTACTTGCAACAGATAGATCATCATCACAACAGTATTGTTCATCTTCTTAGTCTTGAAAACAGAGCATGTTAGGTACGGGTCAGTCTGCCTGGTGATGTGTCTAATGCAGTTCCCTATATTTCCCAAGCTTTGTATCAAAGTGGCAGCTACCAGGGCTATCCTCCCAACGAGCAAGTTTCGAATCAGGGATACCAAGCTATCCTCTTCCACATGCGCAAGATTCGTTATACCAAGTTTCAAATTACCAGGGCTACCCTTTTGCAAACGCGCAAGGTTCATATCAGGGATACCTTCCAAACGCGCAGCAAGCTTTTTCTTATGGTCAGGGCTTATTACCTAGCTCCAAGTGGAACTACTGGTGGTGCTACACCAGTGGTGGGACCGCAATACTATTTGCCTCATCTTGCCTCTTTTATAGTCGTGAAACATCTGCTTTCACTCAGTGAAGGGGACTGGATGATCAACGACGCCGCATGAAACACAGTCTTCAAAGTTAGTGGTAGACAAATTTTGTATAATATAGATCGCATCATCCCGTCGTCAATTGTATGATGTAATGAATGCGACCAATCGGACGGCTCAATGGTGCATGTAGCAGTAGGTTGAAGTTGGGTCCCAGCAAGACAGAGGGGCAGTGCCAGACCAGGGACGAAATAGGCTGAGCGCGCGCATTGTAGACGACTTTATTGTTTTCTTCAAGAGCGTCAGAGGTTTATCCTTTCTCCACTGTCATTTTGTACCAATTTCTCTTTCCTTATGGGAGACTGCACACTATTAAGAACGAGAAAGTGATGTGTGTGTGTGTAAAAGGTACCATGAAGCGGCATACATGTCCTTTTTTTCACAAGGTGTTTCATGAACTATCTTTATGCTTCTAGTTTATTGAACTTTTTCATAATAAAAAAACCTCTTTATAAAAAATCTCCACCGTTTATATGTATGATGCAAAAGTATGGTACAAAGTTAGTAGTGTAAGATTTGATTTTGTTAGTTCTTCAATGTGGTGGGTGACATTTTGGCAATTAGACATCAAAATGTGTAGTTAACACTGTAAGTTCTCTGTATAATTGGTGGTTTGCAAGGTGAGTATTTGAAAACTGGTGAGAGGGGCCAGATTACCAGAACAGTCTCAGTGCAAAATAGTCTTGCCGGTTATTTAATATGTTTCCCTTTCTTAAAGGTGTTTTCCTATGTGAGAATATGGGCCATGGTCTGCTAGTTCCACTTTGATAGGTTCCTGGGTAGGTGGAATGGCAACAGAGATCAAGGAAGTAGTATATCGCGGAATTTGCCAATTATAATCCATTGTGCTCGGTTAGGTGGGAGTGATACATTTCGATGAGCCTGGTAGGGTGAGCCAAATTTTCTGAACGGGCAACGAAATGGGCACATACTTGCTAGCACATTCTGTAACGTAATGGTTTTCATGATTTACAATGGGACATGTGCATTACCAGAGATGGGCAGCTAGATTTTGCACAGCTTTTAGGTCAGGCAGACCTTAGAAGACCCGTCCATTATTAGCTTTGTTTTGCAACATTAGAATTATCCGTAAAGTAAGAAAAACACAACACCACTAGAACCCTGAGTTTGGTCATACACAGGGTGAGATTTTTAGAATACCTATAAAAAAATACATTTAACATTCAACTAGGGATGAAACTGAGAAAACCATCAACTTTGGTGGTAAATTGAGTTTCATCATGTCTTTCCTTTTTCTTGAACGCCTCCACTGCTGCTACATACATTTTGACATTTTTGCATAAAAAAAAACCCAAGTAAATTAGTAACCAGGGGTATTACTTTGACAATGAAATTGTTAATTCATGAGTCTAAATTTTTCAAAAAGATTGATACCTTATGTGATCCAAAATTTACAATAGTATTATTATTTACTAATTTTCCCCTCAAAATCACTTCTTTTTCAATCTTTCAATTTTTAATTCCACTTTTCTGCGAAAAAACTGACCGTGTTTTCGTGTTATTGATGTGGGCCAGGATGAAGCTGTCCGTGGAGATATATTTGGATAAGTTTGACCTAGTTTCTATGGTCACACCATAAGGAGTGTTTTGTGTAAACAAGGGGGAGA